>Ga0308169_10002408_pt1 | contig 19443 bp, 5 predicted proteins | sample PhyBR1_2_FD_202139 | JGI IMG/M metagenome (GOLD analysis project Ga0308169, IMG submission 202139) | Phyllosphere microbial communities from UC Gill Tract Community Farm, Albany, California, United States - DLSLSB.R1 | ecosystem: Host-associated > Plants > Phyllosphere > Unclassified | place...
TTCTATTTCCCCTTGGGGTTAGATCAGCCCCCATTACTGAGGCTGATTGTTCTGATTTATTTACAGCAAGCATAGCTTTTACAATTCCACTTTGATTAATACCGTCTTCATATATGGGATTGTTATTTACAGCTGCTGAATAAGCATCATCATGTACTTTTGTTGCTTTTCTTTCTTCAGAATTTATAAAATTGTTAAAAGATTCGCTTCTATTTTTAGCTTCGGATACTCTAATTTTAGAAAGGCTATCTAAATCTTTTATATGGCTTCTTAAATCATCCCTAACCTCCTTGGCCTGTTGTTTATTTTCACGCAGCTTAGTGTCTATAACTAGTGCTTTATCTTTTTTAGAGCCATTACCGATATCATCTTGATTTATCGGGTCGAACTCAGTATTTACATCTTGGTATATTAAGAAACAGCTAGTAGAATGAAATGCCCTAGTGAGATTAATTTTTTTAAGGCTAAAGCTTTGTTTTTTCTAACTACAGCAGGAGCGGGTCTAAAAAGATTATTAAACGTTATATTATGTTTTTTTTCCATTCTTTATAAAAATAATTAAGAAATATATGGTTCTGGTTTTATGCAATTGTAATTAATTACTAATCAATTGTATTTAACGGTTAAAAATTATAAGCTTAACCCTGACATTTTCACATTATTGAATATATATTTTTTATTTATTTATTAACTTTGTAAAGGTAAACTTACAAATGCGTGAGGTTTAGGTGGACTGTTTAAACATCACTCTAAACTTGTGTATGCTCTATTTAATAAGCTTTGTAATAAATCTGTATAGAATTGTGGAGTTAATCATGGGTATCTTGACACTGGTTTACCAAAAACTAATTGTAGATATACCATGTGTAAGAATACAATTGTAGCTACTACAGAAATAAGAGATCCAAAACTACTTACTAAGTTTCATCCTGCAAAAGCGTCAGGGTAGTCACTTATTCTTCTAGGCATACCTTGTAATCCTAAGAAATGTTGAGGGAAGAATGTTACATTAACACCTATGAAGAAGATTCAGAAATGTACTTTACCTAACATTATGTTGTAGTCTAATCCTATTAATTTAGGTATTCAGTAGTATCATGCACTAAATAATGCAAATACTGCTCCCATACTTAAAACATAGTGGAAGTGAGCAACAACGTAGTAAGTATCGTGGAATGCCACATCTAATGATGCGTTAGCTAGTACAACTCCACTTAATCCTCCGATTGTGAACATAAACACAAACCCTAATGCGAATAACATTGTAGGTGTTAAGTGTAATGATCCACCGTAACAAGTAGCTAATCATGAGAATATTTTAATACCTGTAGGAACTGCAATAATTAAAGTTGCAGCAGTAAAGTAGGCTCTTGTATCTACATCTAATCCAACTGTGTACATGTGGTGACTTCAAACTACAAAACCTAACACTCCAATTGACATCATAGCGTAAACCATACCTAGATATCCGAATACGCTTTTGTTAGAGCTAGCTGATATTGTAGTACTTATTATACCAAATCCAGGTATAATTAATATATAAACTTCAGGGTGTCCAAAGAATCAGAATAGGTGTTGGTATAATATAGGATCACCACCACCTGCTACTTCGAAGAATGAAGTATTAAAGTTTCTGTCTGTTAACACCATTGTGATACCACCTGCAAGCACAGGTAAAGATAATAACAGTAAAACTGATGTTACTATTACAGCTCAACCGAATAAAGCTAATTTGTGTAATCTTATACCAGGACTTCTCATGTTTAAGATTGTTGTTATGAAATTCATTGAACCTAATAAACTACTTATTCCTGATAAGTGTAAAGCAAAAATTGCTAAATCTACACTTGGTCCACTGTGACTTTGTATACCAGATAAAGGTGGATATAATGTTCATCCTGTTCCCGCTCCATTTTCAATTGTAGCAGCGAATAAGAATAAGATTAAACTAGGAGGTAATAATCAGAAACTTATATTGTTTAGTCTAGGGAAAGCCATGTCAGGCCCACCGACTAATAATGGTAATAAGAAATTACCAAAACCTCCAATTAATGCAGGCATAACCATAAAGAATATCATTAATATAGCGTGAGCAGTAATTACTGCGTTGTATAGTTGATTATCAGCTATATATTGAACACCGGGTCCAGATAATTCTATTCTTATAAGTACAGAAAATGCTGTTCCTAATAAACCTGAAAATAATGCAAAGATTAAGTATAAAATACCAATATCTTTAGCATTTGAAGAAAGGAATCAACGTTCTAATCCCATAGAGATTTGTGATAATTTCCCTAAGGATTCTTGTTTTTCAAATATGTTCTGTTGTCTCATATAAGGGGTACTAGGCAAGAGTTGTTCGAAGAAAAACAGTATGCTAGAGCTTCGACCATAAAAAAAAACTTTTTTTATTAAGGGCGGGAGGCGACGAAAGAGTCGAAGTGCTAAAAAATATTTAAGAATATATCTTCTAATGTTCAATATATAAACAATACTTTTTACTCATAGCATAAAATTAACAAATATATTATAAAAAAGAGTTTAAAAATTATCGTTAGATAATTTAAGAGCTATGAGATTCGAACTCATATTGGAGTGATTAAAAGTCACATACTTTACCGTTAAGTTAAGCTCTCTTATTACCCGGAACTAAGTCTCGCGAAGAGACCTATTTGAATAATAAATATATTACATTACTAATTAAAAAACTCAAAAAAAATAGGAGGAATGTGAAGGTTGGATACAATTAAGCCGGATTCTGTAAAGAATATAATTCTAAATTAATGCTTAATAGAGGCTTTACATCTCATAGTCAAATAATACTTTCGCTATTATATAACGCTAAGTTTTTTGACTTTTATTTTCTACTAAAGACCAAAGTTTTAACTTCCGGATTTTTTTTTTCTATTTATATAGCTCTGGACTTTCCTATGTTATTATGTAATAATAACACTTTTAATTTTGTATCACAACCGGGGTTAAAAATAATATCAATTTAAATGATTAATAAAGTTAAAATATAAATAAACCTGTGTAAGAAATAGGTGATTCGAACACCTAACCTACCGTGTGTAAAACGGTTGCTCTACCAATTGAGCTAATTTCTTTTTAGCGCTAAGAAAGAAAGACTTTTTTTAGTGAAAAAAAAAAGTCTAAACCTTCCAAAAATTTAGCGAAGACGGAGATGGAAAAAATATCTTTTTTTTTTAATTCTCATCCTTACCCCCATATTTTCATTATACGTAGATAGGAACGGTTTTTATAATTTTACTTACTTTCTTCGCAAGGAGGCGGATATTTTCTTATTTATTAATTTATTGAATAATTATTTATTTAAGAAATAAGCCAACCCTTCGACCACAATACTTAGCGCTAACTTATTTAATCATATATGCTTTTATAGCTTAAAAAGTTGGAGATATTAGGACTCGATCCTAAAATAACGATATGCAAAATCGCAGTTTTACCAGTTAAACTATATCCCCTAGTAAGTTTTTCCCCTACCTAACCAAAGATAATTTTTTTTTACCCACGAAGTAGCGCTAGTTTTTTTTTCTTCTTTTCGCATCCTCCAATTACTTTTAATACTCTTAAGAATATTAAAAATATTATAATTATTAACCCCACAGGGGCTCGAACCCTGGATGTAACAGTGAAAATGTTATGACTTAACCTAACTTGTCTATGGGGTCTTATTAATATAACGCTTGCATTAATAAATGATTAATTAATCAATCATTTATTCCGGCACTAAGCTAAATAATTAAATCTAGCGCAATGACTTATTTTTTAGGCCGAAGCCATCCCGCGCTCTGTTTTAGGGAGAGTTGGGGAGGATTAAAAAAAAAAAGATTTTTATTTTTTTTTTCTAGCATTTATAACGTTTATTAAAAAAATAACCAATGTTTTTATATATTTATCCAAGGAACGACTCGAACGTTCACGATATAATATCAGAAAAGCTTAAATTTTCCCTGTCTACCAATTCCAGCACTCGGATTAAAAATTTGGCGCATTAAAAAAAAATTTTTTTTTTTAGAGCGCGAAGCATTAATAAATGATTGATTAATCAATCATTTATTTCTGCTGTGTTTTTTAACGTTTTTTTATTATTAATAATAAGAAAAAAAACGCTAAAAAAACCCCTGAAAAGGCTGTGCGCAAGGCTAAACTATAAGGCCAGAGGGATTCGAACACTCATCTGAGCTGTCATGAGCAGCTTGCTTTACCGATTAAGCTATAGCCTTTTATAAATATAGTTTTATAATTATGCGGATAGAGGAGTTGCACCCCTATTTACTGGTCATGAGCCAGTTATGCTACTATTACATCAACCCGCATTATACGTCTAAACGAGATATTTTTTTTGTTTTTAGATTTTTTTTGGGGTTTTATTTTATTATAACGCTTGCATGAGGTCACTAAGGTATATAATAAAATAAAAACGTTAGCCAAGGGTAAAATAATTAAACTATAATAGTAAAAAGCCCAGTGCAAGTATCGCACTTACTTCTACCGATTACAAAACGGTTGCATTGCTTTTATGCTAACCGGGCTATATATATACGATAAGTATGTAATTTAGTTTTTAATAAAATTAGTACTTTATACCTGAAGACATCAAAATCCTTTAAGCTAAAGCCTATACAATATATAATAAAAATTTATTATATAAGATTCGTAGTGTTCTACTACGTATATTTAAGAGTATCTTAAGGTAAGTTTCGTGCCTATATGCATTCAGCACTTATCTTTAACTAACATAGCTTTCCTGCCGTGCCTATGCTATTAATATATACAAGAGTAATAGTAATACACCAACTTTTTTTAAGGGGTTTTTCCGTTAAAAATTAATATTGGTTACATAAACAACAGGTAAACCAGGGGTTAATATACCCAACTCCTTTCGTACGAAGGGGCTATCCTTATTTTACTCTAATTCCCTCTAGAAGATAGAAACCATACTGTCTCACGACGTATTTAACCCAACTCGTGTAGCTCTTTAATCGACGAACAGTCGAACCCTTCATGATTCCTGCATTCATGTGGATGAGCTAAGTCGACATCGAGGTGCCAAACTGCGCACTCAATTTGTACTCTCTGGCGCAATTAGCCTGTTATCCCTAGCGTAGCTTTTTCAAAAATCCAAGACCTTTCCTTTCTGCATCTTGTGATCATATGCCCCGCTTACGCGACTGATAGACGTGTAAGTCAAACAGTAAAGCAAGATTAAGCCATTAAACTTTATAAGTAAACATAAAAATCATCTTATTATTGTGTAATAATAAAATAACTTAAAACATTACTAACTTTTAACTAATTAATGTTTTATTTACATCTATTTTCCATATAGTTAAAATCTTACTTAAAATAAATATAATAAATCTAACTTAATAGATATATAACTGAATAAATTATCTTTAGTGATAAAATATAACAAAGTAAAATAAAAAAACACGCTAGAAAAGAATTAAAAATAATTCTAGCCTATACATGTTTAATTACTCGGTAACGCAGAGAAAATTTATTTTCTTTGCGAAACCGAGTAAATTTACAAAATTAACTTTGGATACACCCAGGTACTTTTTATGGGATCTGTGCCCCGCATAAACCGTCTACTAGCAACTGTTTCCCGGGTTAAATGGTAAAAACCATTTAACCCCTCTTCCTTTTTGGATAAGTAATGTAGATTTTACCTACTTACTTTACTCTTCCATCGACCAATTTTACTTGGTCGAAGTAGTTTGTATAGCTTTCGCGGTATTCTACTGATATGATAAACTAAGTAAAGGTGTTTCAATTGTATCTCGCCAACTACCTTATACACTACAACTCGTTTGATCATATCCAATAACTAGCAACAGTAAAGCTGCATAGGGTCTTCTCGTCTAACTAGAGGTAAACTGTATCTGCACAGTTATTCCAATTTCACTGAGCCAATCATTGAGACAGCTGTTGTATCGTTAAATCATTCATGCAAGACCGCATTTAACGGCCAAGGTATTCCGCTACCTTAGGACCCTCATCGGTAAGGCCGCCATTGATTGGGGGTTCCTTCAAAACCTAGCTTATTTTAGTCAGCTAAGTAAATCCGTTAACCAGCCAACATTGGGCAGAATTCACACTCAATACTTTGATTTGTCATCTTACGCAAAGTGCTTTGTTTTAATTAAACAGTCGTACAACACCATTCTATGCCTCCTATTCTTAACCATCGGCCGGGAGCCGGGCGATGGAAGAATGGCACACCTTATCCCGAAGTTACGGTGTCATTTTGCCGAGTTCCTTAATGATTGTTAGCTCAAACGCCTTCGTATACTCTACTAGCTTACTTGGACAGGGGTAGTATCTAGGTACGGTTTCGATAATTTGCAGATTTTTCCAGAACCCAATTTACTCAATTAGGTTAATTCTGCATAAAAGCTTTTCTCATCGTTTAGTCCTTTAGGGCAGGTCTATAAACTTAGAGGCCGTTACTTTATATAAATACCATAAGCTTAAGGCGAGGGGGTAATAAATCCCTTTTTCGTTACTTATGTCAGCATTCTCACTTGGGTTATCATCTGCCAAAGGTAGAAGTTCTACCTAAGGTCGATGGACGTAACTTAATACCTTCTTCCTTCGGCCGTTTCCGGCCGCAGGTCGATAAATATTAAGGTTATCCATAATTATATAATCTTAAAAAGATTACATCTTTGATTTGCCCAACGTTCCGCTACCCCATAAATACAATTATAATTTTATTAATACTTATGGACAAGGTGTCGGTATATTGTTTAGATCCGTTAAATTTTCGGTGCTTTTAACTTATTAATTGAACCAGTGCTCTGTTACGAGGTCTTTAAAAAATGGCCGCTTCTAAGCCTATTTCCTGGTTGTATTTGAAAAAAACTTCCTTAATTTCACTTAACAATAATTTTGGAACCTTAAACTCTTGTTCTGGGCTGTTTCCCTTTGGACATACAACCTTATCGTACTATGTCCGATTATTCAATATTCATCATTGCCCTTCCGAGAGCAAATTCTCACCGATAAAGTCTTCACGACCCCCCGATATATACAAATGCATTTTTTAAATACTATTTGTCTGAGATCACAATTCTGTACCTGCTATGATGTTATTTGAATTACCTACTTATATAGGTTTCGCGGAAAACCAGCTATCCTGGTCAGTATTGTCTTTCACTAACTTACCACAATTCTTCGGATATCTTTACAACGATAACCCGTTCGGGCTTTTATAACCCTGATCATGGTAAGATCACCAGGCTTCGGGTCTAATTTTAGATACTAATTCATTATTTAATAATCGGTTTATCTAGGAATAAGACTTATATTTTGCATCGTGTTCGATGAAAAATTGCTTTTCTCGCATCTAATATTAACTTGCTGACCCATTATGCAAAAGGTACGCTCTCATTTGTTATTTAAACTTTACTTGAGCTGCTTATAAAACTACTATTTCAAATCTTTCCCTCTCGGTACTAGTTCACTGTCGCTTATATATCATATTTAGCCTTAGAGGAAGGTTCCCCTTTATTCAAACAGATTTTAATCCATTTTACTTTTAGGCTTTTCTACTTTCATTCACACTAATCATAGAATCTCGTTTGATTTCTATTCCTGAAGCTAGTAAGATATTTCAATTCACTTCGTTTATTTATAGGATTTTTCCAAAAGTTCAAGTTCATCGACTCTTAATCGTTGTACTATTTAAAAAACTCTTTTTGATATATAGCTAGATATTCCTAATAGTTTCTTTATATACTTGCCATCATAAACAAATAGCTTATGATGAAATTTTACATTACATATCTAATACATTACTATTGTAATTTACAAAGTGTATTTCCTAATTTCGGGTCATTATGATTCGAACATAACTACTCCTCAACCCAAATGAGGTGCCTAACCAACCCGGCCCTGGCCCGTATATATTATTCAGAGAATATCCGATTCGAACGGATGTTAGTAGTTTGTACTAAAATAAGTTTCAAGCTTATCGCTATAGACCACTCAGCCAATTCTCTTTATATTATATTACATCTGTAATATAATATTACTATTGTAATAGTTTATTTTTTGATTCCTCGACGACTTGAACGTCGAACACATCCTTATCAAAAATACGCTTTACCGATTAAGCTAAGGAACCCTTATATTACTAAAAATGTATACACGGCATATTGTAAAATCTTTTTTAACCGGTACGGTGAAATTCCTCCATTATTTTTTTTTTTAATAAGAAGCGCATGGGAAATTTATCTCTTTCGTTGCCTCCCACCCAGCGCATAAAAAAATATATTTTTTTTAAAGCGCTGGGTGGGTCGGGTTCCACAAACAAGAGCACTCAGACTTGAACTGAGAATTTGAAGTTTGAAGCTTCCTATTTTGCCAATTAAACTATACTCTTTTATTTAGGGCGAGCGCTTTTAAAAAAATGAACTTTTTTTTAATGCGAGCCCCATCCTTAAATTTTTAGCGCGCAAGCGTTAAATTTATCATCATTAAAAAAAAATAATATATATTTTTTTAACGCTAAGCGTAAAGTGGCTGGATCTTTGTTCGCGCGATCCTAAAATTTGGAGAAAAAATAATGCCACTTAAAGGTGGATGGATCATTCTTGGCCATTTTTTTCTAAGCTTAAAAAAATTTTTTAATGGCTGGGCAGCAGAAAAGAATAATTCTTTTTTTTTAATTTTTAGGTCCGAATCTATCGCCCCATACTTTATAGTTCTCTACGGAAAAGGACGGAATTGAACCGTCAGGTGTTAAAACACAATGTTTAGCAAACATCTCGCCTTACCAATGGCAACCTTTCCTATAAGCATAACATAAAAAAATTATTTTTAAGCTTTGAAAAAAAGATCTTTTTTTTTTCTTTTTTTAATGCAGGAGAAATCTCACGCTTCTAATTTTTTTTTTATTAATTTACTCCGTAAATTAAGGAAAAAAAAAATAATCCTAGAAAATGAATTAAAAATTTTAAGGGAGAATAAAGAGTTATTATTACCGAGTTAGGCCGGCTTCGATCCGACATCATCTTTCTCGACAAGAAAGTTCTCTACCAATTAAGTTACTAACTCATTAATTTACGGCCAACCGAATTCGAATCGGTACACATCGTTTGGAAGACGAACGGTCTACCATTAACCTATAGCCGTATTATATATAAATATATATTACATTACTAATGAATTTATAAACTAATATATCTCTATACCATGACATAAAAATAACTTTTTATTCAAGAGTCCCTCCTGCATTAAAGGCATTATTACATAATTCCTTTAATTATATAAAGATATGTTTTGGTTAAAAAATATAATTTTTTTTTATGCGCTGTGAGGGAAGGCTAAAACAAAAATTAAAAAAAAAGTCGCGTATCGTCTCTAGTATGAAATATTTTCTATTTTTACCGGGAGGGCATTTCCTTACCAAGGAGCGGAAATAAAGTCTTTATCATTTATTAATTATTTGCCGGCTCCTAAAATTTTTGGCCTTGCCTAATTATTTAATAAGAAAATGCATTTTCTTATTAAATAATAATGACTTCAAGGATGAAAAAATTTAGAAAAATAAATTTTTAATGGCTAGGCAGCAGAGCAGCAAAATTAAGAAAAAAAAAATATTTCTATTGCTGTTAAACCGTTATAATAAGCCTTATTAGTAAGGCAAAGACACCTTACTATCACCGCGATGATTTTCAGGTGCTTTTTCTTTCCATGATGGCGTGGCTACGGCCTAAAAAATTAAACGGTGTTTGTTTAGTCTCCTACTCTGGTTTGAGAAATTACAGAGGGGGATAAAAATAAGACCAAATTTTCTTTAAAATATTAATCAAACTTTAATATAATTACAATTACACATTTAACTGAACCATATATTTCTTAAACATAATATATAATTATGTTAAATTTATTTTTAAAAAAATCCCAAACTAATGTTGCTAAATCAGAATTAAAGTTTTTTAATAGTACAGATATTTCTGACCTGGACAATAATAACAATATAGGTGAAAATAGACATTATCCACCTGCTAGTAAAGAATGATTCAATAGCATCTATTCTTATAATAAGAATTTTACTAAAACATTACCAATCGTTGACAATACCGTAAATAAACTAATTAAAAGTTATTTTAATTTAAATCCATTATCTAATAATAAAAAATCTAGTCGTGTACAAGTTAGATTTAAAAGATTATCTTTAAATAGAATATTGGTAAGTAGAGCAGAAATGAAACATACTAACAACAAAGTTATAATTACTGTATATCTATACAATAAAAATAAAAAATTTTTCCTATACAAATTAAAAAATTTATATAAAACATTTATATTTAAAATTGCAGAAAAAACTCAAAAATTATCTAAGACCGTTCGTCCAAATACCCGGGATACAAGGCCAGGGACATTCCAAAAGAAAAGCTTGCCTTTTGCAGTTGACCAGGCGAAAGGAAACCGTGCCGGTACTAGACCTTTTGTTTTTAATAAAAAACATAAAGGAACTGGGCTGCGTACTGGATTAGTTAAAGCTAATTCAAGTTCCAGTTTAAATAAAAGTACAATAACAAATGCTAATGGGAGAAAAAAATTTAGTATTATACTTTTAAATTCTTCTCCTAGGGTTAAAAATAAAACTACAACTGTTTTTTCAAGTAAAAATTTAAAAAATTCTTCACGGGGTCGTTTAGCCCAGCGTGATGATAGAGATAATAAAGCAAATTATACTCTAAATTTTACTAAATTAACCAAAAGAAATCTATCTAACTTTCTTTTAGCGCTAAATATAGCCAAAAAAAATTCTGGTGTTAAGGCGTTAAAAGATAAATATAAATCACTAATAAAAAAATATTATTTTTTATTAAGTAATAACAAACTTAACACTACAAGTAATAATAATTATTTTTTAAACTATGTTAACATAGCTAAAACTAATTCTAGTCTAAAGAATAATCTGGCGCTTTTAGGTAACGCGGCGTTCCTTCCTGAAAATAGTAGTTTATATAGCGTTGAACAAGGAGAAGAAGCCCTTAAATTTTCTCTTTATTCTTTAGCGCTAAAAAAACAGAGTTTTTTCAGTACTAGACTAGCGTCTGGTCTCGCACCAGGACAAGAAGAGCTGGAGACAAGAATAAATAATAATTACTATAAATTATTTGATAAAGTAAAAAATTCATTTGCTTTTGAAAACGTTTTTGCTAGTTCTAGCCAAAAATTATTACCTTTAGGCGCAAAAGCGAACGCAGGGAGCGGCTTTGCCGTTAAAAAAACTCATAAAAAAACTATCACTTTTGCTGGCTGAGCCTTATATAAATTAAGAAATCTGCATAAATTATTCTACATTAGCCCTAATGCGAGTGAAATAATTAATGATCATCAAAAAAATTCTTTTGAGCTAGGCCAAGAAATAACTAGTGACATTGCGTTAAAAAAAAGAAATTTTTTACTAAGAAATCTTTATAACATTTTAAAAAATAAAAATACTTTATCTAAAAAAATAATTAGCGCGAAAGCGAGCGCTAGCAAAATTATTCAGGCTCCTTCGTTAACGCTAAAAAAAATTAACTCTATCTCATTAAAAGGTTTAAGAATTTTAAAAAAAGCTAGAAAAAATAAAAACTTCATTCTTAAAACGCTTAAATGAAATAATACAAATTTTAGAAACTATGAAACTAAGTATTATAAAAACTTTATAAATAAATCTTATAGAAAAGAAATATTATACTTATATTATGTAAAAATGTTATCGCTTAACAATAATAAATTAAAAAACTGATTTATACTAGGTTTAAAAAAAATAATATCTAAAATATATCATAAAAAAGTTGAATTTAATTTTGTTAATTTAAAATATCTACATTTAAATAGTGACATTTTTTCAGAATCTATTGCTATAAAATTAAAAAATAGGGAAAATAGATTATTAAGAGTTCTTAAAAAAGCCTTGAAATTGGTTAAACTTCCATCTTTAAGTAAATTATCATTCTACGGATTGCCTAGCGCTAAAATAAATGAAAAATTTAACGCTTGCGCGCTAAAAAACGAATCTTTAACTTTAAACCTAAATTCATATATTTCTATGTTAAAGGATAAAGATGTATTACATGAACTATTATACAAAATATTCCCTCGTTGGGGGGTAGCCAATACGGAGAATTCTCCTATTAATAGACAGGCGCGTAGCTCGCTCCGGGTTAAAAATAACCTACAAGAAAATATTTTAAATTCTACTAAACATAAAAATATTTATGGTGTAAGATTAGAAGCTGCAGGGAGATTATCTAGACGTTTAACTGCCTCAAGATCTGTATTTAAATTAAAATATAAAGGAAGTTTAAAAAACATAAACTCTTCTTATAAAGGGTTATCAACTGTCATGTTAAGAGGTAATACTAGATCTAATATACAACTTACAAAAATTAGTTCTAAAACACGTAACGGAGCCTTTGGATTAAAAGGATGAATAAGTAGTAATTAATTAACACTTTTTACTTTTCTTTTTTTTTCTGGCGTAGTTCCTCCGCGCAGGCATAAATGATAAAGACTTTATTTAACCGCATGCGCTTTGCGAGAAAAAATTATATAAATTTTTTATAGCACCATTTCTTAAAAGAATAGGGGTTTAGAGTAAACCCCTATTTTTTATGTTTTCGCTTTGCGTAATTTAAAGAGTAAAATATCGCGCTCCTAAAATTTGGAGCAAAATACCGCCTCCTAAAATTTTGTACCGATGGTACAAAATTAAGTTAAAATAAATAAATAAAAATAAATTAAAACCCGGGTAAAATTTTTCATCTAGATGGTGGGAGACAAATTTGGGAATCGGGGGAGGAATAATTTATTTGCGATGATCACCATTAAAAAAAAAATATATTTTTCGGTTTTTTTTTTTCACCTTCTTCGCAGGGAGGGATAACGCTTGCGGGGTAAAAATAACCCTTGTGCTAAAAAATAAATTATTTTTAATAAATAATTATTTTGCACGCTCCGCGTTATAAAATTCATTAGTAATGTAATAGAAAGATAAACCGGCTATCGCTGGTTATCCTGCCCCCCGGATAAAAAAAAGATCTTTTTTTTTTAATGGGGACGATAAACTATTATATATTATTTTCGTTAAAAAAAATAATGCGAAGCAGATAATATTGAGTTTGATGATGGCTCTGATTGAACGCTGTCCAAATGCTTGACACATGCTAATCGAACGTCATAGGACTAATCCTATGAAGTGGTGTACAGGTGAGTAAATGAAGTTATAGCTGCCTTAGAGTAAGGAGAAAAATCCCTTATAAGGTAACAATTTATTGTTACTAAAAGAAAAACTTTCGCTTTAAGATGTTTATAATTTTCTCGGGTAAGTAGTAGTTGAGGTAATTGCTCAACTAGCTTAAGCCCGTAGTCGAAACTGAGAGGTTGATCGACCACATTGGGTCTGAAAAAACCCCAATACGTATAGTACAGCAGTGAGGAATATTGGTCAATAGCCTAACGGCTGAACCAGCAACTTGGAGGAATGTAAGTATATGTAGGGTTAGCCTTACATATGCGTTTCGACTACGTCGTATAAAGTTCTAGATAGAATACTGATAATGACAATTTTCTATCTATATGTCTTGACCAAATCTCGTGCCAGCAGTCGCGGCAATACGAGGAAGACTAGTGTTATTCATCTTTATTAGGTTTAAAGGGTACCTAGACGGCATATCAAGCCCCAAAAGGGAACAGATATACTAGAGTTTTATGTGAGAGGAATATATTAGTACTATTGGTGTAGAGATGAAATTCTTTGATACTAATAGGACGGATAAGAGCAAAAGCAAACCTTTATGTAAAAACTGACGTTGAGGGACGAAGGCTTGGGTCGCGAATAGGATTAGATACCCTAGTAGTCCAGGCAGAGAATTATGAATGTTATAGACTTGCGAATGTAAGTGTATAAATGAAAGTGTAAGCATTCCACCTCAAGAGTAATGTGGCAACGCAGGAACTGAAATCATTAGACCGTTTCTGAAACCAGTAGTGAAGTATGTTATTTAATTCGATAACCCTCGAAAAACCTTACCACAATTTGAATACTTCGACCAAAGGTCGTTGTACAAGTGTTGCACGGCTGTCTTCAGTTAATGTCGTGAGATTCTGGTTAGATCCATTAAATTAACGTAAACCCTTACTTTATTTGTTTTTTATAAAGTAGTTCACCGCTATATTGGATGTGATAACAGGGACCAAGACAAGTCATCATGACCTTAATATTGTGGGCTATAGACGTGCCACATATGCCTTTACAAAGAGAGGCGAAAATGCGAATTTGAGCTAATCTCTAAAATTGGATATAAAATGAATTGCAGCCTGTAACTCGGCTGCATGAAAAAGGAATTACTAGTAATCGTGAATCACCACATCACGGTGAATTTAATCTCAGATAGGTACTAACCACTCGTCAGGCGCTGAAAGGAGTATGTGCAATAAGTTTGGTTTCTTGTTAATCTAACCTCATCGCAATAAGGCGATGATATTTTTTCAAGCAATCTTCGTATGCGTGACTCTGATTGGTGTTAAGTCGAAATACGGTTCGTGTAGTGGAAATTGCACGGGACTAATAAAAATTAACAACACCCCCCCCCACATTAAATAAAAAAATAAAATAAAATTATCTACATATTCTTTATCTTAAATCATAATATCTAATAGTATAGAACACATTAGATTTAAAAATTTAGTAATTTTCATAGGGTTAGCTATACTAATTAAATTCCTCTTAGTAGGGGTGTTAATATTAGTGAGTCACGATGTTCATCTATGCGATAGTGAAGGCGACACATCAGAATTTGTAGATAAAAAGGTAATAAAACTGGAGCGGTTTAACTTGATAAAACATGATAATTTAGGTGAAATGGAGCACTCAATAAAAAAACTTAATAAGTTAATATATAAGTGAGATTTCCCTAATGTAGTACTAACTTCTAGTCATCTACAGGGAATCTTGGCCCTCCTTCCATGGATATAACAGATTATTTAAATTTTTTACGTGGTACCTTAACTAGTGATGTAAGAGTGCAGAACTATAAAAATTTCATTCGATTTACTAGAATTGGTTTAATAGATTTGGAAGAACCACTCGAGTTTAGCAATCTCCAATTGAAAAAGCTTGTAGCTCAGCACAATCAGTTGAGAATCAATAACTTTAATCGTCTTACCTTAGCTAGGGCCCTTAGCCTAGATCATGGTATATATCAGGAAGATTATTTAAATAGAATTAAGCATGTACCTGTTGATATTCAAATTTTGAACCAGGATTATGTAAACTATCAAGACGAGCTGGATTTTTTAAATATCGCTAAAAAGAATTATATGTCTATTACTGATAAGGAAAAACATTATTTTGAAGCGTTTAAAAAACGTCAAATATCTTATCACATATATATGTTAGAGGAGTTGTTAAGTCATCATAAGTTTGGGCTAGCTCTTAATAGAGATATAAAATTAGTTGGTGGTAGACCTAGCCGGGATCTTTTTACAATAGGGCAGCAAAAGAGTATTGTAGCTGCGTCTAGCATAAAGTTTCTGTTCCCTTATGCTAATGATTTTAACTTACTAGTAAAAGATTTTTCTTCATCAGATCAAGCTTACCATGAGCTGGTTGAGAATTTACTATATGTTCAATTAAAATACATCTTAAGCTTTAGGCGTCTAGATTTTTTAAATAAATCTGTTTCACTTAATAAACTCTTAACCGCGGATAATCTTTCTAGCTCTGATAAAGAAAATCTCATATTTGATATAAATCAAAAATTAGAAACGGTTTCTAAAAATCACATTAAGAAAAATTATTCATTCTATGTTCAGCTAGGCCAATATTACCAATATCGTATATTAACTAAAACCGATAAAGGGTGCAGGGTTGACATGTTTGAAAATATGGATAAGAAGTATTATATAAACAACTTTCTGGCAAGTAAAGGTAAACCTTTACATGGGGGAAGTACTCAAGTAAATAGTTCTTTAGGAATTGATATTGCCCGTGATTTCGCTTTTAATTCACCCTTCGTAAGCCCTTACGGAACAAAGGATATAAATCTTAAATCTTGTTCCACATACACCTACTGATATATAGGTAACATGGTTGCTTACAACAAAGAACTGGATTAATTTTTCTCTTCGCTACATTTCTTAGGATTACAAGGTATGCCTAGAAGAATAAGTGACTACCCTGACGCTTTTGCAGGATGAAACTTAGTAAGTAATCTTGGATCTCTTATTTCTGTGGTAGCTACAATAGTATTCTTACACATGGTATATCTACAATTAGTTTTAGGTGCAACATAATTATGTTTATACTTAACAATAGGGGGATACCTATTATTAATGTTAAACTTAATAGGTTTAGTACCATACAATTATGCTTAAACTAGTCATTTCGCACTTACATTTTACTTAGTTTTACAATAGTTTTAGGTGCAACAAAAATTAAGTAAGCAAACTTCTTTTTTTAAGAAGTAATTAATAAAAAAAACCCCTGGAATAAAGTCTACCACAAAGTGGATGACTTTATTAATGATACGCTCCGGGATAAAAAATCTATATTTTTTATTTACAAAGAAGCGTGATAAAATTCATTAGTAATGTAATAGAAAGATAAACCGGGTATCGAGGGTTATCTTTGCAGAATAAAGGAGAATTCCATCGTTGGTAAGACGGGCTGAGCTGTAAACTCAGTAGCTTTATGCTTTTGAGAGTTCGAATCTCTTTTCTCCTACTTCGTTCCCTCCCTTCGACCATAGGTCGATGGAAAGGCTAGAAAAAAAAAAGGCTGGATTAAATAAATGATTTATCATTTATTTAAGAAAAAAAAACAATGGCGAAGCCCTAGCTTAAGAAAGGCATTAAAAAAATTTTTTTGCCTTTCCTCTGAGAGATTTTATTATCTAGCGAAAGTTCCATTAGTTTTTCTTATTAAGGATGGCTAAAAAAAAAATATATTTTTTTTAATGCCCTAACACTAATATATTTAAGATTTTCATCTTAGCCCTTATAGCTCAACGGTAGAGCGAGATACTGTTAATATTTTGATAGATGTTCGATTCATCTTAAGGGCTCATACATCAACCCCCTGAATTTTTCTCTTATTGGTATATATCTAGATATTTTTATTAACTATCTTAAAGTTTTATATATTTATAAGCGCAAAGAAAAGCTATAAATATTTTTCATCTCCCTCTAAACCTATAGATATTAAACTCTTTTTAAATTATATATTATGAATACATTATTATCAAACTTTTTTTCAATTTGTGATGCACCTAGAGCGTGAGGTGTTTATTTCCAAGACAGTGCTAGCCCTCAAATGGAAGCACTTGTAGAATTACATGACAATATTATGTTTTACTTAGTTATTATACTATTTGGTGTAAGTTGAATATTAGTTTCTATTATTAGAAATTATGTTTCTAGCAGATCTCCTATTAGTAACAAATATCTTAACCACGGAACATTAATAGAGTTAATTTGAACAATAACTCCTGCACTTATATTAATATTAATTGCATTCCCTAGTTTTAAATTATTATACTTAATGGATGAAGTAACTGACCCTTCATTAACAGTTTTTGTAGAAGGTCACCAATGATACTGAAGCTACCAATACCCGGATTTCTTAAATGAAGATGATGAAGAATTAGAATTTGATTCTTACTTAGTTCCTGAATCAGATTTAGAAGATGGTGCATTAAGAATGTTAGAAGTTGATAACAGAGTTATCCTTCCTGAGTTAACTCATGTTAGATTTATTATCTCTTCTGGAGATGTAATACATTCATATGCTTGTCCAGCTTTAGGAATTAAATGTGATGCTTACCCAGGAAGATTAAATCAAGTATCTGTTCTTATTAACAGAGAAGGATTATTCTATGGACAATGTAGTGAAATATGTGGAATCTTACACAGTTCTATGCCAATCGTAATAGAATCAGTATCATTAGAGAAATTCTTATCTTGATTACAAGAACAATAAAAATAAAAACGCCCGAGAAGCTCAATTGGCCGAGCGGAGCTCTGAAGATGCTTAGGTTATAAGTTCGAATCTTATCTTGGGCAAAATAATAATTTATACCCCGGCTACGCATAAAATATTTAATGAAGATTAAAAATTAAAACCCCACCTCAGTGGGCGAGAGGGGTAAAAAATTAAGATAAAAAAAAATAATGACTAGTTCCACTATGTTAAAGGAATCGGCTTTGCTGCGAAGCGGATATATAATAGTGGAATAAAAGGTAATGCTGGAATTGGTAGACAGGAATAGCTTAGGACTATTTGATTTTTAAATTTTATCCGTTCAAGTCGGATTTACCTTAATTTGTAAAAATTTAACCCGGAGCGTGAGATTTCTCCGTTATTTTTTTTTTCTCTGGCGTTCCCCCTCCTAAAATTATGAGCAAAATTAAGTAAAAAATAAGGATCGTGAGATTCCTCCTGCTTCGCGCTTTTTATTAAATAATTATGCGCATAATTACATAAATGAATTTAATAAAAAGCTATATGTTGTGGACTAATCGGTAAGTCATAAATTTTTGGTATTTACTATTGAGTGTTCGAATCACTCCAACATAATATTAGATTTAGATTTTTTATTTACTTTAAAGGGAAGAGATTAATTGTTCTAGATTTTTTTACCCACGAACTAGCGCTTTAAAAAAAAGAAGTTTTTTTTTTAATGCGAGCAAAAAAAATATCGGCTCCTAAAATTTTGAGCAAAATTAAGTTAAAAACGCTCAAAAATAAGAAAGCAATAATACAAAATGCTATTCTTATTTAAGTAATCTGCTATTGCGTAACCTTTAAATATAAGATTGGCCCTTTGTATTTTTATACTGCGTAATAATTTATAATATAAATAAGGCTGATATATATAACAATATATAGGTGGATATAGTTCAATAGGTAGAACACCTGTATGTGGCACAGCAAGTTCCCTGTTCAACTCGGGGTATCCACCCCATAAATTATACAGTAATTAGTATTACATATTTTACATAGTTTTTTTTTTCTTTCCTAGCATTAAGAAAAGCTTGCTTTTCGCTTATGCAAGCGAAAGATAGGTGACCTGGTCCTTTACCAGGCTACCTAGGACGAAGGACTAGCCAAAAGAGAGACTAGTCTCTCGCCTACTTCGTGACTAAAAAAAAAAATCTAGAACAATTAAGCTATTTCCTCTCCTTCGCTCCCCAGTAATTAAAAATTTATTTATAAATTTTACATCCTTGAAGTCATTATTATTTTATAAGAAAATAATTAGACAGGGCTAAAGTAAATAATCTAAATAATAGCCAGGATAGTTCAATTGGTTAGAACGTTAATTTCATGCATTAAGAATGAGAATTCGATTTTCTCTCCTGGCTAGCTTTTCGTCTTAGATATTTATTTATTTTTTATTTTCAAGC
>Ga0308169_10002409_pt1 | contig 19443 bp, 17 predicted proteins | sample PhyBR1_2_FD_202139 | JGI IMG/M metagenome (GOLD analysis project Ga0308169, IMG submission 202139) | Phyllosphere microbial communities from UC Gill Tract Community Farm, Albany, California, United States - DLSLSB.R1 | ecosystem: Host-associated > Plants > Phyllosphere > Unclassified | place...
TCCAACGCACCTCGGTCCGCCACCGTCGACCGGCACCCCGCCCACCCCCACTCTCCACGACCAAGCCGAGAGGTGAGTGCAGGCGCATGCTCTGACGCCGACCCTGCCCGATTGTCCACCCGCTCACACCGCTTCCGACGCCATGCAGGACCTCGCACGCCCTCCAGAGCACCACCAGGAGCCAGTACAGCAGCTCACGCCCACCCTCGACCCGCTCGCCCGCCCTCAGCTTCGCCCGCACCCGTCACCCGCCTATCTCGCCGTCCGCAGCCGCCGATGAAGGTCAATCCCCCGCCCTCCTCGTCCTCCGCTTGCATGCATGCATGCACGAGCACAAGCACCAGAGTCGCTGACCCTCGTCCCCCTCTCCCTCGCGCGCAGTTCCTCGAGATCCCCGAGCTGTCGGTCCTCTCGAACGCGCTGTCCATGTCGACGCCGACGCTCAAGGTGTCGACCCGCATCGAGGCCTACTCGTGCAAGCAGGTCTCCAAGGAGCGCAAGCTGTTCAAGACGCTCGAGTCGGAGCTCATCCAGGACCTCACCCTCTCGACGTCGCACTCGCCGCCCGAGCACCACCAGGGCCTCCTCGAGAGCCCGTTCGGCCCGCTCGACCAGCCTCAATCGCGCAAGACGCTCTGGCTCCTCATCGGCCTCCTCAACATCGCCTTCCCCGAGGACTTTCGGCGCGAGGAGGGCCCGCGCGCCGTCCTCACGTCGCTCTCGACCGCGCTCGACCAGCTGCGGTCGCCGTCGGGCCAGCGGCCCTTTGCGTCGTTCCCGGGCGCGGCGTCGTTCGGCCAGGCCTCGTCGCCGTACTCGGACGCGCTGTCGCTCCCCGGCACGACGCCGACCGACGACGCCCACTCGGTGCCGACCAACCCGTTCCTGCGCCAGGTCCTCGACCCGATCATCGACCTCGCCGACTGCGAGTGCTTCACGTACTCGCCCGACATCGACTCGGACCCGCACGCCGCCGAGTCGGACTCGGAGGGCGACGACGAGTCCGGCGAGTTCGAGGACGACGACGCCGACGGTATGGCGCTCGAGATGGAGGGCGTCCCGGGCGTGCGGCGCTCGTCGACGCCCGTCAGCGGCCGCGGAACGCCGTCGTTCATGCGCGCGCACCGCTCGCCGATGAAGTCGATCCAGTCCGTCTTCGGCCGGGCGGGCACGCCCTTCTCGAACGCCGACTCGGCCAACGAGGACGAGTACGGCGAGTCGTCGACCGGCGGCCTCCTGTGGAGCACGTTCCAGTTCCTCTACAACCGCAAGGCCAAGCGCATCGTCTTCATCAACTCGTGGGCCCGCACGCCGCACGAGGCGCGCCGCCCGACGGTGCACCAGTCGTCGTCGAGGGCGACGCACGGCGCCGGCGCTCGGGCCTGGCCCATGTCGACGGGCCTCAAGCGCAGCGCGAGCAACGTCAGCGTCGCGTCGGTCGCGTCGTCGTCGATCCCGCTCTCGAAGAAGAAGGTCAAGGGCACGGCCGTCTGAGCAACCTCGTCGTCGTCGTCGTCGTCCGGGAGGAGCGACTCCCTCTCCCTTTTATCCTCGCCCGACCCTCCCCTGTTGTCGCTCCACCTCCTTCCCTCCCCTTCTGTTGACACCCTCAGTCTGTTTGCCCCCAGCCCACACCCTTGTACCGCTTGCCTCGTCGCGTCCGTCGTGCCTTCGCCTTTCGCGCCTTTGAGCCTCGTAGCCTTTCCCCCTCACCGCCTAGAGCGCTTTCCCCAGCTCTCGCTTCTGTGCCGAATCATACGCAGCGTTCCACCGTGCTCTCTGTGCTCACGAGAGCGATACTGCAGCGAGCGAGCGAGCGAGCACCGCCTCTCCAGCCTACGGCCGGCTCTCGCTCTCCTCCTCGAACCAGCTCGCCATGGACTCGCCCGACACGTCGCTTTACGTGCCGCTGTCGCTCCAGGACACGCTCACCAAGCCTCGCACCTACACCTCTCGCCCCGCCGCCGCCGCCGCCGCCTCGTCGTCCGCCCCATCAACCACCTCGACCCGCCCTCGGCCCTCGCACGCGCACTCGGCCAGCCTGAGCAGGGAGCGGGGCGAGCTCGCACGGCGAGATGCGCAGGCCATGATGAACGCGCTCGGGATGGGCACGCCGGCCCCGGCCCAGCGCACGCTCGAGGTCGACGAGACGCCCCGCCCGACTCGCTCAACCTCGAACCTCGCGCCCTCCTCCTCCTCCTCCTCCTCGACGCACGATGCCGACCTCGCCGCGCTCCGCCGCCAGCTCGACGACAAGGACCACGAGCTCGCCGCCGTCCGCCGCGAGAAGCGCGACCTCCAGAGCAGGGTGTCGGCCCTCGAACGCGAGGCGGCAAAGGCGGCGGCGCTCGACCCGCGGCAGCTCGAGGAGCTCGAGCGCCAGTTCGAGGCGCAGGAGACGCTGCTGAGCGGCTACCAGCGCGAGGCCGAGAAGGCTGCGAGCGAGCTCGACAAGATGCGCAGGCAGTGCGTCCTCTTCCCCTTCCTCTCGTCCCTGCGCGAGCGTGCAAGAGAGCTGACGCTGACTCACGACCCTGCAGACAGCGCCGCCTCACCGACTATCTCGAGCGCACGTACGGCCCAGCCTGGGCAGACGACCTCGGCCTGTCGGATGCGCCCGGCCGAGGCGTCGCCGCCGCCTCGCCCGCCGTGCGCACCAAGCTTGTCGCGCGCGCGAGCCTCATGCACGCGCCGACGCCGTCAACCTCGGGCGCAGGGCTCGGGTCGCTCACCCGGTCGGCGACGCTCGGCGCCGTCGCGATACCCGAGTCGCCCGAGGACGACGAGGGCGACGACACCGGGCGCGGCTCGCGGAGCGAGAGCTTCAACGGCACCTCGACCGCCGGCGACACGGTCGACACGGCCTCGTCCCTCGCACCGAGCGCCGCAGCGCAGCCCGTTGTCCAAGGCCCCTCGCCCGCCCTCCTCGCCGAGCACCTCGACACGGTCCAGGCGCTCCTGCGCTCGATGGAGGCGCGCCTCATGGCTCGCGACGCCGAGCTCGTCGCGGCCGAGCGCCGAGCGCGCGCCGAGGCGGCCAAGCTGGGCGAGCGAGGCGACGAGCTCGAGCGGCTCGTCGAGGCTCAGCGAGTAGCGGTCTGAGCGGGTCGGGCTCTCGGCAGTCGATACCCTGGACCTCTCTTTCTCGATACCCTCTCTCTTTGTGCGCGCTCTGATACCCCTCTGCAATGCACTCGTCGTCTCGACGTCTAAGTCCTCGCTCGAGCCTCCTCGTCCCCTCGCCCGTCGTCCTCCTCCTCGTTCTCGTCGCTCACGTACATGTCCTCGCGCCTGCGCTCGGCCTTCTTCTCCCGGTTCGACTTTTTCGGCGGCGGCCGCTCGTCGAGCGGCGTGACGAACCGGCGAAAGTTGTCCTCGAGCCGCCGAACCGTCTCGTCGGCGTCCCACCCTCGCGCGAGCTGCACCTCCTCGAAGACGTCCCACAGCTGGTTGTCGATCTCGCGCGTGTGCAAGTAGTCGCTCTCGACGAGGAGGCGGTCGGGCTCGATGGCGCGGAGGAGGGCGTGGAAGTGGGGCGAGCGGCCCGAGATGATGGTCGCGAACGAGAAGAAAGTGTTCGGGTGTGCTGCAGGAGAGCGGTGCGTCAGTGACGCAGTTCCTCGAGGGCTCGGCGACGACGAGGAAGAGAGAGGACGAGAGCGGGACGCACCCTTCTGAATCTGCTTGGCCGACTCGGGGCTGCCGCCGAACGAGTGCAAGCACACGTGCAGCCTCCTCCACCCGTCGCCCTTCGAGTCCTTGAAGCCCTGCAGCATGTCGACCGTCTCCTTGGGCGCGCGCACCGAGTGCAGGCTGATGTTGCGCCCGAGCCGGATCGCGAGGTCGACCTGCGCCTCGACGATGCGTAGCTGGTGCGCGAGCGGCGTCGCGAGGTCCGAGTTCTTCGGGTTGGCCTTGTCGGCGACGACGTGCGGCGGGTTCGGGATGCGGAACGCGCGGTCGAGGCCGATCTCGCCGACGTGCGACGAGGGGTGCGAGACGAGGTTGTGCTCGAGGTCGGACAGGAAGGCGTCGAACGAGACGGGGTCTGGCAGGTAGGGGAGGAGGGAGGCGAGAGAAGGATGAGGTGCGTCGGGGTTTGCCGGGTCGGTGAAGAGGCGCGAGTAGTGCTCGTCTTTGGGCGGCAGCGAGGAGGGTGGAGAGAACGAGATCGGGTGGGAGAACCAGGGGTGCAGGCCTGCGCGCGGACCCTCTCGCTCGTCAGCGAGCGTCGTACGGAGAGTGAGAGACGGAACGGACCGAAGAAAGGAACGACGGTGGCCGGGCTCGCAGCGTGAACGGCTTTGTTGCGCTCCTGGTTCGTGAGCGACGAGCTCATGGCGCACTGCGGGCGAGTGGGCCTGAGTCAGCGCACGCTACAGCCGTAGAGAGCAGTCAGGACGCACAATTGTGCCGGTACTAAGCCCTCGCAGAGCTTGAGGAGAGAAGCCATCGTCGTCGACCGGGTGGCAGTGCGCGTCGGCGAGTCGTGCGAGGACGGCCGGGTCGGGCGGCGAGCGGAACCGAGTTGCCGGATCCTTGATCCAGGGTCGAGTGTCGTTCCAGGGCATGGCGGGATGCGCTCGAGGCGAGAGAGGCGGAGAGGCAGCGTCGAGAGATGACGAAAGGTGGGGAGGTGGGGAGGAGGAGGACGAGGCCGTGGCTGGCTGGACGGGTGCGCGGCGGCTTGCGTGGGTGGTCGTGGCGATGCTGGACGACGCTCGAGCGAGAGCAGAGCTGTGCGGACGAGCAGAGACGAGCGAGAGCTTCGCCGCGCCGACGAGCGCGACCTTGGACACGCCTCGTCAGAAAGCTTGCAGGGGAGCAGGGCGATTGCAGGTCCGTGTAGGGTACATACTAGTAGAGCGACTCGCTCTTGCCTCGCAAGCTCAGAGAGGAGAGCGGCGGCCCTCTCCTCGGACGGGCGGTCGGGGCGGCTGTTGCTCTCTCGCTCCCTCTTCACCTCGCTCGCTCCTGAGACGGGCACTGCTGCCATGGCTTCCTCGACCTCGACCCAGCCCGCCATCCAGCTCACCGCAGCAGGTGCGCCCCTTCCTCCCCTCTCCCACCTCCCCCGCCCGTGCCGAACCTCACTCGGCGTGCCGGATCCTGACCCTCGCTCCCCCTTGCCCGCGCAAACAGAGGGTGCGCCTGCTCCCAAGCTCGCCTAGCACTCCACACAGCTGACCCACCGCGCAACAGGCTTCGTATCCGGCGCCATCGCAGCATGCACAGCCGTCACCAGTCCGTCCGCTCCACCGTCGTCTCGCTCCACATGAGCCGCCTGTGCCGCAAGAGCTGACGCTCCTCCTCCTCGCACCGACAGTCACGAACCCGATGGAGGTCGCCAAGACGCGACTGCAACTCGACGGCGAGCTCCAAGGGCGAGCGCACCTCCCGCCCAAGGTCGCGGCGGCCGCGGCGGCCGCACCAGCAGCCGCAGGAGCAGCGGCGGTCCCCGAGATCCCGCCGAGCTTGAAGGCGGGACCGAGCGGCAAGGTGTACACGAGCGCGCTCGACTGCATGCAGAAGACGTGGCGGCACGAGGGGCTCGGCGGCATCCAGCGAGGACTCGGAGCAGCAGTGCGTCCTCCTCTCTCCTCCTCTCCCCTTGTGCCCTTCCTGCACCTGCTTTGCGTCCTCCTGCTGACGACGAGCTCCCTCGCGCCCACAGTACGCCTACCAGATCGCGCTCAACGGCTCCCGGTTGGGCTTCTTCGAGCCGTTCCGGCACGCCATCAACTCGCTCGCCGGGTACGACAAGCGCGAGACGCGCGCATGGACGAGCATCATGGCAGGCGCAAGCTCTGGTGTCGTCGGCGGTACGTCCTCATCCCCTTCCTGCGCGAGGAGAGAGCCCGTGGGAGGGAGAGCTGACGTCCCCTCCTCTCGCTCGCAGCGATCCTCGGCAACCCGCTCTTCCTCGTCAAGGCGCGCATGCAGGCCTTCTCGCCGTTCAACCCGGTCGGCGCCCAGCACAACTACCCCTCGGCGCTGCACGGCCTGCGCGCCATCGTCGCCAAGGAGGGCCCGCGCGGCCTCGCGCGCGGCGTCGACGCCGCCATGCTGCGCACGGCCATGGGCTCGTCGGTCCAGCTGCCGTCGTACAACCTCGCAAAGACGACCCTCGTCGGGTGGGGCATGGGCGACCACATCGGCACCTTCTTGCTCAGCAGCACCTTCTCGGGCTTGGTCGTGTGCGCCGTCATGCAGCCTGCAGGTGCGTCACGCCGTTCTCGTTCTTGCACGCTCTCGATGAGGTCGAGATCTGTACTGATGTTGTGAATCCGGTGGCGCAGACACGGCCTTGACGCGCATGTACAACCAGTCGCCCAACTCGATCGGCCCGGACGGCAAGCCTCGAGGACTTCTCTGTGCGCCCCTCGTCTCCCACAGCCGTCTCGTCGTCTCGCCCTGCCCTGTGCAGACGCTTGACGACGTCGGCCACTCGCAGTTGACGGACGCTCGCACTGACTCGCTCTTCGCCTCGTCGCGCGCGCAGACAAGAGCCCGATCGACTGCCTCATCAAGACCTGGCGGACCGAGGGCGTGCTCGGCTGGTACAAGGGCTCGGTCGCTCACCTCGCTCGCATCGCGCCGCACACGGTGCGTCCTCCTCTCGCCCTCGCTGCGCAGCGCGTCCCGGTGGCTGGCCGGAGAGGGTCAGTGCGGGACGACGCAGCTTCGTCCCGCCGCCGCCGCAGCACCCTCCTGACGCCTCCTATCTCCTCGTCGTCGTCGTGCAGGTCGTCACGCTCGTCGCCAACGAGTTCATCTCGCGCAAGTGGACCGAGTACAAGCGCAGCAACGGGACGCTCGCGCGCGACTAGAAGGAGGAGCGGGGCCGCTTCGTCGTCACGGCGAGGGCGCAGAGTGCAATATCGTTGTCGTACATCCTCGACGAGCTCGGTGCGAGCGAGTGCAGAGCTGAAGCAGCCGATGCGAGCCCGTGAGAGCGGATCGAGGGAAAAGCGTCGGCGAGGTGGGACGAGGGAGCGAGGACGGCTCCGGGTGCGGGCGGGTCTGGATGAGGCTGCTCTTTATGTAGTCGTACCTGAGCTGGAAGCATGACCAAGGCGGCCCTGCGCAGAGGAGCTTTACCCGCGGCCGCGCCTCGCTCTCTCGCTGTCCCTCGCGCCCTCCGCCTCGTCCCTCACCACCGGCACCCGATCCTTGCGCCAGTGCTCGCTCCACGACCATGAGTGGCCACAACTGGGCCTTCTCGCAGGTGCGCTCGCCGTCTCGAGCGCCGTCCAGAGCCGCCGAGCGAGTGCTGACTCCTCCTCGTTCCCCTCCATCGCAGCTCAACAGGGCGAGTCCAATCGCCGCCCTCGCTCGCCTCGGGCCAGGATGCTGACCCGCTGTGCGCACCCCTGCAGCTCGCTCCCAGCCCTGGGATCACGCCCGACAACGGCCCTGCGCGCGACCGCACCGACGACACTCGTGCGTCCACCCCCGGCCTCCTCCCCCTTCGAGCGTCCCCGGCTCACTCCTCCCTCTCTCCCTCCATCTGCAGTCTCGTTCCCGTGCGACTCGAACGCGCTCCAGGCCCAGCTCGAGCAGTGGACCAACGTCGCCTTCGAGTTCGACTCGCCCGACTTTGCCGACTCGACCGCCCTCGCCGGCCCCGACTCGGACTCGGCCAAGCACCTCGGCAACGCCCTCAACCCCGCCGCCGCCGCCGCCGCCGCCGCGCCCTCGCCCACCGCCGGCGCAGATGAGCGCAACCGCTACGCCGCCCGCGTGGGCGAGTTCGGCTTCAAGCCCCTCCTCGTCCACGACGCCGACCACCACGAGCAAGAGCCCACCGTCGACCTGAGCGCGCTCCTCGCCTCGCACCCGTCGGCCGGCTCGCTCGTCGACCCGGCCCTGAGCCTCCCCTCGTTCGCCTCGGCGTCGGGACCGGCCCTCCCGCCGTCCTTCTTCGCGCCCGAGACGCCCGCCGCCGTCGCCGCTCCTCTCGACCTCGTCAGCCCGGCCACGTTCGACGCCGCGCCCTCGCCCGCCGCCTCGTCCTCGGCCGGCACCGGCTCGGGCTCGGGCTCGTCGGCCAAGAAGGCCAAGGGCGCCTCGTCGTCGTCGTCGTCGGCCGCCTCGAAGAAGAAGCGCGCGCCGTCGGCCGCCGTCGCCGCCAAGCTCGCGACGGCCGCCAAGACGCTCCCGCTCCCCGAGGGCGTCGACCCCTCGTCGCTCAACGAGGACGAGCTGAACCGGCTCGCGATCGAGGAGGACAAGCGCCGCCGCAACACGGCCGCGAGTGCGCGGTTCCGCGTCAAGAAGAAGCAGCGCGAGCAGGAGCTCGAGCAGACGGCCAAGGAGCTGCGCGAGCGCGTCGCCGGCCTCGAGAAGGAGGTCGACACGCTCAAGACCGAGAACGGCTGGCTCAGGAGCCTCGTCGTCGACAAGAGCGTCAACACGGGCAGGAACGGCGCCGACAACACGCGCAAGCGGGCACGCGAGGACGACCTCGAGTCGTCCATCCTCGTGTAGCCATAGCGTCCCTCCCCGCCGTACCTGTTGTCCCCCTCGCCTCGCCTTCGTTCAGTGCCCCCTCCCCTTCGCCTCGTCGGTGCCTTTCCTCCTCCCTCGAGCACGCCCTCCTCCCCCTCCTCCTCCCCCACATCTATCAGTCGGTCCCTTGTCGTTTCAACACACCTTCCCGCAGTACTTCCCCCCTCCTCTCCTGTCGTGTCTAGCTGGGCGGCTCCAACACGCCTGCCCGCACCTCGCAGGAGGACGGTCTTTGCTTGCAACTCTGCGCGCTTGTCCGTTTCTCATTCCCTCTCGAGCGTCACGATGAGAGGAGCGAGAGAGCTAGTCGTGACAACAAGATCGTCTACAACAAAGGCGAGCCCGATCGAGAAGGGGAGAGCGAGCGAGAGGGAGCTACTCAAAGACGCGCACGACGCCCGCGCGGTCGCCGCTCACGACGCACCGGAAGGGCAAGTCGAGGACGGCGAGCGCCGTGATGGCCTCCTGATGCGCGCGCAGGAGCTGCTGCTGCGAGTTGGCGATCAGGGTCGAGCGGTGCACGCGCGAGGGAGGCGCGCTGGCCGCCGTGGTCGAGGTCGACGCCGACGAGGACGAAGTGCGCGACGAGCGAGACGCGCTCGGGGTGCTGCTGCTGCTCGATGAGGCGAGAGGGCCGGCCGACGAGGGCGACTCGAGGTAGAAGGTCGGGCGGACGGTGCTCGAGTGCGTACTGCGGGGGAGGGGTCCGAGCGTCAGAGTCTTGCTCGACTGCGCCTCGATCCTGCAGAGAGGAAAGAAGAGACGCACCTGTACGACGGCATGTCCTCGTCTGCGTCGAGCCCGCTGACGACGGCGCTCCGACTCGGCTTGCCCAAGTCCCAGAACCGCAGCTTGCGGTCCTCGCCGCCCGAGAGGAGAAAGCCGCCCTCGCCGCTCGACGACCGGCCGTCCTTGCTGCGGCCGTCGGCAGTAGCTGACGCAGGGTCGACGAGCAGCGCAGTGGCGGGACGCGTCGACGGCTGGGTCGAGTAGTCGGTGCCGAGGAGGAGCGCACGGACCGTCGGCTGGATGGGCGTTGCCGGCGCCGCTCCGTCGGCCGTTGTCGGGACGACCGGCGCAGGCTTGGGCGCCGTCGAAGCAGCGAGGAGCGCCTCGATGGCCGCCGCCGGGTCGAGCGTCGCGTCGTGCATGGCGACGCTCACCGGCTCGTCGACGCCGGCGAACATGTTGGACCGACTCGACGACGACGACGCCGCCGCCTGCGCCTGCTGCGGCGAGAGGACCCGGAACTCATCGACCTTGACGCCGAGGTCGATGTCCCACACCTCGGCGACGACGATGCCGTGACCGGCAGCCGACGCCGTCGAAGACGACGAGGAGCCTCGCCGGGCTTTGCCCGAGTCGACGACCGGGCCCGACGCCTCGTCCGGCTCGGCGGCGACGACGATCCATCGCCCTTTGCCCTTGACCGGGTGCACGGCGATCTGGTTAATGCGCCTCGAGCCGACGCTCCAGCTGCGCAGGAGGAGGCCGAAGCGCAGGTCCCACAGCGTGAGCACGCCCGACGCCGTCGCGGCGACGAGCCACAGGTGCTTGCGGTCGAGGCACAGGGCCGTGATGGGGCCAAAGTGGCGCGGGTTGGCGAAGGTTTGGAGGGCGCGCGTCGTGCGGATGTCGAGGACGATGATGGACGAGAGCGAGGTGCCGAGGACGAGGTTGGTGGTCGTGTCTGCTCGAGCGGGTTGCAAGAATCAGTTACAGACCTTGCGAGATGTGAGACGAGGAGCGAGAGTGAGCGCACCTGTGTTGAAGCTCGCGAGACAGGTGGCGTGGTCGCCCTCCTCGTCGAGCGGGTACTGCCGGATCAGGCACGGCTTGCTGTACCGCGGCATCGAGCCCGACAGGCTCACGTCGACGCGGTGAATCCACACGGTGCCCGTCGTCGACGCGCTCGCGACGCAGTGCGAGTGCTCGAGGACGCACACGGCCGTCACCTTGCCGCCCTGCCGGAACGTCTGCCTCGAGCGGCTCGTCACGTTCTTCTCGAGCCGCATCGCGTCCCACACCTTGACCGTGCCGTCGTCCGAGCCCGTGACGAAGAAGAGGTGGTCGGGCGAGACCTGGATCGACGTGATCCCGCCCGTGTGCTCGACGAGGTGGGCGATGAGGGTGCCGTCGGGCCGGGTCGGCGTGCGCTCCCGAGGCGGGAAGCTCGTGCGCAGGGCTTTGCGGCGAGGGATGCCGGCGGGGACGTGAGGGCCGAGCTCGGGGAGGGGCTCGCGATAGCTGTCGAGGTACGTGCGCTCGAGGAGCTGCTTGATGCTCGGGTCGTTTCCCTCTGCGCGCACGGTAGCTGCCCGTCAGGACGGCTCGTCGAGTACTCAGAGAAGAACGAGAAGGACGCACCGTAGGTCGAGATGAAGCGCTGAGGTGCCGGCACCTCCCTCCCGCTCGTGCTCCTCCTGAACTGCCCGGGCGACTGGCTCACGACGTCCTGCATGATGCTCGCCGCATCTGCGTCGCCGGCGCTCGCCCGGTACCGCGCCTCGACGTCGAACAGACCCATCGCGTTGGTCGAGTCCTCGGCGACGGCCGGCACGGCCCGAGCGACCTCGACGGCGTTGAGCCGGACGCGGCTGCGCGGCTTGGCCGTGCCTGCGCCCGCCGCGCCCGAGACGGTCGACGTCGTCGACGTGGCCGTCGCCTCGCTCGCAGCGGTCGATGTCTGCGAGACGGTGCGGTGCAGGTCGAGCCGCTCGCCCGGTGCGAGCGTCGTCGGCGTCGCCGGCCTGAGCGTCCGGCTCGACGGCTCGGGCCCGTCGGCGTCCTCCTCCTGGAAGCTGTGCATGCTCGACGTCGTGCCGCCGCCCATCTGGTGCGCGCCGAGAGCGAGCCGCCTCCGCAGGTCGTCGACGGGCGCCTGGCTCGAGCTCGCGCGGCGGCTCGTGGACGGCCGTCCTGCGCCCGTGGCGTCGCTCGACGCGGTCGAGACGCGCCTGCTGAGCGAGCTGCCGACGGGACCGGCGCCCTGGAGGCGCGAGCGCGCCTGGTTGAGCATCTCGTCGGCCGAGAGGACCGAGAAGAAGATGGTCTGCGGGACGATGCCGAGGTCCTGGAGGTTGGCGGCGCTCGAGGTGGGTGTGAGGGCGTCGGGCGAGTCGTAGCCACGAGATGGGCCGCTGCGGGACAAGCAGTCGAGAGTCAGGGTCGAGCAGGGGAGGCGGGTAGAGCTGCTCCTAGACGGCGAGGAGAGGACCGTGCACGCACCCTTGTCGTGCCGCAGCCACCTTGGCGACGTACTCCCTCATGGCGCTCAGCTTGTACTCGTCCTCGACGCTCATGCCGAGCTGGCGCATGCGCTCGAGCTGCGCATGGTCCTCGTCCGTGCGGACGCTCGCGTCGCGAGGTGCGCCCTTGGTCGGCCCGCCGCCGCCGCGCGAGAGCGACCAGAAGTGCGACTTGCCGCTGCGGGACGCCCACGAGACGGCGGCCTCGAAGACGACTCGAGAGAGCTGCGAGCGAGACCGGCACGAGCGTCAGTCGGGCGCGCGAGGAGATGACGAAGGACGGAGAGGAAGGCGACGGACCGGCTCTCGGGCGTTGTCGAGTAGGGCGAGGTCGGTGATATCCTTGATGTCGGAGCGGAGGAGGCGCTTGACGGTCGGGTAGAGGATGCACCACTTGTCGGTCGTGCCGAGGAGGCTCGCGACGGTCGCGAGGAAGGCTGCCGCACCTGCGTTATCGGTCTTGCGTCAGCAGGCGCTCTCTTGCTTTCTGACTGCTGAGAGGGAGAAGAAGTAGGAGACGCACCTTCTCGGATCCAGATATTGGGGTGGCACAGGAAGCCCGTGACTTGGCCGACAAGCTCCCACATCTTGCCCTTGGCGAGGAGGCGGCGCTCGGCGAGCTTCGTGAGCGAGTCGAGCACCTTGACGACGACGAACTCCTCGGGGTCTGCGCGCATTTACGCGCTCGCAGCCGAGTCAGCTCGAGTCGCGGGGACAAAGCCAGGAGGGGTGCGAGCGAGGGACGCACCGGCGAGGCTGAGCGAGATGAGCGGCAGGATGTACTCCTCGAGGCTCCTTGCACCGACGCAGCTCGCGACGTCGACCGCACGCTCGTTCCAGGCCGCCCGGAGGAGCCAGTCGCGCGTGTTGAGGTACGTGACGAGGTGGGCGAGGACGGCGTCGTTGGCGCGCAGGCGGCCGAAGAAGGTGCACAAACTGCCGACGTGGACGAGGAGGGCGCGCTTGACGGCCGACGACGGGTCGGACAAGAGCGGGTTGACGTGGTCCTGGATGAGGCCGTGCAGCTCTTGAAGCCGAGCGTCGAAGTTGCCCTGCGTGCGGCGAAAGTGCGTCAGCCGGACTCCTGCGTGCTGCACGAGAGAGGCGAAGAAGAAGAAAGAGAAGACGCACGGCGTAGGGCGAGCCCTCGAAGTCCTGCTGCAGGCCCTGGAGCTCGAACGCCCCCTCGCCCCTCATCGCCTCGGCCATTTCGAGGAACCGCTGCGCCGTCTCGGCGAGCGCGGCGATGCACAGCGCGTACGTTTCCCGCGGGACGACCTCGGGGTCGGTCGAGAACGGCCGCGTGTTGGGCAGGATGTACTCGGGGAAGACGTCGACGTTCGAGGGTGTGATGCCGCGCACGAGGACGAGCGTCTGCGTGAGGGCGCGCAGGGCGACCGAACGCACGGTGGCGATGTCGTCCTCGAGGAGCGAGACGAGGTACGGCACGAGGCGGTCGAGGCGCGTCTCGTCCGTGAGGTACCGGTTCAGGGCGAGGAGGATCTCGAGCGCGCGCAGGACCGAGGCGGGACGGACGCAGTTGCGGATGTTGGCGCACACGAGCGAAAGGATGACGAGGGCCGGACCGTCTGCGAGCGAGAGGGAGGGCATGTCAGCGCACGGACCCCTGAGAACGACGAGCTGAAGTCGAAGGACGCACCCTCGCTCACGTTCCCGCCCTCGACGACCATACCCTCCTGCCCTGGGAGATGCAGTCGCACAGGAAAGAGGCCCTGTTGCCGAGGAGAGTCAGTAAAGCGCCCGGGCGCAGCGAGAGGGTCCGAGAGGGAGCCGACGCACCTCTCCTCGTCCCGCTTCCACCCGAGGCTCTCCCTCCTCGCCCTCTCGCGCGCTCTGCTGCTCGACCGTCTCGTCGAGGTACCGCGCAATGATCTCCCACTCGCTCCAGACGCGCTCGATGCGGTCGTCGGCGTCGGTGCGCAGCAACGTCTGCTGCTGCTGCGGCGCGCCCGCAGCCGTCTCGGCGGGCGTGCTCGACCCGGGCCGTGTCGACGAGGGCGGAGGAGGATGAGGTACCGGGGCGGGCGGCGGCGGGGAGGACGAGGGCTCGTTGAGGCTCGAGAGGAACGGGTGCAGGAAGGTGTAGAAGATGTCGGGGAAGGCGGTCGAGCGGTACTGGGTGAGGTAGTCGGCGAACGAGAGGCGGGCCGAAGGGTCGAGGGAAACCATGCTGCGGATAAGCGACTGTCGCGCGAGGTCGGAGTGTGAGCACACGAGTCCGGCGCAAAGAAGGGGACGGTGCGCGCGAGAGGGAGGGAAAGAGGGGACGCACCCGGATCTCGACGTCCTCGATCTCGGCCAGGTACGTCTCGAGGTTGTACTCGCCCTCGCGGTACTTGAAAAGCTGGCTGAGGGTGAACGGCGGCGTGCCCTCCATCCACAGCTCGGCGAGGACGCAGCCGAGCGAGAAGACGTCCACCGCCTCGGTCACCTTGCCGTCGCGCTTGCCGAACTCGAGCGCGTCCTTCTTGCGCGCCGTGTCGGAGCCGGCGGCATAGAAGCGCTCGGGCGCGAGGTAGCAGGTGCGGCGAGACGACGTGTCGAAGTAGAACGAGAAGGCGGACGGGTCGTCGAGCGGCAGGAACGTCGGCTTGAACGCCGAGGAAAAGTCGGTGAGGTAGGCCCAGTTCCAGGTTGTGACGACGACGTTCTCGGTCTTGATGTCGCCGTGCGAGATCTGCGAGCGTGCGAGGGAGGAAGGAGAGACAGCCGGGTCAGCTAGGGCGGCAGCGTGCGCGCTCAGCTGAAGAGAGCTGGACGTACACCTCGTTCTCGTGCGTGCTTGAGGCCGGTCAGGAGCTGAAAGGCGATCCAGCGCTTCTCGACCGAGGTGAGGAAGGGCCGAGTGCTGCAAGGCGCAAGTGGGGGAGAGTGAGCGAGGTGGTCGGCGTGAGGCGGCTCCACCCAGCTCGAGGGAAGGACAAGACGCACCTGATGCGGTCGTACAGGTTGCTCGCGACCCACTGGCGCATGAGGTACCCTGCGCGCTCCGTCTCGAGAGCGCGGCCGTAGGCGAGGACGTTCGGGCACTCGACGAGAGCATCTCGCTCGGCTGTTGGCGGGAGGGGGGGAGGGTCAGCTACCGAGTGACTGTACGTCGAAGCAGAGGGACGCAGACGCACCTTTGATGCGACGGTGGAACGGCTTGAGCGAGAGGGCCGGGTCGGGCTTGACGAAGACCTTGACGACGAGGGCGCCGCTCTTGTGGCGGGCGCGGACGCTCTTGAGGAAGCGAGAGGATCCCATGCTGCATTGCGCGAGTCAGCTCGAGTCCTAGGCGAGCTGGGAGCGGGGTGGAGTGGGCGCACCTCTTGTCGTAGACGACCTCGCCTCCGAGCTCCTGGAAGAAGGGGTCGGTGCCCGGCTGGGCGCGACCGGTCGCCGGGAGCGAGAGCGCAGCCTGTGGCGCACTGACTGCTGCGCCCATCGTGAGCGAGGGTGACGAGGACGAGGAGGAGGATGTGGGGAGAGCTGCTCTCATCTCCTCTGTCCTCGCCCTCGCTCTCACCACGACAAGCTGGGCCAAGCTGGGCCACGATGGCCTCGCAAGGGCAGCACAGAGGCCCTCCAGCCTGTCCTGCCTGCTCAAGAGCGGATCCGACTCGCCACTTCTTCTGCCGCACCTGCATCTCGTCCTGGTCCGTCCCTCTTCGCCCCCTCAGCCCCTGCGGCCGTGCTGACCCTGTCCTGACCAACAGCCTCGCCGATCACAACGCCCGCCGGCAACAGCTCCGCAACGCCCTCACCCTCGTCACCGCAAAGGCCAACGCCCTCCTCTCGGGAGCCGACCGCGCCCCCTCGTCCTCACGCGCACCGCCACTAGGCGTCACCGACGAGCGTCTCCTCAAGGCCGACAAGTGGATCCTCGCGAGCAGGGCCTACGCGGCGAGGGAAGCCGTCGTCAAGGCCAAGCAGGCCAACTCGCAAGGTGCGCCGCTTCTCCTTCGCCCCCACGACCCCTTGTCCCAGCGGAGCTAACGCGTGCACCCTCCGTGATACAGCCGAAAGCGACCTGGCGACCCGCCGAGCAGCCCTCGCCGCCCGCCGCGCCAACCTGTCGACCGCACGCTCCCTCCACTCGTCCCTCGCCTCGTCCTCACCCTCAGCCTCATCTCTCTCCCTCCCCGACTCGCTTCCCGCCCTCGCCGTCCGCATCGAGAACCTCTCGAACGCCATTACCGGCCTCGATGCCGAGACTGCCCGCGTCAGGGGCATCCTCAAGCGCGAGCTGCTCGCCGTCGTCGCCCTCGCGCCGCTCGAACGGCCCCTCGCCGACCCATTCCTGTCGTTCCCCGCGCCGACGGGCTCCTCGTCCTCGACGCCCTCATCCGCCGCTCCGCCGTCATCCAGCACAGCAACCGCAACACCGACTCGCCGACGCGCAGTCCCCTCGCAGTCCTACACCCTCTCGTCCCTCCCCCTCCCGCCGCTCTCCTCGCTCCTCTCGCTCCCGCCGCCGACGCTCGAAGCCCTCCTGTCGCACCTCGCCCACCTCGTGCGGCTCGTCGCCCTGTACGAGCGCGAGGCGCTCCCCTTCGCGCCCGTCATGAGCCTCTTCGGCCCCGGGCGCGCGGGCGTCAGGGCCGGGCCGGGCTACGGCGTCGCCGCTGCCGCAGCGGGCGAGGGCGACGGAGCGGCTGGTGGAGGAGCATCGTCGGCGAGGAGGAAGGGCGCGCTCGGCACGGCCGTGTGGCCGCTCGTGTTCGGCTCGAGGCGCCGCGCCGGCAGCGCCGCAGCATCGGCGCTCGGTACGGGCGACGGCGCAGGCGATGGCAGCATCGATGCGGACGCGTACGGCGACGGCGACGACGGCGACGACTACTACCACGAGGCGGCGGGCTCGCGCAGCTACGCCCGCAGCGCTTCGACCTCGTCCTCGACTGCGAGCGCCGCCGCCGCAGCAGCGACGACGAGCAGCAGCGCGCGCTCGTCGACCTCGAAGCGCATGGCCAAGCGCGCAAAGCTCGTCCTCGGCGGCGCCGTCGCGCTCGCCCTCGACTTTGCGTTCCTCGCCTGGGTGCGCGAGGGGAGAGCGCCGAGCGTGCAGTGGAGGGTCGACGATCTCGACGATCTCGGGGCGCTCATCCGGCGCGCGACGGGCGTGCTCGACGGCGAGGAAGCCGGCGAGGGCGGGGAGCGCGCTGAGCGAGGTGGCGCAGAGGAGGAGGACAAGGTCGGTGCGCAGGCGTTCCCGCTCTCGATGGCCGATGCGCTCGCGCACTACACTGCGCTCGCGCTCGGCCCGTCGTCGGCGTCGACGCCGTCGTCGAGGGCGGGGAGGAGCCGAGCGGCGCTCGAGGAGAGCGGTGTCGTGGTCGATGGCGAGCCCGGGCTGGACGGCGAGGACGACGAGGACGAGGGGTGGGACTTGGTCAGCGTGTAGCTATCTCTTTGTTGCTTGTAACAAGCTCGATCGGTCACGTCCACGTCGAGCGCCCTCCCGACGAGAGCCTGAGAGAGCTCGTGCACGGTCCCTGCTCTAAGCTTTCAGCGACCCTCGAGCAACACGACGAAAGGTGTACGACATCTCGTTCGACAACAGCTCTGTCTCTACATCGACCCTCTACTGCTCGAGGCTCTGCTCGCCGTCCCGCGCCGCTTCTCGCTCGCGAGCGTCACTTCTCGTCCGCCGCCGAGCCGTCGAGCAGCCCCTCTTCCCACGCGACCCTCGCCGCCTCCCACACCCACTGCACCTGCTCGGCCGTCTGGCACATCGTCGTGCGCTGGTCCCTCAGGCCGTCGACCGTCAGGCCGACATAGTCGACCGCGCCCGGCCCGCCGCCGAGGATGCGCTGCGCCGGGTACGCGCCGAGCGGGTGCGCGGCGTCGGCGTCGGCGTCGGCGTGCGGGAGCGGGAGGGACGAGAGCGGCGGGCGGGCGCGCGCGAGGTGCGAGAGGAGCGGGAGGAGGGACGAGAGGGCGAGGAGGGTGCCCGTGCGGCCGACGCCGGCCGAGCAGTGCGCGAGGATGGGCGCGGCGGTCGTGCCGGTCGGGGAGGAGAGCAAGGCGTTGAGGGCGTGGAGGCGGTGGATGAAGCGGATGAGGTGGGCGGGCGAGTCGGGGACGCCTGCGAGCGGTGAGGGCGAGAAGGTCAGCGACGGGCGCGACTCAAGATGAGCGAGAGAGAAGCGGGCGCACCGTGATCTCGCCACCCGAGGTACTCGACATGGACAACTCGTCGTCCCTCGGCGTCGCCCTCTCGTCCAACCCGCAGCTTGCTCGTCCTCGCGCCGTCCCGCTCCTCCTTGCTGTCGAGCCGCACCCACACGCCCTGGCCTCGCTCCCCGCTTTCGCTCGCGAGCTGCGCCGTCTCGCCGACGTTGCTCGGAAAGTAGGGGTGGCACTTTTGCCGGCGCCCCTCGACGAGAGGCGTGAGCTGGACGACGAGGTTGATGAGCGGGAGCGGCTCGAGCGGGGTGGACGAGGCTTTGTGCAAGAGGGAGGTCGGCGGCGAGAGGAGAAGCGAAAGAAAGTCGTGCACGGTGTGTGGGACGGGAGCCTGCGTGCGGAGAGAGAGGGAGGAGGAGGAACAGAGTCAGGAAGGCGACGAAGCGGAACGAGCGGGCTCGCGGCGAGAGCGCTCGAAGCGAGAGTGAGGACGGTTGCGCACCTGTGCGGCCACCCACCACCTCCTCGGGAGCACGTCGTCGTCGAAGCCGAGGTCGGGCTCACGCACGAGCGACGCGTTGACGTAGTCGGGCTCGGCGGGCGAGTCGGTCGTGCGGAGCGGCGGGAGGCAGCGGGTGCGGTCGTAGGCAAGGATGTCGCCGTACCTGTAGGGGTGGTGGAGGAAGGTTAAAGGGAGGTCTCGGGGATAGAGAAGAGGCGCACGCACCTGTTCTTGTCGCGGTTGGTGCGGCTCGAGGCGGCCCCGACGGAGAACCAGTCTCGCTCGTCGTCGTCTTTGGCCTGGGCGGCAAAGCGGCCTGCGGACTGCAGCTTGTGGATGCGGGTGTCGCTGATCGAGGCGCGGCGGAGGTACTCGCGCTCCTGAAGGGCGGCGAGAGCCGAGTGGAGCGCGTTGCGATTCGGGGTGAGGAAGGGCGGGGGCGGGCCGAGAGAGGAGCGTTTCGGGGCGGCCATGGTCGAGAGAGCGCGCAGCAGTGCGTCTGTGTAGCTTGCGAGCTGCTCGAGAGCGAGGCGAGACGAGGAGGCCGTCCGTGAGGCAGCGTGGAGGAGGACGAGCGAGCCGCTGGAGCCCGGCCGCCTCGTCCCTTTCCCTCCATCGAACGCTCGTCCTTACAGCCTCGATCCGCCCAGGCGTCACCTTCTGTGAGCTACCCTTCCACAGCCACACGCGCCAGCCCGCGCCCGCGCGACCGCCAGCCTCGCCGTCGACCGCCTCGCCTCGCAAACGTCGCACGCCCTCCCCCTCCCTCACCACCTCGCCCGCCTCGCCCGCTGTGCGTCTCGAGCCAGCCACGACCACCCACACCGACACCTGCGCTCAAGCGCACACGTGCAGACCCGCTGGGGCTGTGCCGGGGACGGCGAGACGAGCGGCCGAGTGAGCATGGGCCGGGGGAGGCCACGCTCGCACGGCCGCAGGGCCAGCTGAGCGGTCGGCAGGAGCAGGCAGGGCAACTCGTGGTCCAGCAGGACAACGACGGGCGGCAGGAGGGACCAGCAGCTCGACGATGCGGGCCGCTCGGGCGGACCCCTC
>Ga0308169_10002410_pt1 | contig 19425 bp, 28 predicted proteins | sample PhyBR1_2_FD_202139 | JGI IMG/M metagenome (GOLD analysis project Ga0308169, IMG submission 202139) | Phyllosphere microbial communities from UC Gill Tract Community Farm, Albany, California, United States - DLSLSB.R1 | ecosystem: Host-associated > Plants > Phyllosphere > Unclassified | place...
TCGAGATGAAGATGAGCCCGACGTGGAAGGGGAGGAGAGACGACGCACCCTTGTTGAGCGGGTCGTCGGCGTTGGGCTCGAGGAACAGGTACTGGAGGCCGACCATGACGGCGTTGAGGTTCAGGACGGGCTTCCAGTCCTCGCGCAGGATGTTGAGGCAAACGTTGCCCTCGAGGTCGAGGTTCGGGTGGTAGATCTGCGGGCGGGCGAGGGCAAGAGCAGGTCGGGCGAGGCGACGAAAGAGTCGGTGCGTCGATGACGAGGGAGCGAGAGAACGTGGAGGGGAAGGTAGCGAGAGAACGTCAGTCTCTCACCGAGCTGGGGAGATAGGCGCCGGGGTGGGTGAGAGCGAGGCGCACCTTGGGAACACACTTGACTTTGGGCGGCTCGTGCGGGTAGTTGTTGTTGATGTTGACCGTGAACTTGAACGTGCCGCCCTTGTACATGCCTGTCGTCAGACGTGCAGCCGAGTCAGCAACAGCCCCATCGTCGCAGCACAAGAGCGACGGAGGAAGCGTCGGGCGCTCGAGTGCAGGAGGAAGACGAGGAACGAGCGCCGACTGACCCTCGTCCGGCGCGATCGTGAGCTCAAAGTTGAGGAGGTCCTCGGCGTTGGGGAAGTTGGTCTTCATCGTCGGCGGGAGGTCGAGCTCGGTCAAGTCTGGGAGGACGAGATGGGCGAGTTGGGTCGAGTCGAGGAGGCGAACGGCGAGAGCGGCGGCGCGAAGGGGAAAGAGGGCGAGGAGGGGGCAGCGTCAGCACTCGGTTTCGTGAGGTCCAAAGGCTGCTACACCCTCAATGGCACGCGCGCTGCACTCGACTGAACCGCTCGAGAGCTGCACGTCCGAGTCGACGATGAGGCGGTGCATGGGGCTCGCGCCCAACAGCCAGACGAGCTCGGCCGTCGCTCGCCTCGTTCCGCTCAGCGCACCAAGTACCCTGCACTCGACCCCCCCAAGCAGGAACCGAGGTGCGGGAAGGGGAAGAGGAGGGCGAGGACGGACCCTTCTGGACGCGGATGAGGGCGGCCGAGGTCTTTGGCTTGGATTTGGCGGCTGCGTCTTCCGACTTGCGCATGCTCCAGATCTGCGAGGAGGGAAGACAGGGTCAGCTCGAGCGAGCAAGCGCAGAGGGAGGGAGGGACGGACCTTCATCATCTTGGGCGAGAGGTGTCGAGGGGGAGGTCGAGGTGAGCGAGGAGTGGCGGGTCGAGGAGGGGAGCTAGTCGGTGCTGTGGGTTGAGCAGGAGTCAGCTCGAGTGCTCTGCGAGGCAGTCTGGTGCGAGGTGGGCGAGGAGCGAGCTGATGGCGTCGCGTGAGGAGGAGGAGGACGACGGTGGTCGCGGTGGCTGTGCTCGAAGGCGGTGGTCGCGGTCGGGTGGGTGGGTGTGGTGGCTGCTGGAGCGATAGGCAGCACCAGGCGTGGCTCACCTGGGTGCTGTGCGTCGTGATCGGTGTTGCCGGAGCGGGGTGAGCCGGGCGAGGCGGACGAGGCGAGGCGACGAGGCGGCAGCAGCTCGCTCTTCGTCTCTCTCTCGTCCACGCTCGCCTTGCTGGACTGAGCTTCTGCTCTTCACAGAGGCCATGCTCTCCAGGCTGCGCTCTGCCCCTTCGATCGCCCGCACCCTGTCGACCTCGGCCACCACACCTTCGCCCCTCGCTCTCGCTCGCGAGCCTCAACAAGGTCCGCCGTCCGACTCTGCTCTCGCTCGAGTGCGTCCCGCTTCCTCCCCTCCCCGCACTCACCCGCACTGACAAACCCTATCGCACAGGCCCGCACCCGCATCGCCAACCGCGATCACGTCCACGTCGCCCCGCCCCTCGTCGACTCGTTCGGCCGCAAGCACGACTACCTCCGCCTGTCGCTCACGGAAAAGTGCAACCTCCGGTGCACCTACTGCATGCCCGAGCAGGGCGTCCCGCTCCTGCCCAAGGACGACCTCCTCACCGCCGACGAGCTCGAGCGCGTCGCCCGCGTCTTTGTCGACCACGGCGTGCGCAAGATCCGCTTGACCGGCGGCGAGCCGACCATCCGACGAGACATCGTCGACATTGTCGGTGCGTCTACCTTCAGCCTCTCACGTCGTCTCCTCGCCTCGCTCTCCCGGACCCCTCGAGGCTGACCTTCTCAACCTTCCCCCTCTCTCGTCTCGCGCCCGCAGAGCGCCTCGGCCGCCTCTCGCTCTCGTCCCTCGGCATGACGTCGAACGGTATAGCCCTCAAGCGCAAGCTCCCCGCCCTCGTCTCGGCCGGCCTCTCGTCCCTCAACCTCTCGCTCGACACGCTCGACCCGTTCAAGTACGAGCTCGTCACGAGGCGCCGCGGCTTTGACGCCGTCATGGACTCGCTCGACGTCGCGCAAGGGCTCAAGTCGCAGGGCCTCAAGACCAAGATCAACGTCGTCGTCATCCGCGGCCTCAACGACCACGAGGTGCCCGACTTTGTCGAGCTCACGCGCGAGCGCGACATCACGGTCCGCTTCATTGAATACATGCCGTTCGAAGGTGCGTTCGTATCTCTGTGCCCCAAACTTTGAGGTCGTCGCGCTGACTCGCCCTCGTTGCGCGCAGACAACCGGTGGTCGACCGCCAAGCTCGTTCCCTCGTCCGAGCTCCTCTCGCTCGTCGCCGCACGTCACCCGCACTCGGGCCTCGACAAGCTCAAGGACGCGGCGAGCGACACGACGAGGGCGTACCGCGTCCCTGGGTACGCCGGCAGCTTCGGGTTCATCAGCAGCATGACGGACCACTTCTGCGGCGGTTGCTCGAGGCTGCGAGTCGGTGCCGACGGGCGCGTCAAGGTGCGCTCGCTCTCCTCTCTCTCTCTCTCCCTCGCGTCGCCGTTTCGCCGAGCTCGAACCTGCACTGACGCCGCACGGACCCCCTCCCCACCGTGCAGGTCTGCCTCTTCGGCCCGCCTGTCCTCTCGCTCCGCCCGCTCCTGCGCGCCGCGCCCGCCTCGGCCGCGTCCGACGCCGCCCTCATGCACGCCGTCGGCGGCGCCGTGTACGGCAAGAAGTTTGCGCACGACGGGCTCGGCGGGCCCGAGGGGATCCGGCGCGAGGGACGGATGGGACCCATGGTCGGCATCGGTGGGTGAACGGCGAGGAGGGCCAGCGTGCTCTCCTCTCTCTCTCGAGCGAGCGAGAGGTCAGGGGCTCACGCTCGTTCTCTTGCGGGGCAACAGGTGCGTCGGCGCTCGCTCCTCTCGACGACCTGGGCGGCGCGCCCCCTCTCGACGGCGTCTCGCTCGGCCCTATCTGACGAGGACACGGTCGCTGACGCACTTTTTCGTCGCAGCATCGCTATCTTCGTCTACGACCCTGCGCCCATCACGCCGCCCTCGCACGCGCACGCCACTTCACCTCCTCGGCACCTCTCCCTCGTCCCTCCCTTTCCTCTCGGCGCGTCTCTTCTCCTCGACCTCCTCTTCCCACACTTCCTCTTCTTCTCAAAACGACGACGACCCGCCTCGCCTCACGCACATCGACCCGAGCACGGGCAAGGCCGCCATGGTCTCGGTCGCCGGCAAGGCGTCGACGATCCGCTCGGCGACGGCCGTCGGGCGCGTGTACGTCCCGCCGGCGGCGTTCGACCTCATCGACTTTGGCGACGAGCACGAGCTCGAGCTCGAGCAGCTCGGCGAGGGCGCAGGCGAGGGCGCACGGCGACGAGGCGGCGCGCGCGGCAACAGGAACAAGAAGGGCGACGTCCTGAGCCTCGCGCAGCTCGCGGGCCTCATGGGCGCCAAGCACACGTCGCTCCTCATCCCGCTGTGCCACCCGGTCGCGCTCTCGCACGTCGCCGTCGAGCTGCGCGCGCTGCGCTGCACGAGCGAGGTCGAGGTGCGCTGCACGGCGACGTGCGAGGGCGCGACGGGCGTCGAGATGGAGGCGCTCACGGGCGTCAGCGTCGCAGCGCTCACCGTGTGGGACATGTGCAAGGCGGCCGGCGGCAAGGAGATGGAGATTCGCGGCCTCAGGGTCGTGCGCAAGAGCGGGGGGAGGAGCGGTGACTGGGTCCGGCCCGACGATGACGAGCAGCACGAGCATGCCGAGTAACAAGGCCGTCTTCTCTCTCGAGCTCGCCGCATCGAGGAGAGCGAGAGAGAAAAGAGAACGAGAGCTGCGATAGTTCCAGCTCGACTCGCTCACGGACCCTCTACAGCTTGGCCTTCTGCTGCGCCTTCTTCGCCTCGTCCCGCTCCCTCCTGCCCTTCATCGCCTTGCCGACTCGGCTGCCATTCTCTCGCCCGAGCTCGGCGCTGATCCACTCGCCGACCCGGCACAGCTCGTCGAACGCCCTCGAGCGCGCACTGTCCCCCCACCCTGCGCCGCCGAGCACCTCCCACTTGTCGCCCGCCGCGACGTCCGGGTCCGGCAGGACCGTCGTCGGGATGCCGCTTGCGCTCAGGGCGTACAGGACGTCCTCGGTCGCGACGTTGCCCGTCGCGCCGGGCGAGTATGGGCAACCGCCGAGAGCGGCGATCGAGCTGTCGACGGTGCGGATGCCGAGCTGCGAGACGCAGTGCAGGATCGAAGCGAGCGCCGTACCGTACGTGTCGTGACAGTGAGCCTGCGGGCACGAGGAAGAGACGTCAGGGATCGAGCGCTTGGAGAGCGAGAAGGTTGGAAAGAGAGGAGGGGGACGCACGGCGAGTTCTCGAGCGGGCACGCCCTGCTGCTCGCACGCAACGACGACGTCGTCCCACCCTCTCGGCACGCCCACGCCGATCGTGTCGCCGAGGCTGACCTCGTACGCGCCAAGGTCGCGCAGCGCCTTTGCGACCTTTGCGACCTGCTGCGGCTCGACGCGCCCGTCGAACGGGCACCCGAGCACGACGCTCACGTACCCGCGCACCTTGAGTCCTCGGTCGCGCGCCGTGTGGAAGACGGGCTCGAGGCGCGCGAGCGACTCGGCGACTGAGCAGTTGAGGTTGGCGCGCGAGAAGCCCTCGGACGCCGAGACGAAGACGGCGATCTCGTCGGTGAGGTTGGGCGGGAGGGCGAGGAGCAAGTCGAGGCCCTTGGTGTTGGGCACGAGGACGGGGAGGGACAGGTCCTTGTGCGACGAGCGCAGGGCGGAGAGGCGGGCCGACTGGAGGACCTCGGCCGTCGACGCCATTTGCGGGACCTGCAAGCAGAGGAGGGCCGGGTCAGCGACTCCGCCATCGCTCACCATGCCGTGGCCTCGTTCTGAGCGGCCAGCGAGAGGGTAGGGAAGCGTGCGCCGACTCACCCACTTTGGGCTCACGAAGCTCCCCGACTCGACGCACCTCAACCCGCCCTGGACAAGCCGCTCGATGAGCTCGACCTTGACCTCGGTCGAAATGACGGCCTTCTCGTTCTGCAGGCCGTCGCGCGGGCCGACCTCGACGACCTTGACGCGGCGCGAGTCGAGCGACGATGAGCTGAGCGGGCGGAGCTGGGCGAGGTGCGTGGGCGGGTGGGCGCGAGCGAGTGGCGCACGCAGAGTGCGTGGAGTGGCTGCGCGGAGCATGGCAGCAGTTGCAAGCTCGAGCGAGGTGTGGTCGAGGAGCAACGAGCGAGAGACCGGCTCGCGGCGGCATGATGTGGGGAACGAAGGCATGCCGAGCGCGCTCGACGCTCGCAAGCGGGTGCGCCTAGCAAAGCTATGATGGCAGCAGCACTAGTACTCGCTCGAGAGCGGCAGACAGGGGACCCGCCGCAGAGACCGGTCGCTTTTGCGCAACAGCGCACAGGCCTGCTTGCACAGCTTCTCGCTCTCGCTCTCCTCTCCAGCTCGCGCTCGACGACAACGATGAGGAACTGCTTGATACTGCTCGCACCGTCGCCCTACATGCGGAACACGCCAAAGTTGCCGACCTTCTTGCGCTCCTCGGGCCGCCACGCCTTGTTGACCACGCCGAGCGCGAGCCCGAGGACGGTGCGCGTGTCCGAGGGGAGGATGATGCCGTCGTCCCACCTGCGAGCGAAGCAGCGAGACGTCAGCACGGAGGTGTCTGCCTGAGGAATGAGGGAAGGGAAGGACGCACAGCCTCGCACTGCCAAACACGGCCTCGCTTTCGTGCTCGATCTGGTCGCGCAGCCGCGCCGTCTGCTCGTGGTCGGTCGAGACGGTCGCCATGACGCTCGAGAGCTGGTCGGGGCCCATGACAGCGACGCGCGCCGACGGCCACGAGAAGAGGAAGTGCGGCGAGTACCTGCAGGGGCTCGAGCGCGAGTCAGCCGGGCGTCGAACGAAAGAGACGGCGACGAGTACACGGAGACGAGGACGCACGCTCGCCCAGCCATGCCGTAGTTGCCTGCGCCGTACGACCCGCCGACGTTGATCGTGATCTTGGGGCACGACGTCGCTGCGACCGCCCGGACGAGCTTGGCGCCGTTCTTTGCGATGCCCTGCGTGCGCGGCGAGGCGCGCAGTGAGCGTGTGCTGCGTGAAGGTACGAGCAGACGATGAGGAAGAGGGGGACGCACGCCCTTCTCTGCCGCCGTGCCGACCATGAAGCCCGTGATGTTGACGAGGAAGACGAGCGGGACGCCGCGCTGCTCGCACAGCTGGATGAACTGGGTCGCCTTGAGCGCCGAGTTGGACACGAGAACGCCGTTATTGGCGATCTGCGAGCGCCCGAGGGATGAAGAGGGTCAGTGCGCGAGCGAGGACGACGAGCGAGAGCAAAGTGAGGGGACGCACGATGCCGACTTGGTGACCGTGGACGTGAGCTGTGCGCGGTGAACAGAATAAGTAGCTTCGTCAGCAACGTTCTAAACGCTGGGAAAGGAGCAGGCGCATTGAGAGGGACGCACCAAAGCCCGTGACGACCGTCTCGCCCCACTCACGCTTCCACTCGGCGAACCGGCTGCCGTCGACCGTGCGCGCAATCACCTCGCGCATGTCCCAGCTCTTCTTGAGGTTCGTGCCCGTCACGCCGCCGAGCTCCTGCGGGTCGTACAGCGGCTCGTCCGCCGGCGCGCTCGAGCCCGTCTCGCTCGCCGCCGAAGGAAGGCCGGCGCCCGTGCCGGCCGACGCAAAGCCGCCGACGGCTTGGCGCGCGAGCGCGAGCGCATGCTCGTCGCTGATGGCGAGGTGGTCGACGACGCCGCTCTCGCGGGCGTGCATAGCGCCGCCGCCGAGCGTTTCCGAGTCGACCTCCTCGCCGAGGGCGGCCTTGACGAGCGGCGGACCGGCGAGAAAGATCGAGCCCTGGTTGGCGACGATGATGTTCTCTGCAGACGGAGGGAAAGCATGCGTCAGTAGGGACGTCGAGGACCCGCCCGCACGAGCAGGAAGCGGTGGAGGAGGTCGCGAGGGAGGGCCGAGCCGACGCACCGTCTGCCATGGCCGGTACGTACCTGCGGGCGGGCGACCGAAGAGATATCAGTGCTTGCTCGAAGATGAGCGGCGAGCGAGAGAATGGACGCACGCTCCTCCTGCGACCGAGATGCCGTGGACGACCGCGAGTTGGCTGCGGACGACGAGGACGAACGTCAGCGAGGCACCTTCAGGTGCAGCCGATGAGGAAGAGAGAGTGGGAGTGAACGCACGGGATGCCGTCTGCGCTCATGCGCGCCATGTTGTAGAAGATGCGCCCAAAGTGCTCGCGGTCCGGGAAGACGTCGCGCTGGTGCGGCAGGGCAGCGCCGCCCGATTCGACTGCGGGTCGCGCTCGTCAGCTCGAGTCGATCGAGAGCGAGAGGTAGAGGAAGAGGACGGACCGAGGTAGATGCAGGGAAGGCGGTTCTGCGCGGCGATCTCCTGCGCGCGGAGGTGCTTCTTGACCGTGATCGGGTGGTACGAGCCGCCCTTGACGGTCGCCTGCGCACGAGGTGTTGCGAGTCAGCTGCTGGTCTTCCACGCGCTCGAAAGAAGAAGGGAACGCACGTCGTTGGCGACGATCATGCACTCGACGCTGCCGAGGAGGGGCGTCAGCCTGTGCAGCTCGCTCCAGAGGAGAGGAAGGGGACGCACCCACTGACCCTGCCGATGCCGGTGACCATCGCTGCACCTGGGACCTTGCCGCCGTACATGCCCTCGGCCGCGAGCGCCGAGAGCTCGAGGAAAGGCGAGAACGGGTCGAGGAGCTTGTCGATGCTGCGCGCGCGAGAGAGGCCGTCAGCGCTGCGCCGAAAGGGCTCGGGAGGAGATGAGGACGCACCGCTCCCGGACGAGCAGCTTGCCGGCCTTCTTGGCCTTGATCCTCGCGCGTTCTCCTCCGCCGAGCGCGACCTTGCCCCACATGGCTCGAAGCTCGTCCTCGCGCTCCTTCATCTGACCCGCGCGCTCCTCGAACGTGGTCGAGGCGGTGTCGACGAGCGAGGTGATGACGGGGAAGGCGTGCGGGTGCGCGGGCTGGGTCGCAGGGCGGCGGGCGAGGGACGAGAGTGAGGAGCGTGCGGAGAAGGCGGCGAGGGGAGGGAGCGGCACGCGGTGTGGCCGGGCGGTGGTGGTGCTGCGTGGGCAGCGTGCAAGCGTAGAGCACAGCATGGCGTGGCTGCTAGCTGTCGAGGTGGTTCGTGAGAAGCGGAGGAGGAGGAGCGAGGACGAGCCGGGCTCGACGGCAAGCCTCGGGCCCGGTGGGGGACGAACGGCAACCCGCTCTCGCTCTTCTCTCGCTCGCTGCCTCGCCGGTGCACAAATCCTGAACAGCCCTTTGCACAGTGACGCCCTCGGACCCATCCCCTGCTCCACCTACTCAAAAGTTCTGCACCTGCGAGCGAGGAAAAAACGAGAGCAAGAGTCAGCCGCCGACCCAGAATCGTCGTCGAGCTTCGAGGGATCAGGGCTTGTGCGCACCTCCTTGATGCCGCCGACGCTCTCTGGCTCAAGCCCGCCCTTGCCGGACGCATCGTCGGTGCGCGCGCCGAAACCCGTGTCGCGCGGGTGGTCCTTGCGGCCCGTGAAAGGCTGCAGGCCCGCCGCGAGACGAGGACCGGCGACCATGGCGCTCCAGTCGAGCCCGGCGCCGCCGTGAGCGAGCGCAGTGACGAGATCTGCGAGCAGGAGGAGAGGAAGAGAGGGCGAAAGTCAGCACGAAGCGGCGGCGCTGGAAGAGCTCGAGGGCGGGTGCGTACGGCGGTGGGCCTGCGAGTCGATGCAGCGTGTCAGTGTCCAGGCCGACAATGCAGAAGCGCGAGTGAGGGGGAAGAGGAAGAGAGGGAGGAAGGGCGAGCGAAGGAGAGGGACGCACGGCATCGAGAGCGGGCAGGGTCGCACCGACCGACTGCGCGAGGTTGCGGACCTGTCGACGGGAAGGAGTCAGCCATTGAGGAGGTGTAGGAGGCGGTGAGGATGGAGTGGACGCACATGGGTGACGTCCTTGAGCCCGCCCGACACGAGGAAACCTGTGCGGCCCTCGAAGTCGTTCTCGAGGATCTTCTTCGAGTAGCCGAGGAACGACGGCGCCGGCAGGAACTCGCGCACGAACTCGAAAAGGAGGTCGGCGCCGACGCCGGTCTGGTCGGCGAGCGTGTACTGCTCGGCGAGGAGCTCGATGATCGACGCGATCATGCCGTTGCCGCACAGCTTGAAGGCGGCCGCACGCTCGACGTTGTTGCCAACGTCGATCAGGCGCCGACCCATCGACGGCACGAGGAACTTCTCGACGTGGCGCTTGGCGAACGTGTCGCCCGAGAGGATGAAGATGAGCTTGGCATCTGCGAGGCGGCCGGGCCGAGGGTCAGCGAGCTGTACCGCAGCAGAGCAGAAAGGCGGGCATGAACGTACCCTTGGCGAGAGGCGGGCTGCGCGAGGGAGCAGACGAGCGTCAGCGACGAGCGCGGATGTGGAGGGAGGAGAGAGAAGAGACGCACGGGCCGAAGACGGGCGAGCAGAGGTACGACGTGTGCGAGATCTTGGACGCCTCGCGCTCGAGCTCACCTGAGTGTAGAGGGGCGTCAGCGCCGAGCGGAGGAGCGAGGTGGGGCAGAGGAGGAGAGGACGCACCGCAGGTCGTCGGGTACAGGGTCGACGTGTCGACGAAGATGGTGCCGTCGCTCGCCTTGGCGCCCTCGAAGAGCTCCTTGTACACCTCACGCGCGGCCTCGTCGTGCGCGAGGCTAGTGAGGACGACGTCGCAGTCCTTGGCGAGGTCCTTGAGCGAGTCGGCGTGAGCGAGCGTCTTGGACGCGGGCGGCAGCTTGGACGGCGAGCGGTTCCAGAGCGTGAGGGGCGGCATGCCCTCGGACTGGAGGAACTTCTCGAGGTTGTGCGCCATCGGGAGGCCCATGTTGCCCTGCGAGGAGGAGGAGGAGGAGGAGGAGGAGGAGGAACGGGGTCAGCTGGGGAGGTCCAGGCCGCTCGAGCTGCTGCGACAAGCTGTCGACTGCCTCCTGCGCCCTAGGTCCCCGAGCTTTACGGCTGCTGCCGTGGGGGTGCCCCCTCGCCGCTCTCGTCCCGCCGCAGCTGCCCCCACTTTGTCCCCCTCGGCGCGTGCCCAGCCGCCTGCGCCAGCACGCGGGCACTCTAGAGACAGAGAAGATAGACGCACGAGGCCGACAAAGCCGAACTTCTGAGGAGACGAGCGAGGCATGGTCGGGAGAGGCGGGGTCGGGTTCGGTGAAGGCGAAGAGGGACGAGACAGCGAGGACGAGTTGCGCGGGCTGGTGCGGTCGGCTTGCAGATGTGGCTGCAGTGTCTGGCTGTGCTGGAGGAGCTGCAGGTGCGCTGAGCGGGTGGTGAGGGAGCAAGAGAGGATCGATGAGGATGACGCTCTGAGCGACCGGCGGCGCTCCCTCACCAAGCTCTCTAAGGAGCTCTACCGAGCCTGAAGGAACATGCAGTAGTATCACAAGCACCGTCGAGCCCTAGCCGAATTATTCTGTGCGCGCGACGACGGCTCCCCCGCTCTCATCGCCGCCGCGAGAAGCTGTGGCTCTCCCTCACGACCTCTCGCCCTCGCAGCGACTTTTCGACATGGCCGACCCATTCAGCTCGTACCAGGCAGAGTACCTGCAGCTCCGCGGCGCCCTCCAGCGCAAGCTCGACACCGACATCCCGCAGCTCCGTGGCGGTGCGTCCGGTCGTCCCGCTCCTCGCCCCCTCGCAACCCAAGCTGACCCCGCTACACGCACGCAGAGGAGCGCAAAGCCGCCTTGCGGCGAGTCAACATGGAGCTCGACGAGGTCGACGAGATTGTGCGTCCCCTCTCCCTCCCTCGTCGGCTCCACGCAGCAGCTCCCCGCTGACCCTCGCCCGGCTTCCGTGCGCAGGTCGACCAGCTCGAGCTCGAGGGCAAGGGCAAGGCCAAGCTCATGACCCAGGTCCGCGCCTACACGCAGGAGGTCAAGGCCCTCAAGGCCAAGCACTCGTCCCTCTCCGCCGTCTCGGACCGCGACCTCCTCCTCTCGTCCGGCCCGGCCCACTCGGCGTACCAGATCGGCGCCTCGGACGACGAGGACGACGACCCGTCCCTGTCGCACTCGGCCGCACAGCGCGCCCGCCTCCTCCAGTCGACCCAGACCCTGTCGACCTCGTCCGGCCGGCTCGACAACGCCCACCGCCTCGCGGCCGAGAACGAGGAGATCGGCCAGGGCGTCCTTAGCAGCCTCGTCGGCCAGAGGATGCAGCTCGTGCACGCCAACGAGCAGCTCGACGAGGCCGACGGCAGCATCGACCGCGCGAGGGGCACGATCGGCAAGATGATCCGCCTGTGCGTCGCCTTCTCTCGCCGGTGCTTCGTGTCCCTGTCCCTGTCGAGCACATGCTGACGCACTCTTTCCCTGCAGCGCCAACCGGCAGCGCATCGTCATCGCCCTGTTCGTCGTCGCGCTCGCAGGCCTCATGTGCGTCGTCTTTCCTCGTCTCGTCGCTCGTCTCGCACACAGACTGACCTTGCGCACCCTGCCTGCAGCACCCTCATCTTGTGGCACAAGCTGCGATAGGCCTTTCCTCGTCCTCTGTTGTAGCTCTCGATCCGTCCCTCGCAGTTCTTCCGTCCCCCCTCTGTTGCAACTTTGCGCTCTCTTTCGCCGTCGCACGTCGCGCACGAGGACACAAGAGAGCGAGTACAACATGTGCAGATGCGAGTCTATGTCTCTCTACACGTGCTGCCCGACTTCCTGCGCCTGCACCGGCGCTTGCGCCTGCTCGACGCCGGCCGCCGCAGCTTTCGCCCTCTCCTCCCGCTCGCGCGCCCGCTTCTCGTTGCGCTCCTTCTTGCGCTCGTCCCGCTCGCGCTTGATCGCCTCGTCGTTCGCCTTGGCCTTCAGCACGCCGGCCTCGCGCCGCGCCCGCTTGGCCTTGTCGCGCCGCTCGTCGGCCTCGCGCGCCTTGTCCTCCTTGGCCTGGTGGAACTCGCACGGCTCGACGCCGTCGGCGGCCGCTAGAGGTGCAGTGGAAGGTGTCGAGGTCGAGAGAGTGGAAGAGGACGACGCCGAGGCGCGCAGCGAGGCGCAGCACGCCTTGCACGTGCCGTTTGAGCACTTGGCGGCGGCGGCGTTGGTGCAGGCGCTCGGGTGCGGTGCGGCGTGCGCGCAGGCGACGGTGGAGGGTGCGGCGGAGGGAAGAGGGGCGGTAGGGTCGGCTGCGGCGGTTGATGCGGCGGTGGCGGAGGAGGACGAGAGGGGAAGAGCGGCGGCGGGGGAGGGAGGGGTAGGCCGAGCGCGCTGAGCTGGCGGTGCGTCGGGATCTGCGAGTCGCGCACTGCCAGTCAGCTTTCATCCAGAGCAGGAAGAGGAAGAACGAGCGAGAGGGACGCACCAGTGACCGTCGCCTCCTCGACCTCGCGCTTGCGCTTGGCCTCGCCGTCCACCGCGCGCAGCTTGACCTCCTCGACAGGCTCGGCCGGCTTGCTGACGCGCAGGTACGGCTGGCAGTGCGTGTAGGGGATGACGCCCTCGAACAGCGACTGCACCTCGGCGTGCGTGAGCGGCCGGTTCGAGTCGCGAGGGACGAGCCCGTCGGCAAAGTCGGCCTGCGAGAGCAAGTGCTCGAGTCAGCGAAAGCCGAGGCATGTCCAAGAAGGGAGATCGAGACGCACCTTGAGAAGCTCGCGGAACTTGTCGACCCAGACCTGGAACGACTCGACCCTCGGGCCGTACTCGTCGCCGTTCCTCCCGCCGCAACGCCCGAGGCTCTCGCGCGTCTCGAGGTGCCGTCCTGCCGCCCACACGGGGCGGAACAGCTTGTACAGGTGCGCCTTGATGGCGCTCGTCGCCGTCTGCGTGCTCGGGAGCGTGCGCACGATGGCGAGGTACTGCTGCGCGACGAACGTCGCCGGCGCGTACACGGCGCCGTCGCGGTCCCACCCTGCGCCCGAAAGGTCGAGCTCGTCCTCGGCGGCGGAGAGCGCGTCGCGCATCGGCGCCGGGAGCTGCGCCGTGTACTCGCGCCCGGCGGCGGCGTTGTGCGGCGCGAACATCATCGGGTTGTACAGGTTGCCCTCGGCGCTCATGACGCCGTACGCGCCCGTCTCGTCGAGGCACGGCTGGATCTCCTCGGACCCGGGGCAGCCGCCGTTGGCGAGGACGGGCACCTTGGGCGAGATGAGGTCGACGACGGCCTTGATCTTGGGCCACGACGCAAAGCCGGCGAGCTGGCCCTTGGCCTCGCGGGTGCGCCCGTGGACGCACAGAAGCTGCGCACCGGACGAGTAGATGTGCGAGGCGTACAGTAGGGTCTTGTCGAGCGAGGGAAAGACGCGCAGCTTGGCGATGACCGGCGTCGCGAGGTGCTGGTGCAGGTGCGAGACTGCGAGCGCGGCTCTGGCATCAGCTTCTGGTCACGAGCAAGAGGGAGGGGTCGATCGAGAGGAAGCCGGACGCACTCATCGAGCGGATGAGCCCCCACTCTTCCATGAGGAAGGCGCCGTAGCGACCGCGCTTTGCGATGCCCTGCGGGCAGCCGAGGTTGAGGTCGACGGCGTCGCACCGACCCTCGACCTTCTTGGCGGCGGCGAGCCACTGGTCCTTGTCGTTGGCGCAGAACTGGACGACGAGCGGGCGGTCGTAGGGCGCGACGCCCTCGAGCGAGTCGGGCGAGAGGTCGAACATCTCGGGCTGGTACTTGGGCTGGGTCGCAAAGAGGGCGGCGTGGAACATGGGCGTGTAGCACAGGTTGGCGCCGTACATCCTCGACAGGATGCGCCAGGCCTGTTGCACGAGCAAGCGGGAGGAGGTCAGCGCGCGGGTTCAGCGAGGGCTCGCCGTCCCGGGTCGGCTTGAGAGGGACGCACCAGCTCAGACTGGTCGACCATGGGTGCGACGATGTACTTGGGGCGGCCCATGCTGTCCCACAGGTCGTAGCCGGCGAGCTTGTCGTGCTCGGTCGGCGGTTGAGGCTCGAGGGTCGCGGTCGTCGGCGGCGCGGCGTCTTGTGCGGCTGCTGGCGGCCTCGGCCCGGGCTGGATCGCCTGTCCTGACTGCGAGGTGGCCATGGCGCGGGCGAAGGTGGGCGAGTGGAACGGCGAGGGAAAGGTGGCGGTGAAAGGCCGGGGCGAGAGGGCGAGAGGGGCGAGGGGCGGGCGAAGGAGGGCGCGCGCTGCAGCGAGTCGAGTAAGAGCCAGCTTGCGAGCCCGTGCGCGGCTAGGCTCGAGGCGTGCGACGAGAGCGAGACGGGCCCGAGTCGAGCCAGGACCGAGATGAGAGCGTCGACGTTGGCGCGCCGCTCTCACTCGCCTCACCACACGAGCTGCTCTGCTAAACGGCCGAACGTGTCCGCCTACCGTCTGCTCTACGCTTCGACCCGCCAGACCCGCCTCGCAGCGGCCCCTCCGCCAGCCCACCCTCGCCGCCCACCTCCTCGAGCTCGACTCGCCGCCCGCCGCCACCAGCCCCCGCAGAGCCGCTTGGTTGCGCTCTTCTGCAGGCTCGTGAGCATGCGGGCTGCTGCTCGCCGACTCAGGCACGGCTGAGCGCCGAGCTGGGGCGAGCCCGAGCCTTGTTCTCCTCTTGCCTGTCGGCTGAAACGGTCCAGGGGACGACCCCAGCTGGCTCGACGAGGCGGCCAAGGCCTCGAGCAGGAGCGCACTCTGTTACGCTTCGGCCGCAGTCGGTGTCCCCGGCTCCCCCTCGCTCGTCTCACGCTTCTCCTCCTCGGTTTCGCCGTGGCCAACTCTCTGGCTCGGTCCTCTCGCTCGCTTGGGCACCTTGTGCCCCGCATACCGCTCGCGAGCGACGCCGATGCGCCATCGCATCCTTCCGGAGCTGCATCCTGCTCGCTCCCTCTCTCTCTCCTTCCTTCCCATCTCTCCAGCCCGCCCTCGCCTCACCCTCCCTCCGCCTTTCCTTCACCGTCATGCCGTCCCTCGCCCTTGCCGCCCTCCTGCCCCTCGCCCTCGTCACGACTACGACCGTCGCAGCGCCGCTCCACCCGTCCCTCCCAAAGGCCATCCGCCTCGTCGGCCGCGCCCCGACTGCGTTCGACCCCTCGCTCGACCATCTCCACGAGCGGCACGCCGACAGCTTTGCCCGCCTCGCCAACGTCGCCAAGCGAGGCATCAAGGTGTCCTCGTCGGCCAACAAGCGGGCCTTCCCCACCAAGGTCCCGCTCGAGCTCCACTACAACGAGTACGACCAGCTCGACGCTCACGCCGGCGAGGTTAGCATCGGCGGCCAGCTCCTCCCGGTCCTCTTCGACACTGGCTCTCCCGACCTCGTCGTCCCTGTCGACTGCGAGTCGGGCTGCGCCAACGGCTTTTTCAACACGACCGCCTCGTCGACCTTCGTCAACGACGGCGGCGAGGTCTCGGTCGCGTACGGCACGGGCGCCGCGACGGGCTACGTCGCCGACGACACGGTGCGCGCCGGCGACCTCGAGGTCAAGAAGCAGGTCTTTGTCGCTGCGACCGAGCTAAACACGGCCGGCGGCGAGAACTGGGCGGCCATCTTTGGCTTGGCGCCGGGCGGTGGTGCTTACGTGCGTTGCCTTGTCCCTCCTCGTCCCTCCTCGTCTTAGACACTTATTGACCTCACCTACTCGTCCACCTGCGCAGACTGGCGGGCCTTCGTTCTTCCAGCGCCTCGTCCAACAAGGCCACCTTCCCGGCCCGATGTTCTCGATCTCGCTCAAGGGCGCAAAGCCCGAGATCGTCTTCGGCGGCATCGACAGGTCGCAGCTCATCGATGGACCTGTCGTCGTGCCGAACTTTGGAGCTCCGACTGGCTACGTAAGTTGTCTCCCTTCCCTCACTTTCGCGCCGCCGACTGACCTTCCCAAACTCACCCCGACTCGTAGTGGCTCGCCGGCATTGGCTCGACGACCATCGACAAGAACGTCGTCGACGGCACGGTCTCGTACGCGCTCGTCGACTCGGGCTCGTCCTTTAACGCCATCCCGCGCGCCGCAGCTGCAGCCGGTACGTCGAGCGCTTGGACCTCCTCCTTCCGCTCTCGCGCGACGTCGAGCTGACGCGCCGCCCGCCCTCTGCAGTCTACGCTGCGACGAACGGCACGCTCTCGAAGACGTTGCGCATGACCGTCAGCGGCGTCGAGGCCGACGTCGACATCTACACCGTCCCTTGCAAGCCGTCGGCCGACGCCGGCCGCATCGGCTTCAACTTCCTCGGCTCGTCGAGGCCTCAGCCCGTCTCGATGTCGGCGGAGAGCAACGTGCTCGAGTACGTCGACGAAGATGCCAAGGACCGGTGCTATGCGGGCACGTACGGCGCCGACGTCGAGCTGGCTCCCGGCTCGGGCATGAACGGCGCCCTCCTCGGCAGTGCGTCCACTTTCTCGTCCTCGACACGTTCTATTCGACGAGTCGGAGCTCGTCCAGCGAGAGCTTACCCTTGCCTCGCGCAGTGCCGTTCCTCAAGAGCGTCTACGCCATCTTCCACTTCGACGAGTCGGCGAACGGCAGCAAGATGTCGTTCAGCGGCATCAGGATGCCCTACAAGGCCTGATCGCCGTGACCCAGCTCTCGCTTCCGCGAACCTCGCACTTCCTCCCCCTCGCCAATTGCACCGCACCTTTGACCTCGCGTTCAGGCCGTCTCGCCGCATCCTTCGCACTTTTTCGTTCCAGCTGCTTCTCGACCCTTTTGAAATCTCATTGCATCGTACGCTCAGCCTGTGCTTTGGCGAGCCGCAGACAGCAGAGAGGAGCTCGTCGCCGTGGGGGGACAAGGTCGACCCCGCTCGCTCCCCGGCTCTCCTCCTCATTCCTCCCCGCCCACCCGCAAGCGACACTCGAACCAGCACCAGCACGCTCGCCATGCCTCCTCGCACCCCCCTCGCTGCCCTGCGCGCCCGCCCTCGCCCTCTGTCGACCCTCGTGACCTCGCCCCGGCTCCTCCCCACCTCGTCCGCCTCGCGCTCCCTCTCGACCACGGCACACCGCGCGAGCGTCAAGGACTATGCGGCAGCGTTCCTTCACGGCAGCGAGGAGGCCAAGGAGCAGATCAAGGAGCAACACTCGAAGCTCGTCGGCCGGCATGTGCGTCCCGGCCTCGTCCTCGTCCTCTCCCGAGCTAGGCCACGGCGGCCTCCCCTCTCGGCGCGCGGCCATGGGCGCAGCGCAGAGTGCATGATAGGTCACTGTGCAGGGCGTGCGCAGGCGGGCGCAGGCCCAGGAGAGGAGGGCGTCGGTGCCGTCGCGCGCTGAGCGGGGCCGCACGGAGCAAGAGGATGCGGAGGCGGAGTCGACTCGTCGCTGACCCTGTGCTCTTTCTACGCGTGCGCAGAAGTATGTGCACGAGCTTCAGAGTGCGTCCCGTCCGCCAACTTGCCACTGAGGTCCAAGCTGACCTCGCTCCTCCCCGGCCATTCTCCTCGGCACTCACTCCTCCCTCCCTCCTCGCCCTCGCTCATCTTCCCGCCCACCTCGCCCGACCATCCGTTTCCTCGACCAGGGCACAAGGTCCTTCCGCAGCACGTCGAGCAGTACAAGAAACTCATCGAGGGCTACTACCGCGGCATCCACGAGTCGAGCGAGTTCGACGCGCGCTTGACGGGCAGCTGGGAGATCGTCGTCGGCGACGTCGATACGTTCGTGCACGTGTGGGAGTACGAGGGGCTCGGAGGGTTCGAGCGGACGAAGCATGCCATCAGGGAGAGCAGGGTGCGTCTCTTCCCCTCGCCGTCCCTTCCCTCGCTCTGCCGCTGGTGCTCCTCGCTGATATTGCCGCGCCGCCTCGCAGGGACACCTCCAGTTCTTCAACCACGAGATCCTGCCTCTCATCAACGAGCGCAACTCGCAGGTGCGTCCCCCTCGTCGCTGCTCGAGCGGGCGCTCGCGCTTCATCCCTCCTCGCCCGGATGAGAGCTGACCCTTGAGCACGCCTTTGCCTCGCAGCTGTGCACCGAGTTCAAGTTCTTCCCCGTCACGGACCCGCACGAGCGCGGCGGCCTGTACGAGCTGCGCACGTACGACCTCAAGCCGGGCGCGCTTCTCGAGTGGGAGCACGAGTGGTGCGTCGGCGCTCTCTCGCTTCGTCTCTCATGTTCAGACCTAGGTGCGGGGACCAGAAGGCTGATGCGACCCGTCCGTCCCCCTCCCTCGCTCCTCTCGCTCGCAGGCGCGGTGGTCTCGAAGCGCGCATCGCTGCCGGCCACACGCCCGTCGCGTGCTGGTACGCCGGCATCGGCAAGCTGCACACGGTGCACATGATCTGGCACTACGAGTCGCTCGAGGCGCGGCGCGAGATTCGGGCCGCGAGCTGGAAGAACGACAAGTGGTCGAGCACCGTGTCGAGGACGGTCCCGCTCACGCAGAGCATGACGAGCAATATCCTCAAGGCCCTCCCCTTCTCGCCGATGCGGTAGTCGACCACGTGGTCGTCTCGAACGTCTCGTTGGTGCGCTTGTCGGGCTCGTCGGGCGTCGGAAGGGTCGGCGGGCATGTCGTTCGCTCTGTGCAACTCTGCTCCTCTTTGTCTCTCTTGGCCGGCGTTGCCGGGTCTTCTGAAGTGTGTGCCGCAAGCGTGAGCTGTACGAGAGCTACGGTCTGAGCAGCTTGCGCGAGCGAGCCTGCGCGGAAGCCGTCGCCGTGACGCCGGCTCGAGCGTCGTCTCTGCAGCGGCGCACTCGGACTGCCGGCGCACGGTGGGTCGCTCGTCGCGTCTTGCTCGTCTCTCAAAGCTGTGCAAGCTGTTCAGTGGCTTCAAAGGCGTCGAGGCGAGCGAGAGAGAGGGCGTCCGAGATGAGGAGGCTCGTCGCGTCGCGCGACCAGGTTTGGCGGGGAAGCGGCCGCGCCTCGGTCAAGTGCTCGCGCCCGCTCCCTCGCTCCTCCTCCTCCCCATCGACGCAGCGCATCGCACAGCCATGCTCTCGACGCTGCCTTGACCTCGCTCCTCGCCCTCGACCTCCCCTGCGCCGGCCGCACCGTGCCCACCTCGCCTCGCTCAACGGCCCCTCGTCCGCCCAGCCCGGTCCTCGACGTCCACCGCAGCAGCCGGCCGCCGTTCGCCCCGCACGGCCGCTCGAGCGCAGCAGTTTCGCCTCGGCCTGGATCGCCGCTCGCAAAGAAGACGGCGCGGGCTCGGTCCGCCTTCCTCCTACCATCGAGGCCGCC
>Ga0308169_10002411_pt1 | contig 19424 bp, 25 predicted proteins | sample PhyBR1_2_FD_202139 | JGI IMG/M metagenome (GOLD analysis project Ga0308169, IMG submission 202139) | Phyllosphere microbial communities from UC Gill Tract Community Farm, Albany, California, United States - DLSLSB.R1 | ecosystem: Host-associated > Plants > Phyllosphere > Unclassified | place...
TTCAGAAAATAAACTTCAGAGGAATGGTAACTTATTTTTTTGTTTAAATTGCATTCCACATAAATCACAGCATGTCTCAGCGCGTCATGACCGCGCTGGAAGAAATAACCCCCCGCGTTGAGCAGTATTCCATTGATGAGATGTTCCTGGACCTGACTGGCATTGATTTCTGCGAAGACTTTGAACATTTTGGCCGGCGCCTGCGCGTTCACGTGCTGGAAACGACGGGCCTTACTGTCGGCGTTGGGATGGGGCCGACAAAAACTCTGGCCAAATCGGCGCAGTGGGCCAGCAAAGAGTGGCCACAGTTCCGCGGTGTATTGGCGCTGACGCCGGGTAATCCTAAGCGCACCGCAACCCTGCTGGCAAACCAGCCCGTGGAGGAAATCTGGGGCGTTGGCCGGCGCATCGGTAAGCGACTTAATCTGATGGGTATTGAAAACGCCCTGCAGCTGTCGCGCGCTCACCCTGCCCTTATCCGTAAAAACTTCAGCGTCGTGCTGGAGCGTACTGTCCGGGAACTTAACGGAGAGTCCTGTATCCCCCTTGAAGAGTTTGTGCCTGCTAAACAGCAGATTGTCTGCAGCCGGTCCTTTGGCGAGAGAATTACGGCGAAAGTGCTGATGCAGGAGGCGCTGTGTCAGTACGCAACCCGGGCTGCGGAGAAGCTCAGAAAGGAACGGCAATTCTGCCGGCGCATCAGCGTCTTTATCCGCACCTCACCGCATGCGCAGGGTGAGATATTTTATGGTAACAGCGCCGGTGAGAGTCTCACAATTCCTACCCAGGATACACGGGACGTGATTGAAGTTGCCATGCGATCTCTTGATCGCATCTGGCTTGAAGGGCGACGTTACATGAAGGCCGGGATAATGCTCGACGACTTTACGCCTAACGGCGTCAGTCAGCTGAATCTGTTCGATGAGAATAAGCCACGTGCCAACAGTGCGCAGCTGATGAAGGTTCTTGACGGGATCAATCAGTCCGGGCTGGGCAGTGTGTGGTTTGCCGGTCAGGGCGTGAATACGGAATGGAAAATGAAGCGGGACATGCTTTCACCGGCATGGACCACGCGCTGGAGTGACATACCGGTGGCGCGCGTGATGTAAATGGGGCCTGCGGGGCACAGCATACTTTACGTCTGCCTGATGCCCTGCATTCTCAGGAAAACTGCTGCCAAAACTCATCAACAATGATCAGGGGTTTACCCGGGCGCTTTCCGCGGAAGTACCGTCCGCGCGGAACCCTGTCCTTACGCGAAAGCTGATGAAGCCAGTCATCAAAGGCCGGACGGCGCCTGCGGACGGTCCCCTTAAACATACTGGCTGACTGCGTAACAGTTTTGAATACAATCCCCGGGCTGCACATCTGCGTCAGCAGTTCCTGCATTCCCATTAATACCTCTGCGTTATTTATTCATTGATCTGGATTTTTTTCTTCCAGCCGCCGTTAGCCAGGAAGGCTGCGCGCGAAACACAGGCGCCCCACAGCAGTTGCATGCAGATTTTGACAAGCTCACTGGCATCATGCATGAAAAAAAGCGGCACGATAAACAATGTGCTCAGCAGAAACCCCCATTCAGCAGCGCTTTTTCTCTCAGGTGCGCTGAGTTTACTGAATCCAAAAAAGCCGGATATAAGTTGTATGATTTTCTTCATGGTAATCCCGACCGTCATATCAAAAAGCATCTTAAATAGGATTAAATAACAACTAATATAATATTAATTTAATATTAAAACTGTATTATTATGATTTAACCTCCTACCTGCGCACCTTTGTCGAGAAGCTGACGCACTGCCATCCTGATAAGTGCAGCGCGAGATAAGCCTTCGTGCAGAGCAAGGTCGTCCAGCTGGGAAATGATGGCGGTATCAAACGTCACAGTAATCTGTTCACGCAGCCCTTTCTTGACCCCCCGCTTTTCAGCCTTTTTTCCATCCGGGGCATCATTGATGAACTTTTCTATATCAGCCTGTTCCGACGGAGTTGCCACAACAGACTTGGGCCTGGCAGTAATAGCCATTACACATCACCTCGATATTGTTTTAATATTACAATAACATTGTATCAATCTTTAAAAACCATTGATATGAGCTTTTCTAGCTCATCCTTTGCTGGCCGCTCGTGGGGTTTGAGTTTAAGCTCAACAACAGATCGACCGCTGCCAGCTGCATTAGCGAATGCTTTACGCAAATGGAGGAGATGGTCCAGCACCGGGATCTCATCCGCATATTCTGACATAGCGGTCACCATCTCCTGGTTGTCTTTACTGCGTGGATTTACGTCAGCCCTGTTAAGAATAGAAAACGCAGGGAAAGGTTCGCGTATGCTCCGGGCTTCCTGCAGCATTTTTACAACGTCTTCCATTGCCCAGGCTTCAAAGCTGCCTGGAACAAATGGCACTAGCGCATAATCCGTAAGAGTGAGCGCTGCCCTCATAGCAGTCGAATCGCGTCCGCCACATTCGATAATGACGTCATCGTAGTTGTCTTTCTGCTGCAGAACCTGCGTTCTTAGTACCGGTCCATCAGGGAAATGAGAGCAGGCGATACCTGGTTGCACATCTGCCTCTGACCGTATAAGAATTGCTGTCTGAGAAGACCCCTGTTTATCACCGTCAACGAGCCAGACTTTCCTACCCTGATGCGCACGGGCGATCGCTATATTGACTGCAAGCGTGGATTTGCCCACGCCGCCTTTGGTATTAACAATAGTTAAAATCATATCAAAAACACCCCATTTTAATATTAAAAACAGATTAGTCTGGATGCACGTGCTGGCGCAGATTGTAGTTTAAAAAAAATTGTAAAACAATCACATCAACATCATTATAATGTTTTTTTAATATTAAATGGATATTACTTCACACTCATAATTGTAGTAACTGACGGTTTTATGAAACAGGTGAGGGTAAAGGATCACGGGTGGAAGGACAGGAATTACAGAAAAAACGCAGACTGCCGATAACCTTCCGGACGACGGATGTTACAACCTGAAAAGGGCTTAGCAGCCCTGCAAATTCAACCAGTCAGAAGGAACGGTATGAAAAACTCAGTTATCAAATTTGAGACTCTTTATGAAATAATCCGTGACTATTTCACAGGAGCACTGCCGCATTTCGCTTCTCAGGATGCAGACTGTATCGTTCAGCCTTTTCTTGATAAGGCCATGTCATACACTAAAGTTCGCGGGCCGGCTTTAGATCTGATAAGCCAAGGCTCAAAAATGCATCCCATCGATGAGGTTCTATGCAATGCAACTAAACGTAAGGCATTTTTAGAGGATATCGATGCGAGCCTCAAATGGCTTAGCGCTAATGATTATCTGACATGGAACGGGAGCGGGAATGGTTCGTACCGGGCGACAGAAAAAATGCTTCAGGTCAAAAAATTAGAAATACTTTAACCTATAAAAGGCATCCCAACAGTGGCCGCCTGAGCGGCCTTAGATTGGGCTGAGACGCTTTCAGGGAACAATCCAGAGCCGGTTTCTTCGCCTCATTTCATCCAGAATTTGCCTAATAATTATCGGGCTAGTCTGCAGTTCCCGGGTGGCTATTTCTCTCATTAATGGATCAGCAGAGTTATCCGCATAGTCCTCCTGGCGTCGAATTTCAGCCAGAACTCTGTCCAGAAAATCCCGGAGTTCCTGATCGGTATAATCCCACAGATCACTTTCCTTCATGGCACAGCTCCTCAGTAATGAGTTTGTCTGCAGACAGAGATGTCATCTGATAACGGTGCCAGTAATGTCAGGCAATATCAGTGTACGCGCATCCTCCGGCGTCATGGAGAACCGTACACCGAGCTGGCGCGTCACGTCCAGCGCCATTACCTGCGTGTACCATTCTGTCGACTTCTCATCCTTATGACCCATCATTGCCTGAATAACCTTCTTGGGCACGCCGTGCTGTACCAGGTGCATCGCAAATGAATCCCGAAACGTTTTCGTCGTAATCGGGCGGATGCTAAAGGTGACGCCTTCACGGCTGGCCGCGCTGACGGCCTGCCTTATCCAGGTTCGCACTGTGTCCGGGCTGCCTATATCCCAGATGCGCTCACCTTTTTTCAGCCTCACGGTGGCGAAATACTCACGCAGCCGGCGCACGTAACCGGGATCTGTAAGCGGCACGGCTCGGGGCGGGGTAGACTCTGCCTCACGTAGCGCCGCCTGTTCCTCTTTGGTTGGCCTGCCGCGCCCGCGCTGCTTCTGCCGGTCCCCGTCGCGCCGCTGCTTCAAGGTGTGCAGCACCACAAATGGCGCATCGAGCGCGCGCCCGTCCGGACCGTCCAGCACGAAGTCCTCCGGGGTAAGGGGCAGCACCTCGTTCAGCCGCCCGCCAGTATTCCAGAATGTCTCGATCAACAGCCTTTTTCGCTGGTCACGCTCCGCATCAAGCAGCAGCGCCACCTCCGGTGCCAAGAAGGTAGCGGGGCATCGCGGTGCCGTAATGTGCAGCCAGGCTGCGCAGGGCAAACGCGGAAGCGTAATCAAAGTAGCGTGCTGCGTTCCCACCGTTAACACTATGTTCAGAGGTAACGCTGGGTGAATTCTGCGAAAGTTCGCGGGGTAAACCTCTCAATTTTTTATTCTCCGCTGTCTCGGGGCATGGAACGTATTTTCGCGCATCTGTCCAGAAAAACCGACAGCAATAAATCGGTGATCGGGTAAGGCGGGATCGGTCTTTTTCCCGCTATACGGAATATAACCTGGTACACCGGCGCACGCACGCAGCCCATTCTCTGTGATCGGCACGTTTTCAGCACAGCTATCTATCTGACGAGGTTGCATTTTTCCGCCCTCAGTGACAGGAATGGCCGGGGCAGGGCGATACCAGGCACTCTATGCTGGATGCCTGGTCACGCATATGGTTGTAAGATGAAGGCCTTCCCGTCTGAAAACAGCTCAGCCATGCGGCAATCGCTGTGACCGAAAGCCAGGTAAAAGGAACAAACCATGTATAACAATCTCTACGCTCTGACTGACAGCCTTTTCTGGGTTGATGAACTGTTAAACAATGGATATGCAGATATAGAATTCAGTGAGTTGTTGAATGAGTTAAATGAATACAACAAAAAAATAGACCTGCTCATAAGCCAAGCTACGAATGCTTTACAACCCTCCCGACTCAATGTTTATATGGCCGGAGATAAAAACATTGCTAACTACCGAAGCGGAATTTTCTCAATGGACCGGGTCATCCTGGATGACATCCTATATTCACTGACTCTGCGACACAGGGTTAACTTAACGGAAAACGTCATTGACAAATTTGTCGAGACTGACAGCGATGAAAGGTCAGACAAACTAAGAAAAGAGATAGCTTCATTTATAAGCTTTGCGAAGGAAAACTTTCTCCTCATACAGGGAGAATTTATTGTTTTCACAAGAAGTGAATCGGTAATTAAAGAATCCGAAAGGGCTAACGGAATATTAACTGATAATGCTGAGTCGAAATTCATCTATCGCTATCTTCCGGCCGAAATAGCCCGACTTTATGAAAAGAAATTATCTGTACAAAATATCGAGAGATTAGGGCGCAGCAACAGGATTCAATTATTGGACAAAAGAGCTTTAGCAAATGAAATCATGATTAAAATCGAGGGCTGCAGAAGCAATTATACTAATGGCTATATGTATCAGCACGCCGGAAAAGTCACTGATAATGGTGATGGCATAGTGCTCTCGGATATTGTGATGGGTGCCCACCGAGATAAAAAAAGCTATGAAAGGTGGGTGCAAGGTGCAAAAAACCGCACCGTTCTCTTTCATTACAGGAATCTCATAGCTGATCTTAAGCAGGCTCATGCAGGAAGGGCGTCCCTTGGTACCTACTGTCCTCTTCAGGGGGAAGTTCTTCGTAAGCTGGATCCGAAAGATGAAGTTCAGAGAGTCAAACTTTCCGTAGATGTGCCGTTTCTGGAGGGACTAACTCCCGGTGAACTTTTCAGCATCAGAACCGAGTTCGAGTCGAGCTTTAACGCATTCCGGGCGGTGTTACGTGACACTGCTTTTGATATGGAAGCAGAGAGTGACCCTTACCGGAGGCAGCTGATAAACAGACGGTTTACAGAGAGAGTCTGGGATGAAGGACTGAGTGATATTGAGCAAAAAATTGAAGCATATAAGCGTAGAAGTAAGAAAGACCTTTTACTGAATGTCGCACCGGCAGTTATAGGGATCATAGGCGCACCAAGCTGGGTAACAATGACAACCGGGGCTATATCGCTACTGAAGGGGCTGTATGATAGCCACAGCCATTCTGCCGAAATTCAGAGTCATCCTTCATATTTCCTGCTAATGACGTCAAAAACGAAAGATAAAAATCATTAAAATCGAGCTTAAAATTATGATGATACAGTTCTGGCTTAAGCAATTTAACAAAAAGAAGCACGATAGCGACCGGATCACATTAAATTTCGATGTGGCAATTCACTATGATTTTTATGATGTAAGAATGACCACCGGAAAAAACGAAGAACACCTATACATGTTCAAGAGTTTCTCCGGGGGCCGAGTTCAGGCATTAAAGTATGACGGCTCTGCCTTTTCAATCATGACAGAATTAAAGCCAGAAGATTTAAATCAGCAATATTTTTCTGTAAGACATTACTATAAAGCAAATGAGTTTATTTATAACAACTTAAAAGAATTAACACTTAAAAACACATTTCATAAGATTACAGCATTATCTGGTAACTTCCGTCGTTCCTATGCTCAGTACAGGTTTAACAAACGGACACTTTTAATGAAGGATCGGCTGGAAATTCTGAGTGTTGTACTTGATGAATATTTTATCGAAGACAAACCACATGGAATTAGCTCTATATCAGTAATGAATGAAATTTATACTTCAAAGTGGCTTTTTCATCCTGAAAGCACAAACTCTCACAACAGGATAAGGTTTTACCTTAATTCTCTGGTTGCAAGTGGCGATCTGAAAATAGATGGCACGGGTAATTATCTCGCTCAGCCTAAGGCTCTTGAAACACTTGAAAAGTACCGACATGAAAATGACAGGGAACAACGGGACAGCAAGATCAAGAACTGGACACTTTTCTGGAGCATCCTGGCAGTCATTTTTACAGTATTCAGCGCATGGGGAACACTCGTACAGGCTGGCATTCTTCCTAAGTGGACACTCTGATCCACATCCAGGCACTCTACTCTCAATACCTGGTAAGAGAAGAAATACCTTCAACGACAAAACACCGACCATCGGCGTCTCATCGTAATGATGGTAGAATGTTCGGAACAACCTGAAAGAGAAGAATAATGAACGCTCTGACCATTTCACTTGTTGCTATCATGATCCCCGGCGTCATCATGGCATTGATTTATGATACCTACACGCAGCACAAACCCTGGGATTCCTTTCGCTACATACTAATGTCAATTGTTTTTGGAATAACAACCTATCTGGTGATGCAGGGGCTTATTTCGGGATATCAGATCTTCCATGGAATAAACGATACCAAGTCTATCGATTGGTATCTTCTTTCAGTATGGTCTGTGGCGAACGGTGAAGAAAAAATAAAATTAAATCCGATAGAAATATTATGGAGCGGATTGCTTTCTGTTCCGCTTGGACTCTTTTGGGTTTTTATCTCAACCCGAAGATCGTTACATGAATTTTTGCTAAGGAAGGGCATATCCAATAAGTATGGCGATGATAACGCCTATATCCGTTCTCTGGAGATTCTTCATAAAAACGGCGGGAGTTGCTATGCACTCCTTCATGAAGATAATCTTCTGCTCCATGGAACGATATTTCTTTATAATGAAAGTGACAAAACTCAGGAGCTCGGCCTAGAAAATGTGACGGTTTTGCATGCCGAGACGGGAAAACAGCTCTGGATGACAAATTTTATGTATCTGTCTAAGGAGTACGGCAAGATGGTAATTTTCGAAAACTACATAGAGGTGCCTAAAAATGTCGAAAGATCAGGATCAGAAGGCGCAGCCGAAGAATAATGTTTTTCATGCAGTCGCAATGGATGGTCTTCAGGTAGCAAGAGAGGGCTATCAAAAATCTACCTCTGGTAATCAGTTAATGACAGAAGGCGTGCAGCGGGGTCAACGTCATCACGTTACGGGTCTTCAGCCGAGGGAATACGGGCAGCAGACGGCGCCATCGGCTTCTCCGCAGCGGACGTTTGCCCCGGCAAACGGGCCTAAAGTTCCTCCCAGGAAGCCATAATCAGTACTGGTTGACTTGCTTTAAAAATATCTCAGGAGGCCTTTAATAAAGCCTCCTGCAGATAAGTAAAATTATGACTGATGCTTACTGAAAAGCATGCTTAAACCCTTCCTCGGCTTATAACTAATTTTTACCTTTATCTTTATAAGGTAAACAGTCGCGTTCATTCCAAAAGGTCAGAGTGCGCTTTTCCGTGAGTTGTTTTTTCAATGACTCAATGAGATCAAACATACTCTGCTCATCTGTTACCAGAGAAATATCCTGTATATACTGAAATGCATCGGTTCTCATCTTACTCAGTGCATTTCTTTTATTCAGCGCACCCTGTATAGTTGAAAAAGCAAAACGATACTTCCACTCTTCAGACTGCATCCGTGATATGAGATCATTATATTCATGGGTGACATCTTCCCATTCTAGCCGTTTATCCAGAGCTTTATCAAAATGAGCAGGTGCAACTCGACTTGGTTTTTTTCCAGCAAGGATTGGCATGCCTGCTTTTAAATAAGCCTTTGCAATAAATTCTGAGCAAAAAGATGCATGACTCACGCTTTTTAAAAAAAACCTTTTATTATAGCTTTGTTGCCAAAAAAAAAGAGCTGCTGTGATTAAACCATCCCGTTCCGATTCGCTGATTCCTTTAAGGCGAATTACACTCCAGTTATCTTTGATACTCTTTAACTCATCCAGTAAAAATGTTAGGTGAACTCCGCCATCCGCCGTTGAATGGATCAACGTCCCATCGCCAAGGTGCAATTCCACATGACTTGAACGTGCTTTAGGGTAGATAGCTTTCTGTGCGGAGACCAGTGTCATTGACGCACTACTGCGGCCTGTAACAAGGAATATATCGCCAGCCATTATCGTCATGCTAAATTCCTTACATACCTGATTGGTTTATTTCTCGGGCAATATTCCCGCTAAGGCTGGTTATTAACGGCCTTAGCGGGATGACGATTCCCGTATTTTATAGAAAGATTATGGTACAGGATTTAAAGTGCGGTTATACATGGAAGCATCAATCGATACCTTCATGTGATTAACGAATTCTTTAATGTCCTTCATGGCCTTAAGTAAGATTTCTTTATTCAGTGGGACGTGGTTGCCGTCCTTATCCACGCCGTTACGGTGAACAATGTCATGCCGGACTTTGGCGATTAGGATCACCGACGGCATGTTATTTCTGACGTCCACCGGCGTCTTCTCGCCAAGTATCGCGCTGTATACAGGCACGGTTTTTTCAATATTATGATACAGGTAATCGGAGAGCGTTTTTAATACGACCTTTTTAACGACAGCGCTGTCTGAATAAACCTCCATCAACGACAGTTTGATGATTTTTAATTCAGTTACGCTTGTAATGGCATTTTTCAGATAATAGTCATCACTGAGCACCACGCTTTTAATCATGTCACCGAGGCAGGTTTCCATCAGCGTGACGGAATAGGAATAGGTCATTTTCAGTAGTGACTCAGACGGTGAATCCGGTAGATCATCTTCCAGAGCGGACATCTGATTGAAGAACGATGCGTGGGCCAGATCGTCCTGGGTTAATCGCGCCAGTTCTTGCTCGAAATTCTCTTGCTCCCAGTCAGGTTCCCACGTGAGGCCAGCCAGGTACTCTTGTTTAGCTTCCTCCCATTCTGAATCGCCCTCCACCACGCCCCAATCGACGTGATCGCGAAGCCATTCATTCATCGCTTCTTCTTCTTCAGCCTCTTCAAGCAGCCGCTTAGTAAAACTCATTTCGATTCCTCCTTTTGATTTGCTTGAGATCCCGTAGATGTCCCGGCATCTGCATCCGGCGCTGAAAAATGGCCGAACAGCGCAACAGTCCACGTTTCCTGAACCAGCGCGGCGAGTTCCCGGCACTCCTTCAATATCGGCCTGAAGGTTTCTTCATCAACGGTGAAATGTTTTATCTCTGTTCCTGTACTCGTATTGACAATTTTATGTCCGTTTGCGTGAGTAAACTCAGTTTCATTGCCGTTACCCCATCCTACGAAAATCGTACCATGGATGTACTGATTACGGGTTTCAGTGAGCTTTATCATTCTCCGGTTTATGTCCTTGAGGGATTGTTCCACCTCCGTGGTGATCCATTTAGAATCCATAAACATGGAGCGGAATACTTTCAGCAGCGGTGCGGCTGAATATTCAGCCATCGCCGCTTGCATAATGTTCTGATCCTGAAGCCCGGATTGTGTTGCCAGCATAGTAATACCCATGCGCATGTTCAGGCAGATGATTTCAAACTCTACGGCAAACTCGCCCATTAAGCTGTAAAGCGCGGCTTTCTGTGAACGGTAATCATTGTCGCTTATTGCTCGGGTCATGACTGTTATCCTTTATCTGAAGTGTGTTCCTGTTAGGTATTATGACTTTGTTTATCGGCTGAAGACCTTTTGGGTTTAATCCTATGACCCGATTATGCAGGTAGGGAATTCCAAGAGATTTGCATACGATTTTCTCCTGTGCCCTTCATTCACATCCAGCGCTGGTTTAGATCGGATTCAGAGATGCCATTACCTTCTCACAAGGCTCTCTTCGCTCAATGCCTAGTACCGCCGGGAAAAGCAATGTCCGGCGGGAACAGGAGGAAGGGCGTCGTCGAGGCGCTTGAAGATCTTATCGATAGCCGATGAGGTATCCCTCACAAATTTCTGGTCTACGATAAAGGGATGTCCCAGCGTTCCGAGTCCATTCGTGTTTTTCAGAAAATATTCATCCACAATGCTCATGTTATGGATACCAATATGCCTGACCTGAAAGGCAATACCTACCAGATCAATATCTTGCTGAATGGAGGTAAAATCTATCCCCGTTTTATTCAGTTCATTTATAACAAGACCAAACTTCTGGTAAAAGTTATTTTCTTTTTTGGAAGATGTAGATATTTATCAAAAAGCGTTTTGAAGAAATACTCAAGCTCTGAACAGTGAGATATTATGCATATCTGATATAAACGGTTGTAGTCCACGTCCCACATATTACGATATGCATACATGTTAGTTATATGAGCGGGCCAGCCAAGGGCTTGCCTGCCGTTTTCATTGAAAGAAAAATTCTTATCGATATCCTCACTTCTAAAAGCCAGCATAAAAATTAAATTATTGAACCCCCTTACCTTAATCGCAACACTACTGACGAAAGGATTATTAAAATCACTTGCTTGCATTTTATTTCCTTTAAAAATTGAATATAGACTTGGGAAAATAACATCCTGAAGGAATTTCTTCAGATAATTCAGTCATAGATATCAGTGTTTATTTTCAGAAGCATAAGCGCCTCATCCATAGGTTTCTTTTGAAATGTCGCTTTCTGCATAAACTGAATGAACGAATCGGCCTCAAAACGGTTAAAGCCATTGTCCAGCCCATCAATAAGTCCTCCCAGCTGGGACTGGGTCAGCCGAGCCAGGAAGGCACGCATCCTGATTTCAGAAACAGGGCGTGTCCGGTGGCAGTCAGAACACAGCGCGCGAAATGCACTGAGCGGATACTCCCATGGCTCATAGCCCTGACTTATCGTGGTGTAATAACAGTGATGCGCCTCCAAGTAGCCGTTTGCACCACAGTCCTGGCACTCGTGTCCGGCCACGTCCTTTACCAGAGAGGCTTTCCGTTTCCATCTCGGATCGCAGAGTTTTGAGGCATAGGTACCGTTGAGCCTGCGGTAGTCATAATTATCGGTAGGATAAAATCCTATGCTCCAGGAATAACCCAGTTCATACCAGAAGCCAAAGGACTCAATCAGATCCTCAAATTCAGTGGTGTCACACCCCGTGTTCACCAGGTTCCATAACCCGCTACCGTCAATCACCATGACCATCAGCGCATCGTCATGCACCTCTTCTTTTCGTTTGTTCCATTCCTTCCGGGTATAAAAATGCGCATCACCTAACATGCCCTCTTTTATAGCCCACTCAGTGAGGGCATGTTTCATCCTTTCCAGATTTCTTAACATTATGCAACCTCACCATATACTCAGTTTTGAGAAGGAAATATATATCCTTCAGTTGAGAGGAATGGAACATTTCCGGCGTGACAGTATAGATTGAACTTCCCTATATTATTATCACTAGTATAAGTACTATCGAGCGAAAGCACACATTGTTTCTGTGAAAACTCTGGCGTTTCGCGGCACATGTCAGCTATTACGTTTGTTATGTTATAAACACACTTAAAAAGGTCGAACCCAGGGTAATAATTTTTTCCCTCATGAATAAGATAACGTCCCTGAGCCAGAAATGAATCCTGTTCTGATATATATTCAAATCCATCGATAAACTCACATATAGACTCAATTTCTTTTAATCCATCACGTCTTTTTTTCGTGTTTAATACGGCTTTAGCTATCACAGAGACGGGGATAATAATCATTTCTGTATGGCTAAGTGAAAATTCATTCCTGGCATTAAATACTCTGAATTCATCAACATCCCCGACGTGATGGAAATAGTTTCTGATAATCCTCAGAAGCTTGAATTCCGGGTGTTGAGCAATGCTTAAATCAAATTGCATGCGAATGCGATCTTGAAATGAGTGCAGGTTATTAAGGAAGCTGAAAAGCGTATTTATGTCACGTTCCCCCATGTTCCTGAAGTCTGCTTGCTCTTTACTACTATGAAAAAAACGGTCTATGAAGGTGTGTTGTTCCATCACCAATCACCCCTGAATGGAAAGTGTAACTTGAGAGCTATAAAGTATGCCTTCATCCGTTGTCAATGTCAGGCCTATTTACCAGTCACCTTTTGCTTCATGCCTGGTCACTGTGTAAAAAAAAGAAATGCGAGCCAGCGCAGTGCTATCAGGTAAAATGGAAAGACATAATCCGGTCAGATAAAAGCAAAAAAACTATGGACGAAGAAAAGTACATCTGTGACGTCTGCATCGAAGACTCTTACGTCAGCCAGCATATCCGATCGCATGGACAAAGCGGGGAACCGTGCAGTTACTGCGGACAGGCAGAAAGCACGGTTGAGCTAAGTGACGTCGCAGACCGTATGCATGCGGTATTTAATGGTTACTACACATCATATTTTGAAAACGAAAACTTTGCGTTCGGGGCTACCACGGAGGAAGTCATATCAGAGGAACTGGGCGTGAATGAAGCGGCCTGCCGGGATATATTTGATCTTCTCTGTGAGAAATATAATGAATGGGAAGATGAAACGTACAGTATTTTCTATGTTTATGTTAAAGAGCCATTTGAAGTAACGGAATTTGATTACACATGGAAAAAAATCAAGAAGTCGCTAGAGACCGAAAGTCGCTATTTTAACAGTAGCCTGCGCACCTTTCTTGACCGGATATTTTCGGGCGTGGAACAAGCATACATTTCATCCGGCGTGACAATCAGGATCATTGATGAAAATGATGTTATGTACAGGGCGAGAGCGTTTGATGATTACAATAAAATCAAAGCAGAGTTAGAACATCCTGAGCGTAATTTCGGTCCGCCACCTTCAGCCAAGGCTCGAGCCGGAAGGATGAACGCTCCGGGTGTACCGGTGTTCTACGGCGCAGCCAGTCGTGAAACGGCAATTGCCGAGGTCCGACCCGCTGTAGGTAGTGTGGTGGTAGTAGCACCCTTCAGACCAACGCGCCCGATGCGTATTCTTGACCTGTCGGCGCTTGAACACATCGTAATAAAAGAGGGCAGCCTGTTCGATCCGGAAACACTTGGCCAGATTGAAGTCACATCGTTCCTCAGAACCTTATCACGAAAGCTCACGGTCCCCGTAACAGCTGCCCGGACGGACAGCGAATATCTGATAACTCAGGCTGTTTCAGAATACCTCAGCATTTCTGATTCACTAAAGCTGGACGGCATAATGTTTCATTCAACGCAGAGTGCACACCCCGAAAATAAGGATGATGCTAAATATAATATCGTTCTGTTCAGAAATTCGTCTCGCGTGAGAAATGGAGGTGCGAACGGCGTAAAATACAGGGTTGAAATGTACGAAAATGCCGAAGATGACATTTGGTATCCCAGCCCGTCGATTACCTCTTTGGACCAAGCGAAACTTAATTCTTCTCCATCTACTAACCTTCATAAAAAATTTAATAAAGCAGATCTTGTGATGGATACTGCAGGCCTTAAGGTACATTTTGTAACCGGTGTACAGTATGACACTTTTCCTGCTGACATTGCGCTGAAGTTCAGTGCCAACCTGACTGGGGGCGCTCAGACTGACCGGACGTCAGTAGGGACTTAAGGCATTTGAATTAAGGCGGGAAGGGCCACCCCGCCTTTTTACGTTTCTGAAAGTCATCTGGCATGACGCCTGCATTGGCGTACCGGTTACCTTCCCGCCAGATGGTGCTAAGGCCGCGGAATAATATCGCTTGAGGCATACATCACCCCGGCCTATTGCATCTCCTCCCGGATTAACTTTCGGACAGGATCATAGGGAGATCATTTTTTGAAACGCTGATATTCTGGTCCGGACTCACGGAACGGAGAAGCTTTAGATGTCTGAATATACCCTGCAGGACTGCAACGTAACGGTGCCTGACGTATTCCGCGATCGCACCATGAACCTCTTTACCCTCAGCCATACGAATGCCAATGAATTCACCTTCGTGATTTCACGCGCAACAGCTGCTGCAGAAGACACGCTTCAGTCAGTATCTCAAAGACTGTCATCCGAACTGCAGGCTACCCTGCAGGATCCCTCACTTAATCATGCCCGGCTCACCGAAATAAATGGCAGGCAGGCACTGGAACTGTTTTACAGTTTCAAATCTGGCGAAAGAATCATCTTTCAGAAACAAAGGGTTGTACTGACATCTGAATTCAGTACTGGGAAAAAGTTGCTCTGCTTCATTGGCACCTGCCCGGATGCGTTTGACGATTACCATAGCCGCATCTACGACAACATCACGGACAGCATTACATTTCCGGACGATGCACAAGGTTCACCCGCGCGGGGCAGCCAGATCTCCGCCGACAGTCAGGAAATCTTCTTCAGCTTTGACCGTGACAGCCGCGAACTTACCGTGTTCCCTTCAATTTCTGATCTCTACTCATCTATTGATCTCAGTCGGGCCAGGAACGGCAGTTATCTGTTCTTTGACGCTGCCGGCGAGCCGCTGATGCTGTCTCCGATACCTGACGGCGAGCATGCTGGCCGCTTTGCGCTGTGGAAGATGACCGGTGCCAGAACTCCGGGACTCAAATCAAGCCTGCTTCTGGCCAGAAGTGTCCGGGGTGTTAACGGCCTGGATACAGCTGAAGCTGTTGAGGCTTACCTCAGCCAGAGGATAAATGAAAAATGAGTGGTGCAGCTGAAGCCTTTTCCGCTGCACGAGTGGGGGACGGCATAGAACATTCTGCTTCTAAAGGCTGGCTGGTGCTCGGTCTGATAGGCGGGGCCATTGCCGGCGCGGCGTTAACGCTGGCCACGGGGGGCGTAGGAACCGTAGTACTGGCCGCGACGATCGCTGGTGCTGCAGGTGGCGGCGGGCTGGGAGAAGTTCTGGGCAGCATGTCGTGGGCACCCCACCACGAAACCGGCCATCTGGTCACCGGTTCATCAAACTTGTTCATCAACGGAAGGCCGGCGGTGATGTCGCATATGTCGGTGGGTGACTGTGACGAGCACGGCACGGCCCTTCAGCGTGTAGCAGAAGGGTCTTCACGCGTATTCATCAATGGACTTCCCGCAGCCAGGACGGGGGACCGCCTGACATGCAGTGGTGTAATCAGTGATGGCTCCCCCAACGTCTACATTGGTGGCAGTAAAGAGCAGACTGACATAATCAGTCCGGAAATTCCGGACTGGGTTGACAGAGTGCTGCTGGGTGTAGGCCTCGCTGCCACTGCCGTTCTGGCTGGGCCGGCCATAGCCCTGCTTGGTTTTGCGGGAGGCATGGGTGGAGGCTATGGTGGCGCTTACATAGGCGGGAAATTATGGGGCGAAGGTTCTGACGGTCAGAAGTGGCTTTCGCTGGGCGGTGCGTTTGCTGGAGGCCTTGCCGGCGCAAAAGGAGGCTCAGCCTTCAATGCATGGCGCAACACGCCTAAGAGCCTCATCAACCTCAAAGAAATAGAACCCCAGCTGGCCACCGATCCGGACAGTGCCTTTTTCTGGTCAGGACGAACTGAAGGTGTCGGCGGCCCTGACGTCGCAGAAGGCATTGCCAAGTCCCGGGGCGGTGTCACGCTTGAGTCCACAATCAAAGATAAAAACATTAAAATGCCTGAATGGGATTTCGACAACCCGCAGAGCATCAAGGCCTGGGAGGACGTCTCAGCATCTTATGCAAAACAGGTATCTGGAGAAGTCAGGGCCGTCGTGGGACAGTCACTGCGTGAAGGTAATATTTGGGAAAACGTTGAGTTACCGCGCCTGATGGGCAATGATAACGTCACGAAAATCACCACAATCGATCCGGTATCACAGACGGAAAAAGTCATTTTTGTAAGGGATAACTGATATGAAAATTACAGGCACCAGTTCATATGTGATGCTCGATATAGACGGAAAAAAAATCAGGGCAGAAGGTGAAATGGTCGTGGGTGGTTTCGTGGCTGAAACAAGCACTATGAAACAATTTGAACCCCCCTACGAAAGTGAACCCGTAACTGATGCCGTTCGTCAGCACTATATCGATGAAGCAGTCAAAAAAACTCAGGGGTCTCATATGGTCCTGAAGTTTGTTTAAATATTCCCAGTGAAGGTGACCTGCTAATCACCTTCACGTCTCAATCCCGCCAGGACTTTCAGACAGACGGGAATGGTGGCATTTCCATTTTGCCTGCTGCCTCCCAGTACCACCAACGGCCCTGACCATATTCCACATCATAATGGGCAGATTTTTCCTGTTTACGTTGTAGGTATTCGGGTGTGTTCATTCCGAAAACTTCCATTGGCAGCGCATCCACGCCTTTCACGTCCTTCAGAACGAAGTCCGGGAATACGTCTTCCTCACCGTCGTAGCGCAGAGGCTTGATGAAGGTACGTTCTTCCTTCCATAGTTTGTCTTCGACAGCCGCCTCATAGCCGGAATCGAGCGGAATAAAGCGTGGACTGACCGTCATCAGCGCCACATCGAGCACGGTACTGCAGCTCGACGGCCGGTTACGCCCGTCTACTTTTCTGAACGACGTTTCAGGCGGCTCTGTTTCAGCGATAACCACGACTTTCATTCCCCTTCGCCAGTCCCCGAGTTCGCGGCTGAAGCTCCGCTCCAGGCGGTGACGAACGTCTTCAGGCATAACCAGATCAGGAAAGCCAGAAAACAGTCCCAGCGGCAGCATTGCCTGGAGCCGTGCTTCACCGGCCTCACTCCAGCCCGCCAGCATGGAAACCACAATGAGTCGCCTTTTGTTTTTTTCGGCTGCTCTCAGATGCTCCCGGTTGGCGATAACCTGCTGAGTACCTTTCAGGGCCATGAGCAGGAGGGATTCTTCCAGTGGCACGCGACCAATACGAATCCGGGCCGCAGTCTGTTGCAGGTGCCAGCTCACCCAGCCAGGGGTACGTTTCTTTTTATCGAAAGCGGGGTGCCAGACATTAATACCAGACTGCTCCCACAACAGGTGCAGAAGCCCCAGCAGGCTCATCGATGGCCGTCGTTTTCGTTTGACCGGTTCGTCATCTGAGACGTTTTGAGCCGGTTTTACATCAGAAGGTGCCTTTTTCTGGAGGCCCGTGGGTAGTCTCACCACAATGGTGCCATCCGCTGCAGCCCGGACCGCTTCTCCCTGATAAATCTCTGCCTGACGTTCATCAGACCACACTGAATAAAACCGGCAGTCAGGTTTATGCTCATTACCTGTGAAGGCGTATGAAGATAGCCAGCAGCGTTCGGTATCCCGGGAGTAGTGAACCTTCAGCCGTCTCCTGACAGGCTCGTTTTCTGCCGGCAGACATCTGCAGGTCACCACTGTAGTTTTTTTATTATCCCGGGAGTGTTTGAGCCAGCGCTGCCAGGTGGATGTTTCATTCAGCTGGAAAGCCTCAGACGCCTCCTGCTGGCCCCGCTGACCAGTGAAGTGAACCGGATAAACTTTTTTCTTTGTCATATACAGTCCGCTCAGCAGATTATATTTCGCCTGTAGATCATGAATAGTTGCACTGTACGGGCGATGACTCTGCCCAAAGGCGGTTAAATTCATTCTGATACTGCTGACTCAGAAATGAATTGCCCCGGATAACCAGGGCATTCTCAGCATTACGTTTTTCAGCCGATGAGGTGTAATTAAACGCTCCGGTCTGCACGCCACTTTTTCCTGTCGTAATAAATTCGTTATGCATAATACTTTACTGTGTATCCTTTCTGACCGGAACACCCGAATCGGCAGTCCGTTAATCAGTAACCAGCTGCCGTGACTTTTTTTCATCAACCACCACTCTTACGAGTACACCCCGTTTTGATAGCTTTCAAGCGCTTCTGCTACTGGAACATTTGTAAATTCGTACAGAGACACTTCGGCAGAACCGGCACCTGGGCGTTTAAAATATATGATGAGTATCAGAGCGGTGCAGTCCTGTGAAAGCCCGCCTGCAGGTCAGAACTGGCATAAGGGAAAAATGACAAAAACAGATTGGTTGATGCGATTCAGACGTTGTCGTTCGATTGATACGCTGGAGGCTGTATATGAGCACCTGAAATACAAAGGTGACTCGAAAGAAGAGTTCGCAATTAACTCAGCATATGATCATCGTAAAGCTGAATTGACAATGGGAAAGTTGTTTGATCGCGTTCCGCCACACGTATGGAAATTCGTTAAATGAGAGACTGCATGGAGTAGCAGCAAGATTTTACCGGTAACTGACGGCGCACACACAAATTGTTTGTGTGTGCGCCGTCAGTTGAACAAGCCGCAGGCGCGTTAGCAAAGAAGATCGTTTATCCACATTTGCACAGGCTCGATCCAATAACTTACCAATTTAGATCCTTATAGTTCCTAAAAGATCCCGCTGTCTCTCAGGCCCTGCCACATAAGGCCTGAAGCACTTTTATGATGTGTGGTGGCGGGATAAACATGTGTTCTGAAGGGAAAATCATGTGTGCTGGTGGGCTGGTAATGTGTGCTGTTGGGATGTAGTGTGTGTGCTGTTGGGATAGAAGCCATTTTTAGTAACAGGAAGATCCTGTGACGCAGAGTTGAGATAACTATATGACAGATAAGTCATTCATTGGCGATGCACTTTATAGTGACATGGTCAGTAAAGAAAAACAGCTCACAGTTAATTCTAACAATACTG
>Ga0308169_10002414_pt1 | contig 19416 bp, 23 predicted proteins | sample PhyBR1_2_FD_202139 | JGI IMG/M metagenome (GOLD analysis project Ga0308169, IMG submission 202139) | Phyllosphere microbial communities from UC Gill Tract Community Farm, Albany, California, United States - DLSLSB.R1 | ecosystem: Host-associated > Plants > Phyllosphere > Unclassified | place...
AAGCCTAGGGCCGATGATTTTGAACAAGTTGGCCCAGATCGGCTCGAAGACGACGTAGCTGGGGGATTAATACAGTCGTTACACGGAAAGAGGAGCAGCTCACGTTGCGTACACGACGCTGACGGCCGCTCCGAACTCGGTAGCTGTCGGTCAAAAGATGCTCGGCGAGACGCTGTTCGCGTCGGTTAACCCACCGGTGAGATTCAGCGTTTTGGAGATGGAAGGGTCAGCCACATTAGCGTTGCCACTGAATCATGAGCTTCGGCTACTTAGATTTTCCACTTCGGGTATATGCTTACATGTTGCCTCGATCCAGGAAGGAAAGCAGGTAAAGCAGCTATACGCTTCAGCTCCCATACCTGAGAGGACATTGCGGCCATGCACTCACACCGAGGATGGGGATGAGGAAGCAGTCGAAGCGCCTCGTCAGAGCCTTCTCAGCCACTGGGTCCACTTCATCGAGACCATCAACATCTCGGGTGCCCAGCTCGGTTTCGCTAACATTCACGTTGGTGTCGATCTTGTTCTCGACTTCGCCCTCACCCGAGATCTGCTCCTTGTCGTGCGAATTGCTGTAGATGGCCATGATTGTTGTCTGAGCCCTAGATGGGGCTTCTAGCGCATGACAGATCGGTATCTATATAAGTTGCGATCCCTCGGCAAGCTATCTACAGGGTCATAATTAGAACACCAAGGCCGGGGGCGCTGGAACGGGGAATTGCCGATTGCAGCAGGTTGCCGCGGTCCCTATCATCCGACCCTGCGTGTTCTCTGTCTCGGCAGAGACTTCCAGACGAGGAAGTAGCGGTTTCCGAGGAAGACAGTTACTGTTTACACTTAACCCTCATCGACGTCCCCTGACTTCCTATCGCGCGCCCCCCCAAGCTCATTCCGCACCCTTGCTCTCACTCACAAGTACAATCAAGCTAGTCCGCCGAGCATTATCCGGGACGGATTACACACGGGATGATCCGGCAGAGATCATCTACGAGTGAGACCGATCCGGTCGAGTTCGACGACGATGCATCCAAGAAGCAGAAGAAGAGGACGAGGGCGAATGTGTCCCGGGCATGCACGACGTGCAGACTCAAGTGAATGATCATTGCATGCGGTTCGCCAGCGAGCACCGGGCAAAGCCGTCTCGGATGCATGGACGGAAGCTGACGCGGCAGGCGGACCCGATGCGACGGCCAGCCGCGATGCTCAACCTGTATCATGCACGATCGGGAGTGCATATATGACCGGGAATCGGATGGGCGTAAGCCCGCTCGGAAACAATACGTGGAGGCGCTTGAGCGAAGGGTAAAAGACCTAGAGAATCAGCTCTCGGGGGAGAAGGAAGACTCTGAAACCGAAGCCTTGACCCTTACCGGGTCGTCGTCGAACGCCATGCTCTCGCCGTCGATCTCCACCACGGGCACGCTTCGCATCGTACGTTTTCCGTCCCAGCCATGGCTTACGATCAGACCGGCCAAGGACTGTCCCACTACGGCCCGACGTCGGCATACGCTCACATGCCCGATGCGACCGATTCGCCCAGCATTGACCAGGACGATCCGCAATTCGGACGAGCATTCACTATCGCCGAGATGGACTGGAGCCTGTTTGCATGGGACAAGGCGTTGCCTCCCGGTGTCGTCACCAGCGCAGATGTGCACAAGAGCCTCCTCAGCATCTTTTTTAGGTGAGCTGTCGGAGCGCTGTCACCGCTCACACCAGCTACATGAGCGACTGGTGCCACTGGTGTGACGAGTCTGGCTTTCTCACCGGTCTGTACGCCAACGCCTTTGCCGACCTTCCCGTGCGGAATCAACAGTACTCGCCCTTCTTGCACAACGTCCTTCTCGCTGTCGCCTGTCTGCTTGCCCCCGCGAGCTTGATATCAGCGAGCCTGGTCGCAAAGGCCGCGAGCGATTTCGCCGAACATGCGCATAAGATGATCGACGACGAGGCGAAGAAGCCGATGACAACCACCGTCCGCGGCCTGATGCTTTTGGCCACATTCCACTTTCAGAACCGGGATCGCAATCTGGGTTGGCTGTACGAGGGTATGGGTGCCAGAACGGCTCAGATCCGTGAGTCAGCTTGCCCTACGATGGCGTCGCTGACCAGCAGTGGGACTCAATACCGATTGCCAGCATTTCGTCCTTCGAGGCATCATGTCCCAGAAGACAAAGGTGCACCGGGATTCCACCTTCTACACCGTCTACACGCAAGACATGTGAGGTTGTCAAGGGTGCAAGGGGGCGATTGCTAACCGCAGACTATGGGCGTTCAACGTCGGCAGAAGCCCGTACTTCCACCGCGAAGACTTTGAGACCCCGCTGCCGGTCATAAATAAAGACGACGACGCCAAGCCGTGGTGGGATCATCGAGATCGCATCGTTGCGAAGAATGTCCCGGCCCGCTCAGCTTGGCGCAGTACGACGTTTCATTATACGGCGCGGCTTGCGCATATAGGTAGCGAGATACACCGCGCGTGGTATAGGGTGGTCCAGCGGTCACCCACATCCAGTCTGAGCTCCCGTTCGAAGCTCCAGTGAGTGTCGCACTTTCACCTTGGAGATGTCATGCTCATTGCAGACTGGATCTCGGTGAATGGCTCATCGATCTGCCCGGACCAATCCGCCTGGAAGCATGGAGCGGTACGACCATCCCGCCTCATATCCTCGGCGTCCACCTGATGTACCACTATATGCGTATGCTGCTGCATCGGCCGGTATGCTTCCAATACACTGTGGTCAAGGAAGAAGAGCGCAAGGCTGCAATGAAGGAATGCGAAGGGGCCGCGTGAGTGGTCCCGTCCCTTCAGCGTGCTGATTGGCAGTCTGGAAGTCCTGCACCTATGCGACCTGTACTCGGACATCTTCTTCTCCACGCAAACGCTCATCAACATCGTCTTCACTGCCGGCACGACGTTCCTGCTTCTATCTGCTCGGACGTCCGTCCAGCCCGGTGCATTCGACACGCAAACCGCGCTGAAGTACTTTGATCAATGTAGCAAAACACTACAAGCGATGGCCTGGCCGTCCGCCAAACTCCTCTACGACATCCTCAAGCGGATGAAGCAGGATTGGCACCCTTCCGCGGTGGCTGAGCCCGCACCGCCTCCTGGCCCCCCAAGCCTTCAGGAGCTGCAGGATCCGAACAGCGAGATGTTCCAGTACCTCACGCGTATGGGCTGGGCACCGCCGACCGTCGCGCAGCAACCTGCCCCTCCAGCTCGTCCCCCACCGCCCCAGCCGGAAGTCAACTTCGATATGCAACTCGCGCAGCTGTTCGGCGGGGAGAGTGACGGCTCGGTATTCGATCGTGAGTCTCGGTGGAGCTATGGCGAAGGCCTGGTCAAAGATGGTGCGCTTACAAGCAGCATTCGCCGCATGGCCATTGACAGTTGCTGAGTTCAACCCGCAATATCAGCAGCAGTTCTGAACTACGCAGTTGTACCTTCAAGACGTTGTAATGAATGGGTTCCGCTCATGCATATATCATCTACAAGGGCACCCATCACAAACTCGTCTCGAACTGATACAACTTGTCCAAGATCTCCTTCTGCGCCTCCAGGGCCGAAGGATTGCCGCTCGGCAGAGGGTTCCTCGCCTTGCCTGAGCCGTATTTGAAGTAGTGGGACGTAGCGAGCTTGAGACCAGCGACACCGAGCTTCGACTGGGCAAGGTCTGCGTCTGATAACAGGTCCTGTATCTTCTTCGCTTGGGCGAGGTCCCCTGCCGTCCACGCGTGGTACAGCGCGACGTGTGCTTTGGGGGCGCTTTGCATCAGCGAACAACCCTCCACGCTCCGTTGGGCGAAGCTCACAGGTTGACCAACGCGGCGATACAGCCCGAAGCTCCTCCCACGAAGCCATGCAGCGCAAACTCCGCCTTGCCCGACAAGACCGCGAATGTCTCCGGCTTCGTGTGCGTCGCAACCCGGTGCAGCGTTCCCAGATTCTGCCGTCACTCTTCACCCTCCATGACACACCCAACTCGCACTCACGCCACAGGTCAGCTTACAGCCCACAATGTTCGGGTGCGCCGCCAGCTCGAGCATTGTATCTGAGTCGATGTTGATCCCGTTCGCGACCATGGGGAAGTTGTAGATCAGTACCGGCAATGGGCTCTCGTCCGCGACGGCCCGGAAGAACGCCAGCAGGTTCGGCTTCGTCATAGCTCCGGGCCAGTAACTCGGAGGGAGGACCAGCGCAAAGTCCCCTCCGGCCTCCTTGGCCTCCTTCGTGAGCTTCACGGTCGCAATCCTCGACGGCGCACCACAGCCAATGATGAGCTGCAGCTTGTCGAAGCCGTTTGAGTCGAGTGTGGCCCGCACGGTGCGAATCACGGTCTGTCGCTCCTCGTTGTCTAGGTGGACGGCTTCGCCGTTTGAACCCTGGATGACGAGCCCGGAGACACCTCCTTGAGCGATCCGCAGGGCATGGGCGCTGATGGACTTCAGGTCGAGCGACTCATCGTCGTTGAAAAAGGTGACCAGCGGGGTGTAAATTCCGGATTTGGGTGCTGAGGACATGATGATGGTGCTGTGTGGACCGGACCGTTGCTACAATTGCGATGGATGGACGTGTTGCTTCGTCTGTATCCTCCCACGGGGCACACCTAGTTTGTACGCAAGCTCAGTGCGGAGGAGCGCTTGGACGTTTATCACATCGCGGATGGATGTGTAGGACCGGTCCACCGGGCAAGCCAACACGAGTGGACGAGGATATAGTGTTGTCCGGGCGGGCCGGAACTTTGCTCCAGGACAGCACGTGGCTTCTCGCTCCGGTTGAGCGATGCCGGTTCTCGGCGAGGTCGCATTCGTGCTGTGGGAGCTGCGCAGTGGTAATGAGACGGCATCCTGCGGTCTGCAGCGCAGTGAACTGTCTTTGTGACCGGCGCTGGCCGAATGCACTGACGGGTGGCTGAAACGTCGAAGGGAGTGGAAGTCGGGGGTTAGCGGGAAGCCATGAGGCGGGACGAGCGGGAAGGCCGGATTTGTCACGGATCACACCGAACGCCGAATCACGACCGATGCTGCGTACATGCCAAGATAAGTCTCCCAATTATTACAACGTCTAATTCGTGTGCTGCTGCTCCTTCCTCAGACTGGCACTGCCATTGCCCACAAAGGTCGGGATGACCTTGGCCTCGACCCTTGGCTTCGCGCCGACCGGCCCATATCCACCTCCACCGGGCGTGTTGATGACTACCCGGTCGCCCGTCTTCATCGGTACCGTGTTCTTGCCGCCCATGTTCACCGTCTTCTCCTTGCCCTCGCTGTCCTTGTACACCCATAGGTTGAGACCCAGCTGCGCCGGCTCGCCTCCGTGCATGCCGTATGGCTGGTACACCCGTCGTTCCGACAGAATCGAGCAGGTGACTGGACGCCTGAACTCGAGCTCCCGGATGACACCGTCCCCGCCTCGGTGTTGACCCTGTCCGCCGGATCCTGTTCGGATGGAGAACTGCCGCAGGATGACGGGGTACCGCCGTTCCATGATCTCCGGGTCGGTACTCCGCGTGTTGGTCATGTTGGTCTGGGTACCATCGCAGCCAATCCACGTAGGTCCTGCGCCCGCACCACCCGCGATAGTCTCGTAGAAGCCGAGGGACTTGTCGCCCTCGTCATATCCAAAGGTGAGGTTGGCCATGCAGCCGTTGGACGCCGCGCAAGCCTCGAACGCCTTGAGCACGACGTCGGTTATCCGTTGTGACGTCAAAACGTTGCCAGCACACACGGCGGCATCCATGCTTGGCTTGAGTAGACTGCCATCCGGGATGATCATCTTGATGGGTTCCAAGCATCCCTGGTTCAGCGGGATGTCCGATCCCAGCATGCACCGCATCGAGTAGATGACAGCCGAGTTGCAGATGGCGGGCGGAGCGTTCCAGTTGCCGTAGACTTCGGGGCCGGTTCCAGTGAAATCAAAGGTAGCTTCGCCCGTTTCCGGATCGATGTCGACGCGCAGGCAGATGGGAGAGCCATCGTCCATTCGCTCCATCGCTTGCAGCGGCTTGCCCTGGTGCTGCTTCGCGAAGCCCTTCAGCAGCTCCCGCACAGCCGTCGCGGCGGTGTCCTGGATAGCGCGCATGTACATGTGGACCACGCGCAAGGTGTACTTGGCCACGAGGTCCTGGACAAGTGCGACACCCTTGTTCGTCGCGGCGATCTGGGCGTGAACATCCGAGATGTTGTCGGAGAGGGTTCGTGTGCCGAAGGAGTGCTTCTTCGGCTCGTCGACGAGCAAGCGGATGAGACCCGCTTCGTCGAACACACCGCCGGAGACGACCTTGAAAGTAACGATCGATGCGCCCTCGTCGAAGATCGTCCGCGAATTGGGCGGCATTGATCCGGGCGAGATACCTCCGACATCGGCGTGGTGACCTCGCGAGGCCGTGTAGAAGATGATCTCCTCACCGGCGGCGTCAAAGACCGGTGTCACCACGGTGAAGTCGGGCAAGTGGACACCTCCAGCGACAGGATGGTTGGAAAGCAGAACATCTCCTGGTCGAAGCTTGCCAGCCCAATACTCGGCCTGCCACTTGACAGCGAACTGCATCGAGCCAAGCATAGCCGGGACGTGGGGCGCGTTGGCGACGAGTTTTCCCTGAGGATCGAAGAGTGCACACGAGAAGTCGAGTCGCTCCTTGATGTTGACGGAGACGGCCGTTTTCTGCAGTGCGCGGCCCATCTGTTCCGAGATCGACATGAATCGGTGACCGAACACGGACAACTGGATAGGGTCGATCGTGTCCGATTTGTTGGCCAGGGCCTCGACGTCGGTCGACTCCAGGTCGATGATGACATGCTCGGCGAGAATCGTGGCGGTTGAGCCAGGGACGACCACAACCGTCTGCGTGTTGTCAACGATCATAGCCGGACCAGTGACGAGCGTCCCGGGAGCGAGGTCGCCGAGGAAGAGCGTTTGCGTGTCGACCCATCCGAGACCGTCGAAGTAGACCTGAGACGTGGTCGACGCCTTGGCCGTGTAGCTCTTGCTCTTGGCCTCGGCGATTTGAACACTGAGCGGCTTGGTCTTGTCGTCGCTGCCGGCATTGCCGATGACTCGGACTCGGACATCCTCCACCAACACAGTACGGTCGGCGTGCGAGAACCCAAACTCCTGGTGGTGCTGAGCTTTGAAGGCCGCCGCCCAGTCGCCGTCCGCCGGTTCTCGAATCATCAGCGCCGCGTCCGCACCCTGGTATCGCAGATTAAGGTATCGCTCCGCAACTAGCTCCTCAGGAGTGAAGCCCTGGTCCGCGAGGACCTTCTCCGACTGCTTCTGCAGTGCTTTCAGTCGAGGGAGGAATCGACTCGTGTCGTCCGTCGTGCCGGCAAAGCTCTCCTGCGACTCGTCGACAAGGTCGGCCTTGGCGATACCGAAGGCGGACAGAACCGAGGACGACTTGTGCATGACGACTCGGGACATGGCGAGAGACGTGGCAACGGAGCAAGCGGCCTGTCCACCGGCACCACCGAACACGGCCAGGTGGTGCGCCGAGGTCTCGTGACCCCTCGCCTCGCTCAGGGTTCGGATCGGCGTGCACATTGCCTCGGTCGCAACGGTGAGGAAGCCGATGGCGATCTGCTCGGGCGTCTTGACGACCCCCGTGTCCTTGTTTATCTGCTCGGCAAGCGCGTTGAACTTCTGCCTGACGACCTCGACATCGAGCGGTTGGTCCTCGTTCGGGCCGAAGATCTTGGGGAAGTAGGACGGAATGAGTCGACCGAGGAAGATATTGGCATCGGTGACGGTAAGGGGCCCGCCTTTGCGGTAGCAAGCGGGACCGGGCGAAGCACCGGCGGATTCGGGTCCGACGCGGAGGAGACCGTTCTCCCAGAACAGGATAGATCCACCTCCGGCAGCGACGGTGCAGATGTCGAGCTGAGGGCTTTGGATGCTGACTCCAGCGGTGGTTGTCTCCATGATGTGCGAGAACTGGCCATCGTATCGCGAGACATCGGTAGACGTTCCGCCCATGTCAAAACCGATGACGGGCGTTGGGTCGGTCTCGTCGAAGCAGGTTCGAGCGTAACCGACAACACCTCCAGCAGGACCGGACAAAATAGCCCGCAAACCGGAGAATATTCCAGCGTCGACAAGACCACCATCAGACTGCATGAATTGCAGCATGCCCGGTCGGAGATTGGCGAAGCTCTTCTCGAACCTGGTATTAGCCGAAAAGACGCCGATTCGTACCGGGCTCACCCTGTCAGATACCGCTTCAGCTCGGGCGTCAAGTATGCGTCGGCCGTTGCAGAGTGGCCTCTTGGCACGATCCGCACCATTGGTGATAAGCGACTCGACAACGAGACGTGGCTGAAACCGATCTCAAGGGCGAGCTCGCCGACAGCCGCCTCGTGATCTGGGAAAGTGTATGAGTGCAGGAACGCAACCGATAGTGATCGGAGACCGTCGTCGTAAAGAGATTGAAGGTCTTTTCGGACTTCCTCCAGATCTGCCAATCAGCTCAAGCCGCTCAACCACCACCATCAACCCACCTGGGGCCTTTGAGACCTGAATCAACTCTCCGCTTGTCCCTGTTCGCACCTCCAGCCCCTCCAACTGGAACTCGGTCGCGAGCAAGACTCGCTCGTCCACCTCGAGCACTTTCTCATACAGCATTCCAGGCTTCGTGACGGACAAGTCGAACAGGTTTGGCCGGCTTTGGTTGCCAATCCGCAGGATGTCTTTGTAACCCTTGGTGGTCACGAATGCCGTCCGCTCTCCTTTCCGCTCCAGCAGGGCATTTGTTGCCTGGCGTCAACAGTGGTCTCTCACATGCTTGGTGGCTACTCACCACTGTCGTTCCCATACGGATGACCTCTACCCCAGACACATCCAGCGGCTGTCCTCGGGGGATCTTCTCATCGTATCCGATCTCCAACACACGCCTGATTGCTTCGGTTGGAGCTGGCCGTTAGCGCGAAGTTTGGGGAGTTTCCACTTTCACTCACCATCAGGGTACGCCGCATCGACGGACAGCACCTTCAAGATCACTGGCGGTTTGTTGCGGAATGTAGCATACACGTCGCAGAACGTCCCACCTGATCGTTAACACACCGGCCATCGTCGGCGGCGCGTCTTATCGGCGCTGTCCGCCTGGGGGTTTGGCTCACCCCTGTCCACGGCGATCCTAATGCCAGCTCCTCTTCGTCCGTCGAGTACAGTCATGACTACGCAGTTGGTATGGAGTGGTAGATTATGGAAGTCACATGCATGTGCCAGTTGTTATGATATACGCTCGCAACACGGGGTTCGCAAGGTTCGGGCTTGATGATTCCCGATCAGAACTCCTCGGAAACCTTGAAGTGACGCGGAGCGAATCTCCGGCGGACGGGACAGCGGTCTCCTTGGAATAACACCGAACCCCCGGAGCTCTCATTGGCCATGGCCGACCTGCTGCGTGCTTGGTCTTACCCGAAGGGTCAGCTCAGCAATGCTTAGCCTCGAGGGTTGGCGACGAAGGGACTTGGGAAATGGATGCTGGATGCTATTCGGGAGTCGGGAGCCACCCGGGAGAGCCGCACCGGCGGGGGGACAGCCTGTCGGGCATATCCGAGGCCCGTTTATGGTGATGATTTCGAATGTGATTAGTGACCTTTCTACTGAGTGCGCCAGACGAGACCTCACTGTGCCTCATCTTCTTGCATTAACACCATTCCTCCCGCGCCGCACCGTCACAATGACATTCCCCTTCGCTCAGACGCAATACGCCGCGCCCGACCCTATCTTTGAGCTCAAGCTGGCTTATGACGCCGACCCATGTGAGTGATGGCATGGTTCCGCCTGCTGAGCGATATCAAGAACTGATCGTAGCGTCCGACAAGATCACGCTTGGCCCCGGCGCATACCAAGACGACAAGGGCAAGCCATGGATCCTCCCCTCCGTCGCGGCAGCCGAGAGACATATGGCTGCGAATCCGCCCGGCCACGAGTACCTCCCCCTCCTCGGTCTGCCGGCTTTCCGCCAAGCCTCCCGCAAAGTCATCTTCGGCGACGACGCCCCCCTCTTGAAGGGTCCGAAGGTCGCTACCCTTCAGACCGTGTCGGGTAGTGGGGCCGTGCACGTCGCTGCCGAGTTTCTCAAGCAGTTCTACTCGGCCAGCGTTCCCGTCTACGTCTCGGACCCGTCTTGGTCCAACCACCGCGTCATGTTCGAGTATGTCGGCTTCACAGTGAAGGATTACCCGTACTACGACCCCTCGACCAAGGGCGTCGCCTTCGAGAAGATGATCGCGTGCTTTGAGCAGGCCGAGGAAGGGAGCGCGTTCGTGTTGCACCCATGCGCCCACAACCCGACGGGTTGTGATCTCTCGCACGAGCAGTGGAAGAAGATCGGAGAGGTGATGCAACGTCGGAAGCTGGTGCCCATCCTTGACTCGGCATACCAAGGCTTCGCAACGGGTGATCTCGACGCGGACGCGTGGTCGGTGCGGTACCTTCTCGGCGAGCTGGGCCTCACCGGCCTGGTCTGCCAATCCTTCTCGAAGTCGATGGGCTTGTACGGAGAGCGAGTCGGCGCGCTGCACGTCGTCCTGCCCGAGAACAACGACGCGCAGCTCATCAAGAGCATCGAGTCGCAGCTTGGGTGGATCTCGCGAAAGGAGATCTCGACACCGGGGCGATACGGAGCGGAGATCGCCTCGACGATAGTGAACACGCCGGAGCTGTACAAGCAATGGCGCGACGATATGCGCACAATGTCCGGCAGGATCTACAGTATGCGCAAGGCGGTTGTCGACGGACTGGCGGAGCTGGGTACACCCGGATCTTGGAAGCACGTCACGGATCAGATCGGCATGTTTTCATACACCGGCTTGACGAAGGACCAGGTCCTGCGGCTGAGGGAGAAACACATCTACATGGCGGACAATGGACGAGCATCGATCTCGGGCTTGAACGAGGGGAACGTGGGGTACTTCTGCCGATGTGTCGACGAGGTCGTCAAGGGCAGCCAGTAGTGTACTTGGCTGGGCATGCAAAACCCTAGCGATCTCCGCAATGCCGGTCGAACAAGGGCCATCGAATTCACATCTTGGGGCATTTCATATCATCAAGGTAGGCATTTCCATCCACGCAACAGCTCGTCTGCATCGTCACCACCTCTTTCTCCCTGCGTGATTCTCCTTGCCAGACTCTTCTTCCGTCACTTCGTCAATAGTCCCCTCGGTCCGAGCGTACGCTGCATGTCAGTGCGGCGATCTATGACTACATCTCGGCGCGCTTACTCGAAGCCCGGGGCCGAACGGTAGGGGCCCTCGATGCGGGGAGAGGGACTTGCCGCGGGCTCAGCGCTCCAAGCGGCCCCGCATGCCCAACACCTCCCCCCAGGACCGGCTTGCGCTTGATAGCCGATTGGGCATTGTGCTTCGTGTTCTCCTCGATCTCGCTCTAAAAATCAGCTTCGTCGTCTTATCTGTCGATGCTTACACTCACTCTGAGCCGCTCAGGTGGACTGACAATGGACGGAGTTCCGTACATCGTCGTTGCACGACTTTCAGGCAGGGGTCTGACCATCGCGTCAGTAAGTGCAAAGTCAATCACGCTGACATTCGGCAAGGACCCGAAGGGGTTGCCGTTGCCGGTAGGAGCTGTAGTACTGGGTCGAGACCGCACCGCCGAGCGGGGAGAGCGCGCAGCAGTCCGGTCGGTCTGGGGCGAGAGGAGATCGGGCGAAGCGCCGTCATATACCGTTGGTGCACGACTTCGCGACTTCGGAAGGGGGATGTTGAATGCCTCAGCTGGAGTCGCCGTTGCCGTCGGGACCCTCGACTTGGGGAGTGGGACTTGCCGAGGGGTTTTAGGTCGAGCTGCAGAAGAGCGTTGACCTGCCGGCTTCTCATAGCTGGAGATTACAGTCGGGGCCCGCGAGTGCGGCAGAAGAATCTCGTGGGCCTGCTTCCCACCCTTCTGCGCGGATTTGAGGGCGGGTGCGGGCGTGACAGTGGGCGCTAGCGACTGCGGCAAGGGGATGTGCGAGGGTGCAGGTGCAGCCGTGGACATAGTGCCGGCTCGTGATCGCGGCAGAGGGATGTCGTGCGCCTTGACGGACTTGGGAGCGACGTCGGCCGCCGCGGAGTCCTGGAAGATCTCGGTCGTCGTGACGGTTTGTCGGCTTATCAACCGGGGGTCATGCGATGTCTCGTTATTCTTGGCGACAGCTTGAGGCGTCTTGCCGGATTGACTCTGGGCCGGTGGACCATCTGGGGTGACAGGGCGGAGAGGAATGGGTTGGGCCTTGACGGAGGGGATCTGAGTGGCACCGTTCGACTTGGATTGGGTGGACTGCGAATCAGTCGCCAAGTAGCTATGGGGTCACCGAAGACTCACTGGAGGCTGCACGGTAATCTACCCCGCTTAGTGATACCAGCTCGCACGCGCGTTGCTTCTACGCACCGTCGGGGCCTTGACTATCTTATCAAAGAATCCACCGAATCCACCTCGCCCAGAGGACTCCTCCGTCATTCCACCGGCATATCCTCCACCGGTCAGTCCATGTCCGAAAGCATTGGCCCCTCCTGATTGCGCCTCGATCCCTTCTAAACCCAGTGCCGAGTGGCGCGGACCTTGAACGTCCTCGACGCCGCCGCTGATAGCCATCGGCGCCATTCCCGGGGGGACGAATAAAGGATGAGAGAACGGCGGATCATCACCTCGAGGACCGTTGCCGATCACTGATCGGCTGTGTTGATGCCCACGAGAAGGACGTGGCCTGGAAGGGTGGATTTCTGAGGCGGATTTACCAGAGAGCATCGAGGGCATGACGGGCTGCAGGTGAGCAGGAGTTCGATGTGGTGATGCTGATTACTCACTCTGGGCTGGTGCTTGGGCGGGATCATGGAAGGCACTCGACGAGGCTGGGAGGTCTCCGCTACGTTCCGCTGAAAATCAGCTAAGCTGAGCTAAGCTGAGCGCGTTACCGAGCTGACCATGATGGCAGATTGCGAGAACTCCCTCTCCCGATCCCTTGAGGGTTCCATCGGCATCTTCTGCGCCGCCACATCCTCCTCCTCGATTTGCGACAGGTGGCCCGTAGGCGGTTCCATCCCATGTCCGTGCCTCAACGCATCTGCCATACGAGAGCGTGCTTCTCCCGCGAAGCCTGGGGTCTTGTTCATCGAGTAGACGGTCGAGGTCGGATGGGTTGCGAAGGTTCGAGGGGTGTTGTGCATCGTTTGCGCGGTCGATCTACACTTAGCCCAGCACCGGTCACAGTGAAGTACTTACGCAGGCAAGGCATACGCCGCGGGGTCGACCGAAGTGAAGCTTGCATTCCTCGAGAGACCGCGCTGACCGACGTGGGTCAGCCCACCATGAGGTTGTGCACCGGGGAAGGCGGGGTATCGATCGCCGTCCGGGATCGAGTGCATCACCATATTCGGGTGCATACCCTCAGAGAGGCTCTGACGACGTTGCGAACGTCCTGTAGCGGTTGCAGCTGTGTCGGCCATCGAGGGGTGATATGTCGTAGCTTTGCCCGCGGTGCGTGCATCAAATGGCTCCGGTAAAGGCTTCTCCGCCCCATGGGTGGTCGGATACTGGCTTGTCGGGACGCTCTTCATACGAGTGCCTTGCAGCATCTCCTGTACCAGTTGGTCATGTTCCACGCGGTCCAGGTACTCGTCTGCTGCATGCGGCTCGTGCCGTGCGGGAGGTGGCTGCGAAACGTGCCTTCGAGCTTGATGATCGACCGTCTCAGCTCGCTGCGATGCCTGCTGTTGGGGGAGGGATGAGCGCTGTTGCGGGACGGATCGACGATCGGGCGGCTGTGGCTCAGGTACCGATCCATAGATGAAGCTACCTGCTTGACCTGCATAGGTTGGGTGAGACGCTTGAAGTGCCGGTCGAGGCGTTTGCACCGTCGGCTGAGGCGTGTGCTGTGAAGGTGCGATGCCCGTGTGCTGTGGTCCGATGAACTGTGTGGGGTACGATCCGATTTGCTGGGGTGCTGGGACGGTCTGCTGTGACGGCTGACCGGTCTGCCCTCCTTGCAAAACATGCTGCAAGCCTGAGTGAGCTTGCGGCGGATGGCCCCAGCCGGGCGATGCGTGCATGCCGCCGAAGTCGGTGTCGTATTGTTGCTGCTGGCTGGCGGCGTTCGGGAGCGGCATGGCCGAAGGCTGATACATGCCTTCTTCCTGGTGTTGTTGCTGCTGTTGAAGCGGTGGAGTCTGACCGTACCCCTGCAACGGCGGCTGCGTGTCTGGAGCAGAAGGTAAAGCATATTCCTGTGGCAGCTGCTGGTCGCCATTGATGGGTGTCCTGCCGAAGACAGTATCTGGGATCTGGCGTAACGGCTCGACCGGCAAAGGCGGATTTATGCCCATCCACTTAGCCGCTTCGTCCCAGGCCTGATGGTCAATATCGACCGATGACTCCGGCCCGGCGCGCTCACCTCTTGTCGACCCTTCTCGCGGCCCCTGCTGACTGCTTCACGCACGCTCAACTCCAGCTGGTACTGATTGATTCTGCTGTCAGCGGATTCGGGCTGCCATGCTCGGCGACCCACTTGGCCTGGGCCGTCTCATACGCCCTCAACATCGCCCGTCTGTCCTCCTCACTCTTCCGTCCCTCATCCCTCGCTCGCCGTAGCGCCCGCACCGCTGACGCCAACTCCTCCTTGATATCCCTAACATCGTGCTCGTACAGGCTAGCGTCGCGCTCTTTTTGCGAACGGACGACTCTCTCGGCGATCAGCGTCGCTTGCAGCGTGCGGAGTTGCTCTTCCGTAGACTCTAGCTTGGTGAGCGCTGAGGCGAGTCGAGCGGCATCGCCCAACTGGGCGGCGAGCTCAGCGGTACGTGCGGCCTCCTGAGCGGCTTGCTCGTCGAGGAGTTTGTTCCGCATAGCTTGCATGCCAGGCCCTCCGCTACAGTCAGTTCCGCACTCTGATGCCTGGGAGAGGAGCAGATATGAGCACGCGGCCGCGAACGGAGGCAGCTCACTATGTCCCGCGCGTGATTGCACTGGGTGGCACCACCGTGGGATCCAGGTACGGCATGCTTCTTGGTGTGTTCATCGTTATGCTACCGTCGTCTGAAAACGCCTCGGTGCGATACGCGTCCTTCCCGTAGCTGGCCGGTATCTCCCCGGGGTCAACGTCTGTGCCGCCTGTGCGACCGACCGGAGTCTGACCAGGACGGCGGTACATGCTGATCGAGTCTTCGGGATAGACTTCGTGCACCGTAGGCAACCGGCGTAAGGGGTGCTTGTCGGGTGGGTCGTAGTGGTCGGGGGGAGTGACGACCTCGGGGTCGGCTTCGTCGAGGGGAAGATCGGTAGTAGAGGGGCCTTGGAGGCCTAGAGTCTGTAGACGGGCCCTCAACGCGTCCGGACTGGAATTAGCGACCGCTGCCAGGGACTCTGGATGGAGATCAGAGAGGTGGCAAGGGTGACGAGGAGGTGAAGTATATGTGACACGCCGATCGCCTCGCTGATCCCATGACGATGCCTCCCCCATCCCTTATTGTTCGGATGAACCAAGACGAATACGCGTGCCGCATCACTCACTCGATGTGCGTGCCAGAAGATGGCTTCCTCATTATTCCTCCGGTCATTGGGTGCGCCATCTGATACATGAACTCGCTGGTGGGATCAGGGTTGTGCATCCTCGCGCCGAGATACGGGTCCATTGTGCAGCGTGATGATCGTCCGGGTCGTATTACTGAGTCGACCTTCTTATTGTCTGTTTCGTAAAGGTATGGTGAAGGTATTGTCTGACAAGGGTAGCGAGCGCGTCAGTGATGAGGAATGGGGCGTCGGCGTCTCATAGCGCGAAGGCTTTGTCCAGGCTGTTTGGGTTATTACTTTTTCAGGCATCCACCGCCTGCCGTCCAGTGTCTCCTTTGTTACAATCATCGAGATGAGGGGGTCCTTTGGCGTGGGAAGTCGGCCGGAAGCGGTCTTGAAACGGACGGTACATCAGCATCCTTTGGGTCGAGTTTCCCGCAGTCAGTGAATCAATCACTCATCAGCCCTTCGCCGGATGACGCTATTTGATCGTCGGTTCGTTAACCAGATCCTCAGCTCCAAACCGACATCATGCGTCGTCTCGGTCGTTCGGCGCCGTCTGCGTATCTCAACCAATGTTGCTGACTGGTTTGCAAACGGATGTCCAGACATCGTCAGGCGTGAAGTCAATTCGAAAATCTACGTTCAATGGTTGGTGATGGTTCAGCTCGCTCAAAGTCGAGACCGGCGTGCCTTGATCTGAGCGAGCCCCAGTGGCAAAGCCCGAACTCGAGTGGCGGCAACGAGCAGGACTTGCGCAAAGCCCTCGACCTGTGTCCTTGCTGTCGATCTGAGATAAAGCATCGGCATGATAGCCATGGAACGCCTCTCTTTGTGAGAATGTGGCCTTCGGTCCTGGCTTTCTCACATTGCTGCACCGGAGTCGACGCCTGTCTCGATGAATAGGCGACCGAGCTCACCAGCCCTCTGGAATAGGTCAAAGCAACATGCACGCAAGCGACTGGGCATGTATAGGATCATGCTTTTGGTTGAAACCCTCATATAGGTCGTCGTTCCTCTGTTTAATGCTGATCGCCGGTTTCAAAGGGGGCCGAGCAAGACCGTCCGGGACACGCAGCCCAGTCAGAACTTGAAATGCTGGGGCAAGTTCGTCTGTCCCTGTCATCCCTGTCATAACAGTGCTTCCGCCTGGATCTGAACTCAACTCACAGGCCGAGTCAAGCCATTATTTGGCCCGATACGTTGGGCCCCCAACCGGGGAGACTTGGCCAAGACTTTGATCGTCAGCTGGAACCACTGCATATCGGGCCGGGCCTCTGTTTTGTTGATGACGATCTTTTCAGCCGATATACGGGTTACGTCATGGGGCCGAGCCGAAACACATTATCCTATCAGTGTGACTCCCGACTGTTTCGGAAGCTGTCTCTGTTGTTGGTGGAGGTCGAGATCTACTCCGCTGCGCATCAACTGGCCCTCCCGAGCGAGTCTCGCCGGAGCGGTAGAACTAAGACTGTCAAGCTGTACACTTCATACTCTTGCTAGTCCTTCCCACCCGTGAAATGATTCGATTGCCTCATCCCCTCCTCCAGATCCCCTCAGACGTGTTCCGAGACAGTCTACATCCAGACGCCGGGAGGACGGACAGGAGTTCACAAAGCGGGAGGGAGACCTCACCTTGCAATCTTGTCTCAAGCGAGTGGATCAGTGCGCTCATTGGATATCCCCCCAGATACGTACCCTGTCTCGCTTACCTGTACTCTTCGCCAATACCGATGAATAGGCAAAGCAGTTATAAGCATAAGCACGGACCATTCATCCTTCTTCCGCCCTATATCCCCGCTGAGATTGCAGCAGCCCTTGCCTAACTGCCTACAGCATACGACGGCCCCTTAATCCGTCGCAACAATTGTCGTTTCGACCGATCTTGACGCCTCTCTCGCCGTCGTTGCCGGTCGTTTATCCTTCTCAGGACCCATCTGAATTTTGGGGAACTACAGCCGAAATCAAAACCCCACATACCGCACCGCGTTATAACCGACAGTCTGGTGGCCCCGCCTCCCTTTCCTCAAGTCACTCCGACTTTTCCTCTCCGCCTTCACTCTGTAATGGGGACCACCGCGCTCGGTCACCTGCAGTCACCCTTGGCGACGCCGAACACGCTGGGCACGAGACGCAAATCGAGGGACCCCGTGGGCAGAAATGTCTTCTATCCTCACTCGCCGCCCAACACTTGTGTTTCTCGACCCATCTTCATCCCGGGGCCCGCCGCCAACTTCGGAGTCAGAACACAACGCAATAAGAAGCGGGCTCGGCTGCCCTTACCTGGGCAGCCAACGCCATCGCACCCTACCCCCGAGGCGCCGCCTTCGACTCCAGCTTCAGTCCTTTACACCGCAACGGACTTCTCCTCCCCACGCTCCCCGGCCACCGGGAGTATCCCTGATCGTGCTATTGACCTTTTTCCTCACGCGTGTTTCCGAGGAGCTGGCTCCCCCGCCACGGACCTTGCAGAACACCTGGAGGACTGGAAAGCGTTCGGAGCTAATGACGTGCCTACACCGCTTCGTACGCCAGAGGACGATCTTTTGGTCTCTCCCGAGGAGATTCGATGGGCTCAGCTCAGCGGCGATCCGCAGGCCGATACTGGATTCAGAGAGACCTACCATGGGATCAAGGTGTCTCCGGACAAAGGGTCACCATCCCACGCCGTGTCACGGGGTTTCGGATCGCCCTTTGGAGTATATGATGAGTGGGCCGAGCAGCTCGAGCCAGACCTTAGATCGCATCGCCGCTTCAGTTCTTCCGACTTACGACACACCCATTCCCGTGTTCGCTCTCGTTCGCCCCCGGCTTCGGCGTCAACAGGATCTCGATATGACGTGCTTGAGTCCCGAACAGATATGTCGCGGCCCTATTTGGCCATCGATTACTTTCCCCGGGATTACTCACTTAATGATCCTAGTCCCGCCCAGTCATCCCCACCTCCTGCCGTCCAGGAGTATCTCAGCCCCGATACACCTCTCAACGCTCTACTCGTTGATCTGGGTCCCAGTCATTGGGTCTCCGGCTCGCAAACCCCCAGTAAACCGGTCATAGTCGAGCCTTTTGTGCCTTCCTTCGATAAGCAGGGCCCACATCCCCTCGACAACTATCGATTGAACCCCGAGTTCGCCAAGCGATATAGCGTCGATGCCGAACTCGGGTCGGGTGGTTTCGGTTTTGTCGTATCTGCTGTCCAAACGGGCTACCGTAACGTTCCCGGGGTGGAGGTAGCGGTCAAATTCATCATCAAGAATCGCCTGACGGGGATAGATCTTGAAAATGGTCTGCCCAGAGAGGCAACGATCTTGTCGATGTGCAGACATTTGAACATCGTCGCATTCGTCGAGCTGTACCAGGACGACGAGTACTTCTACCTTGTGAGTGTGGGGAGAGCATGCCCGATGGAGCTACCTGACGGTAGGTCCAAGAGCTACACGGCAGCCCTTGGGCCCCCGTAGCAACCCTGCCTCACCTTTCTCCCCAGTCGGCCACCTACGACCCGTCCGTCGATATTCCGCATCCTACCATGGTTTTACATGACGTCTTTCCGGCCCACAGTCCGCCTAGCTGTATGTCCATGGGTAAGCAGCTAGTCCTCCCCGCCGCGGAGCGACCGGGTATGGGTCGGAGACCGAGTTACGACCTTTTTGAGGCCGTGGAATACAAGCGATTTACCGAGGAGGAGGCGAGGTATATATTTCGTCAAATCGGCGAGTTTAGTGTCCGGCTTCGTTGAATTGTGGCACAGCGGGAGCTAACCAACAGTCGAGGCGGTTGCCTACATGCATCAGCAAGGGATACGTCACCGAGATCTGAAGGACGAAAACATCACCATTGACAAGCATCTGCGGGTGAGCTGGGTTATCCGCGGAACGAGACATGACTTTCAGCTCACAATCAGG
>Ga0308169_10002415_pt1 | contig 19407 bp, 18 predicted proteins | sample PhyBR1_2_FD_202139 | JGI IMG/M metagenome (GOLD analysis project Ga0308169, IMG submission 202139) | Phyllosphere microbial communities from UC Gill Tract Community Farm, Albany, California, United States - DLSLSB.R1 | ecosystem: Host-associated > Plants > Phyllosphere > Unclassified | place...
ACACCTTGATGGGTGCAACTTATGTGGCGGTTGCTGCTGAACATCCAATGGCGCTTAAGGCGGCTGAAACCACCCCAGAATTAGCTGCATTTATCGAAGAATGCCGTATGGGTTCTGTGGCAGAAGCCGATCTTGCGACTGCTGAGAAAAAAGGCATGGCAACAGGTCTTTCTGTTAAACACCCTGTGACTGGCGAAGAAATTCCTGTCTGGATTGCCAACTATGTATTGATGTCATACGGTTCAGGTGCAGTAATGGCCGTACCTGCACATGACGAACGTGATTTCGAATTTGCCAATAAATATGGCTTAACCATCAAGCAAGTGATTGATGCCAAAGGTGCAGATGATGCAGACTTTGATTCAACCCAATGGCAGGAATGGTACGGTTCTAAAGAAGGTAAACTGGTTAATTCTGGCGAATTTGATGGTTTAAATTTCCAGAGTGCTTTTGATGCGTTTATCGCGAAATTAGAACCACAAAAACTGGCAAATACCAAAGTTCAGTTCCGTTTACGTGACTGGGGTGTTTCTCGTCAGCGTTACTGGGGTTGCCCAATCCCAATGATCAACTGTGAAACTTGTGGTCAGGTGCCTGTACCTGAAGAACAGCTTCCAGTGATTCTACCGACTGATGTGGTGCCAGATGGTTCTGGTAACCCATTGAACAAAATGCCGGAGTTTTATGAAACCAAGTGTCCTTGCTGTGGCGCAGACGCTCGTCGTGAAACTGATACATTGGATACCTTTGTAGAATCTTCTTGGTATTACGCTCGTTATGCATCTCCAGACTTTACCGGTGGCATGGTGAAACCTGAAGCGGGTCAAACCTGGCTTCCAGTGAATCAATACATCGGCGGTGTCGAGCACGCAATTCTGCATTTACTTTATGCACGCTTCTTCCACAAATTGATGCGTGATGAAGGCGTGGTACAAGGCAACGAGCCATTCACCAATCTTCTTACTCAAGGGATGGTTTTGGCTGATACCTTCTACCGTGAAGCGGAATCAGGCAAGAAAACCTGGTTTAACCCGGCGGATATCGAGCTTGAAAAAGACGAAAAAGGCCGCGTTCTTTCTGCGAAATACAAAGAAGATGGTCAAGAAGTTGTAGTTGGCGGTCAGGAAAAAATGTCGAAATCGAAAAACAACGGTATCGACCCGCAAGCTATTATTGATCAATACGGCGCAGATACTGCACGTGTATTCATGATGTTTGCTGCTCCGCCGGATCAATCTTTAGAATGGTCTGATGCCGGTGTTGAAGGTGCAAACCGTTTCTTAAAACGCGTATGGCGCTTGGCAACTGGTTTCCTTGAACAAGGCAATAATGCTGCAACCATTGATAAAGCAAATTTATCAAAAGATGCGCAAGATTTACGTCGTAAAACACATGAGACCATTCAGAAAGTGGGTGATGACATCGAACGTCGTCATGCATTCAACACTGCAATTGCAGCGATGATGGAACTTCTAAATGCCAACAACAAGTTTGAAGCGAAAGATGAAAACGATGTTGCTGTAGCACGCGAGTCAATCACGACGCTTCTTACATTGCTTGCACCGTTTGCACCGCACTTAAGCCAAACTTTATTAGCTGAGTTTGGTATCGAATTAACTACGGCTGCTTTCCCTGCGGTAGATGAATCAGCGCTGACTCGTAATACGCAAACGATTGTGGTTCAGGTCAACGGTAAACTTCGTGGCAAGCTTGAAGTGTCTGTAGATGCTTCTAAAGAAGACATTTTGGCGCAAGCTAAAGCCTTACCAGAAGTTCAACAATTCTTGACTGCTCCAACCAAGAAAGAAATTGTGGTTCCAAATAAGTTAGTGAATTTGGTGGTTTAATTTAATCCCCCTAAGTCTCCCTTTTATAAAGAGGGACTTCCCAATCTTAATTAAAAAAGAGATTCTCCTCCCTTTTTAAAGGGAGGTCGGGAGGGATTAAATCTCCCCTAACCCCTCTTTAATAAAGAGGGGAATTTAAGGATTACAACAATTCCCAAACAAAGCCCGTTGCCAGTCAACGGGCTTTGCACATACAATCACTACATAATTTTAGATCTTCCTTTTTTGCTTTGAAGAACAACACAGAGGACAACGCATGCATTTGGGCAAACGTTTAGCAGCAATTGTTTTAACTTGTGGTCTAAGTGCAAGCTTAGTCGGTTGCGGCTTCCATCTAAAAGGCACCAATCCGGCGACAGCTCCTGTGGCTTATTCTAAAATGAAATTGGTACTGCCAAATGATGCAGGGCAATTGCATGAAAAACTTGCAATTTATTTAGGCGCGACAGGAATTCAACTGAGCGACAGTGCTGATGCCTATGTATTGCGTGTACTGAATTACACCCCACAACGCCATGAATTGAATGGCAAACTGGTCGAAACCCTGCTGCGCCTGACCGTGACTTTCCGTATTGAAGATGCACAAGGCAACCCGGTCACCGAACCGCGTACCATTACAGCTTCACGCAGCTATCAATATGATGTGGCTACAGTAAACACGGATGATCAGGAACAGAAGTATCTCAATCAAGTGATTGTTGATGATGTGGCACAGCAAATCGTACGTCAGATTTCATCTAACCGTTTGCCTAAAGTCGTGACCAAACCGGCCAGTTCAACCCTTCAACCTTAAATATAGAAAATAGAGCTATGAAACTTGACTATCCCCAAGCACTCAAACGTGTTGATGAAGCTCGCGGTGCCTGGATTATGTATGGTCAAGAGCCCTTGCTCGAACAAAATTTACTGGATGCTTTTCGTCAAAGTTGGCAAAAACAGGAAATTGAACGGCAGCGTTATGATATTAGCAATGTCAGTGACTGGAAAAATGTCTTTAATGCTTTAAATAGCCTATCCTTATTTTCTACTCAACTTGCTGTTGAAGTGCATGGCAATATCAAGCCGGATGCAAACGGCATCAAGCAACTAAAAAGCTATATCCAGCACAATGAGCAAAACCTGCTTTTGGTGGTGATGCCCAAACAGGACAGCAGCAGCTTGAAATCGAGCTTCTTTCAGGTGGTAGATGCCAACGGTGTCACCGTACCGCTTACGGCCAATTATCCGCAAGACCGGCAGCGCATTTTAAGCATTGAGGCTGACAAGCTTGGGATTAAACTTGCCAATGATGCCTGGGCTTGGCTTGAACAACATCATGAACATAACCTACTGGCAGCCAAAAACAGTTTAATGCGCGTCAGTGATACTTTTGCAGATGTGGATATCATCCAGATTGATCATTTGTATTCATGCTTACAGGACCAGTCGCGCTACACCACTTACGATTTAAATGATGCCCTGCTTGCAGGCAATCTGGCTCAGGCGATTAAAATTTTCCAATATCTGATTGTTTCAGGCGAGCCGATGAGTCTGATCTTATGGAGCATCAGTAAAGAAATGCGTTTGCTGATGCAACTGTTTGAACAGCCGCAAAATGCCTTGCAGCTCGGAATCTGGAAAAATAAGGTCAGCCAATATCAGCAGGCTTTGAGACGACTGAATCCAAACATTTTTCTGACTTGGCCTTCCCTGTTATTACGTATTGATGCGTCCATTAAAGGTTTGGGAAAAGAAAATCCTGAACATTTGATTATGCAAGCGATTGGCAGCATGTGTGGTCAAACTTTATTTGTAGAGTAATCTGCACAGCTTATTTTCACTTTTTTTGTCGCTTATTGTTAACCAGAAAATTCTTATTTTCGTTCTAAAATGGCGTAACTACAGTAAAATTCAATAATACAACTCCATCTCACAAAATAATAACAATTCTCATTTGTTAAAAAAATTCACGTTTTATCCTCATTTAACTTTTATAATCCTTTTTAATTTCCATAATTTATATGTTTAGCATGCCAAAAATTAAACCATCTAAAATTGTCGTCGCGGTGGTCTGCATACTTGCGATCGCCGTAACCGCCTGGTTTTTCTTAAAACCTAAAGAACAGCAACCTCAATACATTACCAGCGAAGTGAGCCGTGGTGATATTGAGGATTCTGTGCTTGCAACCGGTGTACTTGAGGCGACCAAAATGGTCAGCGTGGGCGCACAGGTGTCCGGTCAGGTGAAAAAAATGTATGTGAAATTGGGCGACCAGGTGAAACAAGGTCAACTGATTGCTCAAATTGATTCGATCCGTCAGGAAAATGACCTAAAAACGGCTGAAGCGAGTATTAAAAATCAACAAGCGCAACTCGCAGTCAAGCAAGCCAACCTAGCTAAAGTTCAAGCCGAATATCAACGCCAACAAGCGATGTATGCACAAGATGCAACCTCACGTGCTGAACTTGAGTCCGCATTGGCCAGCTATAAAACAGCCCAAGCTGATATTTTGGCAATTAATGCACAAATTGAACAATCCCGTTTAACCCTGGCAACGGCTAAAGAAGATTTGGGCTATACCCAGATTGTTGCGCCGATGGATGGTACGATTGTGGCGATTGTGACTGAGGAAGGCCAAACCGTAAACGCCAACCAAAGTGCACCGACTATTGTAAAACTGGCAAAACTTGACAACATGACCATCAAGGCGGAAATTTCTGAAGCCGACGTGATGAAAGTTGAAGAAGGTCAAACTGTATATTTCACTACCTTGGGCAATAGCGACAAAAAACATTATGCAAAACTGCGCCAAGTAGAACCTGCACCGAATTCAATTAATACTGAAACCAATAACAGTTCAACCTCATCTTCAAGTTCTGCGGTGTATTACAACGCCTTATTTGATGTACCCAATGAAGATGGCAAGCTACGTATTGATATGACTGCACAGGTTTATATCGTACTGAATGAAGCAAAAAATGTGTTAACCGTTCCTGCGGCGGCTTTACAAACTTCAAACCGTCCACAAGGCAAACGTAGTGAGCGTAATGCAGACAAAGCCAAGGAACAAAAGCCGGCTGCTACAGATCAGGCTAAAGCTGAACGACCAAAACGCCTGGAACTGTCTGCTGAAGAAAAATCCCTGATTGAACAAGGCAAAGCTTCCATGTCGATGGTTCGTGTAGTGCAGGCTGATGGCACTGCAAAACCGCAACCTGTGTTGGTTGGCTTGAACAACCGTGTCACTACTCAAGTGATTAAAGGCTTGAAACAAGGTGACAAAGTCGTGATTGCAGATGCTTCTGATACATCAAATGATTCTGCAAAACGTAGTAACCGTGCTGGCGGTGGTGCTGGTCCAATGAGAATGTAATGATGAGTCAAGATCAACAACCTTTGCTCAAGGTCACAGATCTGACTCGTGAATTCCCTGCCGGGGAAAGCACCATTCAGATTCTAAAGGGCATTAATTTAGAAATTTATCCCGGAGAACTGGTGGCCATTGTCGGGCAATCCGGTTCGGGGAAATCCACCCTGATGAATATCCTCGGTTGTCTAGATCAACCGACTGCGGGTAGCTATCAGGTTAAAGGGCGCGAAACACGCAAATTGGAACCGGATGAACTGGCACAACTGCGCCGTGAATATTTCGGTTTTATTTTCCAGCGCTATCATTTACTCGGTGATTTAACTGCGGCAGGGAATGTTGAAGTACCAGCGATTTATGCTGGAGTGGATGCCTCTGCGCGTCAGCAACGTTCAACCGAACTGCTGTCCAACCTAGGTTTAGCTGAAAAAACCCAGAACCGTCCCAGTCAGCTTTCCGGTGGTCAGCAGCAACGTGTTTCGATTGCACGTGCCCTGATGAATGGCGGCGATGTGATTCTGGCCGATGAACCGACCGGTGCACTGGATAAAAACAGTGGTATTGAAGTGATGCGTATTTTACGTGAACTAAATGCCAAAGGTCATACCATCATTTTGGTTACCCACGATCATAACGTTGCGAAAAATGCCTCGCGCATTATTGAAATCAGTGACGGGAATATTATTTCGGATAAACCGAATGTTCCTGAAACCGATGGCGAAGTACTGGAAAAGCAGCAGCTTGACCGTACCCCGCAAAAGAAAACACCTTCTTGGCGTTCGGCAGCCGACCGGCTAGGCGAAGCCTTCCGTATGGCACTGCTGGCCATGAATGCCCACCGCATGCGTACCTTTCTGACCATGCTCGGGATCATTATTGGTATTGCATCTGTTGTATCGGTAGTCGCTTTAGGGAATGGCTCACAGAAACAGATTCTGGAAAATATCAGCAGTCTGGGTACCAATACGATTACGGTTTATCAGGGTCGTGGATTTGGTGATAACTCCAAAACCGCCCAAGTCAAAACTCTGGTTCCTGCCGATGCGGAAGCCTTGGCTGAACAACCTTATGTCGATGGGGTCAGTCCTTCAGTCAATAGCAGCGTCACTGCCCGTTTTAAAGATACCGAAGCGTCTGCCACAGTGAATGGTGTCAGTGAAGACTTTTTCTACGTGAAAGGCATGACCTTCGAATCGGGGCAACCTTTTGACAAAGAAGGTGTCACTAAACGTGCCCAAGATGTGGTGATTGATGACAATACCAAAAAGACATTTTTTAGTGATGGCACCAATCCTGTCGGTCAAGTTATTTTGCTGGGCAGTGTACCGAGTCGTATTATTGGCGTGATTGAAGCGCAAAAATCGATGATGGGGAATTCAGACAGCCTGAATGTTTATCTGCCCTACTCCACTGTGATGAGCCGGATGTTAGGTCAGGCCAATGTACGTAGCATCATCGTGCGGATCAAAGATGAATACCCAAGTGCGGCAGCTGAAAATGCCATTTTGAACCTGTTGGTACAACGTCACGGCGCACAGGATGTATTCACCCAAAATGCAGACAGTATTCGTGAAACCATTCAACAAACCACTCAGACCATGACTCTACTGGTTTCTGCAATTGCGGTGATTTCCCTGATTGTCGGCGGTATTGGGGTCATGAACATCATGCTGGTTTCGGTGACCGAACGTACTCAGGAAATTGGCGTACGTATGGCGGTCGGTGCTCGTCAAAGTGACATCTTGCAGCAGTTCCTGATTGAAGCCGTGTTGGTGTGTATTTTAGGCGGAATTTTAGGTGTGCTTTTATCTTTAGGTATTGGGCAGCTGATTAGTCATTTTGCTGGCGGTACTTTCCAGATGGCATATTCAACCACATCGATTATTGCAGCCTTTGTCTGTTCCAGCATGATCGGAATTATCTTTGGTTTTATCCCGGCCCGTAATGCAGCACAGCTTAATCCTGTCGATGCACTTTCTCGCGAATAAGGATTTTTAGAATGCAAATGAATTTTACCAAACTTGTCGCTAGTCTTATTTTAACTGGATCACTGGTCGGTTGTGCTGCGGTGGTGAAAACACCGTATGAGCAGCCTGCCGTAAATATTCCAGGCAATTTCCAGAACAGTAAAGCACTCAGCCAGCAGGTACATGCCGATGTCTACGCTGATCAATGGTGGACCCTGTTTGGCGATGCACAGCTGAATCAACTGGTTAATCAGGTGTTAGCGACTAATACCGATTTGGCAGTGGCTGGCATTAACTTGCAGCAGGCACGCTTACAAGCCGGTTTGGCTCAAAACAGGCAAGGTCCACGGGTCAGCTCCAGCGTTTCAGCAGGACATAGTATTGACCTGAATTCAGGTGATGATGCTTCACGCGGCTTGTCTTTAAGTGGCGGTGTGAGTTATGAACTCGATTTGTTCGGCAAACTGGCGCGTCAAACTGAAGCCAGTAAATGGGAAGCGCTAGCGACTGAACAGGACTTGCAAAGTACCGCACAAAGTCTGATAGCGACCACTGCCAACTTATACTGGCAATTGGGCTATCTGAATGAACGCTATCAGATAGCCCAACAAAACCTCGCCAGTACACAAAAAGTCTTTGAGCTGGTACGCACCCAATATCGTGCCGGGGCAGTTTCAGGTCTGGATCTCACCTCTGCAGAACAATCGGTTCAAAGCCAAAGAGCCAGTTTAAGTCAGATCGAACAGCAGCGTGTTGAAGCACGCACGGCTTTGGCCGTTTTACTTAATATGCCCGTCCAGCAACTGAACATTCAGGAACCTGCCCGTTTACCGCGGATTACCCTACCGACTGTATCGGCTGGCTTGCCGGCTGACTTGCTGTCGCGTCGTCCGGATTTACAAGCCTCCGAATTACGTTTACGTAAGGCTTTGGCAAGCAAAGATGCCACTAAGGCCAGCTATTATCCTTCCATTAGTCTGACCGGAAATTTAGGTTCTTCCAGCACATCGTTAACTAACCTGTTGCAGAACCCGGCTTTAACCTTGGGTGCGAATCTCAGCTTGCCGTTCCTGCAATACAACGATATGAAGAAAGATGTGGCGATTAGTAATCTGGATTATGAAAAATCGATTATGCAATATCGCCAGACCTTATATCAGGCTTTTGCTGATGTAGAAAATGCGCTATCTGCACGCACGGAATTAAACAAACAGGTGGCTTTGCAGGAACGGAATGTACAGCTGGCCGAGAAAACCGAGCGCTTAACTGAAGTGCGTTACCGCAACGGTGCCATCGCGCTGAAAAACCTGCTGGATGCCCAGGAAACTACACGTAATGCCCGACTTTCTTTGGTGCAAACCAGACAGAGTCAATACAATGCCTATGTAACCTTGATGCAGGCTTTAGGTGGCAGTCCGATCAAACAACTACCTTAAGCCAAGCAATAAAAAAAGCCTCAACAGAGGCTTTTTTTATTTAACTAGTTTTCAAGAAAAACTTTAAAAACTCGGACGATAATATTTATAAGTCAGACCCTTTTCATTATAAACATCATAACTTTTTTGCTTAAAGTCAGAGACCCATTGCTTGCCATTAAACCCTGCAATATGTCCATAAACATGTTTACCGGTGCGATCAATAATATAAATATCGCCTTCTTTAGGAGCATCGAATTTAGGATTAATCTGTCGATAGCCAATTTTCATTAAAGTATTGCCCCAGTCCGCCGCAGCAACGGGATGACTTTGAAAGCGTGCCCCTGCCGACTCTAAAGCAAGACGAATACTTTTCGCACACTTTTGTGAACTGCTATATGAACTAATACCCTGCAAGAAATTGGTGAATTTATTAATATCTATTCGCTGGCCATTCGTGGTCAATATATTATTTTTTGAAGCTGATTTGACGGACGTGGATTCTGTATTTTTCTTAGAATTTTTACCAGATTGGGAACGTATTACGATATTTGCCTGAACAGGAGCATGCACTTCACTCATGTTTACATTATGATCATAAGCCATTCTTTACCAAACACTCCTAAGCCTAACACTAGCGGCTTTTCACTTATTTCGACGGCAAGATGGTACCTGTTAAAATGTGATTTTTCATGTAACAAATGTAATTAAATATAAATAAATCCCGCCTAATTGAGTTAAATGATTATTTTTTGTTAATTTTTATAATTCAACAGCACTGAAAATTTAATTGATGTTCACTCGAGCAAGACCAGACTGTTATTGCGTTTCGAGCCTTTAAGCCATAACTCGATGGAATAAAATGGCACAAATTGCAAAATCTGACATGGGCTATATTTTGTAACTTTTTAAACCCTGCTTGTTCTCGTGCTGGCTCATGCAACTATTTTGAATATTGAATAGCAACTGACCTATAGCATTTTTTAGGGGTTTAAAAATTCTTTACAGAAAGATTGATCCATTTTCCTCACTCTTATAATTTTTCATCCAATCCAGTCAAGATTGGACGTGATGACTTAGCGCATAATAAAATATTAATAATATCCATATAAATCATTATCTTAAAAAAATATACTCGCATATTTTAATTTAGCTATCTGTTGCCTTGATAGAGTTTCCTCACCGGTAAAAAAAGGCTAATATGTGCCACATGCAATTCACACGATTATGAGAGAGACATGCGTCAATATTTAGACCTTTTACAACATATCCTCGACAACGGTGGCGACAAAGGCGATCGTACTGGAACAGGTACACGTTCTGTATTTGGTCATCAAATGCGCTTTGATCTTTCCAAAGGTTTCCCTTTATTGACCACCAAAAAAGTTCATTTCCGTTCCATCGTGATTGAACTGTTGTGGTTTTTAAAAGGCGATACCAACGTTAAATATCTGCAAGACAACAAAGTGACGATTTGGGATGAATGGGCGACTGCAGAACAAACTGCACGATTTGGCCGTCCTGAAGGTGAGTTGGGTCCTGTCTATGGTCATCAATGGCGTAACTTTGGCGCAACTAAAAAAGAAAATGGCTTATATGAGCAAGATGGTTTTGACCAGATCAAATGGTTGATCAATGAAATTAAGACCAATCCCAATTCACGCCGTTTAATTGTCTCTGGCTGGAACCCGAATGAAGCAGGCACTGTAGCCCTTCCACCTTGCCATACCCTGTTCCAGTTCTTTGTACAGAATGGCAAACTGTCTTGTCAGCTCTATCAACGTAGTGCGGACGTTTTTTTGGGTGTGCCATTTAATATTGCCAGTTATGCGCTGCTCACACATATGATTGCGCAAGTATGCGACCTGGATGTAGGTGACTTTGTCTGGACCGGTGGTGATACCCATTTATATACCAACCATTTTGAACAGGCAAAATTACAGCTCAGCCGTGAACCTTTGCCACTTTGCCAATTAAAATTAAATCCTGAAGTGAAAGACATTTTCGACTTTAAATTTGAAGATATCGAAATTGTTGGTTATGAATCCCATCCAGGGATTAAAGCGCCGGTTGCGGTTTAATTTCTAAAATCCCCCTTTAATTCCCCCTTTTGCAAAGGGGGAAAACGTATCTGAGTATAAAAAATACAGGGAAAATTTTATGACCTTCCAAAATTTAGAAGTGGTTCATGTTGTGGCCATGGACCAGCAGCGCTGCATTGGTAAAAATAATGACTTGCCTTGGCACATTTCAGCTGACCTCAAGCATTTTAAAGAAATCACCCAAGGCGGTGTTGTGGTTATGGGTCGCAAGACTCTGGAATCGATGGGTCGTACCTTACCGAAACGGGTCAATTGGGTGATTACCCGTGACACCAGCTGGTCATTTGAAGGGACTAAAGTCGCCTATTCGATTGAAGAGGCCTTAGCCCAAGCGGTTGCCGATGTGCAAGCCTCAGAAAAGCCGGAAGCGATCTTTATTATCGGTGGCGGAGAAATCTTCAAACAGACCATGAATATTGCCGACCGTTTAGAGCTGACCCATGTTGAACTGGATGTTCAAGGCGATGCCTACTATCCGGAAATTCCAGCTGAATTTAAAAAGGTCGCCTCGGAACAACATATTGACGACAAAACTGGGATTGCTTTTGAGTTCGCAACTTACCGAAAATAAAGGCAATAATTATTTATAACAGCCAAATATGCATAATATTGAAAGAAGCGGATTCATTATTGCCTTAGGCATGGGGCTGCTGCACTGCCTGTTCGGTCTTTTCGTTGTTGTGTCCTCTATTTGGTTGTGTATGGCGTTATGGTTTCAGGAACCGTTTAGCGGTTTTGTGACCCGAGTACTGATCGGTGTGTGGGTCGTTTTTGCCTTAACTATTCTCGGCATTTTTATTACCCAATCTGTCTTTAACCGCCAGACTGATGCGCTTATTTATTTGCTGGCTTTTCTACTGGGCTTATTTTGGTATTTTGGCCTGCCAGCCAAACAGGATCGTGACTGGAATCCGGAAGTGGCCCAAATCCTCTCTTATGAAAGAGAAGGCGACCATGTCACATTACATCATGTACGTAATTTTAACTGGCATGCAGATGGCAGTTATGATGAACGTTGGGAAACCCGTCAGTTTGATTTAAACCAGATTACCGGCGTGAATATCATCACCTCCTACTGGATGGGACCACGTATCGCGCATACCCTGGTCAGTTTTGATTTTGCCAATAGCCAACCACTGACCTTTTCGATTGAAATTCGCAAACAAAAAAATGAAGAATTTTCAACCTATGGCGGTTTTTTTAGAAAATATGAACTCAGCCTGATCGCAGCAGATGAAAAGGATCTGATTTATACCCGCAGCAATATTCGTGGTGAGCATGTCTATTTTTTCCCGGTCAATATGTCAAAAACAGAAAGACGGGCTTTGTTCGAAGAATATCTGCGTAAAGCCGATGAATTGAAACATCAGCCGAAATGGTATAACAGCTTGACCAGTAACTGTACCACACTGGTGTTTGATATGGTGCAAGCGATATCCAAAAGACCTTTCCCTGCAGATTATCGCCTGCTGGCTTCAGGCTATTTACCCAATTATCTGTATGACCTGAACGCCATTTCACATGACTTAACCATAAAACAGTGGTATGAGATTGCCTACATTAACCCACGTGTCAGCAAGCTAAAGAATATTTCCAGTACCCAATATTCAGACTTGATTCGCCAAGGTATACCTAAACCAGCACCATAAAAATGACCATAATTAAAAATGTAAAAATATATAAAACATGGATTTATCCCTAGTTAAATCAGTATTTTTTTGTTTATATAGAACACAGCTTAAATCAAGAATGAGAATTCCAATATGTTAAAAAAACTATTTGCCGTTGGCATACTGGGCGCTGCGATTGCTTTTAGCGGTTGTGAAACCACTCCAAGCGCCTCTGCTACCATTGAAACTGCAAATTTAGTGCAACTGCAAAACCGTAGCTGGATTGCAACCCATATTGGCAATACTGAAATCAAAACAGCACCGACTGCACACAATATTCCAAGTTTACAATTTGATGCGGCAACCAAACGGGTTAGCGGTGCTGATGGCTGTAACCGTATTATGGGCAGCTACGAAGCAGGTCGAGATACGCTCCTGCTCAGTCAAATGGCGGGAACCAAAATGGACTGTCTAGATCAGAACAATGTAGCGCCTCAATTTAATGAAGCCTTGGCTAAAGTCGCCAACTATCAGGTGTTTGGCAAGACCCTCAAATTGCTGGATCGTCATGGCAATGTGGTACTGCAATTCATCAGCCCGGTACAACCACGATAATCGCTCAAACAAAAGCCTGAAATCTCAGGCTTTTGTGTTTAAAATGTATAAATTCATTGTCGCTTCATAGAAAGCCCCTATATTAAAAATAATAAACAAATACAGGATAAGATCATGCAACAAGCTTTATTGGGTGGTGGATGCTTCTGGTGTGTCGAAGCCATATTCTTACAGCTTAAAGGTGTGGAAAAAGTGGTCAGTGGCTATGCTGGCGGTCACACTGTAAACCCGAGCTATGAGGATATTTGCAGTGGTGATACCAACCATGCGGAAGTCATTCTGATTGATTATGATGAAACACAAATCAGCTTTGCTCAGCTTTTGGATGTATTTTTTACTACCCATGATCCAACTACTTTAAACCGTCAAGGCAATGACGTTGGTACGCAATATCGGTCAGTGGTTTATTATCTGAATGATGAACAGCAGCAGCAGGCTCAGCAAGCCATTGATGCCCTGAAAGCGGAAGGTTTAAATATTGTGACTGAACTGAGTCCTGCACCCCGGTTCTACCCTGCCGAAGAATATCACCAGAATTTCTTTGCCCGAAATCCTGCACAAGGCTACTGTAACTTTGCCATTCCACCGAAACTGATGAAATTACGCAGCAAGTTTCAGGACTTGCTGAAGTCGGAATAGTCTAGTCCTGCCAATATTAGACATAAAAAAAGCGACCATTCAGGTCGCTTTTTTTATAGCATCAGATTAGTTATCGGTCGCAAAAGCAATATCACTGAGCCCGGCTTCGCTCGCACGGGACATCACTTGTGCAACAGCATCATAACGTGATTCTTTATCAGCTTTCAGCACAATGGTTGGCTGACGCTGTTCCTGACCAGCTTCGTTAAATTTTGTCTGTAATTCATCAAGCGTAAGCACCTTGCCATTCCAGGCAACATCTCCACTTGCATTAATACTGATAGTCACATTTTTAGGTGGCAAATCAATAATATCTGCCGTTGTTTTTGGCAAGGTTAATGGAATTGATGGGTTAGCAACGGTTGCTGTCACCAAAAAGATGATCATCAATACCAACATAATATCGATCAGTGGAATGAGGTTCATCTCATTCATACCTACATCGTTGTCTTCGCCCAATTGAAAGCCCATTAAGCTTGACCTCCAACTAAATTGTTTGCTGTTTCTTTGGTCGCAACTTGAGCTGCACTGTCCTGTTGCAACATGGTGTCAATTAACAGACTGTGCGCCTGGTCTTGTAGCTCATGCGCCAGACCACGGTTAACGCGGGTACAAATATTATAGGCCAGCACTGCAGGAATCGCCACAGCCAAACCCAGACCGGTCATAATCAAGGCTTCACCTACCGGTGTCGCCACTTGGGCCAAACCTGCCTGACCACTTTTACCAACCGCAACCAGTGCGTGGAAAATACCCCAAACCGTACCAAACAAACCTACAAACGGTGCCAGTGAAGCAATGGTACCTAACACTGCTACACCTTTTTCAGCATTGGCTTTTTCAGCAGAAATCTGACGCAATAACGCCTGTTCTACCACAGCTTTACGTTGTTCAAAATTCAAAGCTGAAAATTTTGCTTTTAACTTGCTTAATGCTTGAGAGAGTTGAGCATAAGCTTGTTGCTTCAGTTGGCGAGTCCCCATTACACGTAAGACGAAGATGGTCCATGTCGCAATCGACATTGCCAATAACACGAAATACAGTGTTTTACTCACTGCATCAGCATGTTGCCAATAAACTGAAAAGTTCATACTCGAACTCCTAATAAATGTTAGCCGCGTGGATTCAAGGTCAATAGTAATGGGAGGTTAGCCTTAATAGGATAAGCCACACCATTTTCTTTGTACGGTTTGAATTTGGAACTACGCACTGAGCGTAAAATCTTTTCATCTAAAGCAGGAACACCCGTCGAACGTACCATACGCGCCGAGGTAATTACCCCTTTTTCATTCGCTTCAATATAGACCATGGCATTCCGCGTTTGACCTTCCAAATCGCTATTGCTATAGGACGGTTTTGGCGAACGGCTCCATTGCACTCCAGAATCACCAATCACAACATTTTTTGGTGATGGTGGCGCAGGTGGTGCTACCGGTGCCGGAGGAGCAGGCGGTGTGACTGGTGCTGGTGGTGGGGTAACCGGTGCAGGTTTCACCACTTTAGTTTCAGAAATCGTCGTGCTTACTGTCGGTTTCGGTGGTGCTTCAACCGGTTTAACCACAGGTTTTGGTGTTTCTGCTTTTTTAACTTGTTGAACCTTTTCTATCTTTTTCGGCGGTGGTGGAAGTTGTTTTTCTACAATTTCAACTTTTTTCACTTCTTTAGGTTTTGGTTGTTCTTTTTTAGGTTCCGCTTTAGGTTTCGGCGGTAATGGTTTTGGTGATTCTTGAATTTTTACAAAACGAACCTTTAACGGTTCTTTTTCAATCGGTTTGAGTTCAGGGGTTTTCATTTGCCCCACCGCCCACAACACGCCCATGTGACCGACCACAACGGCGATCAGCGCTGTGATAATTTTCTTTTTCATCGGATTGGGAGTTTGCATATTTAGAGCGGGAGATTGACTCATTAAAATCAGTTACCTAATTAAAGCGATTGTCGATCAATTAAGATTTCAGCAATCAAGCTCATCGGTTAGTACAATTAAAGCACCGCAATAATAAATGAGAAGTGTTTTCATTTGCAACTATTAAATCGTAAGTTTTGATGAGTTTTTTTAATCAATAAAACAAGAAAGGCATACTTAAAGTATGCCTTTCTTTGAAAATTAGTCAATGTTGTTTTATTGGAAGACTACGGTTTTATTGCCATCGACAATAATACGATCTTCCAGATGCCATTTTACTGCGCGGGCCAAAACATTTCGTTCCACATCTTGTCCAAGTTCACGCAGCTGATCAACGGTGAAATCATGATTCACGCGTTCAACATCCTGTTCAATGATCGGGCCCTGATCCAGATCGGCAGTCACATAATGTGCTGTTGCGCCAATCAGCTTCACGCCTTTCTCATAGGCCTGTTTATACGGGTTTGCACCCACGAATGCTGGCAGGAATGAATGGTGGATATTGATCACTTTCATTTCCCATTTCTGTACGAATTCCTCATCTAGAATTTGCATGTATCGCGCCAGAATCAGTAAATCATTGCCCTGCATGAGTTCATCAATCTTGCTATAGGCTTCACGTTTGTTTTCTTTATTGACTGGCACAACTTCAAATGGAATGCCAAAGTTTTCCACCGACTCGCGTAAAGTCTCGTGATTTGAAACCACTTTAGTGATTTCACATGGTAAACCGCCGCGCGCATGACGCCATAATAGTTCAAGCAAGGCGTGATCGACTTTGGAAACCAGAATCCCGACTTTTTTCACATCACTCACCAGTGCCAGACGCCAGTGCATGTCATAGCGTTCGGCAACATTGCTGGCAAAAGTCTGAGTGATACTTTCTTTACGGCTTTGCAGATTGTCCAGTTCAAACTCAACACGCATGAAATAACGCCCGCCCTGAGCTTCAGTCGCGTATTGATCAAGTGCGGTAATATTTGCTCCCTGATGATACAAAAAGCTCGAAACAGCTTGCACGATACCTGGTTTATCTTCGCAAGTAATCAGTAAACGTGCTGTGTTAGCGGTGGTCATATTCATGTTGGTTAATATCACTAATCAGTTAAATTGAAAAACAAGCCGAGTATTCTAACGCTTTTTTCATGCTTTCTAAATAGGCTAGTTCGCATCATGATTTTTACTTGAAGATAAACTCTCAAAAAGCTCTGAAGGACCCAGGGTTTCAAGTAAATGTTCATAAGTTTGACGGCTTTCACCACGCAAATATGCCCCTTCCAGGAACACCATTTGACGTAACGCCTGCCAGACCCACTTTTCTTCCAGATGGTTCGAATCGGTAATATGCCCCGACATGTACAGGAAGTTGGTCCAGTTGGTCAAAACAATCCACAAGTTAATAATCAGGGCTTCAATTTCTGAATCTGTCATTTCCATTAAGCCGGCAGTCACGAAGGCTTTGTAGATTTTTTGTCCCTGCTGCATCACCTGACCGGCAAAACGTGGATACATTTTTCGAAAATCTTCATTATTTTCAACCAAATGATAAACATCACGATGCAAGAAGCGATAGGCCCAAAGCTGGCTGCTGAGCACCTGAAAATAGCGAATTTTATCGTTGGCATCAAGTGCACGGTCATCGGGCAATGACAGCATTTCCAAAGTTTCGCTCTGGTACTGCTCCATCAACTCTTTGATGATTTCGTTTTTATTGCGAAAGTGGTAATACAAATTACCCGGACTCATATTCAGTTCAGCGGCAATATGATTTGTTGTCACTGAACGCTCACCGCGCTCATTAAATAACTGTAAGCTGAGTTGCAAAATACGTTCTTTGGTTTTCACCGTTTTGGAGTGAGACATCCTAAAGTAACCATTCATTCAATAGGTTAGCGAGCTAACACATAAAGTAACTTGACTATTTAGAGCTTTTACTCTAAAAATTAAATTAATCGCTTTTTATTTAATGGTAGCAGGTCATGAACAGTCAAACAAAAACAACTTCAATGACACCACATTCGTTTAATATTCAGCACTTACACGACGTGCTAGAACAGCAAAAGCATGCTTATCTACGTCATCCCTTACCATCGGCAAAGGAACGTATTGATCGTTTAGCACGTCTAAAGCGTATCTTAGTTAAATATCAAGATCAATTTGCCGAAGCAATTAATCAGGACTATGGTAACCGTTCTATCAGCGAAACCAAAATCGGTGAATTACTCACCTGTCTTGAACAGATTAAATATTATAGCAAGCATTTGACCAATTGGATGAAACCGTCCAAGCGCCATGTGGGAATTATCCATCAGCCGGCAAAAGCCTGGGTTCAATATCAACCTCTCGGTGTGGTGGGAATCATTGCGCCTTGGAACTATCCACTATTATTGTCGGTTGGTCCCCTGATTTGTGCAATCGCAGCGGGTAACCATGCCATGATTAAAATCTCCAGTGCTTCAAGCCATTTTGGCCGTGCGCTGGAAAAGGCCTTAGGCGAAGCGTTTCCAACCGAACTGGTTGCAGTAATTAATGGCGGCGGACCGGTTTCCGATGCCTTTAGTCATTTGGCCTTTGATAAAATCATTTTTACCGGTTCAACTGAAATTGGTAAAACCGTAATGGCCGCTGCTTCAGAAAACCTGGTGCCTGTGATTTTAGAATTGGGTGGAAAATCCCCTGTTCTGGTTCATCCTTCTATCGATTTGCAAGATGTTGCGCAGCGGCTGGCTGCCGGTAAACTCTGGAATTCAGGTCAAACCTGCGTGGCACCTGACTATATGTTCCTGCCTAAAGGCAAAACGGCTGAATTTATTGAGCACTATAAGGCCTGTATTGAAGAGATGTATCCGAGTATTGAATACAATCAGGATTACACCTCGATTATTAATGACAAACAATACAATCGTCTGCAGGGCTATCTGGAAGATGCGCGTAGTCAAGGCGCTAAAATTACTGAATTAAATCCAGCACATGAAGACTTAAGCAAAGTCCGGAAAATTGCGCCCACTGTCGTGACCGGCGTCACCACAGAAATGCGGATTATGAAAGAGGAAATTTTTGGACCGATCCTTCCTATTCTAGAATATGATCAAATCGACGATGTGATTGACTTTATTAATAGCCGTCCGCGTCCACTTGCATTATACTATTTCGACTTTGATCAGGCGCGTGCCGACTATGTCGCACAGCATACTCATTCAGGGCATTTCGGGCAGAATATGGTACTCACCCATGTCGCACAGGATGACTTACCTTTTGGTGGAGTCGGTGCTTCAGGTATGGGCAAATATCATGGTCCAGAAGGTTTCTTCAGTTTGTCGCATGAACGGTCAGTAATGTCTAATCCAAAGCTCTATAGCTTGAAATTCATTCTCCCACCGTTTAACAAGCCGATTCACAAGCTAATTTCGAAGACCCTTCTTCGATAACTGATCAAGGCATGATCTATCACACCTGATCATGCCGCGTTTTTCTTAAATTCGCTTGTCTTTTAAGCGTATTTTTGGTATAAAACGCCCCTTGAATGATTTCATCCGTTTACTTTTAATGACTAGCCGCACAATCGGTGCTGTCTAGCAATGGAGTTCACCATGTCTAAGGTTTGCCAAGTTACCGGCAAGCGTCCAGTCGTTGGAAACAATGTCTCGCACGCCAATAACAAAACCAAACGCCGGTTCGAGCCGAACCTGCATCACCACCGTTTCTGGTTAGAAAGCGAAAAACGTTTTGTACGTCTTCGTTTAACCACTAAGGGTATGCGTATTATCGACAAATTGGGCATTGAAAAGGTTGTTGCTGACCTACGTGCTCAAGGTCAAAAGATCTAAGGAGTCTGAACCATGCGTGATAAAATTCGCTTAGTTTCTTCAGCTGGTACAGGTTATTTCTATACCACCACTAAGAACAAACGTACTATGCCGGAAAAAATGGAAATCAAAAAATTTGATCCAAAAAACCGT
>Ga0308169_10002419_pt1 | contig 19379 bp, 13 predicted proteins | sample PhyBR1_2_FD_202139 | JGI IMG/M metagenome (GOLD analysis project Ga0308169, IMG submission 202139) | Phyllosphere microbial communities from UC Gill Tract Community Farm, Albany, California, United States - DLSLSB.R1 | ecosystem: Host-associated > Plants > Phyllosphere > Unclassified | place...
CTCTCCCTTGATCCGGAGGTACTGTTGCATCATCGGCGTGTGTTTTTCGGCGGTGGCAAGGGCCTTGGCCGCGGCGGCATTGATTTCGTGTGGTACGTTCATGGCTAGTCATCGGAAGCCCGGCAGGGGGCCGGGCTGTGGGGTTGCCATTTTACCGCGTTAGGGCTGGGCGGGGAGAACCAAGGGGATTGTTTGGCAACAGTTCACCGTGTTTGGCCTGGAGTGCAATCAGTGTGCGACTGGGCCGAACGCGATCCCGACCGTCGGGATTGACGACGCTCTGTTGCGCTGCCGCCCTGTCTGTTGCGTGCTAGGTCATGCCGCAGGCTACCTGAACTGATAGCTGCCTGCACACCATCACTTCCATATGTCGTAGCTTGACTCCTGTAAAAGCATTTTGCGATAAAGCTTCATGCCTATATAAAAAAATTCTACATACAGGTTTGGCTACGGTAGCACGAAGTGCCTATATAAGTGCGAGCTTCATAAAAATGATCGTCTGTTTCCTGACTTCTTGTAGAACACGTCAGTATCAGGTGAAAATTTTTCATAAAAGAGTGTGGCTATCTAACCGCATTGGACTAGCATACTTGCAGCGACAAGCGCACACTGTATTTACCATATTTTGAAAAAATCTCTTTAATGCAAATTTTTCTGAATTAATAAAAAATGCGCGCGGAGAACATTAGTTGGCGTCGAAACTTTTTACATTAAAAGATCATCAACGCGTGTGGCAGGTCTATCCCATTGATTGTTTGAATGAGTTTTGATAGGCATTTATTTTGCTTGGTAGTCGCAGAGGAAGCCTGGAACTAGGTTCATTACGGCTGCCACCTCTAACAACTACTTATGGATACTTTCATGAAAATTATGAATGGGAAAGATGTCAGTGGCGCAACAATCCTTGATGCCCTTAAGGGTCTGTTCGACGCAATCTGGAAGATCATTGCTTTATCAGTCTTAATGCTTTCATGGTACGGATCTGCACAAGCGGCCGTGATTACGTTCGCGTCGACATCTCTTGGCGGGAACCGTTGGCTCTTCGAATATACGGTATCTGCTTCAGCAAGCGAACCCGCCATCGAGGAATTTACCATTTACTTCGCTCCAGGGCGATACAGTAACTTGGCCGTCGAGAGCTCGCCGGGTGGATGGGACTCGATCGTGGTACAGCCCGACGATGCCGTCCCAGCCGACGGGTTCTTTGATTCGCTCACGCTTGGAAAGAGTATCGGTCCTGGGGAATCAGAAAGCGGATTTTCAGTGTCGTTTGACTTCCTGGATACTGGCACACCGGGTCGACAGCGCTTCGACATCGTCGATCCGATCAGTTTTTCATCCGTCTTTTCCGGCATGACGAACCTGGCAGATACCGCGCCGCCATCAGATGTTCCAGAACCGGGCATTATTTTCCTGTTTGCGGTTGGACTGGGTTTCGTGCTGACCGGCGGCCCCCTTTTGCGGCATGGAAGAATTGAAATCTGAGCTACATTAACGAGGTGAGAAAATGAAAACCGGGATGTCGGAATTTATTCGAAGCGCTGAAAAATGGCTCAAGAATGTTGCGGCGTTCGGCTTTTGTGTAATTCTCACCTCATGTGGACCTGGAGCGTCCGACCCTCAGCAGGGGAGCCAAACCCGGATCGCAGCCGCTGTCATGACCGTGCCGACACCCAGCGTGACCGTTACCGGCGTCACGAAGATCAGTGAAACGAGGATCAGCCGCAGCGTTTACGATTACGTTTTTCGATTGACTGTAAAAAACAATAGCGCCCAGGTGCAGAACGGTATCAACGCCAAGTTATTGAGTGCAGGAAACGGAACGACCATTATCGATGGCGCAGTACAGGTCGGTTCGATGAATGCTGGATCCACCGTGACAACCACGGACACGATTACGCTCAGGCAGGACAGGACCCTCCCGTTCTCGTTTAACGCCTTGGTATGGGAAATTACAGCAAATTCGACGTCGACAACACCCGGCATCCTGCTGCCTGGAACGGCCACGGACCTTGCAACAACTGCGCTAAAAGATTATGCAGCGGTGTTGTCGACGGTCGATCTCGAGACCGAAATTGTCCCTGACTCGGACGCGCTCTACTACAAAACGCAGCTTAAGGCCGTCATCAAACCGAGCGCGACAATCGGGCAGGTCAACAATGCCTTGCTTGCCATTGGGGGAAGGATCGTTGCAATATGGGATGGCGATCCGGTGCTGACTGTTCAGATTCCCGATCCTGGCTCACTCGCCAGTTTGAAAAATGTGGCCGCGGCCCTTGAGCGCTCTGACGCTTTTGATGTGGTAGCACCGGTATACGTTCCCCAACCCGATGTATTACCCTCGAATGTGACGTCTGCCGAAGCTGTCAACTCTACCGGGCCAATTTATCATCAGTTGGCTGCCCGACTGGCGCCGGCATGGAACGCGATGAAAATCGATACCTCCGCTTCGAAGGTTGAGGTTGTCATCATTGATTACTTTGGCAATGGCGGTGTCACGGAAATCAACGCGACAGTGCCGGTTAACGGGATAACAACGGGCAACAAATGCGTGAAGGTCGACCGTGTCACCAAGATTCGCACATCGTTTATCTGTACCCATGGTTACCTCGTGCTGGGTATTCTCGATGGTAGTTTTGGGGGAACCGATACGCCAGTCGGCAAAGTGACTGGTGCCTTGCCCAAGAACATCAAAGTCAACGTCATCGATCTGGCCGGATTAAATGGTGCAGAACCTCTCAATTACATCAAGGAGCGATTGAGAGCGATCGTCAAAGCTTCACCGATGAGCCGCTTTGTCATCAACATGAGTATTGGTTACTGCACTTCGCTCACAGAATGCAAGTCTCTGCAAGCGTCCCAGCGGGATGGGTATATCTGGCGGAAAATGGTCCGAAACTTGGCCCCTGGTTTCAATTACGATTCACAGGTTATTCAAGTCAGCTCGGCAGGCAATGATGGAGACAAGGCGCTTGCTTATCAAAATAGTCCGTGGAATGCGGCGGTTTTGCTCGGTAAGCTTTGGAGCGAGCCACAGTTGACCAACGGATTGGTGGTGGAAAACCGCACGGTATCCAATGTCAATGGCGTACTTTCTCCAGGTCCGCGCGCAGCCAGCAGTACAGTGGGTGGCAATGTTGGAGCAATCGGCTCGACGGTGTATTCCTTGGCGGGGCCTTCGAACACGCTGTATCCGAGTGGTACACTTTATTATGCTGACGGGGGTACATCCAGTGCTACTCCCCAGGTTGCTGGCCTTGCGGCTTATATGCAGCTAATCGGTGAAACCAAGCCGATAAAGCCGTCAGTTCAGGACATCGTGAATAAAATCATCCACGGAAGAAAAGACCCGGATATACCTTCTGCGCCGCCTATTGACGCTTATGCATCTTTACTAAGCCTGGATACCAGCATGGGTGACGCCACTGTGAGACTTGCATTGCTGCAGCCAGTTACTAACACGGTGCCGTCTGCTCAATTCGATCTTGCGAAAGCCAAGCGTTTTTTGCAGGCTTTTTTCCCGACCGCATATGGTCCGTTGGTCGAGCCTCCACAACCGGATTTCTCGGAATTCGACCTGAATGGTGATGGTTATACCGGGGATCCCTTGAGGACTGCGCCCTTCAAACTTGATCCGGCAAAAAACACCTATGACGAGTTGACGAAATACCCGAATACCCTGCCGGTGAAGGTCGACGAAAAAAATCTCACTGATTTTGAGATCCTTTGCTACTATGTTAACAGCGAATTGTTTCGCAAAGAAGATATACCTCAGTTTAATGTCGAATTACAGTTCATCAGTACGAAACTAGGACGAACGATCTCCTGTTCGAACTTTTCGGTACTCTTGAACGTGAATACGACTAATCCGAACTGGACAGGACTGCCGGCAAAAATTTCCTTGTCTTCTTTTGTTGCAACAAATAAATTTTTGTTTAGCATTTCCGGTGATCCAGGGAATACTTGCGGTACTGGAGAACGTGGTGGCCCGATTTTCAGTAGTTTCGTTCCACTTACAGCAAGCTTTTACTCCGCTGCTATCATTACCGGATTACCGATCAATAATGGAGGTCCTGGAATTAATCGCAGGCCATGCTCTAGCTTCTATGCTTTTGAGCCGTCCGGGCAAATATGGATCAATGCGACCGGCCGAGGGCAGCAATTTGGCGGCGCCGTACAAGACTGGGAAATCCAAGTCCGGTATTCAAATGGCGATGCCAATGGCGCGGGCAGGATGTGCGAAGTTGGCGTTGTACCGAATTCAGGAAATTTTGCGAAAAATTTCGATGCAGTTTGCACCCATGAGGTTGCGTACAAAGTTACCCAATGAGACGATAGGGTCGCAGTCTCTGGTATGAGATCAGGTACAACCGCCCGCTCAAGATCGGCGGGCGGTCAACATTCAATGTCAGTTACGTGTTCGACTTGCCACTGGCATGCCGACCAAATGGTACCGCCTTAAGAATGGTACCGCCTCAAGTCTCGGTAAGGAGAGCGGGCAGAATAATCCGGCAATATTGATTCACGCCTCACATGCCCTCAAAACCCGCATGGCCGCCGCCACTCCGGCTTGGCCAACACCCGCAGCGCCGTCGCCAGATCGACCTGCTGATGCTCCAGCGCCTGCGCCGCCGCGTGGACGCTGCGCGCTCGCAGCGCGTCGCGGATCTTTTCCGCGGTGACGAGGTCGGTGCGGCGTTCGCCCAGGCTGTCGCTGCGCGGGTTGCGCGAGCGGCCGTGATCGTCGATCCATTGGTAGCTCATCTCTGCCTCCGTTGTTGAAGTTTCATCATCTCGCCTTGTTGAGTTGGCAACTTAGCGGACGTCAACGAAAGACGGGGCCTGAAGCAACGAAGTCCTGCCCGGCAATGCCGGCGCAGGACTTCGAAAAATAAAGACGGGAAGCTTGATGGTTCAGCTGCCGGAGGCATTCTCGCGGCGCTTGCCGCCACGGTCGTCGTTGCTGCCTGCCAGCACCCGCAGCGCCACCTGTACGTCGACCTGCAGGTGTTCCATCGCCATCGCCGCGGCCTGGACGCTGTCCGCGCGCAGGGCGTCGCCGATGTCCTTGGCGGTGCGCTCGTCGATGCGGCGCTCGAAGCTGCGTTTGCCCGGGTACATTCTGGGGATCATGTGTGCCTCCATGGTGGTTGACGGTAGAGGCATCTTCGCGCATTTGCGATTAGGAAAAATTAGTTATCGTCAAGAAATCTACGACAGGCGTACATTGGTCAGGATGATCCAGGCCACCGTGATCACCACCATGCCGGCCAGGGTCACGCAGCTCCAGGTGAAGAACCAGGCCGACAGCAGCCCGGCCTGCAGCACCTTGTCGAACAGCAGGCCGAGGGCGAAGTCGAAGGCGGTGAGGAAGGACCAGCGGCGCAGGTAGACCGGCAGGTAGCGGCTCATCCGGCGGTTGTGCTGGAAGGCGGCGTGGCGTTCGATGCGGGTGCGGGCGGCGCTGACGTCGCGGAACAGCCAGTCGAAGAAGAGGAAGCGGTAGAGCAGGGAGCGGAAGGGGAGTTCTGGGGCTTCTTCGCTTGTTTGCTTGTCAATGGTCATGATCTCACTGCCTTGCCGATATCGTGATCGGTCAATGGTAAGGCATGAGGCGTTTGCGGCCGGCGCGATTGCTAACTGAATCGTGTGGGGTAGGTGGGGTGCATGAAGAACCTGGATCCCCGCCTTCGCGGGGAGGACGGATGTAAAAACGGGCGCCGCAACGCCCGTTCTCATTGCTTTATCCGGGACCTCAAGCCTTGGCTTCCGCCACCCGCTTGCCGATATGCGCCAGCGCCTCATCCACCTGGTCGATCAGGATCAGCGACAGGTCGCCCGGCTGCAGCAGCTCGAGTGCGCGGTCGATGGCGACGAATTCGCCCCGGATCTCTTCGATGCGGCCGGTGCGGGGCGCTTCCTGCAGGCCTTCGCGCAGCAGGGCCACGACTTCGCCTTCGGAACGGCCGCGCTGGCACTGGTCTTCGTACAGCAGCACGTCGTCGAAAGCCTTGCCCAGGATGCGGGTCTGGTCGCGGATGTCTTCGTCGCGGCGGTCGCCGGCGCCGCTGATCACCACCGAGCGGCGCTTGGCCGGCATGGCTTCGACGGCGTTGGTCAGGGCCTGGATCGCGTCCGGGTTGTGGCCGTAGTCGGCGATCACGGTCGCGCCCTTGTAATCGAACACATTGAAGCGGCCCGGCGCGTTGTCGCTCTCGCCGACGAAGGTCTTCAGGCCGGTGCGGATGATGTTCCACTCGATGCCGACGGCCCAGGCCGCGGCCACCGAGGCCATCACGTTCTCGACCTGGAAGCCGATCACGCCGCCGCGGGTGATGGGCACCTCGGACAGCGGGATGCGTTCCTCAAGCTTGCCCTGCGCCGCCACCAGATGGCCTGCGTCGACGTAGACGATGCGGCGGCCCTGGGCGCGGTGCTTCTGCATCAGCGGCAGCGAGCAGTCCATCGCGAAGTAGGTGACGTCGCCGCGGGTGTTCTCGGCCATCGCGGCCACGATCGGGTCGGCCGCGTTCAGCACGGCCATGCCGCCCGGCGCCACGTTCTGCACGATCACGCGCTTGAGTACGGCGAGATCTTCCAGGGTGGTGATGTAGTTCAGGCCGAGGTGGTCGCCGGCGCCGATATTCGTCACCACCGCCACCTGGCAACGGTCGAAGGCCAGGCCTTCGCGCAGCATGCCGCCGCGCGCGGTCTCGAAGACGGCGGCGTCGACGTCCGGGTGCAGCAGCACGTTGCGCGCGCTGCGCGGACCGCTGCAGTCGCCGCTGTCGATGCGGCGGCCCTGGATGTACACGCCGTCGGTGTTGGTCATGCCGGTGCGCAGGCCGGAGGCGCCGAGCAGGTGGGCGATCAGGCGCACGGTGGTGGTCTTGCCGTTGGTGCCGGTCACGGCCACCACCGGGATGCGGCCGTCGTCGCCGGGCGCGTACAGGGTGTCCATGATGGCTTCGCCGACCGCGCGGCCCTTGCCGAAGGACGGCGAGATGTGCATGCGCAGGCCGGGCGCCGCGTTGACTTCGACGATGCCGCCGTTCTGGTCTTCGATGGGCTTCAGCACGCTGTCGCACACCAGGTCGACGCCGCAGATATCGAGGCCGACCATGTGGGCGGCGGCGATGGCGCGCGCGGCCACTTCCGGATGCACGTCGTCGGTGACGTCGGTGGCCGAGCCGCCGGTCGACAGGTTGGCGTTGTTGCGCAGGGTGACGCGCTGGCCTTTCGGCGGTACGGATTCGGCGTCGTAGCCCTGTTTCGCCAGGCTGGCCAGGGCGATGTCGTCGAAGCGGATCTTGGTCAGGGAGGTAGCATGGCCGCTGCCGCGGCGCGGATCCAGGTTGACGGTCTCGACCAGCTGGCGCACCGTGTGCACGCCGTCGCCGACCACATGCGGCGGGTCGCGGCGGGCCGCTGCGATCAGCTTGTTGCCGATCACGAGCAGGCGGTAGTCGTGGCCCGGCAGGTATTTTTCGACCAGGATGTCGTCGCGGAATTCGGACGCCGCATGGAAGCCGGCGGTGAGCTGTTCGCGGGTGTTGACGTTGACGGTCACGCCCTTGCCCTGGTTGCCGTCCTTCGGCTTGATCACGACCGGCAGGCCGATCTCCTGGGCGGCGGCCCAGGCATCGTCCGGATCGGTGACGACGCGGCCCAGCGGCACCGGCACGCCGGCGGCGTCGAGCAGCTTCTTGGTCAGTTCCTTGTCCTGGGCGATGGTCTCGGCGATGGCGCCGGTGGCGTCGATCTCGGCGGCCTGGATGCGGCGCTGGCGGCTGCCCCAGCCGAACTGCACCAGGCTGCCTTCGGTGAGGCGGCGGAAGGGAATGCCGCGGGCGACGGCGGCGTTCACGATCGAGCCGGTCGAGGGGCCGAGGCGCACGTCTTCGTCGAGTTCGCGCAGCCGGTGGAGGGCACCGTCGAGGTCGAAGGAGCTGTCGTCGCGCGCAGCCTGGATCAGCTGCTCGGCGAGCGCGAGCGCCAGGCGGCCGACATCTTCTTCGCTGTACTCGACCACGACCTGGTAGATGCCGCGTTCGATGGTGGCGGTGGTGCGGCTGAAGGTGACCGGGCAGCCGGCCTGGGCCTGCAGGGCCAGGGCCGCCACTTCCAGCACCTGGGCCAGCGGAATGGTGTCGTCATGCCCGGTCGGCTGCAGCGGCCAGATCTGCGGGAACAGGGCGCGCAGGCGCGCTTCGAAGCCGGGCAGGGCGCTGATCGATTCTTCGTCCGCCGTGCAGGAGATGATCGCCTCGACCGACGTGTGATGGCTCCAGAGGTTGGGGCCGCGCAGGGCCCGGACGCGTGATACTTCCATAAAACTCGAATCCTTTATTTGTTCTCGAAGCTGCGCAGACCGGCGCAGATCAGGTCGGTCGGCACATCCAGCGCCCAGCTTGCGGCGGCGGCGGCCAGCACGGCTTCAGGCTGGGCGGCGGTCGCCGGCTTCAGCTTGGAAAGGCCGAGCAGCGGCGCATCCTCGCTGCCCTGGGCCAGCACGATGTGCTGGTCGCGCAGGAAGGCGACTCTTCCGCCGCCGGCGCGGTGCTGCTTGAGTACTTCGTTGTTTTCGTCCACTGCATAGAAGATCACGGCGCCGTCGGACAGGCCGGCCAGCTGCACGACCTGCGGATCGGCGGCGTTCAGCACGGCCGCTCCCTCGGACAGCACGACGTCGACCTGGCTGCGGACCACGTTGAACAGGGCGTCCTCGTCGCGCACATACAGGTCTTCCACGTCCGCCACCCGGCCCATGTCGGTCACCACGCCCACCAGGCAGCGGTCGTAGGGCAGGCCCTCGGACAGGATCGCGCGCGCGTTCGATTCGAACACGGCGGCCTGCACATTGCGGTTGATGAGGAGGCGCTGGGCGGCGTCGAAGCGGGTGGAATCGACCGCGCTGACGCGGCGCTGGTCGAGGAAGAGCCCTGTGCGGTTGGCCACGCCCACGTGCTTCCCGGACTGGAACAGCACCGTGCCCACCAGGTTGGCGACCAGGCTGGCGCCGGCGCTGCCGGTCACGCCCACCACGGGGATGCGGCCGGGTTCGCCGTCCGCGCATTCGCCGTCCACGCAGCCGGCGTCCGCGAACAGGTGCTCGACGATGGCCTTGCCGACGTCACGCGACTTGCCGGTGGCCGGCTTGATGTGGGCCAGCAGGCCGGGGCTGGAATTGACTTCGATGATGGCGCCGCGCTGCTCTTCGAGCGGGCGCGAAATGTCTTCGCACACCAGGTCGATGCCGGCGATGTCGAGACCGACCACGCGCGCCGCCAGCGCCGCCACATAGGCCACGTCCGGGTGCACCTCGTCGGTGACGTCGTCGGCGACGTTGCCGTTCGGCTGGATCAGCACTTTCTGGCCGGCTGGCGGGACCGATTCCGGGTTCAGGCCCTGGCGCTGCAGGTCGAGCTTGATTTCCTCGTCGTTCGGATTGACCAGGCCGAGCGGGTGTTCCTCGCTCTCGCCGCGGCGTGGATCGGTATTGATCTGGCTGTTGCACAGCGCGATGACGTTCGACTTGCCGTCGCCCGTCACGAACAGGGATTCGCCCTTGGCGGCGGCCACGACCTTCGAGCCGACCACCAGCAGGCGGTGCTCGTTGCCCGGCACGTAGCGCTCGACCAGCACGGCGCTGGAGTCGCCCGCTTCGGCGGCGATCGCATAGGCGGCTTTCACGTCCGCTTCGTTCATCAGGTTCAGGGTCACGCCGCGGCCGTGGTTGCCGTCGACCGGCTTGACCACCACCGGCAGGCCGACATCCTCGGCTTCTTCCCAGGCGTGCTCGGCGCTACGCACGACGCTGCCTTCCGGCACCGGCACGCCACAGGAGGCGAGCAGGGTCTTGGTGAGGTCCTTGTCGCTGGCGATGCTTTCGCCGATGGCGCTGGTGCGGTCGGTCTCGGCGGTCCAGATGCGGCGCTGGGCGGCACCGTGGCCGAGCTGCACCAGGTTGCCTTCGGTCAGGCGGATCGAGGGGATGCGGCGGTCGGTGGCCGCATCGACGATGTTGGCGGTCGAGGGGCCGAGGCAGTAGCGGTCCACCAGTTCGGTCAGTTCCGCCACCGTGGCCTTCATGTCGAAGGGGGTGTCGTTGATGGCGGCCATCAGGAGCTTGTGGCCGGCCTCGAGGGCGGCGCGGCCGACCACTTCGTCGCGCGTGCGGAAGGCCATTTTATAGATGCCGTAGTCGCCGGTTCCGCGGGTCTTGCCGAAGCCGGTCTTCATGCCTGCCATGTTCTGCAGTTCGAGGACCACGTGTTCCAGGACGTGGCCGGCCCAGGTGCCGTCGCGCAGCCGTTCCAGGAAGCCGCCGCGTTCGCCGACGCCGCAGCGATGTTCGATCAGCCCCGGCAGCCAGGCGGTCAGCCGCTCGTTGAAACCGGGGAGGGTGTTCGAAGGACATTCTTCGAGCTCGCCGATGTCGAGCCAGGCCTCGACGACCGGGCGGTAGGTCCAGATGTTCGGGCCACGCAAGTGGGTTACACGAAGAATCTTAATGTCTTTCTTGTTTGTCATGAAAAAATATCTTGCCCCGCAGTGACCGCTCACTCACCGCTCGGCGTTGCCTTATGTTTGTGCCATTACACCATGGTCTGCCCCACCGGGGAGGCCCATTTGCTGCAGTGCACATGTTGTATACTTGCGGGAACGAAGCTTACCGTGCCGAACCGAATTCTGCCAGTCACGCCCCGCCGATAGAATACCGTACGCCTGTCAACCGGCGTGCCATGCTCAGCGTTCCATCCCAATGACCTTGGCGACCTCGCGGTCGCCGCGCAGTTCAGCGCAAACCCCGTTTCCAAAAGTACATGACGAATCAACAACTTGTTCCTTCCGCACCGCTGGCGATCACCGCCAGTTTCCTGCCTGAGCACTGGCAGGCGGACGTCCAGAAAAAGCTTGCGCCAGGGGAAAACGTTTTAAGCGCCCTAGAGGTTGACCTCGACGCGAAATTACGTTTCACCAAAGGGATACTGGTCGTTACCAGCCTCAGATTACTGACACTCAGCCCCGGCGACAAGCACTGGCGCGACTGGCCTTACCGCGCCGGCCTGGCCCTGCGTCATTACGACCACGCCGGCGTCGGCCACATCGAGCTGGTCGATGCCAACGCCCTGCTGGCGTCCTGGCGTTTTACCCTCGGCCAGAACCTGCAGGCCATCCGCCTCGTCGACCAGTTCCAGGACCAGGTCGAAAGCTACCTGACCGGTGTCGCCGTCCAGCCGCCCGAGCAGCATATCTGCCCGAGCTGCAAGGCGCCGCTCGAGCCGGACCAGGAAGACTGCCCGATCTGCACCAAGGTGCTGCATACCCCGCCGTCGACCTGGACCCTGTTCCGGCTGTGGCGCTTCGCCCGTCCGTACAGGGGCCAGCTCCTGGTCGGATTCTTGCTGATGCTGGCGAGTACCGGCGCACACTTGATCCCGCCGTATCTGACGATGCCCCTGATGGACAACGTCCTGATTCCTTATCAGAACGGCAAGCAGATCGATACCTCGCTGGTCTATACGTACATGGGCGGGCTGTTCGCTTCCGCCATCCTGGCCTGGGCGCTGGGCTGGGGCCGCACCTATATCCTGGCGCTGGTGTCGGAGCGCATGGGCGCGGACATGCGCTCGGAAACCTATGAGCACCTGCTGCGCCTGTCGCTGGAATTTTTTGGCGGCAAGCGCACCGGCGACCTGATGAGCCGCATCGGCAGCGGCTCCGACCGTATTTGCGTGTTCCTGTCGCTGCACCTGCTGGACTTCCTGTCGGACGTCCTGATGATCATCATGACGGGCGTGATCCTGTTCTCGATCAACGCCAAGCTGGCCCTGATCACGCTGGTGCCGCTGCCCTTCATCGCCTGGATGATCCACATCGTGCGCGACCGCCTGCGCACCGGCTTCGAAAAGATCGACCGCGTCTGGGGCGAGGTCACCAACGTGCTGGCCGACACCATCCCCGGCATCCGCGTGGTGAAGGCCTTCGCCCAGGAAAAGCGCGAGGCTTCCCGTTTCCGTGAAGCGAACAAGCACAACCTGGCCGTCAACGATAAATTGAACAAGGTCTGGTCGCTGTTCTCGCCGACCGTGTCGCTGCTGACCGAACTGGGCCTGCTCGTGATCTGGTGCTTCGGCATCTGGCAGATCAGCCGCGGCGAGATCACCGTCGGTACGCTGGCCTCCTTCATCGCCTACAGCGGCCGCTTCTACGTGCGCCTGGATTCGATGAGCCGCATCGTGTCGGTGACCCAGAAATCGGCCTCGGCCGCCAAGCGCATCTTCGACATCCTCGACCACGTGTCGAGCGTGCCGGACCCGGTCAATCCGGTGAAGCTGGACAAGGTCGAGGGCAACATCGAACTGCGCGAAGTTGGTTTCCGCTACGGCAACCGCGCGGTCAACCGCGGCATCTCGCTGAAGTTCAAGGCCGGCGAGATGGTCGGCCTGGTCGGCCACTCCGGTTCCGGCAAGTCGACCCTGGTGAACCTGATCTGCCGCTTCTACGACGTGGCCGAGGGCGCCATCCTGCTGGACGGCAAGGATATCCGTTCCTTCGCCGTGTCCGACTACCGCCGCCACATCGGCCTGGTGCTGCAGGAGCCTTTCCTGTTCTTCGGCACCATCGCCGAGAACATCGCCTACGGCAAGCCGGATGCGACCCGCGAAGAAATCATCGCCGCCGCCCGCGCCGCCCACGCCCACGAATTCATCCTGCGCCTGCCGCAGGGCTACGATTCGATGGTCGGCGAACGCGGCCAGGGCCTGTCCGGCGGCGAGCGCCAGCGCATCTCGATCGCGCGCGCGCTGCTGATCGACCCGCCGATCCTGATCCTGGACGAAGCGACGTCGTCGGTGGACTCGGAAACCGAAAAAGAGATCCAGAAGGCGCTCGACAACCTGGTCCAGGGCCGCACCACGATCGCGATCGCGCACCGGCTGTCCACGCTGCACCGCGCCGACCGCCTGGTGGTGCTGGACCGCGGCGTGGTGGTCGAAGAGGGCAACCACGACCAACTGATGGCGAAAGAAGGCGCCTACTACCGCCTGTACGAGGCGCAGGCGCGCAACGTCGACCAGGATCCGGACGACTCCAGCCAGGAAGATTAATGATGATGACTGCTTTTGAATTACGCCGCGACGCCTTCGGCAAGCTGGTGCTGACGAACAGCGAGGGCGAGGAATTCGCCGGCGTGGCGCCGGTGCGTTCCTTCCCGGTGCAGGCGCCGACCCGCGGCATCTCCCTGGTACGCGAGGGCGGCAAGGAAGTCGGCTGGATCGACGACCTCGAGACCATGCCGGCCGAGATCCGCAAGCTGGTGACCGAAGAACTGGAAGGGCGCGAATTCATGCCCGAGATCCAGTCGATCAAGGGCGTGTCCAGCTTCGCCACGCCCTCCACCTGGACCGTCAGGACCGACCGCGGCGACACCGAGTTCGTACTCAAGGGCGAGGAAGACATCCGCCGCCTCGGCGCCTATTCGCTGCTGATCGCGGACAGCCACGGCATCCATTTCCTGATCCGCGACCTGTTTGCGATCGACAAGGGTAGCCGCAAGATCCTCGACCGCTTCCTGTAGTCTCAGCGCCAGCCCTCCGGCGTCCAGTCGAGTCGCTGGCCCAGTTCGAGCTGCTCCAGAAAACGCTCGTCGTGCGACACCACCACCAGCGCTCCCGGCCATGACCGCAGCATCGCTTCCAGCGCCTCGACGCCCTGCAGGTCGAGGTGGTTGGTCGGCTCGTCCAGCAGGAGCAGGCGCGGCGCCGGTTCGCGCAGCACCGCGCACAGCAGCGCCCCGCGCATCCTTTCTCCGCCGCTCAGGCTTGCCGCCGGACGCAGCACGCGGTCCGGCCTGAGGCCGGCCAGGGCCAGATACTGGCGCAGCCGGCCTTCGTCGTGCTGCGTGGCGGCGCTGCGCAACTGGTCCAGCAGGCTGCGCGCCGGATCGAGCAGCGCCAGGTGCTGGTCGAGCAGCACCGGGGGCAAGCTGCGGCAGCGGCCCGACAGCGGCGCGATCTCTCCCGCGATGGTGCGCAGCAGGGTCGACTTGCCGCAGCCGTTCGGTCCGCGGATGGCGATCCTGGCCGCGCCGTGCGCACCCCAGTCCAGCGGCTGGCGCGGGCCCCAGGGCGCCACCACTCCTTCCAGCACCAGCGCGGCCTGGCCTTCCGGGATCTGCGGGTCCAGCATCGGAAAGCTGGGCCGCTCCAGCGCGCCGTCCAGGGCTTCGAATGCATTCGCCAGGTCCTGCTGCAGGTCGTGGCGGCGCTGCGCATGGCGTTCGGCGCGCGCGCCGTCGGTCTGCTGGGCGCGCTGGGGCAGGGCGTTGAGGACGATCTTCGGCTGGCCGCCGGCCGCCTTTGCGCGCGCGCCGCGGGCGTTCCTGCGCGCCGCGCGTTCGGCATCGAGCCGCATCGCCGCTTCCGCGGTTTTCCGTTCGACCCGTGCGTGCTCCAGCCGCGCGCCGGCCGCCGCCAGTTCGGCGCCGCGCTGCTCCTCGACCAGCGACCAGCCGCCGCCATAGCGCCGCAGTCCGCGGGCATGCACTTCCAGCGTGCGGTCGGCGTGCTCCAGCAGTTCGCGGTCGTGGCTGACCAGCAGCAGCCCGCGTCCGGCCGCGCGCCAGGCCCGCATCTGCTCGACCAGGAAGCGCCGCCGTTCGCGGTCCAGGTGGTTGCTGGGTTCGTCCAGCACCAGCAGGCCGGCCTCGCTGCAGAACGCGCCGATCAGGGACAGCAGGGTGCGCTGGCCGCCGGACAGCGATTGCGGCCTCATGGTCTCGTCCAGCCCGGCCTGGACCAGCATCGCCTGCCAGCGCGCTTCGAGGTCCCAGCGCTCGCCGACCAGGTCGAGATCGTCATCGCGCGCCTCGCCGGCCGCCAGCCGCCGCAGCGCAGCCAGCGGCGCATCGAGTCCGGCCAGTTCGGCCAGGCTGGCGGCGAAGGTGGGGCCGGTCTGCTGTTCGACGTAACGGCCAGGGGCGGCGCGTTCGATACGGCCGCGCGAGGGCGCCGCAAGCCCGGCGACGACGCGGCCGAACGACGACTTGCCGCTGCCGTTGGGGCCGATCAGGGCGACGGTCTCGGCTTTGAAGCTGTCGTGGATGTCGTGGAACAGGATGCGCCCGTCGGGGAGGGCGATGTCGACCCCGTGCAGGGCCAGGTGGTAGGGATGGGCCATGAGTACTCCTTGTAATGCGTCGAAGCCGCGCCGGGTTCCTGCGAACGTGGCGATGAGGTTTCTGTGCTGTCGCGGCGGGCGCGAGAGCGGGCATTACAGGCGCATCGGTGGAATCCCCCGTGTATATGGAACAGTCATTCTAGCAGCATCCCTGCGCCCATGCTCGAGCTGGCCACGGCATGGATGTTGCTAATTGGAAAATATAGTTGACATTCTGCTGTCGGAATTTCTTACAGCACAACTTTCGCCAAAAATTAACTGCTTGATTTCAATAAGTATTTACGCTTGGCACAGGAATTGCTTAATAGTTGGTACCGATTGAACAGTAAATTGGTTTAACCGGCTTTGCGAGCCTAAAGCCAGGCATTACAAGGAACGACAACGTTCCAGATAAATTCAACTACCTGAAAGAAGACAAATGAAGATCCAGAACTCGATCAAAGCAGCGTGTGCAGCCCTCCTGTTCGGCCTCGCCTCCCAGGCATCGGCCGACGTCATCGCCGTGGACGCCAGCGGCGTGTCCAACGGCTATCTGAGCAATGGTACCTACAACGGCAGCTTCAACGCCAGCCTGCTGCTGCCCAAGCAATTTACGGTCAACAGCATCGGCTTTACGTTCAGCTTCGCCGACGATGCGAGCGACCCGTTCGCGAGCGTGACCGGCGGCGTGTCCAGTGCCACCTCCGCCGCTGTCTACGACAATGGCAAGAAGACCTTCACCACCACCGTCACCAATACCACGCCGGTGACGCTGACGGGCGAAAAGGAGTCGGTCCTGTTGTCCTTCGGCAGCGTGAACTTCAGCGGCCAGACCAGCGCCGGTACGCCGAATACGGTCACGGTGACGACGAAGACCACGACGAGCTCGGGTGCTCCCGTCTATGCAAAGAATGGTGTGCCATGCACCACTGATCAGATCGCCCATGACAACTCGTGCAAGCAGGTAACCAACAGTGTCGTCACCAACGACAAGACGGCAACCACCACCACCGACTACACCGGCAGTTTCGAGATCGCAAACTCTCTGCTGAGCTACGACGCGCTGCTGACTGAGCTGCTGAACAGCAAATCGCTGAACTTCAGCCTCGGCGTAACCGGCGACCTCAAACTGACCGGCGCCAGGCTGAACATCGACTTCGCCGACACCACGCCGGCGGCGCCTGCCAACGATGTGCCGGAACCGGCATCGCTGGCCCTGTTCGGCATCGCCCTGGCGGGCATCGCGGGCGTGCGCCGCGCACGCCGCGGCTGATCGACGCCTGACGCAGGCCGCTCGCGGCCTGCACCGGCAAGCTTGCTCCAGCCCTGCAAGGCGCCTGCCATGCAGGGTTTTTTTCGCGTACAGTGTCGGCAAGACAGCGCAATACGCGGGGCAGGAGGAAGTATCGATACGCCGGCAGCAGGCAGGACGCATTTCGTGGTGGTCACCATCGGCTCGGCCGGCGACCTGTTTCCCTTCATGGCGATGGCCCTGGTCCTGCGGGATGCGGGCCATCGGATCAGCTTCCTCGCACCGCAACAGCACGAACCCTATGTGCGCGGCACCGGACTGCCCTTCGTCGGCTTGCCCGCCGACCCGGCCGTGCTGCTCGATCCCGACCTCTGGCATCCGACGCGCGGCTTCGGGGTGGTCTGGCGCGCCACGCGGCCGGCAATGGCCGGGATCGTGTCCTTCGTCGACGCCTTGCCGCATGACGAAGCGGTCGTGCTGCTGGTGCATCCGCTGGCGCTGCCGGAGGCCGACCTGTGCCGGGCCGCGCGTCCCGGCCTGAAAGTGGCGGCGGCGTATCTGGCGCCGCAGAACCTGCCGACCGTCCACGATCCGCTGATGTTCGGTCCCTGGCCGGTACCGCCGTGGGTGCCGCCTGGCTTGCGGCGCTGGCTGTTGCGGCGGCTGGCGGCGCGCTTCATCGATCCGGTGGCGCTGGGCGAGGTGAACGCGGCGCGCCGGGCGCGCGGCATGCCGGAGGTGGCCGGCATGCTCGAGCACCTGTTCGCGGTGCCGGACCTGTCGGTGACCCTGTTTCCGGAATGGTTCGCGCCGACCCAGCCGGACTGGCCCAAGCCCTTGTACCGCGCCGACTTTCCCCTGTTCGACCCGCATCCGGACGCCGCCCTGTCGCCAGCACTCGAACGCTTCCTGGGCGACGAGCAGGGCGCCGCGCCGGTCGTCTTCACCCACGGCACCGGCAACACCCAGTCGCGCGCCTACTTCGAGCATGCGCGCGCGGCGGTGGAACTGCTCGGCCTGCGCGCCATCTTCCTGACCCCGCATCGCGAGCAACTGCCCGCCGAGCTGCCGCCTTCCATCCTGTGGCAGGACTACGTGCCCCTGCGCCGCCTGCTGCCGCGGGCGATGGTGCTGGTCCACCACGGCGGCATCGGCACCACGGCCGAAGCCCTGCGCGCCGGTACGCCCCAGCTGGTGGTGCCGCTGGCGCACGACCAGTTCGACAACGCGGCGCGCGTGGCGGCGCTGGGCGTGGCCTTTCGCGCGAGGGCGCCGCGGCTCAACGGCGTGCGCCTGGCGCGGGCGCTGCAGCAGCTGCTCGGGGATCGGGAGCTGGTCCCGCACTGCCGCAAGATCAGCCGCCGCTTCGCGCTCGGGCAGGGCCTGCAGAGCTTGCGCCTGCGCCTGGAAGCGCTGGCGGGCCAGGCCATCCGATGAGCCAGGGCAACGGCGCGCCAGCGCGCCGGGAAGCGCGCAAGAATGACGAATCGATCGACATGGAAGGGATTTTTATGCAACGAAGCGCACTGGTCGTCGGCGCGAGCGGCATCGGCGGCCGCTACACGGCACGCGAACTGCTGGCACATGGCTGGACCGTGTACGGACTGGCGCGCCGTCCGCCGCGCGACCTGCCGGGCCTGATTCCGGTGGTCGCCGACCTGCTCGACGAGGTCGGCCTGCAGGCGGCCCTGGCCGCGATGGGCAATGAGGCTCCGACCCACGTCTTCATCACGACCTGGATGCGCCAGGACAGCGAGGCCGAGAACATCCGCGTCAACGCCCTCATGGTGCGCAACCTGCTCGACGCGCTGTCGCCGAAGAAGTCGCTGCGCCACGTGGCCCTGGTGACCGGGCTGAAGCACTATCTCGGCCCCTTCGAAGCCTATGCCAGTTCCGGCACCCTGCCGGACACCCCGCTGCGCGAGTCGCAGCCGCGGCTGCCCATCGAGAATTTCTACTATGCCCAGGAAGACGAGGTCTATGCCGCGGCGGCGCGCGACCGCTTCACCTGGACCGTCCACCGCCCGCACACCGTCATCGGCATGGCGGTCGGCAACGCCATGAACATGGGCACCACCCTGGCCGTGTACGCATCGATCTGCAAGGAGACCGGCCGCCCCTTCCAGTTCCCCGGTTCGGAAGCGCAGTGGAACGGCCTGTCCGACGTCACCGATGCCCGCATGCTGGCGAAGCAGCTGCGCTGGGCCGCCGACTGCGACGCCGCGCGCGACGAAGCCTTCAACATCACCAACGGCGACTATTTTCGCTGGAGCTGGCTGTGGCGCCGGCTGGCGGCCTGGTTCGGCGTGCAGGCGGCCGGCTTCAGCGGCACGGTGCAGCCGCTGGAAGACATCATGGCGAACGATGCCGAACTGTGGGCCGACATGGCGCGCCGCCACGGCCTGCAGGAAGCCGATCTGAAGCGCCTCGCCTCGCCCTGGCACACCGACCTCGACCTCGGCCGCCCGCTCGAGGTGATGACCGACATGGCCAACAGCCGCCGGCTGGGCTTTTCGGGCTGGCAGTCGACCGAGGATGCCTTCTTCGACCTGTTCACGGCCTTGCGGGCGGAGCGCCTGATTCCCTGAACGCCGGGACGACGGTAGGGAGCACTGCGTGCGGCAGCGCACCGCCAGCGATGCCCGAGTAGGCTTCAATAGGCGCATGAAGCCATCCGACAGCCCAGTGGTCCGAGCCGACAACGGCCTGGTTCGCGTGCGCGGCGCGCGCGAACACAACCTCAAGAACGTCAACGTGGAACTGCCGCGCGATGCGCTGGTCGTGTTCACCGGCGTCTCCGGTTCCGGCAAGTCCTCGCTGGCCTTCGGCACCCTGTATGCGGAGGCGCAGCGGCGCTACCTGGAATCGGTGTCGCCCTATGCGCGCCGGCTGTTCCACCAGATGCCGGTGCCGGAAGTCGACGAGATCGACGGCCTGCCGCCGGCCGTGGCCCTGCAGCAGCAGC
>Ga0308169_10002425_pt1 | contig 19355 bp, 22 predicted proteins | sample PhyBR1_2_FD_202139 | JGI IMG/M metagenome (GOLD analysis project Ga0308169, IMG submission 202139) | Phyllosphere microbial communities from UC Gill Tract Community Farm, Albany, California, United States - DLSLSB.R1 | ecosystem: Host-associated > Plants > Phyllosphere > Unclassified | place...
GGGAGAGGGGACGAGGCGAGGGGAGAGGGGAGAGGGGACGAAGCACGCGTCTACTGCTGCGTCCAGGTCGACCTAAGGCCCCAGACGGCGGCCGAAACGTCGGCGCCCTCGGGCAGGTCGGTCGTCGTGACCTCGAGCGTGTCGAGCGTCTCGCTCGGGAAGACGGTCGAGGTGCTCTGGAACTCGCCGCCGTTGACGAAGATCTCGAACAGCGAGCGGTCGAAGATGCCCGACAGCGACTCGGCGTTGCCGGCGTTGGCGACGCTGAACTTGTCGGTGAAGAGCGGGTGCTCGAACCCGGTGAGCTTGCCGCGGTCGACCCAAGTCGTGCCGGCGTTCGAGCCGCCGAGGATGTGGCCGGCGAGGAGGGTCTCGTTCGACGCTGACGAGCGCATCGTGAGCGTGATGGCGGCCGTCTCGGACACGTTGGCGCCGTCCGGGATCGTGATGTTGAGCGCGAAGTAGACGGCGCCGGACAGGTTGTTCGACAGGTCGATCTCGACCGTCGTGTTGACGATGCTCGCCGACTCGGCGCCGTCGGGGAGGAGCGACGAGTTGCGCACCGTCTCGATTTGGTACGGCTGGCTCTTGAGGACGTAGCCGATCCGGGTCGCGTTGGTCACGTGGTGGAGGCGAGGGGTGGCCATGGTCGAGCGCCAGCCCTCCTCGGCGGTCGGGACCTGGTTCGTGTACTGCCACTGCGGTCAGGGAAGGCGCAGGACGTCAATTGGGGACCCGAGAGAGCGAGATCGCAACTTGGGAAGGTCGAGAAGGACGAGAGCGAGACGCACGTTGGACGCCCACCCGAGAGAGATCGACTCGTTCGCGGGCGTGCCAAAAAAGAATTGGGAAGCGTAATTGTCCTTGCCGAAGCCGTCGATGCGCGCCGCGGCGTCGAACGCCTCGAAGTGGGTGCCGTTGAACGTCCCCGGGTAAAATTGGCCAACCGAACCCCCGAGAGGGGCGCCCGGGTTGATCGAGATGTACATGACCCAGATGAGCTCGTTGGTGTCCTCGACCGGCACCTGAACCTGCAGGACGAGGGGGGCGAGGGGAGGGAGAGAGAGAGGGAAAGGGAGGGAGGGGGAGAAGGACGGTCAGCGCTGCTCAGACCTTCTCAAAAGCTCGAGAGGAACAGGCGCAGCTCACTAGGTTCGAGCACTCGTATTGGAGACCGAGGAGGCCGGCGTGCGAGAAGTTCGAGGCGAACTCCCAGTCGAGAAGGTTGGGCGACGTGTAGATGCCGATGGCGAACTCCTGCGAGAACGTGACCGCCATGACCCACTTGCTCGTCTCCTCATGCCAAATCACCTTCGGGTCCCTGTGTTGAGTTGAGTTGACGTCGATGACCGGGTTGTTCTCGTACTCGATGAACGTGTAGCCACCATCGAGCGAGTAGGCGATGTCCTGGGTCTGCTTCTCGGGCGTGTTGAGCGTGTAGATGGCGACGACCGGGTCGACGCCCTCGGTGAGGTTGCCGAAGAAGCCCGACGTGTTGTTGACGTCCAGGACGGCCGAGCCCGAGAAGACACCGGCGCCCTCGATACCCTCGGGCGGGAAGAGCGCGATGGGCTGGTTCGTCCACGTGTAGAGGTCGTCGGACGTCGCGTGGCCCCAGTGCTGGTTGCCGGCGACGAGCGCAGTCGGGTTGTCTGCGAGCGAGGCGGCGAAGCGTCACGACGAGGACGAGGCCTGAGCCTTCTCGAGCACGAGGAAGCACGCACACTGGTAGTAGAGGTGGTACGTTCCGTTCGACGCCTTGAAGAGGCCGTTCGGGTCGTTCATGACTGCGAGCAAGGAGAAGAGGCGTCAGCTCTGCGCGGCGCGAGGCGAGCGTGTAGGGCGGGAGATGATGTGCGGCACGAGGAGAGGATGTAGAGCGGTAGGAGAGGAAGGAGAGCGCGAGGAGAGGATGGAGGGCGCGAAGAGGAGGGAGAGGAACGCACAGCCGACCGGCGGCGAGAAGTGGACCTGCGGGCGCAGTGGGCCCGAGTAATCGCCCATCGGCGGAACACCGGTCGGTACGGTCGTCGGCGGCATCGGGTAGCTCGACGTCGACGACGGGCTGCTGGTACCGGTCGCTGCGACGGCCGAGCTGGCGGCGGTCGCCAAGGACGAGGAGGCGGCCGACGCCGACATCGACATGGACGACGCCGACATGGTTGCGGACGACGCTGCCGAGGACGCCGACGACGTGACGGACGAGGCGGCCGACGAGGCGCTGGCGGCGACGCTCGAGGTGGCCGACGAGACGGCCTGGGTGCCCGAGGCGACGGCCGACGTGACGGCCGACGCGAGCGACGAGAGGACTTGGCGCTCGGCGATGGCAGCCGCAGAGGCGTACGTAGCGCCGACGAGGGCGCTGAGGAGCTGGACCTTCATGGTTGGCGTGGTGCGCGAGGCGGGGCGCAGTGAGGGGAGGGTGAGGAGCGAGGGGAGGAGAGGGTGGGGAGTGGGCGGAGGAAGCTCCGCGGGGAGGCCGGGCGAAAGAAGCTCATCGATGAAGATGATGCGGATGCAAGATGAGGCTAAGCTGTACCTGTCTCGAACAAGCTTAGCGGTGACGGACGAGGCCGAGCCGAAGCTCGAGACGGGCTCAAGCTGGGCGTGGGCAAGCCGCGGTTCCACCGGGCCTGCCGTGCGAGCCGCTGTCGAGCGTCATCGGCGACCCGCCGAGCCCAGTCGTCCTTGCTTGCGCCGAGCCGCAGGAAGACGGCGGCCTCGTTGAGAAGAGGGCGGATCGACAGGTCGAGGTGGGGAGAGGCTCGCCGGCATCGAGGGTGCGAGGTGCGCATGCAGCGAGTGCACCGCTGAGCAGCCGGTGCCGCCTACACGAAGCACGAGGCTCTAGAGCTGCTGCAGCGAGAGGAGCGACGAGGAGAGCGACAGATTCTCATCGCGCCGAGAGCGGAGGTGGCCGCCTCGCTCTCCCACAACTCGCTCCTCGCTCTGAGCACCGCTAGAGCACACCAGACCCACCAGTAGCACCACAACAGCCATGTCGACTTATACCGGTGCGTCCCCGCCGTGCCGTTCGCTCCTCGCCCTCATCTCCCTGACGTCGTCTTGTTTGTCCTCCTCTTCCTCCTCACAGGCCGCCTCACCGACAAGCGCAAGGTGCGTCCCGCTCAGGCCTGCAGCTGCAACCGCGTCCGTCGAGCTGACCTGCCTCCCTTGCCCCCTCAGGACGAGCTGTTCGCCATCGTCGACGACCTCGACCTCCGCGGCACCCTCCCCGTCGGCAGAGCCGTCACAAAGTACGACTTGAGCGAGCAGATCCGCGCCGAGCTCAAGGCCAACCGCTCGGCGCGCGAGGACTCGCGCTTCGAGGGGCTCTGGGCTCACATGCCCGAGTCCAAGAAGCCGTCGTCCCTCCTCCGCAACGCCGAGAAGACGCACGACGGCCACGACCTCGTCACGCTCGGCGGCGACCTGCACCCGAGCAACGACAGCCCGCGCAAGAGCCTCGACCAGCTGTACCACGAGAGCGACGCGTCGCCCGAGGCCGCTGCCGACGCCGGCGCCGAGGTCCTCACGACCCTGCACGACGCCATCCTGCAGGGTCCCAAGCACATCGTCGACTCGCTCCTCCACCGCGGCCTCGACGGCGTCGCCGACGACCTCGCCCTCGTCCCCGTCACCAACTCGCTCCGCCGCCGCGCGAGCAAGTCGCTCGCGCTCGTCGCCCGCCGCGGCTCGACGAGCTTGCGGCACGCCGCGCACGAGACGGTCGGCCTCGTCGAGGAGGCTCAGGTCAAGTTGAGCCAGCCCTGGGTCGTCGTCGGCGGCATCCTCGCCGCCGAGCTCGCCTTCATCGTGTACGAGGCCGTGCCCTGGGTCGACAAGGTGCGTCTCGCCATTTCCTCGCCCTCCCTGGTAGTCGCTTCAGCTTGCTGACTCGCGCTTGCTCGCCCGCAGCACTACGGCCCGCACGAGTGGCTCCACCGCTCGTCGACGCCGAGCTTCACCCTCCACCTCCCCGTCCTCTCGGTCCTCCTGCACCGCACCTTCTTCGCCGCCCTCCTCCTGTGGGTCGTCGGCACCTACCTTCTCCCGCTCGCGCTCGCCACCATCTTCTCGTTCCCGACGCACGCCGACCGCCGCATCCGCCGTCACGGCCGCGCGTCCGGCCACTCGCTCGCCCACCTCGCGCCGCCCAACCCGCTCATCTTCAGCCTGGCGCGCCTCGCCCTCGCCCTCCTGCGCGGCTACGTCCTCGCGCCGCCGATCGCGTCGCCGACGAGCGTCGTCGAGTCGCTCAAGACGGCGCTCCTCGAGATCGCGGCGGGCGGGCCGGGCAGCCTCGGGCTCGCCGGCGGGCGGTACTCGTTCGACGGCGCCGTGACGGGCCTGTGGGGCGTCGTCGCCGTCGGCATGGGCGTCGCGAGCGTCGTGTGCTCGTTCGCCGAGTCGAGGATGTGAGCGCTCGACTCGAGTTGAGCGGCGCGAGGAGGAAGGACGACCTTCTCGACGAGCCGCGCAAAGCTGTTGTGCAATGGACTCGGTACTTATCGTCCCCGCCGTACGTCGAGAGCTCGGTACAGCTCGTCCTCACTCGAAAGCTGCGAGAGCTCGCCTGCGAGCGCTGAAGCCGTCGCCGCCTCTCTCGCCGCATCCGCTCCGAGTCGCTTTCCGCACACACGCTCCTCGCCTGCCCCTGCTGCAGCGAGCCAGGCTTCACGAGCACTCTCGAGATGCAGGACAGCATCGACTGGTCCGCCTCGGCCTCGCCCAGCCGGCTGTTCGGGCCAGCCGCCTTTGATCAACCGCCGCCGGGGATGGCTCTCGTCGAGGAACCGGCACCGCTCGTGACGGTCGTGCAGTGCGCCACCAGTACGTCCGGCCTAGTCTCTCCCCGCTCGACTACCAAGCGGCGTGCCCGAGCGAGCGAAGAGCTGACCCTCCTCCTCCTCCTCCCCCCTCTCGCTTGCCTCCTCGCAGTCAACATCGTCCACCGCCTCTCGTCGGGCTTGCTCTCCGAGGAAAAGAACCTGCAGCGGTACGGGCGCATGGCCACGTCGCTGCATGGGCACACGCTCGACTTCGAGATCCGCTTTCGAGGACCAGTCATGAGGGCAACGTGCGTCCTCGCTCCTCCTTCTCTCCAGCGACGGCGCGTCCCTGTTCGGGTTCGAGCTAGCCACGCTGACGAAGCTCCCACCCACAGGGGCCACATGGTCGGGGCAGCCCCGCTCGAGGACATCATGGGCATGGTGCTCGTCGAGGTCCTGCACAACCGCAACCTCGACACGGACGTCCCCTTCTTCCTCTCGCGCCCGTCGACCCTCGAGAACATCGCCCTCTTCGTCTGGCGCAACCTGAGCGTCATCCTCTCGGCGCACCCGCAGAGCGCGTGCGAGGTCTCGGTCGCGACTACGCCGTGCCCGCGCGCAACGACGGGCCCGCGAGCCATGTCGAGGACGAGGGTCATCTACTCGGGCGAGATGACGACGACGCCGGCGACGTGAGCGCGCGCGACTAGCTCTCAAGGCTGTTCGAGGCCAAGGCGTACGGCCTGGAGCTCGCCCGAGGCGCTCAGCTCTTGCCTCTCGCCGATCCTCATCCCGAGCCGAGTCGGGCGCACTCGACGTCGTTCCACCACGACAGCACTACGCCTCGTCCCGCTCCCTCCCTTCCTCCCCGCCCTGCGCCTTCGCACTCTCCACCTCCCTCCCGACGCCCGCCCCGCCCTTCAACCGCTCGCCCACCTTGCGCGTCACGAACCCGACCAAGCCCGTGAACGCCGCCCGATCCGCGTCGAGCCCGCGCACCCAGTGCGCCGTGAGTCGGACCTGCGCCGACGGCGCCGGCTCGAGGTCGACGAGGAGGCGCAGCTCGAGGAGCGCGCGCGGCGGCGAGCTCGTGGCGGCCGCGGCCGCGGCGGGCGCAGCAGCGGCGCGCCGAGCTTTGCGCGACCAGACGTTGCGCCGCGCGACGACGACGAGCTCGGCGTGCGCTGCTCGGGCGCTCTCGTCGCCGTCGTCCTCATCTTGAGCCGGGCTCGACGCGCTCGCCGGCTCGTCCCACCGCCACTCGAGCGCGCTCGTCGACGCCGCCTCGGCGGCGCCTCCCGAGCGCTCGCCGACCCGCCTGCGCTTCGGCGCTCGTCCGCCGTCGAGCCGATCCGCCGGCTCGTCCTTCGCCGCGCCGCCGCCGCCGTCGAGCTCGCGCAGAACGTCGTCGAGCGCACTGCGGGTGCGCTGCATACGCTCGAGCGGGTCGGGCCCGAGCGCAGGCGTGAAGTAGGTGATCGAGGTGATGGCGGGCGAGCCGAAGCGGGAGAGGGCGAAGCGCGGGGTCGTCGAGGAGGAGGAGGGCGGCGAGGAAGGGGTTGCGCTCGACGAGGAGGCGGGCGAGAGTAGCTCCTGCAATGGAGCGAGCGTCAGAAGGATTCGTATGCGTGCTCGGCGTGCTCACCTCGGAAGAGAGGGACGCACGAAGGGGAAGCGGCGGTCTCGAAGCGACCAGACGAGGACCCAGCGCACCGTGTGCCCGTGCGGCGGCAGCGCGTGGATGTGGTAGTTGAAGATCTGCTTGCAAGAAATCCGACGATGAGCGAATGAACGACGAGGAGCGAGCTGCCGCGCGCACCTGCTTCGACTTGAGGAGCTCAACGAGCGGCGAGAGGCTCGAGTACTTGCCGAGGAGCGACGTGAACCAGCTGCGACAGCGCGCTCGTCAGCTCCTACTCTTTCTGCACGCAGCATGCACACACAGAGAAAGACAGACGCACCGGATCTTGCTTCGACCCAGCTTGAGGCTCTCCTCGACCATTCTCGAGACGAAGGCGACCTCGCCGCCGGGCGTAATCATCTCGTTCTCGGCGCCCGTGCACTTCTGCGACGACCATACTGTACGTTAGAGTCGCCCTGGCGCCTGGAAGGACAGAAGAGGGGGCGAGCCACGCACTGCGAACGGCTCGATCTCCTTGAGGGCGAGCGACGAGTCGATCTCGGACTGCGACGAGTAGAACGGCGGGTTGCACATCGTGAAGTCGACGCTGCAGGGCGACGAAGAGTCAGGAGTGCTACATACCGTGAGCCGGCAGGAAGAAGAGAGAGCGCGACGCACACGTCGGCCGAGTCGAGCACGTCGAGTGGAAAGAGCGAGCCGTCGGGCTCGACTTGGTGTACCGACACGTCCTCGACCAAGTCGTTGGTGCGCACGTTCTTCCTCGCATAGTCGAGTGAGTGCGGGTCGATGTCGGTGGCGAGCATGCTGAGCGAGAGGTCGCCCTTGGGCTTGTCGAGAGGGCGGTCGGCCGCTGACGGCTCGAGGGTGCGCATGGCAAGGAGGGGATAGATCGCCGACGCGCCGGTGCCGCTGGAGAAGTGCTTTGCGTCAGCTTCGAGCTCGTACGGGCAGGAGGACAAAGAGGACGGGACGCACACGTCTAGGCCGACGAGGGAGCGAGAGCTTGTCGACGGCTTGAGGTCGTCGAGCGTGGCGAGGGCGAGCTGGAGGACAAATAGGACGTACTCGAGTCTGCGAGAGAGTGAGATCAGCGGTCTGCAGGCACACTGCGAGCGACATGGCTCAGAGACGGACCTGCTCGGGACCTGCGGCACGTTCGGGCGAGGAGGTCAGCTGCTGCAGGCGCGAGCAAGGACAAATAGGGGACGCACCGCAGGGCAGAGACGATCTTCAGGGAGGACGAGGCTGAGGCCAAAGTCGCGCTTGAGGAGGGCGGCATTGAGAGCTCTGTCGCGAGGGGGACGAGGAGGTGAGCTCCCCGTTCGAGCGCAGGCGGGAGAAGGGGAGCGCACCTTACTGCGGCGTCGTCGCGGAAATCGATCGTCTGGCGGCCATCTCGAGCGGGTCGCAGGCTGTGCGCAGGCGAGGGGTGAGGGTGAGCACTCGGGTCGGTGTGGGGAGGAGGAGGAGGAGGAGGGCGACGGACAAGGGTGCGAGGGCTGGGACGGCTTGTGCGAGCTCGGCGTAGTCGACCGGGCTGGCGTAGGGGTTGCGCAGAGGCTGCAGCATGGTGCAGTGCGAGCGGTGGTGGTAAGAGCGAGCCTCATCACTGGCAGCCGGACGGACGAGCAGCGCTCAGCTTCGGCGACCGGGAGGCTCGGCGGCACCGTCCGTCCCGCTCGACTCGCTGCTCTCTCTCTTGCCGCTCACTTCAACAGCTCGCTGCACTCGACCGCCATGCTACATATCAGCGCTGCGAGTGAGCCACCGCTCTCTCCATCTGAGACAGCTCGCCGCCCGATCGACCTCTCGCCGCCGTCGCCCGTTCGCGCGCAGCAACGGCGAGGCGGCGCGCTCGACCGACAAGGTGCTCCCGCTCGTCCACCTTGAGCCTGGCGCTCACAGCACGCGCACAGCTTGAGCCTCGAGCTGAGCAGTCGAGGCCGCGCGTGCGCTGCGGCAATTGACCCAAACGAGGCAAGTCGACCCTTCTCTCCGGCGCTCGCCAACCTTCTCGGAACGGGTTGGTCGACCGCTCGAGGCGGCGGCTGCACAGGCTTGCGAGCCCTTGTTCTCTCGGTCAACTCGCTCACCTTCTCGCCCTCTTGCTCCCCTTCTGCAGCGCACGCCGTCGCGCCCTCGCCCCTCCACCTCGTCCTCGACCCGTGCTCGACCGCCGCCGTCGTCCGACAGAGCTCTGCGCCGACCTCATCAACCTCCGCCCGTCCGGCGACCCTGCGCTTGACGCACGATGGGCATCCTCCGCCTGCCGGACCTCACCCAGGGCAACCCCTACGCCCGCATCTACACCGTCTTCCACGCCGCGCTCGCCCCGACGCCAACACCGGGCTTCGCCACGCGCCTCTACGTCCTGTGGGCACTCGCCGGATAGTGCGTCGGCTCCGGCTTCTTTCCCTCAGCGCCCTCGAGCCCGACGAGCGCCCAACTGACCTCTCCGTCGTCGTTGCGCGCAGTGGCATGGTCATCTCGCTCGTCTACCTCTGCACGATGAACATCGAGTACCGCCGGCGCGAGAAGCGCTTCTGGCTCTGGCGCCTCGTCACTCGACCAAACGGGCGCTACATCGTCGGCAAGTGCGTCGTCCCCTCCGTCGTCCCGCTCGTTCCCTCCGTCGCCCTCGGCTGACGCTCGTCCCTCTCCCTCACAGCCAACACGCCCTGTTCGCCATCCTCACCTTCATCAGCTGCGCCGTCTCGCTCGGCTACTTCTACAACATGCAGCAGGTCTACCTCGTCCATCGGTACCAGGAGGAGTCGTTCTACTGGCGCAACTTCATCTGGTTCGTCCTCTTCTCGCTCCCCTCTCCCTCGCTCGACGAGCTCCTGCTGACTCTTCTCTGCCTCGCTCGTAGGGTTCCTCTGATCCTGCACGCCTGGATCTCGTCGTGGAGCAACCTCCAGGCGTCCGTCCTGTCGACGCAGAAGGCGACGAAGCGGCACCTCGTCTGCCCAATCGTCGCCAACTCGCTCTACATCGCTGGCTTGGTCATCATTCTCGTGCCCGTCATTGTGCGTCCCTCTCTCTGCGACTCTCGAGCCGCTCAACGTGCTGACTTTCATCCTCGCCTTGCAGATCCTCGATACCTTCTCCGGCCTGTCATGGCACCGAGCGTGGCTCTTTGGCCTCAAGCTGCGCGCTCTCGTCCTCGAGCGCATGGTCTCGAACCCGAACGACACGCCGAGCGAGGTCGAGGCAGTCGTCATGCCGTTGCTCAACCCGTTCAACGACAAGCTCGACTTGTGCATCGAGTGCGTCCCCTCGCTCTCCTCCCTCCTCCTCTCGTCGCTCTCGTCTGACAGCTCTTCGACCGCAACAGCCTCATCCAAGCCGATCACGCCGTTTATGCCTTCGTCATGGTCATCATCATCGCCGTCAACCTCGGCGGGCTCGGGCTCCTCTTCACGCTTCGAGGCCAGATCCGGTGCGTCCACTCAGCTCTCCTCGCTCTCACGCCGCCCTGCATAGGCTGACTCGAACCTTCCTGCAGCTTCAACACCGGGCGTCTCACGAGCCAGATCCGCCAGAGCTCGAGCGTGCACGGCATCCCCGTCCTCTCGGGCACGCACGGCGCGTCGAGCGCCAAGGAGACGTCGAGCACGTCCGGCACGCCGCCCGACTCGCCGACGACGTCGCACCCGCTGTCGGCGACCGAGCCGGCGCAGGCGCAGGCGCACAAGTCGCTCGTGCGGCAGGTCGTCTTTGCCCGGTCGGGGGACCGTGCGGCCGACGACGGCGGCGAGAAGGACGGCAACAAGCAGATGTCGGTCGCGCAGCTCAAGGACGCTGCGAGCGACAAGTCGCCGGCTGGGGCGTCGCAGCGGCAGCAGGCCAAGCAGCTCCTCGCGCTCAAGAAGATCGAGCTCGACCTCCTCGTTGTGCGTCCCGCTCGCTCCCCTCCTCGACCTCGAGGCTCATGGACTGACTCTTCTCGTCCTTGACATGCAGTTCCTGTCCGCCATCGTCATCATGTCGACCGTCTTCCTCGCCCTCGCGCTCTGGCTCGCCATCAACCCGATCTCGGTCTACTCCAAGTGGAAGAGGTGCGTCTCTCCCTCCTCCTCAACTTCGCCTTCGTCCCGCCGCACTCTCGCTGACGCCTGTTCGAGTTATCGTGCGCAGGATGGAGGTCTCGTTCACCTTGACGATCTGGATGTACCTCGTCGGCGTCGACGTCGCCCTCAGCTTCCTCCTGATCAACAGCATCCGCCACCTCGTCTCGCCCAACTCGCGCCTCGCCCACTTCATCGGCTGCGGCACGTCGCAGAATGAGCGCGACCGCGTCCGGGGCAGCATCACGGGCTTGACGACGAGCGACGAGTTCGAGACGGGCACGATGACTGGCTCGAGGCCGGCTCGGCTCGGCGCCGAGGGCGTCCTCGGCGACCTGCGCGAGGAGGACGAGGAGGAGCGCGGCGTGCACGTCTCGATCGAGACGCACGTCGTCGAGGAGGAGAGCCCGGAGCGGACGCCGGCGACGGCGCGAGACTCGGCTGAGTGGCGCGTTTGAGCGAGGGAGACGAGGGCGGCGGGACCTAGACGAGCAGTGCCGGTGTTGTACAGCTAGCTAGATCATCTCAACATTGAGCTATTCACTGGACGAGTGCGGCCCTGCGAGAGGCGTTCTCGAGAGGAGCTCGCAGCGAGGGAGCTGCGCGTCTCGAGGAGAGGGAGAGGGTCCGTGCAGGTTCTCCATCTCGCGCCAAGCGTTTGCACTCGCGCACACTCTCGAGACATCACAATGCGCAAAGAGAGGCTCGGAGAACGAGAAGAGCTGATATGACAACACGACCGCTACGCTCGGCTCGCCGCTCGGACCGCTCCCTGCGCTCGCCTCGTTCACCTCTCGCGGTTGCACTCGCAGTCGCACCCGGCGACGGCGCACACCTCGGAAGCTGCGACGAGAACGAGGAGGAAAAGTTAGGACCTGGACGACGAGCGGGAGAGAAGGAGGAGGAGGAGGGAGAAGAGGGAGGACGCACTCTCGAACCAGGCGAGGAGGTGCGAAGCGTGCCCGCCGTGCCTGCACCTTTGGCACCAGCAGAGGGTCGCAGCTGCGCGCAGAGGATCGTAGATTGTTAACTCTGCTCGGCGCGAGGACGAAGAGAAGAGGAGAGAAGAGAGAGAGAGAGAGAGAGACGCACGACCGTGAGCGTCGAACGAGTGCAGCGACGGTCGCTCGAGGCAGATGCAGCACGCCGGGACCTGCTTGCTGCACGACGGGCAGAGCGTCGACTGCGGGCAAGGAGAGCGAGAGGAACGTCAGCTCGCCTGCCCCGAGACGGAGGGAGGGAGAGAGGAGAACGAGCTGCAGACGCACCTTGACGCCGAGCTGTGCACCTGCGCCCCTCCCCGCCTCGTTCAGCTCGCCGAGCATGCCCGCGCCCTTCGACGGCGCAATGTTGGTCGCGCAGAACTGGCACCGCACGACGATCTGCGGCGGCGCCGTCCTCCTCATCGCGCCGGCGACCTCCTTGGCCTCGGCGTTCCTGCCGGCCAACCGCGCCTGCTCGAACGCCGCCCGGGCTCGACGGCCTCGCGCAGCGTCGAACATGGCGCGCGCGGCGTACAGCTGGAGGCGGTCGAGCTGCGCGCGGTACGTCTCGACCCAGCGCTGGACGCGCATGTCGGCGCGGATGAGGCCCGGCGAGGTGAAGCTGCACGCGAGGGCGACCGTCTGGACGTCGCCCGAGCGGTCGACGTAGGCGCTCAGGAGCTTGAGGCCGTCGTTGCGCAGGCCGAAGAGGACGACGGCCTCGAGGTCGGACGACGAGAGCGCCTCGTCGCCGAGTTCTTGCAGGAACGGGATGAGCTGCGAGCGGAGCAGCGTGAGCGTCAGCGAAGAGGCTTTGGCGAGGAAGGCGACGGTGTGAGAGAGCTGGGACGCACCTCGCTGTCGGAAAGGAACCTGCGAGCGCTCATCGGCTCGGTCAGCTCTCCAAGCTCACGAGATGGAGGACAGGCGACGAGGACGCACCTGAGAGCAACGGCGACCCGATCCTTGAGAGGCAGGCCCATCTCGTCGACGAGCTCGCGCCAGTCGCTCGTCGCGAGGAAGGCGAACATGGCCCGGACCCACGGCGTCTCGACGTCGGACGAGAGCGAGCGACACAGGGCGGCGTAGTTGGACTCGGACGAGGCGTTGCGCAGCGTGTCCTTCTGGGCGAGCTGCGAGCGCGAGAAGAAGGAGTCAGCGAGTGGACGAAAGGCGAGGCGCGAGAGTGAGGAGGGGAGGTCCGTGCGCAGGACGACGTACGTAGGCGGCGATGATCGGTGCGAGCATGCGCAGGTTCTCGTCTGCGGGCTCACCGTCAGCAAGCAGTTCCAGGGCAGGTCGACAAGAGGAGGAGAGGGAGCGGGCGCACCTTTGCACGAGCGCAGGTGGTTCATGGCTCGCTCCATCTGTCCCGAGAAGAAGGCGTGCCGAGCCGCCGCCTCGTGGTCGCCCTTCTTGGCGAGCCTGCGTGTGGCAAAACAAGGAGAAGGCCGTCAGTACCTGCTCGAGGAAGGAGGACGACCAAGATGAGGGAGCTCTTGACGCACCGGTCGCAGACGGCCTCCCAGCCTTCCTCCCACTCTGCGCCGCACGCACTGAGCGCGATCTTCCTCTGCGCTGCGAACTGGCTGCTCGAGATGGCAAACGTGTTGGCGAGCCGGCGCCGGGCGACGAGCGTCGCGCACGCCGCCGTGTAGGCCGCGTTGCGCGACTGCGCCTCGTCGCCGCGCCGCAGCGAGCGCGAGATGTCGCTGTAGATCGAGCGCGGCGTCGGCGTGCGGCGCCCACTCGACGACGAGCTCGGCCCGTCGACGGGCGAGGGCGGCGTGCCCGTGCCGTTGGGCGACGACGCGCCTGACGACAGGGCCGGGTTGGTCATGCCCGAGGGGAACCCGAGGAGGATGCGCAGGACGCCGCGGAACCGGAAGTCGTAGTCGATCGTCGAGTTCTCGCTCGAGAGGCTCTGGGCGCGGGCGACCCATTGCCAGAACTCGGCGATGCCGTCGTCGCACATGGCGGCGTTGACGAGCGCGTCCGAGCCGTACCCGGCGTCGACGCGCTGCCGGATGACAACGCTCATGTCGGTCGCGAGCGCGGCGAGGCCGCCGCTCGTCGACGCCGTCGCGCAGCCGTCGAGCGCGCCGTGAGCGCCCGCGCCCGCGGCGCCGGGTCCGGACGGCGACGACGACCCGGCGAGCTGCGGCACCGGGCCCGACGAGATGCGCCGCAGGAGCCCGCCGCCTGGCAGGCCCGGTCGAGGCGTCGCGTTGCGGTCGACCGGGTGGAGGAGCCCGGCGAGCGAGAGCTGCCGCCCGCGGTCGAGCTGCGGGCTGAGCGGGTCGACCGAGAGCTGCAGTGCGGCGGGCGTGTGCGGCGAGATCGACGTGTTGTGCGGGTCGGTAGCGGGGAGGGTGACGGCGTGCTCGCCGTCGGCGGCGGCGAGTTGCGAGGAGGAGGGGACCGAGAGGAACGTCTGCTCGTCGGTCGAAGTCGTGAGGACGATGCCGCGCTCGGTGAAGGCGGCGTGGGGCGAGGCCGGGAGCTTGACGAGCTCGAGGCGTTGGCCGGACGAGCCCGGGTTGGACGAGTCGCGCGAGAGGCCGACGAAGTGGAGGTCGTGCGGCGAGGACGAAGGTGCGCGGGCGAAGGCGAACGAGATGAGCGAGTGCTGGAAGGCGCGCGCTGCGGGACAAGCACAGAGTGAGTCAGCACGCTGCGGCGAGGACCTGCGCTGTAGGACCGGAGCAGAGAGAGAGGGCGAGACGCACTTTGTCGGTCGTCGAGCACGATGGGCATGCGCAGCGGCTCCTTCTCCTCGCCGCGGTCGTCCCTCCCATCCCTCGCCGCCGTCGCCGACGCCGAGCCATCTTGCCCTCCCGCTGCTGCCGAGCCCGCGCTGCGTCCACCCGCCCTCGTCGCCGCCGGCCCTGCCGCGCCAACGAGCCTCGGGCCCGGCCCGTCGACAAGGTTCCACACCCTGACCCTGCTCGCGTCCTTCTCGAGCGTCGCGAACTGGCCCCGCCGCTCGGTGCTCCACGCCGTCTCGCCGAGCGGGCGCGCGACGACGTTGGCGCGCATCTTCTGGGCCGAGATGCTGCCGGCGTCGGTCTCGCTCCACGCGAGGAGCGGGTCCATGGGCTTGCGCAGGTCCCACAGGCGCACGACGCCGTCGTCACCGTGCGAGGTGAACTGCTGGCCGTGGAACGGGTTGGCGGCGATGCCGTACACGGCCCGGGTCGACCAGGTCGTCACGGTCGACGGCGGCGAGCGCAGGTCGTACACGCGCAGCCACTTGTTGGCCATGGCGGCAGCCAGGAGGGGTGTGTGGGACGCCGACGAGCCGGGCGACGAGGGCGACGAGAGGAAGGCGGCCGACGTGACGACCTCGGACGAGCCGAACGAGACGAGCGGGGTCGGGTCGGTCGACGACGACGACGAGGAAGGGCCCGATGCCGGCGAGTTGCCGCGCCCTCGTCCCGACTGCGAGGCGTCGCGCTGGAGGGAGAAGGCGCGGTGGCCGCTGCCCGGCGCGGGGTTGAGGTGCGAGGGGAAGGTCGAGGTGGACGACGAGTCGAGCGAGCGCGAGACGTCGTAGACGAGGAGCGACTCGCCGCGGCCCTTTTCGAGCCCGACGGCGAGGAGGCCTGGGTCGTCGGGGCAGAAGGTGACGACGTTGCACGGGCGCGAGTGTCGGACTGCGAGCGGGCAAGGACGAGGGAGGGTGGGGAGGAAGGGTCAGCGAGGGAAGAGAAGGAGTTGAGGCGCAGAGGGGACGAGCCGTTGATCTGGACGGCGGCAGGTGCTCGTGGGCGGTCGTGCTTTGTGCCATCGTCGAGGCGCAGGAGGAGGACGCGGCCGGTCGAGAGGCCCGCGGCGACGAGGGGAAAGTTGGCGTGAGGGGCCCACGAGAAGGCGCGCAGGCCGGCGAGCTCGGTGACGACGGTGGTGGCGGTAAAGGCTTTGGTGCGCTGGCCTGGCTGGTGCGAGTACAGGCGCAGTTCTGCGCCGCCGCCGACGAGGAGCCGGTTGGACGAGGAGGACGAGGGCGAGGGGTCCCACAGGACGCTCTTGCCGCGGGTCGACTGCATGGCGGGGTAGAGGGAGCTTGTCGCCCTGGGTCGGACCGCTCTCGAGCCTGGCCGAGCGAGGCGAGGCGTGAGGGAGGAGCGAGACCAAGTGGGGGAACCGCTGCCAGAGCTCTGGCTCGCGTCTGGCTCTCTCGTTGGGCATGGCAGGAGTGTGAGGAGCTGCAGTAGGAACTACTGCAGCGACTGAGAGCTTCCACCTGGCATCACGGAGGCGAGAGCGAGGCTGCCGTGTCCGGGTTCGCTTTCATCGTCGCGGCGGCCAACTGTCGCTTGGTCTCGTCCTCACCCACAGCTGCGCTCTGCCGCCGAGCTGCACTAGTCGCGCAAGATGGCACCAACAGCACCGCGCAGGCGAGCAGCAGCCCTCGTCGCCCTCGCGTCGCTCTTCCTCGTCGCCCTCTCCCTTGTTCCCTCCGCGTCGGCCGCCTCGCTCCTGGCGATAGACTACGGCACAGACTCGTTCAAGGCCTCGCTCGTCAAGCCAGGCGTCCCCTTCGACGTCCTCCTCACAAAGGAGGGCCGCCGCAAGACCCAGGCCATCGTCACCTACCGCAACGACGAGCGCTTTGTCGGCGGCGACGCAGAGAGCCTCGTGCGTCCCTTCTCCCTGCGCCCTGCTCCCTCATCTCGACCTCCTCAAGCTGACCACTCGGAGCCCGCACGCAGGCCACCCGCTTCCCGCAAGACACCCTCCACTCGGCCAAGCTCCTCCTCGCACACCCTCCCTCGCACCCTCAAGCCCAGCTCCACTCGGCCCTGTACGACCTCCCGCAGACCACCACGGCCCGCTCGTCCCCCGCCGTCACCCTCGGCACCGGCAGCAAGCGCAGCACCATCCCCGTCGAGGAGGCCCTCGCCTTCCAGTTCGTCTACGCCAAGGAGCTCGCAGAGGACGCCGCGCGCGAGCCCGTCCGCGACACGGTCGTCACCGTCCCCGGCTGGTTTGCCGACAAGGAGCGCAGGGCCATCATGGACGCCGCCGACGTCGCCGGGCTCCGGGTCGTCGGCCTCGTCAACGACGGCGCAGCCGGTGCGTCGCCTCCTTCCCTCTCTCGCCTCTCTCCAGCTCGTCTACCCCTTCTCGAGCCATGCTGACGCTCTTCCTCGCTCGCAGCTGCCGTCAACTACGCCATGGGCCGCACCTTCCCCGCCTCGCCGACCTACCACCTCATCTACGACCTCGGCTCGGGCTCGCTCCGCGTCTCGCTCGTCTCGCTCAAGTCGGCCCTCCTCCCCGACCCGCACTCGCTGTCCGACCCGCCCCAGATGAAGAACGTGACGGCCCTCACCGTGCACGGCTTCGCGTACGACCTCGAGGTCGGCGGGTACGTGTTCGACCGCATCGTGCGCGACCTGCTCGTCGAGGCGTTCGACGACACGGTCGGCAAGCAGCTCGCCCAGGGCAAGAAGGTCACCGACGACAAGCGCGCCATGGCCAAGCTCCTCAAGGAGGCGACGCGCGTCAAGCAGGTCCTCAGCGCCAACACGGCCGCCAACGCTCGTGTGCGTCCCTCTCCCTCTCGCCCTTCCCTCGCAGACTCGCACCCGACTGACGCTCTCACTCTCCCGCAAACAGATCGAGGGCCTCATCGACGACCTCGACTTCCGCACCGAGATCACGCGCGCCTCGCTCGAAGCCCGTGCCGCCTCACTCGTCCCGCACCTGTCGAGCGCCATCCAGTCGGCGCTCGAGACAGCCTCGCTCTCGCTCTCCGACATCGAGTCGGTCATCCTCGTCGGCGGCTCGTCGCGCGTCCCGCTCGTCCAGGCCGCCGTCGCCGAGGCCGTCGGCGCCGACAAGATCGCCAAGAACGTCAACGCCGACGAGGCCGGCGTGCTCGGCGCGGCGCTCTACGGCGCGAGCAGCGTCCCCGGGTTCCGCACCAAGGACATTCGCGTCGTCGACGTGACGCCGTTCGCCGTCGACGTCGCCTACGAGGCCGAGAAGGGCTCGATCGGTGCGTGCTCCCTTCCCGCTCGGCTCGTCGACCCGCACTCCGAGCGGTACGCTGACGAGCTTTGCGCGTCTTGTCTCCGATACGCAGACGGCGAGCCCCGCATCATTACGACCCACCTGTTCCCGGCCCACACCAAGCTCCCCTCGCGCAAGACGCTCACGCTCCGCCGCACGACCGACTTCTCGCTCGACCTGTCGTACCCGCCCTCGTCGCTCCCCGCCGCGCCGGCCGGCCACCTCTCGACCGTGCGCCTGACGGGCATCACGAGCGCGTGCGCCAACCTGACGAGCGACCAGCTCGTCAACGCGACGGTCCAGGTCCCGCTCGAGCTCGACGCCAACGGCCTCGTCAAGGTCGGCAAGGCCGTCCTCATCCTGCGCGAGGACGACGCCGAGTCGGCCAAGGGCGGCGACAAGAACGGCGTCGCCGACAAGCTCAAGGGCCTCTTCTCGCGCTTCGCGGGCAAGAACGGCACCGAGTCGGGCTCGACGGCAGGCGCCGGCCCCGGCGCGTCCGAGGGCGACGCCGACGAGGCTGCCGAGGGCGCCGAGGACAAGGAGCCCATGTCGGACGAGGACAAGGCCGAGCTCGACCGGCTCCTCGCCGAGGCGGCGCTGCCGCCCGCCAAGGTCACGCTCGGCACCGAGATCGTCCAGCCGCAGGAGGGCGGCAAGAGCATGGCCAAGGAGGACCTCGTCGACGCCAAGAAGCGGTGCGTCCCCTTCTCTCTCGCTCGCCGCAGCATCTCCCTCTCGACGAGCTCGCCGAGCTGACTTCACCTTGCTCGCCCCCCCCTCTTCTCTCCCTCGAACAGCCTCCGCGACGCCAAGTCGGCCCTCACGCGCAAGCTCGCCCGCGAGGAGGCGCGCAACGTCCTCGAGGCGTACGTGTACAAGGTGCGCGACCTCGTCGAGGGCGGCTCGCGCGAGAGCGACGCGTTCGTCGCCGCGTCGGTCCCGGCCGAGCGCGAGAAGGTGCGCGAGCTGCAGAGCCAGACGGCCGAGTGGCTGTGGGACGAGGGCGAGGCGGCAGAGACCAAGGCGCTCAAGGACAAGAAGCGCGACCTCGAGTGCGTCGTCCTCTTCCTCTTTCGCTCTCGCTCTCTCCTATCTCTTCCAGGTCGTCCGTGAGCTGACGACTTGTACTTGCACGCTCGCAGGAAGCTCGTCAAGCACATCCTCTCGCGCTCGACCGAGGCGCTCGCCCGCCCTGCGGCGCTCTCGTCCCTCCAGTCGACCCTCTCGACCGCCTCGTCCTTCCTCTCGTCGGCGCGCGCCAACGCTACCGCGACGACCGCTTCGGACCCGGACGCGCCACAGCGCTTCACGGCCGACGAGCTCGACAAGTTCGACGGGCTCGTGCGCGACTCGCAGACGTGGGTCGCCAACGCCGAGGCGCGCCAGGCCAAGCTCAAGGCGCACGAGGACCCGGCCGTGCGCGTCGCCGAGGTCGACAAGAAGCTCAAGGAGGTCGAGCGCGAGCTGGCCAAGCTCGAGAAGAAGAAGGTGCCGCGCAGGAGGAAGGCGGGCACCAAGGCCGAGACGGTCAAGCCTGAGCCGACGGCCGAGCACAGGAAGGACGAGCTCTAGACGACGACGACGCCCTTACGTAGCAACCCTACCCGCAGCAGCATGCCTCTCTCCCTCTCTCCCTTGCACAGAATTCCGATCTCAACCGGACCGTCGAGCGAGGTGCGAGTTGGCCGAGCAGACGGGCCGAGCTCTTGCGCGTACCCAGAGCGGCAGCATGAGCACGCTCGAGCGGTGGGACGACGCCGAGCGAGAGAGATGCCGACGAGGCGAGGTCGATTAGCAAAGCGTCAAGCAAAACGCGGCACCGATCGTAATCGCGCATTAGGATTTCGAACCGGGCCGCAAAACA
>Ga0308169_10002428_pt1 | contig 19342 bp, 18 predicted proteins | sample PhyBR1_2_FD_202139 | JGI IMG/M metagenome (GOLD analysis project Ga0308169, IMG submission 202139) | Phyllosphere microbial communities from UC Gill Tract Community Farm, Albany, California, United States - DLSLSB.R1 | ecosystem: Host-associated > Plants > Phyllosphere > Unclassified | place...
GCAACCTCGCTGCGGCCCAGGAGAGCAGAAGAGAGAGAGGACGTACAAAGGGCAGCGCGCGAGGAAGCCTAAGAGACGATGAGGAGGTTATGGACTGCGCGCGAGGGGAAGAAGGAGGAGGTCAGTGACGAGAGCTTGTCAGGCGAGCGCGAGCGCACAGAGCCGAACAGAAGACGCACTTTCCGAGCACCACGTCTCGCCGATGTCGATGACGCCCATGCGGCCCATCTCGTCCTCGTTCGGGTCGTCGAGCGTCTTGACGCCCGCCTCCTCGACCGCCTCCTGCAGCTCGATGATGGCCTCGAGCGACTCGGACTCGGAGCCGATAAAGGTGCCGAAATGGACGCCTGTGTGCGCAGTGAGTCAGTCGAGCTCACAGGAGGAGGAGGAGGAGGAGGAGGAGGAGGAGCGCGAGAGTAGGACGCACCGATCGTGTTGCGGCTGCGGACGTCGAGGTGGATGTCGACGGCGTCGGCGGGCGAGCCGTGCAGCGCGCTCGAGATGTTTTCGTGGTGCAGCTGCGTGTGAGGAGGCCGAGTGAGTCAGGCTTCGAGCTGCGAGGCTCGAAAGAGGAGAAGTAGGGACGCACTCGAAGGCCGATGGCGGAGACGAACCCGAGGCTGCCGCCGCGCCAGATCGGCACGAACGACACGTCGAACGGGCCAAACTTGAGCCCAATCTCGTCAAACGCCGGGCAGACCGGGTGCTGACAGCGGCGGTGGCGGCGGTAGCCCGTGTCGCTGCATGAGGTGGACGAGGAGGAGGTCGAAGAGACGGTCAGTGCTCGCTCGCGCGCTCGCCGATGAAGAGTGAGATGAGGAAGTGAACGCACCCAGCATGAAAGATGGCGCCCTTGCGGATGACCCTCTTGCTCCACCGACCCTTGTGCACGGCCCTGCCAACCTCCTCCTCGGCGCGCTTGGCCTTCGCCGCGCTCTCTCGCGCCCGCTCCTCGGCCGCGACCTTCTCCTCGTCGACCTCGTCCGCCTCGGGCGTAGGAGGGTCCGACACCTTGCCGAGCGCCGTCGGCTCGCCGGGCGAGCTCGTCCCGCTCGCGTGCCCGTCCGCCGCCGCCGGGCTCGGCACGTCGAGCAGGCCCGACTCGCTCCCCGCCTCGCGAGCGTGCTGCCGCTCGCGCGCCATGCGCAGGCTGCTCGAGCGCGAGAGGGGCGGCGGCGCAGGCGGGGTCGACAGGCTGCTGCGCCGGTTCGGGAGCGGCGGCCGCTCGGCGCTCGAGAGGCGGCGCGTGAGCGACTTGGAGAAGGACGAGGAGCGCTGCAGGAGCTGCGAGACCGAGCCGCGCCGAGACGGCGAGGTATCGACGCTGCGAGAGCCGCGGCGCTGCCGAGGCACCTGGAGCGGGGCGACGGGGACGGGGTCGGACGAGGTGGTTGCCGTGCTCGACGTCGGCTGCAGCGACAGGTCGTTGCTCGAGCCGCCGGGCGTCGAGAGAGGCGAGCTGCGCATGGACGGCGGCTCGAGGTGCGCGCCCGTGTCGTGCAGCGGCGACGCCTTGTGCGTGTCGTCGTCGTCCTCCTCGACGGCGAAGTCGCCGTCCTCGGGCTCCTCGACGAGGACCGACTTGGCCATGGCGGCGATGACCTCGTCTGCGTCGGGAGCAGAGACGAACGAGGCGTTCGAGGCGGTCGTGATGGCCGAGTCGTTGGTCTCGCCGCGACCGAAGAAGGGCGCCGGGTTGGGCGCGTCCGACTCGAGAAGGTGCTCGACGACCCAGCCGCACCACAGCGTCGACCCTTGGTCGGCGGGAGAGCGACCTGTTGCGAGGACGAGAGTCAGCTTTGATCGAGATGGGATTGCCAAAGAGGGTGCGAGAGAAGGAGGGGGACGCACCCGAGTTGTGCTGCGCCGGCACGCACGTGAAGCGCACTCGCTCCTTCTCCCTCGGCGGCTCGCTCCTCGTGGACTGCGAGCGACCCTTCTGCCCGCTCAGGAAGTCCTCGTCGGGCGGGGTAGGTGCGGCGAGAGGAGGAGGGACGAGGCCAAAGTCGGACGGCGTGAGGTCGACGTCCTGCCACCAGTCGAGCTCGATGATCTGCGACAGCGGGACGCCGCTCGCGAAGAACCACTGCTTGTTGCCTGTTGCAGGACCTGCGTCAGTGCTGAACTCGCAGAGATGCGCAGAGGGAGAGCGGGACGCACCGAGGGGAACGAGGAACTTGGCTCGCGGCCATTTGTCGAGGACCTGCTTGACGCTGCCGGCGTCGAGGTGGTCGTAGCTGCGATGCAGAAGAGGCAGCATCAGCTCGAGTCTGCGGCGCAGAGGTAGACGAGGGGGCGAGCGACGCACTGGTTGTGCGAGATCAAGACGGCGTCGACGCCGGGCAGGTCCTGCACCTCGCACGGCGCCGCGCGCAGCCGTCCAGGGCCCGTGTAGCTCGTCGGCCCTGCTCGCTCGCTAAAGATCGGGTCGAACAGGAGCTTGAGCGTCGTGCCCTCGCCCTCGGCGTACTGGTCCTCCTCGTCGACGGCGCCTTTGCCGCCGCCGCGCACCTTGGCCTCGTCCGCCTCGCCGTCGACGCTCCTGCGCCTCAGGCCCGACAGCGGGTCCGGCGCGACGTCGAGCGGCAGCTGGACGTAGACCGACGCGTGGCCGAGCCAGGTCGAGCGCGCGAAGCCGGCCTTCTTGCCCGTGCCGTCGCCCTCGGCGGCCCGGCGGAGCTCGCGGACCTTTGCGCGGCCCCAGTCGCCCGGGTCGAGCACCTTGAGCTCGCGCGCCTTGGGGTGCTTGTTGAGGTGCAACTTGGGCCAGCCGAGCCAGGCGCCGCCGAACAGGAGCTCCGAGGCGGTCGGGGCGGACGCGCTCGGCCACGGGTTGCGGTAGGTGACGGTGCCCGTGATGGGGTGGACGACGTGGTGCGCAGGGCGGTCGGGCGGCGACTCGGGTTCGAGAGGATGCGGCACCATCGTGCGGAGCCCGAGGTCGGCGGGAGGGCGGGCCGAGGGGGAGTCGAGAGGGGCGAGGTGCGCCGGCGTGCTGGCGGTCGAGGTGTGCGGAGCTGGCTGGTCGTGCTTAGCAGCGCGCGCGAGCGTTGTAGAGCGAGGCGTTGGCTGAAAGCGGAGTGGCTCCTCCGCAGCCGGTGACGGCCCGCTCGCGGCGACTCACTTTTACGCTCTCGAAGTGGACCTGCAGCGCTCTCGCACTTGCTCCTCGACAGGCATTGCACTGCTATGAAGGCTCTTGCGGGTCGCGAGCGAGATGGCCCTCGCACGAGCACGTCCCGCTTCTCGTTCTCTCGACGGCGCTCGACGTGCTGCAGGCCCGAGGAGTTCAGGAGCGACTGGCTCCGCGACATGTTACAGATGGGTCGAAGAGGGCGAGTCGTCCTATCGCCAAGGAGGAGAAGCCCTGCTGGCTCAAGCCGGAACGCGAGCAACCAAAGGGGCGTCGGCGGTCGGTGCGGGCGGCAGGACGTGCGGCGCGCCGTGCGTCATCGGTCGCAGCGAGTTGTAGTGCTGTGAGATAGAGGAGAGCAAGAACGAGGTCAGCTTCTTGCTTTAGAGCGGCTGCAGCACGGACCTCGAGGCGGCCTGACGAGCACGACTCGAGACCTTGACGACGAGCACGAGGAAGGAGGAGACGCACCTCGCCGAGGCCGTACATCTTGCGGTGATAGCTGCGAGCAAAATGAGCAGCGTCAGCTCAAAAGACGGACGAGCGCCTGGAGGGAGGGAGACGAGGACGCACGAGATGAGCATGGCTCGTTCCCGCGGAAAGTCGGACCCGTGCTCGACCATTTCGGTCCCTGCCTGCACGACGATGACGGGCGCTTCGTAATGGAGCGACAGGGCACGGATCTGCGGTCGAGGGGTCGGATCATCAGCGCCGGGCTGAAGAGGAATGCGACGGTCGACAGGAAGGAGCGAGAGACGCACCTCTGGCTCGCCGCCCCACTCTGCCGTGCTCTCGACCGTATCGCAGTACCGCGCAAACTCGGCTGCGAGGCAAAGGAGGGAAGCGTCAGCCTCCTCGCGCAGTACTGCCGAGCGGCGAGCAGATCCGCCCGAGGGGAAGGGAGAGGGAGGACGCACTCGGGCTCATCATGTTCTCTGGGTCGACCTCGCTCGGCAGGAACGGCAAGAACTCGTCGGGATGTGCGCGCATGTACGCGGCCGCCTTGGTGCGCGTGTCGCGGTGCGTCTCCTTTTCGGGCTGCGAGGTGGGAGGACGAGGAGGGTCAGTGCGGCGAACGCGCTCGATCCGCCTTCGCAGAGTCGACTGCACAGTAGCTCGTCGAGTCGGGAAACACCGCGCTGTGCGACAGAGCCGTGGGAGAGGGGAAGACGCACCGACAGCTTGAGGAAGTTGACCTGGTCGGCCACGGCGGAGTACATGCTGCGGGCGCGTCGACGAGGGTGTCAGCTTGCTGCGAGCGAGCAAGGGCGAGGCCGGGAGAAAAGAACGCACCAGTGACCGTCGGGCTCGATCTCCTTGATCATGACCTTGAGCTTGCGGCACTGGGTCTCGATGGCCTGCTTCTCCATCTCGACCGAGCGGTCGTTCTCGGCGACGACCTCGGCCTCGGCGTCTCGTCGCTGCTGCTCGAAGTGGTCGGCCTTGCGCAGCTGTAGGAGCGGGCGAGGAGAGAGGGTCAGCTCTGGTTCGATGCGGTGCCGGCCGAGAGGGAGCAGGAGAGACAGCGGACGCACCTTGCGGGCGTGTTGCCGGTTCGGCTTGCGGTCGCCGCTCGCGTCCGAGTTGCGGTTGGGCATGAAGGCGTCCTTGAGGTCCTCCTTGAAACCGTTGAAGCGCTCGCGGGTCGAGTGCCCGCTGCCGTGGCTCGGAGTCGGGCTCAGGGCGTTGCTCGGCGTTGCGGGCTGGCTCGTCGAGGCGGGCGCGGTCGATGGTGGTGCCGAGTCGTCGTCGAGGTGCCCGCCGAGCTGCTCGAGGAGCTGGTCGGCCAAGTCGAGGACCTCGCCCTCCTCGGCGGGGTCGGGTCCGCCGCTCGAGACGACGTTGAGCTCGTCCTGGCGGGCCTTGGTGACGTCCTTGACGAGCTTGGCCTTGCTCTTGCCCTTGCCGCTCGAGGCTTTGCCGGGCTTCTTGAGCTTGCCGCGAGCGAGGAGCGGGTTGAGTGCCGAGGGAGTCGGCTTGGTCGCGGCTGCCGCCTCGACGATGGTCTGCGTGTTCTGCGCGTGGTGGGCTGCAGCTGCTGCAGACGAGTCGGCCATGGCGAAGATGGTGCTCGAGCTGGCTCGGGTGGGTGTCGAGGAGAGCGAGCGCCGCGACGTCGACGTCGCTTTCAAGGCTCGGCAGCTGATGACGGTCGTCCGCAGCACGCTCTCGCAGAGCCGGTATATCCAGTGGGTCCGTGCACTGATGCAGTCGTACGCGAGCTTGCTGCCGGACACGCTCGCCGCGCTGCCGCCGAGCCCGCGACCTGGTCTTGCGACGAGCCGCGCTTGAGGCCAGGGGGGGCAGCCGAGTCGCCGGCGGAGCTGGGGCGCCGGTCGAGCTGACCCCCACCTTCATCTCCGCTCGCCTCTCCTGCACCAACCTGCTCTCTCTCTCTCTCACCAAGCAGCACTTGCACACGAGCGTGCTCCCGACTCGACCCTCAGCAACCTCGCCCCCTCGCCCGCCGACTCTCCAACTCGCCGCCCACCCGAGCCGGCTCGTCACCCGACTTCGGCTTGCCATCTCGACCTCTCTGTCCCTCTCCCCTCGCACCGACCACCGCCGCGACCACGATGGACTTCCTCGCCGGACCCCTCGTCGAGCACCTCAAGTCGGGCTACGTCCCCCTCGTCCTCGCCGCCCCTCTCCTCGTCGTCCTCCTCTACTGCGCCGTCCCGCACTTCACCACTCGCGCCGGCCTGCGCAAGTACAAGGGCCCCGCCGCTGCCGGCTTCACTCGCTGGTGGATCGCGAGCCAGGTCCGAAAGGGCCACCGCAGCGAGGTCGTCCACGAGCAGCACCGCAAGCACGGCAAGTTCGTCCGCATCGCGCCCAACGAGGTCTCGATCAACGGTGAGTTGCTGTTCCTCTGCTTCCTCCTGCATCGCTCTCCGAAGGGGAGACAGGCGCTCTAGGCGGCGCCGAGCCGAGCGAGACCGCTGACTCGGACCCTCTTCCTCGTGCAGACCCGGCCGCCCTCCCCATCGTCTACGCTCACGGCTCGGGCTCGATCAAGGCCGACTTCTACGACGCCTTTGTCGCCTCCAAGGTCCGCGGCCTGTTCAACACGCGCGACCGCGCCGAGCACACGCGCAAGCGCAAGATCGTCTCGCACACCTTCGCGCCGTGCGTCCCCGCTCTCTCGCCCCCTCGCTCTCCCAGTCCGGTCCCTGACGAGCCTTTGGCCCCCGCCCGCAGTAAGAGCGTGCGCGAGTTCGAGCCCTACATCAACTCGACCGTGCGCGGCCTCCTGCGCAAGTGGGACGACCTGTGCGACAAGGCGGCCAAGGCGCAGACCTCGTCCAAGTACGGCGACAAGCTCAAGGGCTACGCCGTCGTCGAGACGCTTGACTGGTACAACGCGCTCGCGTTCGACATCATCGGTGACCTGGCGTTCGGCGCGCCGTTCGACATGATCGAGCGCGACGGCGCCGACACGGTCGCGATCACGAGGGAGGACGGCACCATCTTCTGTGCGTCGTCTCTCCTGGCTCCCCCTCGGGCTTCAATGTGTAAAGCTTTTCTCGCTGACGCTGTGCCCCGCTCGCAGATGCCGGCGGCGTGCAGATTCTCAACGAGCGTGGCGAGTACTCTGCGACGCTCGGCTGCCTCCCGCCCTGGATCCGTCCCTACATGAAGGTGCGCCGTCCTCGCTCTCGTCCGAGCAGCAACAAGAAGATCGAGGAGGAGAGCTGACCCTCTCTTCTCCCTCCTGCTTGCAGTACGTCGACCCGTGGTACGCTCGCGGCCTCAAGTCAGTCAACAACCTCACCGGCATCGCCCGCACGCGCGTCAACGAGCGCCTCCAGAAGGGCGCCGGCGACCGCAAGGATATCCTGTCGCACCTGCAGAACGGCAAGGACTCGGCCGGGCAGCCCATGGGCGTCCCCGAGCTCACGATGGAAGGTGCGTCCCGCTCTCACTGTTCGGGCCACGACAGGACGCATCTGACGGCTCCATTTTCGCCTGCAGCCCTCACACAGCTCATCGCCGGCTCGGACACGACCTCGAACTCGTCCTGGTGCGTTCGCTCGCTCTCGGCCTTCCCAAAGTCGAGTTCGCCCCTGACTCGCCCTCTCGCTGTCGCAGCGCCATCATGTACTACATCGTCTCGAACCCGCACGCCTACAAGAAGCTGCGCGAGGAGCTCGACTCGACGTTTGCGCCTCGAGGGCTCTCCGGCGTCATGGAGTACGACGACGTCAAGTCGCTCCCCTACCTCACGGCGTGCATCAACGAGGCGCTGCGCCTGCACTCGACGTCGGGCATGGGCCTCCCTCGCATCATGCAGCAGGAGGTGCGTCGACTCGTCTCGCTCGAGCGCTCGGACCTGCTGCGCGCGCTCGCGCTGACTCGCTCCTCCCCGATCCTTGCAGACCGAGGTCTGCGGCGAGGTCTTCCCGGCCGGCACCGTCCTCTCGGTCCCGTCCTACTCGATTCACCGCCTCAAGAACGTCTGGGGCGACGACGCCGACGAGTACAGGCCCGAGCGTTGGCTCGTGTCCGAGGAGAAGTCGCGCGAGCTCGAGAAGGCGCTCAACATCTTCTCGTACGGCCCGCGGTCGTGCGTCGGCCGCAACGTTGCCATGATGGAGCTCTTCTGCTTCATCTCGACGCTCAACTACCGCTACGACTTTGTCCTCGCCGAGCCGGAGAAGGGCATGCCGACCGTCGAGGGGTTCCTGCGCAAGTGCGTCCGCTCTCTCTCCTCTCTTGCTCTCTCGCCCGTCCACCGGCCGTCGTCGCTGACTCGGAGCCTCCCTACAGGCCTACCGGCGTCCTCATGGGCCTCAAGAAGCGCGAGCCGACGTACTACTGAGCGCTCTGTCCCCCTTCCCCTTGTTCAGCCTCCTCGCCGACCTCCTCTCGCAGGGCTCTTCCTTGTACCGCTTCACCTGGCTCGCCTCCTTTGCAGTACCTCTCTCGAAAAGACAGTGCCAACGCAGCGCGCCCTTCGTTCCCTCCTGTTCAGCGGGCTCGAGAGCGACTGAGGGCCCGAGAGCCGACTTTTCCGCTCGCTCGGCTCGCCGTTCCGAGCGAGTTCAAAGCTTGACGAGAGGGAAGCGTGCACGAGCAAGTGGCTGCAAGGAGAGGCAAAGTGGCCGTGTCTCTGGGTTTGGCGATGCGAGGCTCGTGAATGGGCGAGCGAGCTCGACGACGAGCCGGGCTGAGCGCGTCGAGCTCGACTCTCCCCTTCCCCCCACTTTCACAGTCACCAGCTCGCTACGAGCACCAAGGAGCAGCCGCGGCACCTTTAGACGTCTCCAGGCCCCTCTAGACGCCCCTCTCAGCGCAACCCAGCCGCCCCCTCGCCGCGCGCGCCTCCCCACCACACGTTCTCTCGCCTCAAACAACGATCAGCCATGTCGTGCGTCCCTCGCTCTCCTGCTGCGCCCTGTGCCCCGAGCCCTGTGCTGACTCTGAGCAGGATCGACAGTGACGCCACCGCCGCCCCGTCGGCCCTCCTCCAGGCCCTGTACGAGGCCAAGACGCGCTCGTCGCGCACCACGGCCGCCTCGGCGGTCGCCGCCCACGTCGTCTCGCACGGCGTTCGGTCCCTCGCCGCCGACGGCATCCTCGAGGACCTCCAGCGCGCCGCCCGCGCCAAGAACCCGCTCGAGAAGGAGGGCGCCATGGTCGCGTTCGACGAGCTGTTCCGCAAGACGGGCCAGGCGCTCGGCGGCGTCGACCCGTACTACATCCCGCTCCTGCCCTGCATCCTCGACAACTTCCAGGAGGCCGGCAAGACGGCGAGCATCAAGGACGCGGCCGAGAAGGCGGCCAAGCAGCTGCAGCGCCTCCCTCCTCCCGAGGTCGCGCCGCGCATGATCGAGGAGCTCTTCGTCTACGTCGAGTCCAACGCCAAGTGGCGCAGCAAGGTCGGCGCCCTCGAGCTCATCGCCATGTTCGCCATCACCGCCAAGGACCAGGTCGCCGAGCGCCTCGGCGACTACGTCCCTCGTCTCGTCCCGGCCATGCAGGACACCAAGACCGAGGTGCGTCCCTGCTCGCCTCTCACGCTCGTCGAGACCTCGAAACTGACTCGTGCCTTGCTCTGCAGGTCGCAACCACCGGCGAGAAGACGGCCGTCGCCCTGTGCAACGTCCTCACGAACCCGGACATTCAGCCGTTCACGACCGACCTCGTGCGCTGCATGGCCGACCCTACGACGGTGCCCGCCGCCATCAAGCGTCTCTCGTCGACCGTCTGGGTCCGCGAGGTCGACGGCCCGACCCTCGCCGTCGTCGGCCCGCTCCTCAAGCGTGCTCTCGCCGAGAAGGGCAACATCGTCCAGCGCCAGACTGTGCGTCCTGCGCTCTCTTTCCCTCGCTCACGAGCACGAAGCTGACTCTTCTCTTCTTTCGCGCGCAGGTCGTCCTCGTCACCAACCTGTTCAAGCTCGTCCGCACGCCCGACCTCGCCGCCGCGCACTGCGACGCCGTCCTCCCCGGCATCGAGCGCATCATCGAGTCGGCCGCGTTCCCCGAGATCCGCGCCTTCGCCGAGACGGCCAAGAAGGCGGTCGACAAGTCGATCGTCGGCGCGTCCATCCCCGCCATCGACCACCTCTCCGAGGCCCTCGGCGACGAGCGCACCGCCTACTCGCAGCTCGTCGAGGCCGTCGAGGCCAAGTCGGGCGCCATGTCCGACGCGTTCGTCGAGGCGTCGATCAAGACGGCCGCCTACGCCGTCTCGCAGCTCGTGCGCAAGCGCGCGCTCGGCGAGAAGGAGTGGAAGGACCAGTACGTCGGGCCGTACATCGCCCACTTTGTCGGCAAGGACGCCGCCGACGAGATCTCGCTCGACCTCCTCAAGAAGTGGGTCGCCGTCGACAAGGAGCGCAACCGTGTCGAGGGCGCCGACGACGACGACGACGAGGAGGGCGAGATCCTGATCGACCTCCCCTTCTCGCTCGCGTACGGCGGTCTCCTCCTCCTCAACCACACGGCGCTCAAGCTCCGCAAGGGCCACCGTTACGGCATCTGCGGCGCCAACGGCTGCGGCAAGTCGACGCTCCTCAAGGCCATCAACCGCAAGCAGATCGACGGCTTCCCCGACGACATCAAGGCGGCGTACGTCGAGCACGACATCGAGGGCGACGAGTCGGGCATCACCGTGTGCCAGCTCATGCTCGACGAGCCTCGCATCAACGCGACCGAGAAGGAGGTGCGCGACATGCTCGAGGAGATGGGCTTCTCGCCCGAGCGCCAGGACGTCTCGATCATCTCGCTCTCCGGTGGCTGGAAGATGCGGTGCGTCCCGCTCTCTCTCTCACACACACTCTCCGATCGTGTCGAGGACCCTCACTGACGCTCGCCCCTCGCAGTGTCGCCCTCGCTCGCGCCATGCTCATGAAGGTCGACCTCCTCCTCCTCGACGAGCCGACCAACCATTTGGACGTGCAGTCGGTCCACTGGCTCCAGGACTGTGCGTCCCTTTCCTCTCCTTGGCACGGCGTACACGTCGAGCGGCTCGCTGACTGCGTCTCGTCGCTGCGCACAGACCTCAAGTCGCAGACGCGCGTCACGTCGATGATCATCTCGCACGACTCGGGCTTCCTCGACGCCGTGTGCTCCAACATCATCCACTACCACAAGAAGCAGCTTGTCTACTACCGCGGCAACCTCGCCAAGTTCGTCGAGAAGTACCCCGCGGGCAAGACGTACTACACGCTCTCGGACGAGGTCGTCAAGTTCACGTTCCCCTCGCCCGGCTCGCTCATGGGCGTCCGCTCGCGCACTCGCGCCATCCTCAAGATGACCGACTGCACGTTCACGTACCCGGGCGCCGCCAAGCCCCAGCTGTACAACGCCAGCGTCGCCATCTCGCTCTCGTCGCGCGTCGGTGTCGGTGCGTCCCCTCCCTCCTCTCTCCCTCGCTCACTCTCTTTCCCACTTACTGACGGTTCTCCCTGCGCGCAGTCGGTCCCAACGGTGCGGGCAAGTCGACCCTCATCAAGCTCCTCACCGGCGAGACTCTCCCGGACACCGGCCGCGTCGAGAAGCACCCCAACTTGCGCATTGCCTACGTCGCCCAGCACGCCTTCCACCACATCGAGCAGCACGTCGAGAAGTCGGCCGTCCAGTACATCATGTGGCGCTACCAGGAGGGCATCGACAAGGAGCAGGCGTACAAGGCGTCGCGCAAGCTCACGCCCGAGGAGGAGGCACAGCTCCTCATCCCGGTCGTCGCCAAGACGGGCGAGCAGCGCTTCATCGAGCAGATCATCGGTCGTCAGAAGCTCAAGAAGTCGTACACGTACGAGATCAAGTGGAAGGGCCTCGGGCACAAGGTGCGTCCTCGCCGTTCCTCCTGCTCGTCCTTCCTCATCTCCTCGACCGGCCGACTGACTCGCTCTTCCTCCTCCTCTGGCAGGACAACGCGTTCGTGCCCCGCGAGCGCCTCCTCGAGCTCGGCTTCTCCAAGATGGTCCAGGAGTTCGACGACCACGAGGCGTCGCGCGAGGGTGCCGGCTCGCGCGAGATGAGCGTCAAGCTCGTTCGCCAGCACCTCGAGGGCGTCGGTCTCGACGGCGACATCGCCGAGTACAACGAGATGAAGGGGTGCGTCGTCCTTTTCCTCCTGCTCGTCGTCGTCGTCGTCGTCGCCGCTCGCCTCGGCCCAGGAAGCTGACGCTCCCGCCCTCCTCGCCCGCAGTCTCTCGGGCGGTCAGAAGGTCAAGGTCGTCATCGCCGCCGCCATGTGGTCCAAGCCGCAGTGCCTCGTCCTCGACGAGCCGACCAACTTCCTCGACCGCGACGCGCTCGGCGGTCTCGCCGTCGGCATCCGCGAGTGGGAGGGCGCCTTCATCTGTATCTCGCACAACCAGGAGTTCATCGGCGCGCTCTGCAGTGTGCGTCCTTCCCTCTCTTCTCGCCACCGTGCGCTCGAGCCCTCACTGACCTCGTCCCTCTTCGCCCGCCCGCAGGAGATCTGGAACGTCGAGGCCGGTCGGCTCACGCAGAAGGGCAAGGCCGCCGTCGTCGACGGCGCCTTCGAGTCGAACCCCAATTCGGCTCGCGACACGCCCGCCGGCACTCCCGGTGTCGCGACGCCGGCCGAGACGCCGGCTGGCTCGGGCGACGAGGCCCGTGCGGCCGCCACCATCGACGGCGTCGAGGAGGAGCTCAAGTTCAAGGCCGCCAAGGGCCGCAAGAAGCTCACCCGCAAGCAGATGAAGGAGCGCGAGGACCGTCGTCGTGCCCGCACTCGTGCGTCCCCTCTTCCTCCCTCGTCGTCCCTGACCTGCCGGGCAACTTTTGCTGACTCGGCGCCCTTCCCCTTCGCAGTTGCCTTCCTCTCGAGCACCATCCCCGGTGCCGTGCGCGAGCCCGACACGGAGGACGAGGACGAGGAGCACGAGAAGCAGAAGCTCGTGCGTCGCCTTCCTCTCTCTCTCTTCCTCCACCTCGAGTCGTCGTCCTGACCTCCTCTCGCTCCCTCTTTGCAGCGCATCCCCTCCAAGAAGGTCAAGAGCGGCACCACGACGCCCACGATCGCCGGCGTCAAGAAGAGCGGCGTCGTCACCCCGGCTTAAGCCTTCTCCCCTCTCCCTCCCTTCCTCCCTTCCTTCTTGGCCGGCCGTCCCCTTGTTGTACGCCCTCGGGGGACATCTCAGTCTCTCTCCATCTCTCTCTTGCCCCATCGGTTGTTCCTCGTTGCTACTAGTCTCTAGCTCGCGCGCAATACCATAGATGCTCGTCTGCGGACACTTTTCTCTCTCCCTCCTCGTCCTGCCGATCGACTCGAGGGGCTCGCCGAGAGCACCGAGCATGTTTGAGCACGTCAAAGAGCCGAGTCGAGCAAGGTACGAGAGAGGCAGAGCCCGATCTGAGAGGCTTTCGTCGAGCTCGAGCTCTCGAGAGAGAAGGGGTCCGAGCGAACGAGATGCGGTCGACGAGTGCATTTCTCTCTGCGCGAGCTGCACAATAGCGTCCGTCTACACATCCACTCCTCGCTCGACACGGCCTCGCCGACCTAGAAGTGCTTCTTGTACTTGCTCGACTTGAGCTCCGGCATCTCGAGCTCGACGGCGAGCACCTCCTTGAAGCGGTCGAGCCACTCGATCGGCACGGCCGTCTTCTTCTCCCTCCCGCCAAGCCAGATCTCGATGCGGTCGCCTCGCGCACGCCGGCTCGCGACGACGCCGTTGATCTGGCCCTCTTGCGGCGGGCCGGGCGTCGGCGGCCGCTTGGACCCGGGCGAGGGACCCTCGGTCGAGAGGAGGTCCGACGTGCCGAGCTCGAGAGCGGCGCCGGCGAGGAGGAAGACGAGACGCTCGTAGATGTTGTCAAAGAGGGCGGCGGAGGGGGAAATGGTGATGCGACCGCCCTGCGAGCAGAAGGAGAGGGAGCCGAGTCAGCCCCCGAGCAGCGGCGCACGACGAGCGAGAGAGAGCGAAGAGAGGGAGACGCACCTTCTCGTTGTACGGGTCCTCCCATGTCGGGTTGATGCCGGCGCGGAAGAAGTGCAGGTTCATGCCCGGGCGCGTGAGGCCGAGCGTCTCCGGGTCGCCGGCCTTTGCGCGCTTCGACTTGGGCGCCTGCTTGAACGCCTTGTACTGGCCGCAGAGCTCGGGCACCGTCTTGGCCGAGAAGATGGGGTTGATGCCCTCGTGGTACGCCTCCTTGGTCGCCGCCGCCGAGTTGGACTTGGCCGCGCCCGACGTGTCCGAGAAGAAGAGGGCTGCGCGCAGGAGGGCGAAGAACGAGTCAGCCTGTGTGCTCACAGCGACGACACGGAAGCACAGAGAGGAGAGAAGAAGGACGCACTCCACGAAGCGCTGAGGGGAAGCTCGCTCGGGTAGTCGGACGCCCGCTCGAGGTTGGTGCGCACGATCTCCTGCTGGGTCGGGCCCATGGCGTCGATGCCCTCCTTGAGCTTGCCGAGCGGGACCTCGATCTCCTCGGCGACGTACGGCACCTTTGCCGCCTCCTTGTCGTCGTCGTCGCCGTCGTTGTCGCCCTTGGCCGACGAAGGCGCCGCCTCGCCGTCGTCGCCGCCCTTCTTGTCGCCCGCCGTCGCCGCCGCCGCTGCTGCCGCCGCCGAGTCGGTCTCGGCACCCTCGGCGATGTCCTCGAGCGCGCCGTTGGCCCCCTCGCCGGTGCTGCTCGGAGCTCCCCCTGCTGCTGCCGCGCCCTGGTCGCCCTTGGCCGGCTCGTCGCCCTGGGCCGTGAGCTCGCCCTCGACGGGGAGGTCCTTGCCCTTGGGGGTGGGCGAGCCGGGCTGCTTGGGCTCGGCGTCGGCGGCGGCGGGGAGCTGAGCGCGAGTCTGGGTCGGCGAGGTGCTGGGCGAGACGCGCTCGATCTCTGCCGTGTGGTGGGCAACGAGGTTGGAGACGCGCGTGGGGTTGGGCGACGACATGGGTGAGGGTATCTCTGGTGCCCGCAGCAGTGCGGAGCGAGGGAGGAGCTGAGATGAGGCGTCGAGAGGAAAAGGGGAGAGCTCGACTCGGCTCTCGTCCCCACACACCTCTCGCTCGACTTGCAGAGCTGCCATGCTCTCGCTCATGCTTGTCACACTGTCATACCACAGCTGCTCGAAGAAGCCCCGAATCGGGCGCGACTTTGCTCGCCTCCCCTCCTCGCTCGCTCCTCTCCGAGTCGCTCAGGCTATGCACGGGCTCAATAGCAACTCGGGCTTCCCTACGAGGGCAAGGGGAGAGCAGGCAAATACCTCGTCTAGCAAAGGTGGATGCCAGGAAGGGAGAGAGGAGAGGGTGCGAGAGGAGAAGCGGGGAGAGACTGCGCGGGCACAGAGAGCGGGACAGGACAACCAGGACGAGGGCGGGGTGCACGAGAGGGAGAGAGAGGAAGAGAGAAATTTGCGAGTAACGACGGTGGCGGTGACGAGGAGTGGTGACAACAAGGGCGCGACGGCGACGACGGCGCGCGGACGTAAGACGGACGAGGGGGACGACGGCGTGAGAAGAGGCGGCGAGACGGCGACGAGAGGGCGACAGGGCGTGAGGGTCGTTGCGAGGGTGGTGCGGGTCGACGTGGGGCGGGAGGTGAGGCGGGAGAGGGGGAGGGGAAGGAGGAAGTCCACGGCGGGCCGAGTCGATGCCGACGACGACGCGGCGGTGCGAACGACTAGGCGCTCGTCGGCGTCGACGCTCCAGGCGTCTCGACGTCGCTCGACGCCTCGCCCGTCTGCGCCTTTTCGCGGCGGTGGCCCTTAGCCCCGGCGGGCGGCGCCGGCGCAGGCGGGTCGACAAAGCCGAGCGCCGAGCCGGGCGGCGCGAGGCTCGGCGTCGCCATCGGTGAGGGGACGGGCGTGTGCTGGAAGCCGTCCTGGCCGTCGGGCCACGGCGACGAGAAGGCTTGGCCCTCGAGGTCGAGCGACGCCGACTCGCGCATCGAGCGGAAGTTGGCGTTCTCGGCGTTCCTGCGGGCGGGACGAGCGACGGCTCTCATCAGGATGTGCACCAGCAGGGAAGGAGAAGAAGGGTGAGACGAGGACGCACTTGATCTGCGGGACGATGGGCGGCTTCTGGTGCCGGAGCAGGCCCCAGCTGATGCTCGAGAACCACTTGTGCTGCTTGACCTCGCTCGCGCCCGACTGGCTCCCGAGCCGCTTGTGCTCGTCCTTGCACAGGAGCTTCTTGATGAGGCTCTTGCACAGGGTCGTCGTCGCCGGGTGGTCGGGGAAGCCGGGCTCGTTGCGGAGCACGTTCGAGAAGGTCGCGTGCCGGTTGGAGCCCTTGAAGGGCGTGCAGCCGTACAGCATCTCGTACACGAGAATACCGACGGTCCACCTGCGAGGGTGAAAGCGAGGAAGGTCCGAGTCAGCTTCGTCGGCACGAGCTGGGAGAAGCGGTCGACGAGGAGAACGCACCAGTCGACGGCAGAGCTGTGGCCTCGCCCGTTGATGACCTCGGGGCAGATGTACTCTGTGGGAGCAGCAGGGTGTCAGTGACGGAGCTCGGCAAGGTCGAGAGGGTGTAAGAGAGCTGCGACGCACCCTCGGTCCCGACGAACGAGTTGGTGCGGAAGTCGGCGATGCAGCTCTTGGTGTCGACGAGCGGGACACCATTGGGCGTGAAGAGCTTGATGCCGGCGGGTGCACCGCCAAGGCCGTTCGGGTCGGCCTGCTTGGACAGGTCGAAGTCCGAGAGCATGATGTGGCCCGTCTCGTGCAAGAGGATGTCTGCGCGCGCGCGTGCGGAGGAGGCCGTCAGCGACGGTCTCATCTCGAGAGCGAGTGCGAGGACGACCAGCGAGAAGGAGGGACGCACTCTCGGGCTTGAGGTCGCGGTAGATGAAGCCCATGAGGTGGAGGTACTCGAGCGCTGCGACGACCTCGGCGGCGTAGAACTTGGCGTCCTCCTCGGGCAGGCACTTGCCCGGTCGCGTCTGCAGCGCGCGGAAGAACTCGCCGCCGAGGCAGTACTCCATGCCTGCCAGGTGAGAGCGGCGGCGGGTGAGGACGAGGTCGCTCTGCGAGCCGGTCGCGAGAGTGAGGAAGGGGGACGCACAGAGGTACAGGTAGTCGTCCGACTGGAACGAGTGGTACAAGGTGACGATGAAAGGGTGGTTCGAGCCGGCGAGGATCTCCTGCTCGACGAGGACGAGGGAGAGAAGGTCAGCCAGGGTCGGCAAGGCGGGCGACGTTGGGTAAGACGGCGAGGACGCACCTCCTCGGCGAGCGCGCGCTTGACCTTGTTGCGCTTGATCATCTCCTTCTTGCTGAGGACCTTCATGGCGTAGAGCTTGTGCGTCTGCTTCTCGCGCACGAGGTAGACCTTGCCGACGTCGCCCTTGCCGAGCAGGCGCACTTTGTGAAAGCTCGACGGCCCGACCTCGAGGTTGCGCACCCGGATCGACGAGCTCGAGTAGGTGCGGCGGAAGGCGGCGCGAGGCGAGCCGGCGAGCCCGCCGTTGTTGAGCGACAGGGACGCGCCGCCGGACGGCGACGGCGGCGCGAGGTGGGCCGACGACGTGAGGTGCGGCGACTTGCCGCTCGGGAGCGACGCCGAGGCGATGTGTGGCGTCGAGCGCGAGCGCGTCGGCGAGTCCTGCGACGCCTGCGAGACCTGCGACGCCTGCGAGACCTGCGACGCCTGGCGCGCCATGCCGACGGCCGGTGGAGGGCCGGGGAGCGACGCGACGCTCGCGCTGCCGGCCTGCGGCTGCTGCGCCCCGCTCGAGCGACCCGAGCTCGCCGACGACGCCGCACGGTCGGACGCCGACGACTTGCCGCCGCCGCCGGATGCGCTCGAGCCCGCGAGAGGCTTGGGCGAGGCGGTCGACTTTGGCGTGCTGGTGCCGAACGAGACGCCCGAGTCGTGCAGGTCGCCAACGGGGATGACGCCGGTCGGAAGGGGAGGGACGGGCTCGGTGCGCTGAGACGGCGAGAGGAAGGCGTTCTTGCTCGAGGGGTACGGCATCGACTGGCCCGCCGACGACCCGAAGATGCCGCCGCCGCCGAAGAGCGACTTGGCGTTGGGCGCCGACGCGACGCGACGCAGGAAGCGCGCGGCAGAGGACCCGCCGCCGCTGCTGCTGCTGCTGTGCGGCGAGGGCGTCGAGGCGACGGCGGGCTGGCTCGCGATGCGGAACCCGGCCTGGGTCGGGCTCGCCGTCTGCGGGACGCCGAGCGGCGACTCTGCCGCGTGCCCGCTGCGGTGCGAGCGCGACAGCGAGCGGTACTTGTCGCCCTTGGACTTGGCCGACGACGACGACGACGAGTTCTCCTTGCCGGTGCCGCCCGCCGTCTTTAAGCTCCTCGCGCTCAACGCCGGCGACGCCGCACCGACGCTCCCGCCCGCTGCCGACGGAGACGACGCCGTGGCCGTCGCGGCACCGTGCGCGCCGAAGTAGCCGTCCTGGGCCGACAAGGCCGACAAGGCGGGCGAGCTGGCGTAGGCGCCGCTGGGCGACTGCATGCCGCCGGTCGCGGACGAGTTGACGCTGCCGGACGAGTAGAAGGGGCGGTTCTGGCTGTGCTTGAGGGCGTTGGCGGCGAGGGCGGGCGAGAAGAGGTCGGCGGCGGAGGATGGGGAAGCGGGGGAGGACGAGTCCGAGGGGGAGCGGGCGCGGTTGGCGTGCGAGTTCTTGCGAGAGAGGCGGCCGACGACTCGCTTCCACGGCGACGAGGCTGGGCTCGGGCTCGACGCGAGGGCGGGGCTGTGGTGAGAGCCGGCCGACGATGAGAGCGAGGTCTGGGACGGGTTCATCTCGTCGCGCGGTACGCTGCTGGGCGGCTGGCGGGCTGAGGCGGAGCTGAGGGCACTGCGCACTGCAGCGCTCGTGCTCGGTAGGGGCAGCTGGCGGTTGAGCGGCGTGGGTCGAGAGCCAAGGTCGACACGGTCGTCGACCGCTCCTCTCCTCGCCGGGCCCCTCTCCTCTGGGTCGTGTCTTTGGGGCTCGAGAGCTTTCTGATGTAATTTGGGCAGCAATAGAGCTGCTACTGGCGCCACGAGCGCGTGTTGTCGCCGGCGACGAGAGTCATCAGCTCAAAAAGCGAGACCCACGGCCGCTTTCGTCCTCTCGACCTCGAGCCAGTGCGCAGGCTGGCTGAGCTGTGCACAAGAGTGTGACTGAGCCTTGCAAGCTCTCAGGAGTGGGCCGGGCGGTGCCGCGGCAGTGGCCACAAATCGCCGCCGGTTGCGCGATCTCGCCATCCGCCAAAGCTCCTCGCTCTCTCCTCCTCCCTCGTCCCCAACCACCTTCCGACAGGATGGCAGCCCTCCAGTCGGTCCACGAGCTCGTCGAGCGCGACGTCCTCACCTCGGCCCAGGCCGTCTTCGCCTACGACTCGACCCCGACCGCCCCCTTCGGCGAGTCGCTCGCGCACGCCGCCAACGAGCACGGCAGCGCGCGCGTCTTCCAGATGCAGGTCCGCGCAGGTGCCGGTGCCTCGCTCGTCGGCTTTGTCGAGTCGGGCGCGTACACGAGCAAGGGCGCCGCCAGCAACGCCGGCACCAAGCCCGTCGCCATCCTCGGCTCGAGCGCCGCCTTCCTCGCCCTCGTCCCCTCGCTCCTCAGCCTCCCCGAGCCGACCAAGCGCTCGGCCCTCAACGTCCACGTCTCGGCCCAGACGTCGTCCCTCGCCGTCGACGAGTCGGGTGAGCCGACCCTCACCCAGGTGTCCGACCTCGCCGCCGTCCTCGAGGGCGCCAAGCAGCTCACCGAGGGCGGCTGGAACGGCGCCGTCGTCTTCTCCGAGGCGGCCGAGGACGCGGCCCACGTCGCGACCGGCGTC
>Ga0308169_10002430_pt1 | contig 19312 bp, 14 predicted proteins | sample PhyBR1_2_FD_202139 | JGI IMG/M metagenome (GOLD analysis project Ga0308169, IMG submission 202139) | Phyllosphere microbial communities from UC Gill Tract Community Farm, Albany, California, United States - DLSLSB.R1 | ecosystem: Host-associated > Plants > Phyllosphere > Unclassified | place...
GACTTTACGCTGTGGGATGTAAGGCCGCCGCAGTTCAAGGGGATCAGCGGTATGGAGGCGAAGATGACTGGTGAGTGGTCTTGAGTTTATGGAATCGGGGAAAAGCGTCTGATGGCAGGAATGTTCACCTACGGACCGGGACGAATCCCACCGCCCGCGCACCTCGGCCTGCCGGATACGCTCATCAAGGGCTCTTTCACTCCCGGCCTCGTCGGTCTCATCACGCCTGCTCGACAAGCCAAGCGGGTATACATTGGCAACGTCACCAGCGCCATGACGGAAAAGGACGTCAAGGCGTTCTTCGAGAAGATGATGCGGGAACGGTCCTTGGCATCCGACAGGCCGGGCAATGTCGTCGAGCTCGTGCAGCTCAACACGGAGAAATTGTACGGCTTCGTCGAGGTAAGCTAGACCATTCATGTCCTTACCCATCGAGCTGACGCTAGTTCCGCACGCCGGCAGAAGCTACCGCGGCGCTCTCCCTCGACGGGATCGAGTTCCAGAACGAGGAGCTCAGCTTGAAGCAGCCGAAGGACTACGTAGGCATCGACCCGGCACTGGGAGACGGAGAGCAGTCCGAATCGCCGCACAAGCTCTTCATTGGTGGTCTGCCGACGCATCTCAACGAGGAGCAAGTGCAGGAGCTGCTCAAGTCGTTTGGAGAGCTGAAGTCGTTCAACCTGGTCAAGGAGACGATCGACGGCGAGCTCGTTTCGAAGGGTTTCGCGTTCTGCGAGTACGTCGACGCGGAGAACGTCACGGATCTGGCCATCCAGGGTCTGCACAACTTCCAGCTCGGCGACAAGGCGCTGGTGGTGCAAAGGGCGGATAACGGCAAGAACAACGGGGAGAGCGCGGCTGGTCTGCCAGGGACGACCAACTTCCTCAAGAACCGTGAGTCTGATTTGGCGTGGCCGCGCGGTCGCTGCTACTGCTGTCGCGTGCCTTAAGCAAACCGAGCACTGACGCCGCAGTCAAGAGTATCCTTGCCGACGCCGGCACGGACGCGCAGGAGATCACGTCGCGATGCATGGTCATGCTCAACATGGTCACGCCCGACGAGCTGCAGGACGACGAGGAGTACCGGGACATCATGGAGGATATCAGCGAGGAGTGCGGCAAGTACGGCACGGTCGAGGGCATCCGGATCCCCCGGCCCGTCGCCAAGAAGCAGAAGAAGGGATGGGGCGCAGAGACGATATCGGCCACCGAGGCGGACCAGAACCGTAAGATCGACGAGGCGTCGGGTGTAGGCCGTGTATATGTCATGTACACGGATGTGGCGGGCGCGAAGACCGCCATGGACGCGCTGGGCGGAAGGCAGTTCGGCGGAAGGACGATTCTGGTCGCGTCCGTGTCTGAGGTGAGCGCAATCTGGCGGAAACCGGGTAGTGCCGTGCTGATGGCAGGACGAGTTCATCGGTGACAAGCCACCTCCTCTCCCGGCATTGCCGCCTCCGCCACCTACCGAGGCGCCGCGGGCTATCCTGCCGCCCCCACCACCTCCGCCTTCGAGACCGGTTGACATCGACACGGCGGCGGAGGACGCGCTGAGGGACATCATGGGATAGAGAGGGAGTCGGGAGATGGTTGTGCTGGGCAGGCATGGAGTGAGAGGCGGTTTGGTGTTTACGAAAAGTCATGCATCGTTTCGCTAGTGCAGTCATTTTTTTCGAGTAAACGGACTGCATGCGTGCAGAGGCGCCCGCAACGAGAGAAGGCCGATGGAATCGACGAGGTCCAGACATCATCAATGGCTCCGCTGAGCCTGGAGGCAACGCAGCCGCACAGATGTACCTGGTCTATGACGAGCAAGGTCTAATGAACGCGACCGAGCCGCGCCCAGACCAGAGTTGCTCGCCTGACTTTCGCGCATTGCCATGCGCTTCGTGCCGTAGGTGGGGCATTAACACATCACATAAGGCTAAAAACCTCTACGAAGACTAGAGTACCTAGAACACTTCAAGAGGGGTATCTCTCGTCAAAAGCCGTGTGTAAACAGCGTGGTCGTAATGGCACCTTGCAGCGCGCGTTCCTCTATATAATCCAGATCCCAATCGATCCGATCCTGTCCGACTGGATTCACCTGCACAGATGTCTCTCTGTCTCTCCAGTTCGGCCCAGCTCCCAATGTATACTGTTACACTGACACGACCGCGTGACCGCGCAAGTCGCTTACAATCCGGCGGCCGCGACCTGCTGCGGGAACTCGGCCTTGAGGTGCTGCACCAAGGCGCTCAGCTCTGCGCGGGTCTCTTCTGTGGTCTCGTCGTCGTTTGCTGGGTTGAGGACGTGGGCGAACGCCTTGAGCAGGTGGTCGAGGTGCGGGACGAGGAGGTTGGGCTGCGAGCGGAACACGGAGAACAGGGCGGCGTAGACGGCCTTGTTCTCGAGCGTGTCGTGCGTGAGCGGGAGGATGTTAATGATGGCGCCGAGGACCTGGTCGAGGGGGAGCGCGCCGGGGTTCTTGAGCACCATGCGGGCGAGGGCACCCGCCGCGTTGTCCCGCGCGTTGTACACTGGAGGAGCGGAGTGGTCCGGAACCGCGAAGAACGGTTGCAGGGCCGACAGGAGGTGGCCGAACTGGGGGGAGAGGTCCGTCTCGGTGTTCTCGATGAGGACACCGGCGGCGAAGGCGGCGTTGGACCGGACGTCGGGCTCCTCGTCTTGCAGACCCCGAGAGATGATCTGCAGAAGGGGCTGCGTGAATTGCGTGACACCGGCCTTGAGGCCGACGATGATCTCCCCAAGGCACCCGACGGCCATGGATCGTTCTGATTGTGGTCGCTTGGCAGTCGAGTAGTTGGAAATGAGGGGAAGAACAGAGCCAAAGGCCTGACCGAAATCGGGTCCGAGCGTAGTGGCCATGGCGCCGAAGACGTCCGCAGCGTTGGAGATGAGCGCCGCTTCGTACTCGGATGAGTCGGCATCGACGTCGACGTTCTCGTCGTCGCCATCAGGGTCCTGCTGGCACAACGACTTCTTCTCGAGGATCTCGATCGTGAGGGTCGCGATGTCATCCAGGTCTGGCGTCAGCGCTGTTGCAGAGGACCATCTGGATCACTTACAACCCTCGACAAGAGCAGGACCACACTTGTTCATCGACTCGGCGAGCTCGGAACAGATAAAGGTGACGACAGTCCTGGATGATCAGCATGTGACCAAACCGGGTGCACAACAAAAGGAAGGAATAGGTGTGTGGGATCAGAAAAATGTTAAAGAGTAGTCTCATATCGTGCTTTGACGTCGAAGTGAGCTGAGTAAAGTTTCTCATCATTTATGTGGAGGGCTGAGGATGTGGATAGGCGAGAATAGAGACAGCGACTCACTTGTCATCCTCCGTCTTCCACGTCTCGAAGATGGACGGCAGGATCATGCCGACGAGCTTCTTAACGTCGTCGTGGAAGGGTACGCGCTGAGGTCAGTGTGGACCAAGAACGCGCAATCTGATGACTCACGACAACACCACCCGGGATCCACTCTTGAGGCTCAGACAGGTCGTAGATCGTCTTGATGAACGCAAAGAGCGAACCGATCGCGCTCTTCCTGATGCCCTCGTAGTAATGGTCGAGAAGCTCGATCAGGACCGGCAGAGTCTGCTCGATGTAGGGCACGAAAGCCGCCTTGGTGGCGGAGAAGAGCTCTCCAATCGTGTCGGCAGCGACCTCCTTCTCAATGGCGACAGCGCTGTTGACGTTGGAGAACATCTTCTCCAGCGCATCCAGGTCCGTCTCGTCCTCGATGTCCTCCTCGACATCCTGGCCAACCTTGCTCGATCCAGTCGCGAATGCCTCGGCGGCGCCGTTGACCTCTCCGTCCTCGATGAACTCGTCGCTCGACTCGGACTGCTGGCACGAGGCGATGAGAGCGGGGACACATTGAGGCAGGTAGCCGGCAAACTCGCCCTCGAACACCGAAGCCATGACGCCGAAGAAGATGAACGACGACTCTCGCAGTCGCGTGTTGTCCATCGTCAACGCCTCAAACGATGCCTTCATCATGTCGTGGAAGAATGGTCGGAACACCTCGGCACCGACAGCGTCCGCAACGGTACCGATCGTGTCGGTCGCAACACCTCGCAGGTCGGTCTGCTCGTCGGCGCCCTGAAGCGTCAAGAACGGCACGAGACGCTTGATGGTCTGATCGAAGTAGGGCGTGAAGCCGGCCTTGGCCGCATGCGCAGCTGATCCGATGGCGCCCGTGACGGTGATCTTGACCGGGATTGCACCGCCCTCGAGGAGAACGAGAAGTCGCTCCATGAGAAGGGGGAGGTATCGGGCAATGTCGTCGCCAAGGATCTCGAGGTACGAGTCGAGGCACGTGCAGGCGTTCTTTTGCGTCTGCTCGTCCACAATGAGCTCGAAAAGGATAGGAACGATGGACTCGTGTCGGGTGGCGCACTCCTCGGCGAGCCACTCGCACAGGCAGCCGAGCGCGATACAGGCGGCCTTGCGGACAATGACTTCTTGGTCCTTGAGCCCGCCCTCAATGACCGGCCAGAGCTGGTCAACAAGGGGTCGGATGAACTCGCTGCAGCCCTCGACAGAGACACCGAACGCCATGAGCGCGGATTTGCGCATGCGTGGGTCGGTAGAAGCCATGTAGACCTGGAGTTGTTGGGTGAGGACGGGGAAGACTTGTTGGGGAGGAAGGGCTTGGGACAGGGCATCGAGGCATCGGAAGGCAAGCTGGGATTAGCTTAAGTCACCCGCGCCCAGCTGTCCACTCACCCTCGACGGAGAGTCCTCGTCAACGTCCTCCGGGTCATCCTCGCAACCGATCGGCAGCAGGCCCTCGATGATCGGCTTGGCCAGACCCAGGTTCTGAACCTTGCTCTTCTTGTACCTGACAATCCAGGCCAAGACGTTGAGCGCACCACATCGCATCGTCTCGTCGACATCCTTGTTCGCAGCAACACCCAGGAAGAACGAGGTCATCTCGCCGACGTGCTTGGCGACGAGGGGCGTCTCGATGATCAACAGCGTCTCGAACACATCGTAGGCGTGCTTGACGCCCTCGTCGTCACCCTGCTCGATGGCCTGTTGCGTGACTTGCAACATGGGCACAATCAGCTCCTGGTACGCCTTGATGCTCTGCTTCTGGTCGGTCGAGATGTACTCGGCGAGCTTGGCGAGACCTCGCAGGGTGGTCATGCGGACCTCGTTGGACTCGGGGTCGCGCAGGGTGGTGGACAGGAGGGAGAAGATGGCGTTGTGTTGGTCCTCGAGGGAGTCGAGGACCGTGTCGAGAAGTGAGTAGATGACGTATACGGCCGTCTCTCGGTGCGTGACCTGTGGCGACCTTGTCGCCTCGTACAAACCGGGAAGGAGGTTGGGCCATGTGATGGGCTGGGCGGTGAGCTCAATCTCAGCGATGGCAGAGACGGCTCGAGCAAGGGCGTGTCGGACGATAGAACTGAAGCGTCAAAATTTTGGTATACCTCCCAAATGCACCGTGCACGTACGTTGGCTCCTGGGTGAGACGGGCCAGCAGCGCATCCTTCAGCTGTGTCCGCGTGTTGACGTCGATCTTCTTCCAGAAACGACCATCCCGGGCTGATATACGCTTTCGGAGCTCGACAGCGGCGAGTTGACGGATCTAGTATTAGGTTGGGGCGCTTGTGGCCCACATCCGCAACGACTCACAGCTTGGTTCTGGCTCGTCGCGGCAATCTCGTACAGGGCAGGGATACATCGGGCCTCCTTGTAGAACTGAGTGTTCAATGTCGTGGTGGCCTGCCGATCAGCTCCTGTATCACAGAAGCGGAGGACACGTTGCGACCCACCTGCTTGATGATGTTTGTGTCTGGGGCGATAGTCGCCTCCAGTAATTGATGGAGATGGGACACGTATTGGGCCTGAGATGTCAGTGACTCCTTCGTGGTTCTGCAGGTGAAACCAGCTCACATCCATGTTGGACAAGGGTGAGAAGCAAGGGGAAGGGAGGCGTGACGGCCACCAAAAAAAGTTCGCAGGCCGCAGCGTGACCGAGCGGCGCGTGGGCTAAACCAAGTTTTTAAAGCCACGTCATTATCAGGACCATACTCGGCCCGCCGCCAAACTGCTTAGACCGCCGCGAGTGTTCTTGCTTTCGCCGACTGTTCGTCGTTCACCATTCACTCGCTTGACTAAAGCCTTTGCAACTACTCTATACGCGTGCTCCATCATGCAATTGCATGCCGTCGCTCCCTTTCCGACTGACCGCTCGACACCTTGAAGATGTCTCAACTCATGCGTAACGATCTCCCTCCCCCCCTCTCTCCCCCGCTTATTCCCTCTCCTGTCCCCCTCCGCAGCCGTGCTCTTGTAGCTCGTGCCCCTGCCTATCTTCTCACGTAGATTGGCGGTACCCGCGGAGGGAAAGATCAACACAATATACAATATGATTCAAAACAATTACCAGACTTTGATATAAGCCGGAGGTGCTCCGTTTTCCCATTTCCTTTGCAAGGGTGGGAAGGGTTGGAGTGTCTTGACTCGGGTTCTGGACATCTTTTCAAATACGTTTGTAGACTCCTGTGCGGCAATGCTGGGGGGGAATGGACATGGCGCATAGTTTGGCAGGAACACCCGCATCACCCTCTGGACCTGCTGTTTTTGTTTACCAGTTGCTGTATGCATCGAGTCGACATCCGTCTGCCGCCATGGCAATTAGCAATCGTTCACCGAAGCACAATCTTGGCAAAGTCGGGCGCATTCTTGCCCCATGCTCCTCTTTTCTGCGTCGCACATTCGCGGTTGAGAAGCACTCGGCATGCCGCAGACTGGTTTCTAACGCATCACGCCATCTCTTGCGTCTTGTGGCTTTTACCTGTTTCTCACCACCAAACTCGCCTCGGTGCTGTCTGGGCCATCCAAATACTCCGGGTAGCCATTCAGCCGGCGAGATCTGTAAGCGACATCGAAGCGAAGTAGGACCTCTTGTGTTGTGGCGATTTCATCTCCGCTACGTCTACCGCTACGAGGCCTCTCAAGACGGCCTTGTGCTGAACATCTGTGGAGCGCTGTTCAACGCCGTACAAGCAGCCGTATGGGTATGCATTGAGGGCGGAGCTCGGTGTATGATCGCGCCGGAAGCGCTCTCGGTCGAATGAGCCGCTTATTGTACTCCGCCCACAATAATTCACGGACCGGAGGCCCGAAGCGGAGCATCCGGATGCACCATTTGCGGTCAGCAACCAGCCCGCCTCGGTCTCTGAGGACGCCGTCATCCGTCTGTCCGTGAAATGTGAGCATCTGTTGTCGCGCGTTTCAGAGGCAGGCAAACGCATTTGCGCACCTCGGGCCGCCCGAATTCGCGGCGTTATTCGGTCAGAATAGATCACATTGATGCATGATGCCTAGGAGTAAGAAGTGGGCTCGTGTTATTGTTGGCAGTATGCAAGGGGCCAGAGGGCTGCAGCCTGCTGCCGTGACGCAAAGCGGAAGCAGTCGTTATCTGGAATGTGCAATGATGTGATTGGATGTGGGCGACGACGGGAAGGGTGCCCCCAATCACCGATCGCAATATCCGGATGCCGAGCCAACGAGCGAGTCGACCAGCCAACCGTCATTCACCTCATACGCGGCTTACACCCTCACCCTGTCGACTTCTTTTTCCCTCGCTGCTGCATCCTTCACCTTTTGTCCTTGTAAACAAATAGTCCAGTCCGTCTATTCAAAGGACACCCCTCTTGCACACTCCGCCTCCCCAGCTAGCGACTAGTCACCATGGCTGAGAGTCAGACTCCGGTGAGTGACTTGTTGCGTCACGACGATCTCTCCCTTGTTCCCACGGGGTATGCACCAGCCCCGTCCTCGCACGACGCGAAGCCGAGACTGGTCGTGATGCGCGCGAAGTGGGCAGTGGTGATAAAGGGCTGACGCACGTTCCTTCCGGCTATTACATCGCATACGTTCATATACCCCTTTCTCGCTCGATATCGACATCCCGCTTTCCTTTCTCCCCATTGACACCGCTCAACGATGCACCGTCGCCCTTCGACACACCAACAGATCGAGGCTTGGATCAGCCACACTGGCTATGACACCTCGCGGCCGTCGACCCCCTCGGCGGCTGCCCCGGGTGGCCCGCAGACGTGAGTTGCCGTCTGGACCGCGATTGCTTTGGGAGACAGCGCGGGGATGCTGAGCAGCTGGGCGTGTTGGATGAGGTTCCGGGGAAGGGAGAGGTGAATCTGGGATGCGGAGGAGAAGCTTGACAGACACCGCGCAGCCTGAACAACGCCGAGCCGAGCTCACTCCAGCATCACCGGTCTGCGGAAGAAGCAAGCTGGCCACTCTGGCCCGCTGAAGAAGGTCCTCGTCGCCAACCGAGGAGAAATCGCCATCCGAGTCTTCCGAACCGCCCACGAGCTTGCCATGTCCACCGTCGCCATCTACTCGCACGAGGACAGGATGAACGCCCACCGATACAAGTCTGACGAGTCGTACATGGTCGGCAAGGGCCTCGCCCCCGTTGCGGCTTATCTCGCCCAGGATGACATCATCCGCGTCGCGCTCGAGCACGGCGTTGACATGATTCACCCGGGATACGGTTTCCTCTCCGAGAACGCCGAGTTCGCTGCCAAGGTCGAGAAGGCCGGTATCGCTTTCATCGGTCCCCGACCGGAGACGATTGACGCGCTCGGAGACAAGACCAAGGCGCGAACGCTGGCCATGAAGACCAACGTGCCGGTTGTTCCCGGTACGCCCGGTCCCGTCGAGTCGTACGACAAGGCCGAGGACTTCATCAACGAGCATGGCTTCCCCGTGATCATCAAGGCGGCTATGGGAGGAGGAGGACGAGGTATGCGAGTAGTCAAGGACAAGGAGAGCTTCAAGGAGAACTTTGAGCGGGCCGTCAGCGAGGCCAAGAGCGCTTTCGGCGACGGCACCGTCTTCATCGAGCGTGAGTGAGGGTGGACACCCCGGGTGCTTCGCTGACGACAGGATTCCTTGAGCGACCCCGACATATCGAGGTCCAGCTGCTCGCCGACCAGGACGGCAACACCATCCACCTGTTCGAGCGAGACTGCTCGGTCCAGCGACGACACCAGAAGGTAATTGTAGCTCACGGCTTGCCGAATCCCAAGTACCGAAACGCCGGTACTGCCGAGTTCCTGGTCGACCAACAAGGCCGACACTACTTCATCGAGATCAACCCGCGTATCCAGGTCGAGCACACGATCACCGAGGAGATTACGGGCATTGACATTGTCGCAGCGCAGATTCAGATTGCCGCCGGTGTTTCGCTCGCGCAGCTCGGTCTCTCCCAGGATGCCATCCACCGACGAGGATTCGCCATTCAGTGCCGAATCACCACCGAAGACGCCGCCGCGAACTTCCAGCCCGACACGGGCAAGATCGAGGTGTATCGATCGGCCGGTGGAAACGGTGTGCGACTGGACGCATCGTCTGGATATGCTGGCGCGCAGATCACGCCGTACTACGACTCGTTGCTGGTCAAGTGCTCGGTCAGCGGTGCCACCTTCGAGGTCGCTCGACGAAAGATGCTCCGAGCGTTGGTTGAGTTCCGAATCCGAGGAGTCAAGACCAACATTCCGTTCGTGATCCGACTGCTCACTCACCCAGTGTTCGAGTCGGGTTTGACCTGGACTACCTTCATCGATGACACGCCCGAGCTCTTCAAGCTTGTGCACTCGCAGAACCGAGCGCAGAAGCTGCTCAACTACCTCGGCGACCTCGCCGTCAACGGCTCCTCAATCAAGGGCCAAGCTGGCGAGCCGGGTCTCCGCACCGAGGCGTTCTTGCCGCAGATCACCGACAACGCCGACCCGACCAAGGTGGTCGACACGAGCGTGCCCTGCCAAAAGGGATGGCGAAACATCATCGTCAACGAGGGCCCGGAGGCGTTCGCCAAGGCGATCCGAAACTACAAGGGATGCCTCATCATGGACACGACGTGGCGAGACGCTCACCAGTCGCTCCTGGCTACCCGAATGCGAACCGTCGACATGGCCAACATCGCCAAGGAGACGTCGCATGCGCTCCAGAACGCCTACTCGCTCGAGTGCTGGGGTGGTGCGACGTTCGATGTCTCGATGCGATTCCTGTACGAGGACCCGTGGGACCGACTGCGCACGCTCCGAAAGCTCGTGCCCAACATCCCGCTTCAGGCGCTCGTGCGAGGTGCCAACGCCGTTGGGTACACCTCGTACCCGGACAACGCCATCTATGAGTTCTCGCGCAAGGCCGTCGAGGCCGGTCTGGACATTTTCCGAGTGTTCGACTCGCTCAACTACTTTGACAACTTGAAGCTTGGTATCGACGCCGCCAAGAAGGCCGGCGGTGTCGTCGAAGGCACGATCTGTTACTCGGGCGACGTCGCCAACCCGAAGAAGACCAAGTACACCTTGGACTACTACCTCGACCTCACGAAGAAGCTCGTCGGCGAGGGCATTCACGTGCTCGGCATCAAGGACATGGCGGGTCTGCTCAAGCCCGAGGCGGCCAAGATGCTCATTGGAGCGATCCGAAAGGCGCACCCGGACCTCCCCATCCACGTCCACTCGCACGACACGGCCGGTATCGCCGCCGCTTCGATGATTGCTGCCGCGCACGCTGGCGCCGATGTTGTCGATGTCGCCATTGACGACCTTTCCGGTCTCACCTCGCAGCCGGCCATGGGCGCGGTCGTCTCTGCCCTCGAGCAGAGCGGTCTCGGCACGGGTATCTCGCACGAGAACATCCAGGCGCTCAACCAGTACTGGTCGCAGATCCGAGTGCTGTACGCCCCCTTCGAGGCCAACGTCCGCGCGTCCGACTCGGGTGTCTTCGACCACGAGATGCCTGGAGGACAGTACACCAACTTGCAGTTCCAGGCGTCTCAGCTCGGCCTCGGCACCCAGTGGGTGGAGATCAAGAAGAAGTACATCGAGGCCAACCAGCTCTGCGGCGACATCATCAAGGTCACGCCGTCGTCCAAGGTCGTCGGTGACTTTGCTCAGTTCATGGTCTCGAACAACCTTTCCAAGCAGGATGTCATCGACCGTGCGGCGCAGCTCGACTTCCCGTCGTCAGTTGTCGAATTCTTCCAGGGATACCTCGGCCAGCCGTACCAGGGCTTCCCGGAGCCGCTCCGATCCAACATCATCCGCGACAAGGAGAGGGTCGACTCGCGTCCCGGTCTCACCATGAAGCCGCTCGACTTTGCCAAGATCAAGGAGGAGCTGCGGGAGAAGTACGGCCCGCACATCAACGACTTTGACGTCCAGTCGTACTGCATGTACCCCAAGGTGTTTGAGGAGTTCCAGTCGTTCCTGGAGAAGTACGGAGACCTCTCGGTCGTCCCGACCCGACACTTCCTCGGCAAGCCGCAGATCGGCGAGGAGATGGCTATCTCGATCGAGAAGGGAAAGACCCTGACGATCAAGTTGTTGGCGATCGGCCCGCTCAACATGGAGAAGGGAACTAGGGAGTGCTTCTTCGAACTGAACGGAGAAGCCCGAGCCGTCGTCATTGAGGACAAGAACGCCGCCATCGAGCATGTCAGCAGGGAGAAGGCCACGGCCGACCCCGGAAGCGTCGGTTCGCCGATGGTGAGTTGCTCGACGTACTCATAGGTCAAGCTGACGCCAGTCCGGTGTCGTCATCGATGTCCGAGTCAAAGAGGGCCAGGACGTCAAGGCCGGAGACCCCCTCTGCGTTCTGTCCGCCATGAAGGTGGGTCGGACAGTGGGAGACTCAAGAGTCCAGCTGACGTGCAGATGGAGTCGGTTGTCTCGTCGCCTGTCTCCGGCAAGGTCAAGCGGGTTCTCGTCGTTACGAACGACTCGATCGCCCAGGGAGACTTGGTCGTCGAGCTCACGCACTAGGCGGCGCGCGGCGCGAGAGAAGGACAGGGTGTGTGCAGAAGCAAACAGGGAGCCGGCCGCCCGGAGGCTTGTACAAAATAGATAACGCGTCGGGATAGAGTGACCGAATGCAGGTTTCCCTCACAAATTACCTGGCGTATCAAACGCACGCTGATGGCTGGATGGACTCAAGAGTCGACTCAATTGCGTGCTCGGACGCGCTCGAGTCGAATCGTCTGGCTATGCGGAGACTCGGTGCGGGCCATACCCGACTAGGCGTTATTACGATACCTAACATAGAAAGCCGACATAAAATCAGCACCTTTCTCGACAACCCATGGCGTCCTTCCGTGATAGACTGCGAGCACTGCCCTCCATCGTCGGCACGCCGCCCGCCGACAGCGAGGCAGCGGATGCCACGCCCCATGCGCTCGACAAGTTCAAGAACTGGCTCGTCGCGGCCATCGAGGCCGGTATACCCGAGCCGCACGCCGTCACAATCAGCACGGTTGACGCTGACCACCGCCCGGACGCCCGGGTCCTGACGATCAAGGACCTCACGGCCGAGTACGTCGAGGTCGCGTTCAGCGCGCACTCGGCCAAGGGAAGGCAGGTCGCGCAGAACCGGGCCGTTGCGCTCTCGTGGTATGTCTCGGCCCAGGCGCGGGCGGTGCGGATAAGGGGGACGGCGTCGCCTGCGCCGGCGGAGGTGTGTAAGGCGGACTGGAGGGCGAGGAATGTGAGCGCGAGGGCGGTGGTTCTGGCTGGGAAGCAGAGCCAGGCGTTCGAGGGGAACGACGAGGAGAAGTGGGAGAAGATCAACAAGCAGGAGGAGCGGATCAGACGGGCCGAGGAGAACGAAGAGGAAGGAGAGGGCGTCATCAGTGCCGCGGATGTGGGATGGCAGGTGTGGAGAGTCAAGCCGGAACAGGTCGAGTTCTGGCAAGGCAGCAAGCAAAGGGTGCATGATAGACTGCGGTACGAGCGCGATGGACGAGGGGGATGGCGAACTGATGTGCTCTGGTCGTGATGTGGATTCCATTCCCTGCATGATAGCGAGATGCGGGACAAAGGTGATCGATGCAAGACCGCGCCGACGCGCTATGATGGCAGTCTTGCGGGGATGAGCCGAGCTGGAATCTCCTTGGCGCTTGGCTCAGCAAAAGAGCGGGGAAGGAACGGGCCAAGACCCGCGTGGGCTTAAATGATCTGCCTCTCTGCAGGCACGATTGTCACGCGGAACCACACGATCGCGGTGCCCGCCTAGACAGTGCCTCGTCGCGAGACATCCTCCGCCTCCCGCCTTGCAACAATCCGCACTGTCACCCGTTCGTCCCGGTGATCCCCGTATGCGGGTACCTTTCGCCACTCTCCTCCCTCCCCCGTTACCGGAGCCGAGATCGTCCCCAGTCCGAAGATCGCGGATCGTACGATCACGTCGAGCATGCGGTTCCCGTCCTTTCTCATGGGGTGCACCTCATGCTCCACTCGATCATCTATGCGCTGAGCACGACTCTCGGCCACTGAACAGGACATCGAGTACCCGCAAGCTGGCTGACATGGCATGACCAGCGAGTCGCAGATTGCGAATCACAAAGGCCGCAGCTGTGGATTCTGCATCGGTGTGCCATTAGCGCGCTTTGTGCGGCATCTATCGATCACATCGTAACCTGCCGGCATATGGTGCATCGCAAGATAGCGCCGAGATGTAACGTGTTACATACACGAAGTGCGGGCATCACCGCATGGGACTTGCCTGTCCGACCGAACGCGGGGTTTGTGAGGTTTCGGGCCTCGAGGCCCGACGACGATTTTATGCTTCGGTGGTGTCCGCTGCGGCTGCTCCGCCGCCGTGTTGCGGTGCGATGCCTCGCATGGAGAGTAGCGACGAAAAGCTGCCGATTGATGGTGGTGTAGATTAATTAAACTGCGGGCCTCTGCCCGGTTCCTCTGCTCCTGCCCCAGAGGGACGGGTGTTCTGTCGCCGGCTCGACGCCACATGATCTCAGAGCGTTACAACGGCCGAGCGATGCGTGCAAAAGCCCCCGGTGATGGCTCCACTAGCTCAGGGCTGACTGGCCTCCCCCACGCGGTGGCGCGCAGGGTCGGAAGTCTAAACCGCGCTAAATTGGCCGAGGGGAGTGCGCAGTGGCGCAGTGATCCCTGGCGACGCCGCCCCCCACCCTCCTTTGAGCCCTCGACGCCGGGTGAGGTGAGGTCAGGGAGGACAGGGGCAGGCTGAGATCGTGTGGGATGGGACACTGGATGATGGATGATAATAAATCCCACTAGAAGGTGACCACTGGTTGAGCCGTAGCGCGCTTTTTGAGTTGATAGCGATCTCACCCATCCAACTGCCAGAGCCAGCAACCCTTTTGCACTTAGCGAACACACATCATCTCGCATCATCCGCACCCACATTGTCAGCAACAACGCGTCGACTGGCAGTCTGCCCCTTGTCGTTCTAAAACATCACTGGACCGCCGGTGTCGACACTTGTTGCCGAGACAGCTGCCATACACATTACCGACAACAGCCAGACAGCGAGACATCTCTGGTGACTCGGCCGTCACCGACAACGGCTCCTCCGGACCTCCAACGTGAGCACTCCCTGTCGCCCGCATCTTGTCTCAAACTGACCTCTTCTTCTCTGCTCGACTCCCCTCTTCCTCTGCACCGCACGTCCGCCCTCCACGTTCCTATGGTCCCTTTCCGAAACGTCGTTTCACTCTGCCTTCATGCCTTGCACATCCTCTGTCCATCGCCGTCTCCCCGGATTCGTATACCGACCATGTTGTCATCGCCCCACCGCACGCATTTCATCTTCCCGTGTCCGTCCACACTCAAATCTCCTCCCCTGTGTGCCCACCTCCCACGCGAACATGGTCATGGGTCGCACACAACGCCTGTCACCGCCCCCGATTTGTCTCTCGACCGGAAACGTCACGTCTCACCCGGCATTCCCATGCCAACCCATTTATCGCCATCCCCGCGCACCCCATTTTCGTTCGTGACCCTCCTTGCATCATCGGCTGCGGTTTGTACATTCTGGCGCTATCCAAACCTCGCCCGCACTACGGCACCTTGATCAACACTCGATAACGCTACACCGCGCTATAAACATCCCGCGCCCACCGTGCCCCTCGGCCGTCATCAACAATGTCGTCCCGTCCCTCATCGGCTTCCACCACGGCCTCGTTGATCACCACGACCCACCTCGACCCGTCGTGGACGACCTCCCCATCCGCCGCCCTTTTCCGCCCTAATAACGCCGCTATCTGGCCGCCGTCCTCTTCCCCCGCTAGCAGCAGCAACAACAGCCACACCATGCCAGGCAACACGGGATCCGACGACTCGTCCACCCCCGACTTTGCATTCGAGCCGCCTTCTATGGCAGCCTCGTCGTCCGCGGGACCCGCCTTTGACGGCTCAATCAAAACGCCCTCTTACCCCTCCTCAACCTCCAATTTCACCCCTACGTCTTTCGCCTACCCCTCTTCCATGGGATACTCGTCCGCGTCGTCGTTCTCCTCGACATCGGGCTCCGCGACAGGCACGAGCTTCTCGTCCGTAGACGCCCTGCCGGCTATCTCTCGCGACTTTGCCAGACCAAGCAGCACTGAGACGAGACGGCCGGCCACCGCGGGTGGAGCGCTCCAAAGCTCCTTTGGGATGGTGGAAAAACGGGAGAACAAGCCCGAAACGATCGATGAACACACCGAGCTGTTTACAGACCCGTTTGCGACCAACGAGAAGGACGACTCGATCAAGTTGGTTCCGAGCCAGACGCAGGCGCAGATGGACCCGCACTACGTCGCGCCCGCGCGACGGGCTTCTGAGCCGCACTTTGCCCAGCCTCTCAACATCCAGACGCACTGGGCTCAACCGAGCGTCACGCCCGACCATTCGGCCAACCCTTCCCCACACCAACCCTTTGCGCTCACTTCGGCTCCTCCCAACATATCCCAGTTTGGGCTCATGACGGGACCGAACATCCACACCACGATGCAGAACGCCAACCGACAACAATCGATGGCGTATACGTCGCGGCCGCAGACCTCGGATGGCATCCCATCCTACGGCCACATCAACCCGAATGGCGTGTCGTTGCCTTCTGCTCGCACTATCACGAACCAGCTTCCTTCTCCTTCCTACGCACCGCAATCTGCGCCATACTTTGGCCAGCAGGGCATGATGCCGTACCGCGACAACCGCGCGGCGTCGATGGGCGACATTCACGGCCACCCCAACAACCAGTTCCCAGGCAGCAGGCATTACTCCATGAGCAGCGCCGACCGGTACCCACATCCCGGCCAGGTGGACGGCAAGAGTGAGCTCACTTTCGTACCGCTCGGTGGGCCCACGCCGAAGAAACGCCCCAGGCGGCGATACGATGAGATCGAACGGCTTTACCTGTGTGGATGGAACGGGTGTGAAAAGGCGTACGGCACGCTCAACCACCTCAACGCGCATGTCGCGATGCAGAAACACGGCGACAAGCGTCTCCCATCGGGTGAGTGCAGACAGGAGCCCTTATCTGAAGGCATCAGCTGACAGGAAGAGTTCAAGGATATGCGCAAACAGTGGCGCAAGAAGAAGCGCGATCAAGCTGCGGCGGCGGCCAACGCGCAGTACATGGCCACGACACATACGTGGAACCCTCGCCAGTCCATCTCTTCCTCTGAATCCGACTTCGACCGCCGCGACTCGACGACCTCGAACTTCTCCATCGGATCCGAATACGCGGGCTCGCACCGCGGGTCGGTAGTGTACGGAGGCGGGTATCAATCGTGGGGAGGCGACTCATCGCGTCCCACAACCGGCTCGTCCGTCGCATCTTCGACCGATGGGCGGTTCGTACCTATCCCGCCCTCGCACGGAGCCTACGCCCACGGCATGATCAACCCTTCCCCTGCGGTCCGACGCCCCTCAGCCCCAGGACACATGGCCATCCCGCCCCAAACACAGGCGTTCCGACCAGAAGACCACGCAACGCCGACCCAACAGAACCCCTACCCCCGTCCTGGGTCCGCCAACCCCGTCGCCCAGTTCCCGTTCCAGTCGCTGACGACGCCGATGCCGATGATGGCTGGGTCGGCCACGGGACAGGGCGGTCAGTTTGCCTTCCAGCGTTAGGAGCGGTGCGAGGGCTTGAGGGGTGAAGGATGATGGGTTGGCGTGCGATTGCGGACACGGTATATCGTGGGTCAACCGACGGTTCCGATGGCCACGACTCGGATCCTCGGACAATACATGCACGCAGTCAAGCGGGGTGCGACGTGGACGAAAACGTGGACATGACGTCGGCGGGTTGATTGTGTATATGTCGGAATGATTCAACAGGGGCAAAGAATGTGGACTATGTACCGACAATTCCTGGTATGATTGATGTCGGAATGATTCAACAGGGGCAAAGAATGTGGACTATGTACCGACAATTCCTGGTATGATTGGTGTCGGGGAAGTGGGCGATTGGTGGGCCGTCGCTGGCCACCCTTCACCTTTGTGCATAGGCCGCGAGATTTTGGGTTTCGCCTGTACTGCATGTAGCTCTATTGTGACTTTCAATGGAATGAACACTGTGATATGGAACCGTTTGCGCTTGGCCCATCTGGAGCAGGTGAAGTTCAGTTGAGGTGGAGCTGGCCCATCGCCCACACTGTCCGCCACTGGATGAGTGGCGCACGGCTTGGCGAACTGCCGTGCGTGATCGCTGTGTGGACTCTGTTCCAATGTCAGACTATTGTTTGGTGATCCTTGATCGACGGGGGTTGTATGGGGTAATGGGGCTTGTTCAGACCAGGAACATGCGATGGAACCTATGTACCTGGGATGATGGGGATCGTGTGGAACGTCGGCGCTAATTCGGTGGTTGATCGACCGAGGATCCTTTGAGGGTTGAATCAACTTGCGTTTCATGGACAATAACGCCGCCATCCTATCCACAAATACAACGCTAACCCCACGCTGTCTATATAGTTGGGCCTGACCGTCTGAAGTCAACGTATCTGCGACCACCTACTCAGACCAAATGTCCTGTGAGTCCCTCCACTGCGTGCTATCGATCTCCAGTGTTCTGAGCAGATAGGCTGGAAACATGGGTATCACCTGCGGCTTCGACATCACCGTGCCGATCACCTCGGCGGAGGACATCGCGGCGTGTAAGCGGCTCATAGACGACGTGCGACGCAAGTACGCCCCCGACCCAAATGTCCACTTCCAAGCAGACGGATTCTTCACCATCCAGGGCGAGGTACCTCGCATGCCATACGACGGGACCCTGTTCGGACGGTTCGATTCCAAGATCACCGGTCACTATGCGCATGAGGTGGATCGGTACATGATGGACGTGCAAGCGATCTTTGAGCGGCATTTCGGAGCCGACCACGTTGAGCGATGGAGAGAAGGGATCGAAGGGCCCAGTCGGGGCTTTGGAAGGGCCGCACAGGGGTGGATGGAGCCGTTGGACAAGGCAGGGAGGAGGAAATATGACGTATGGGCCGAAAGGACGCAAATCAAGTTCGAGATCGAAGAGGAGATCAGGAGGCAGAGGGAAGAGGATGAGTGGTACTAGCCATCTGGCCGCCGGGGCGGGACCTGTCAGAGTGAAGGATGGTACATGCAGGTGGTGTGCCCAGATCTACAGGTCATGCAAAATGTAATGGCCAGATCGCCATCTAGTTCTCGCCCCGCATCCACTCCTCGAAACCCACCTGGATGCGCTGGTTGATGCTCTCCAGGCTGTCCAGCGCAGGTCGGACGTCCAGCGAGAAGACGGGGTTGCCCTCCTCGTCTGGCGGCGCCGAGTAGTAGTCGATGACGTATCGAACCTGGGCGTTGCCCGCCGCTGGGCGGGTGACCACCCAGTCGTGGCGGTCGAAAGGCGGCTCGGTGCTGGTCGTCAGCTCACATGTCGACGGCAACGATGACCGTGCCGCTGCTCACTTGAACTTGGACGGGAAGAGCTTGCCCGCCCAGAGATGTATTCTGGCCTTTGGCGAGAGCTTGCCCGGGTTACCCTGGAACTTTGCCAACATCGCCGACTCGCCTCTGCTATCAGCAACGGCCCACGAGCCTGTTCAGAACACCGCGACCCACCCCGGCACACGCTTCTCCCACTTCATGACCTCTTCCCATGCCCGTTCGTTCAAGAAGTTGTGGATCGCAACCATCATCTCGATACTATCCTCTGGCGTCTCCCACCCCTTCCGCGACAGGGCGTTGTAGAACTGCTGGGGGGAGGGGTAATCCCACACCTCGCCTTCGTCCTGCCCCTGCCCCTCTGCTGCGTCTTTCGGCCGCGGGATGCTCGATGCCGTACGATCTATGGGCAGGTCAAGCGCCTGGCCAGGCTGCCTCTCGGTCGCAGACAGGCCCTTGGGGATGGCGTTGAGCGGGTTCAGATCCGAGGCCTTGTCGTGCTGGATCGGGCATTTCGCTCCGGACGATGACGAGGCCTTCGGGTGCGTAGGTGGCTTGAGCATGTTCTGCGCGGCGGGGTTATTGTGCATCGGACAT
>Ga0308169_10002431_pt1 | contig 19297 bp, 27 predicted proteins | sample PhyBR1_2_FD_202139 | JGI IMG/M metagenome (GOLD analysis project Ga0308169, IMG submission 202139) | Phyllosphere microbial communities from UC Gill Tract Community Farm, Albany, California, United States - DLSLSB.R1 | ecosystem: Host-associated > Plants > Phyllosphere > Unclassified | place...
TTGAACGACGTGCAATGACCAGGCACAAGATAGATGGAAAGTCGTATAAAGAAGAAACGGGGAATCTGATAGTCGCTAAATTCAGACATGAAACCAATCGTGAGCAGGAGCCTCACTTACATACCCATGCGGTAGCCATCAATGCCACCAGGCGTGCCGATGGAGTTTTTCGGGCGCTGGTAAATGATGAACTGATAAAAAATTCTAAATTTTATGGGGCATTATACCGTTCAATTCTCGCCAGAGAGCTAGAGGCTATTGGCTATAAATTAAGGCATGAGAATGATGCTTTCGAACTGGCTCATATTACGCGAAAACAGATCGAGGGCATGTCTACAAGAACACAGCAAATTGATGAAGGTTTAGCTGATATGGGGCTAACCCGTGAAACGGCTAGCGCGGAGCAAAAAACCTATATAGCCAAAAAAACACGCAAATCAAAAGATGTTGGCGTTGACGGTGTGGTATTGCGTGATAGGTGGAAAGGCATTTCAAATGAGCTGGGGATTGATTTTAATGGCCGTGACTGGAGCTATTCAGACAAAGCTTCTGAGAAAGCTGCATCTGGTGTTGTGCATAAACTGGAAGAAATCACCATCGAGCAAGCCGCGTCACGCGCCGTAAAATTTGCAATAAATCACTACACAGAACGTCAGACGATAGTACCCAAACCGGAGCTTATTGAAACTGCTGTAAAGCACAGTATGGGAAGAACCACGTTAGAGCAGATTGAAAAAGAAATCGAGAAACTTGAAGCAAAGGGATTCCTGATTGTTGAGGAAAAACTCTATACATCAGCAAACTCATTGAATGGTGCTGCATTATCCAAAAAGGCCTGGATAAGCAGCCTTACTGATGCAGGTAAAACATTTAATGATGCCCGTCGCCAGGTTGACCTCGCAATTGCGAAAGGGCGTTTGACTCCTACATCACCGCGATACACAACACAGAAATCTCTTGATCAGGAAAAGCGTATTTTGCAAAGGGAGGTTGAAGGTCGTGGAAAAGCCGCACCTATCCTAAGCAAAGATGAGGTGTCAGCCTTTCTATCCAAGACTTCACTACGAAAAGATCAGAAAAGCGCAGGTGAACTGATCCTGACCACTGAAAATAGAATTATCGGTGTTCAGGGGCAAGCTGGGGTAGGCAAGTCCTATATGTCCAAATCAGTGACGGATAAAATCAAAGAAGCTGGTTTTAACCTTCACGTTCTTGCACCTTACGGTTCGCAAAAAAAATCCCTGATTGCAGACGGAATGGAGGCGCGCACTGTTGCTTCATTTCTGCATACATTGAGCCGTGAACATACGTTAGATGAAAAAACCGTAATATTGGTGGATGAGGCGGGGGTTTTACCAAACAGGCTCATGGATAAACTGACCGAGATATCCAGTAATACTGGCGCACGTCTTGTTTTGCTGGGTGATACAGAACAGACAAAAGCTGTTGAATCCGGTATTCCGTTTGCACTTTTACAGCGCAATGGCATGAGCACCGCGCTTATGAATGAGATCCAGCGACAAAAAGGCAGCCCTCAGTTGCTGAAAGCTGTAGAGCTGGCCGCAGTGGGGCAGGCCTCCGAGTCGCTTGCCCTTGTTACTGAAGTGGCCGAAATTGGAGCTCATGAATTACGGTATAAACAGATCGCAAATGAATACGTGTCACTTCCACAGGAAAAGCGAGATGAAACGCTCGTCATTACAGGAACGAACGAGAGCCGTGTAAAAATCAACGCACTAATAAGACAAGAGCTAAAAATTGAATCCAGCGTCGAAATGACCGCATTAACGCGCCTGGACACCACCCAGGCAACACGCCGCTACAGCAAATATTACACACCGGATTCAACCATTATTCAGCCTGAAAAGGATTACCTGCGCTATGGCCTTGAACGAGGTAAATCCTATCGTGTGGTTGAGCATGGCGAAGGTAATACCCTGATTGTTGAGGGCGAGGGAGGTAAGCGCTTAACTATTAACCCGGCTCATATCAAAAATCTGTCAGTCTACAAACAGGAGCAACAACGGTACGGTGTGGGCGAAAAGCTGGTAATTACCAGGAACAATGCCGAGCTGGATGTGGCTAACGGAGACAGGTTTACCATTACGGGTATACAGGCAAATCATATTTATTTGAGTGACGGTAAGAAAGAGATAGCTCTCGATATCAATCAAAAGCAGCATCTTGATTATGCCTACGTTACAACGGTGCATTCCGCTCAGGGGTTAACAAAGTCAGAAGTGCTGATGAATATAGAGACAAAATCAAGAACCGTCGCAAGAGATTGGTACTACGTGGGTATTTCTCGTGCAAAAAGCCGCGCAAAGATATTCACGGACGACATCAAAAAGCTACCTGCCGCCGTGTCCAGAGAAAGCCAAAAAACCGCTGCCCTTGATTTGAAGAACAAGACAACACAGAAAATCAACGAAAAGGGGAGGGGGAAAGCGCTTACTGAGCCAACAAGAACGAAGCAGATACGCCCAAAGCAACCTACGGAGAAGCAGTCTGAAAAAGGTCATGCGAAAAGCTAAATTTTCGCATGCGAAAAACAGCGCAGTCATACCTGCATAATTCCTTTTAGGGGAACGGGTTAAAAATGAAGTTAACAATGGTAATCGTCGGGGTATTGGTTCTTGTATGGTGCTGGCTTGGGCGCAATGGTATAAGGCGTTCCAGACATTTACGCATGCAAAGGAAAGCCCGTAATCAGTTAGATCTAATCAACAGCTTGCCGGAGTTCAGACAGCGCATAGCATATCTACGGAAAATTAATGCCTTCGTTTTTGAAGAAATGTTGATGGAGGCTATCGAACGAGCCGGGCATAAGGTGTACCGGAACAAGCGCTACACTGGCGATGGAGGCATTGATGGAAAGGCTCTTATCAACGGGCATTACTATTTGATCCAGGCGAAAAGGTATACCGGACATGTGACAACCGATCACGTTTCGTCATTCAGTCAGCTCGTTAAGAGAAACAAGTGCAGGGGAATTTTTTGCCATACAGGTAAAACCAGACCTGCAACTAAAAGCGCTATAAACGGGATTGATCATATAGAAATCATTAGCGGTCAGAAGCTTTTGGATTTACTGGAAGGTAAGTACATCCCTAGTCCACCATATTTAACATAAATACCATTAAGCGTACTTAAGCTATTGATATATAAGGGTTAATCTATGACTTATTATGAGTCGGTTGAGACTGTGACGTTTACCAGAGCAAGAGCGTTGATAGAACTACAGAATCATGGAATACCGGAATCGGAATATCCCGTTTTCTTTTCTGATATGGGAGATAAAAGCCACTACAAGGCGCAAGCTGTACTGGAATGGCTGATGTACTGATACGTCCTGATTTCGCTTCAACCCGCTGAAATGTTAAAGGCCGGGGAGTGGTTGCCCCCCGGCCTTAGTTACGTTTCCGTCACGATCAGAAGAACATGCGGATCAGTTCAAGAAAGACGATTAACGCTTTCAGAACGATGATTGCTTTGTCGATTAAAGCGCCCATCCGTTTCTCCATAAATGGAGTAAAGACACCGTGGCTTGCTCTTACACTGCCTGTCACCACGGCTTCTCTTCGTCTTGTCAGTTGTAGAGAGTCTCACTCCTGCCAGAGCACAGCTAACCAGCACCACCTGTATTACCTGCCAGGACTTTGAACCTGTTCATGCCGCATGAGCGGAACGCAGGGAGAGACTCAACCACAGAGCTAACCCGCTGATTATACGTTTATCTGACGGCCAGGCAAACCGTTAACGCACGGTCACTGCCCATCATGTTGCATAATCAGGCTTCACGGATTATCATACTATTGTCAGTTGTAGAGAGTTTCCCTTCCGGCCAGAGTTACCAGCTCGCACCGGAACCGTAAAAAAGCCGACCTCACCAGTCGGTTTTTTTACGTCTGCGTTTTCCCGCTTCGTTAAAATCCATTCTAAATGAAGAAATACTTCTCCGGCAAACCCAACAACGTAAGGACAATGTATCTTTACTCACTGTTGCCAGCCGCCACTATGAAAACCCCTGTGTCACCCTTCCAGCATGCGCCTGGCGGTCTGCGCGTCATAGCTGAATGAGAGCCCTTTCCCGGCCAGGACATCGAGCGAGAACACCCTGGCATAGACTTCCGTACTCCGGGCGTAACGGTGGCCGAGCAGCGACTGGAGCACCCTGTCAGGAACCCCGCTCATCTTGAGGTGCATCGCGTAGCTGTGGCGAAAGGTGTGCGGCGTGATCGGGATAGAAAACGTTACCCCGTCACGTTCTGCGCGGCTCACAGCGGCGTTTAGCCAGTTCAGCGGCGTCTGCCGTGACCGGACTTCCCATACGGGCTGATGCCGTATGCGCTTGCGCCAGGTGGCAAGGTATTCGCGCATCCGTTGCACGTAGGCGGTATCGAGCAGCGGTACAATCCTGATCCCCGGCTCAGGTGGTTTGCGGTAGCGCGGATCGGGGTGAACCGGTTCGGCGGCGGCAGGTCGTCCTGGGCGGCGCGTTGCTTCGCGGTTTCGCTGTTTCAGGGTGCGCAGCGTCACCACGGCCTGAGGGTATTTGCGGGAGGGCTCCAGGATAAAATCGGCGGGTGTCAGTGCCAGCGCTTCATTAAGTCGCGCCCCCGAATTCCAGAGCGTGTCAAAATACATCCGGGCGGTCAGATCGTCTATATAGGAAAGCAGCACCGCGACTTCCGGCGCGAGCAGATACTTTGGCAGACCCGCGCCGAGGTGCGCGGCCAGATCGCGCATCGTTCTGGCCGCATCGAGGGAAACGGGCATCGCCCAGGCGTTGCTGTGTGAATTCTGGAAAATTCCGGCGGGTAAGTTACTCAACAATTCAATCTCCGCATCCTGATTAAAACCTGCTGCCGCCTCCGGGCAGAGCCCTGCGTTGTCCGGGCGGTCAGCCAGGCACAAACGAGTTGCGCCCGGCCTCCCTTCCCCCTGATAAAACACCGGGTATGTGCTTCCCTTCATTGGGTGACGAAATACCCCGGCGCGTTTGTCTTTATCCAGGACACATCGCGGCACACCGGAAGTATGGCGTAAAGCGCGGCGCAGTCCGATCACAATAATTCCGATCACCCAAAAAAAAATTGGACATTTTTTCCGATAGTGCCGTTTTGCCTGGTGCGCTGTGAGCTGGCGAGCAGCCGGACGGGGGGCGGCGTTCGCCCCCGCCGAACTGATTAGCCCAGGATAAGGGCGCGGTGGCCGCAGGACAGCACCACATATTGCGATCATCATTTAGTATGTTGTAACTACTATAAACTACGGAGGGGTACTGGACAGAAACACCTGAATGTCTAACGACGCGGGGAATTAATAAGAGGAGTCCGGGGGCTGGAACAAACCCGGACGCAGCCCCCGGAGCGTCAGCGAACTGGCGCAGGGTGATCTTACCGCAAACCACGCCCGGAGTGCGGGGAATCTTGTTCAAATAAACTGGAGCGGTCGCAGCTGGGAAAGACGATGGCCAACGCGCTCGATGCGCAACCGGCGCGAATATGATTTTTTGTTTTACAGTGAGTTAGGGTGTTTGCGGTGCGAAAATTATCGGTGAGTTTTTTTGATGGAGGCAGTAACGGCGGTGCGCTACGTGAAATCTGCGGTTTTGCGGGAGGGATTGGGCGCGAGAATTTGCGTGGGAACGGCAGAAAACAAGCCGCTTGAGCGGCCTTATTCTCAATGTGGGGCTTGTGATAAGTATTCCTCTTGCATCTTGTCATGCGCTTCAAGTTGAAGAGGCAGAATATATGTTTCATAGTAGGCATCTGTATAACAACAGCGGATTGACTTTATAGAACCCATCCAAATGATGTTGGATCTATTATTAAACTTATTGATAAATAATGGCTTAATCGAGCAGCATTGCGCTTTTGCTAAGTAATAGTGATACACGATAGTCGTTAAAATATTTTTTTTCATCGATATATTCCTCTTGAGTTTATCAAGCAATATTCCGTGCTACCAACTTACCTCATAACTACTGACTTGCTGACCGATAAGAACAGCCAGTGATTTAGCATCATCCAGGGTTGTAACAACAGGTGTATCCACCACACTAAAATCTGCTACATCTTCAATAAGAATGTTTATATCGTATGCTGATGAAGGGTTATCACACCATAAATCACAAGCAACCAAAGATGTGTCATCTTTCCCATCCATAGTTAATACTGGCGGCTCGGCTTCGATGTAAGCAATAACAATCCCATCATTGAAGATATTTTTAATTTCAGCTTTTAATCTATCAATATAAAAACCGACTTCGGCATTCATTAAATAAAACTCCACTATAATTTACGAACATCTAGCTAATCATAACAGGCCAGATCTCGCCCAGCCAGCAGAACTGGACAAAATGACCTGAATGTCCAGGTGGCGCGGGGAGTAAACAGGAAGCGGCAAGAGCCCGCTGCCGGACACGTCGCCCGGAGCGCGGGAAATCTTGTTCAAATAATCTGGAACGGTCGCAGCCGTTCCGGAAGTTGGCCATCGACATCGAGGCGCAACCGGCGCGAAGATGATTTGTGGTTTTACAGTGAGTTAGGCTGTTTGCGGTGCGAAAATTATCGGTTAGTTTTTTTGATGTAGACAGTAACGGCGGTGCGCTACGTGAATTCTGCGATTTTCGCAGGGGTAACGGACGAAAGAATTTGCGAGAATCAAGAGTTTGCTAGCATAGCATTTACAATGCTTTGTGATACTATCATGGAAAACCTATTATAAGGATGCCCCATGACGGTTAAGCAACTCAATCTCCGTTTCGATGAAACAATCATTGTGCGCCTGAAATCGACGGCCAGACAGGAAGGTATTTCTGTTAACACGCTCGTAGAACGCTACCTCATTAATGGCCTCGATAATGAGAGCAGCGATCAGGCGGAATACGCACTCCTGAAAGCCGAACCCTTCGCGCCCCTGAGCCGACTTTATCACCTGCTGGCTGATAACATTTCAGACAGCGAATATAACTACGATACCGCCCCGCTCTCTCCTGCTGAAATACGCTTTGTGGCAGAAGGAGCACTGACAGAAATAAACAGGCGCAGTGTCCAGTTGCCCTGGTATAGTGAAATCAAAACGATTGCAGAACACGCGCTAAAAAGCGACACAATCGCTTTTGATGATGCCGACAAACTGTTTCCGTTCGCCCTTCGCCTTTACCTGAAATATCGTGCAGACCGCGCCACATTCGCCGCTGAAAACACACCGGATACTATACGTTCCGTGACGAAAGAATATCAGCGCGGAAACCTGAACTTTCGTCTTAGCGTGGAAGGAACGATCCGTAACCGCATGGTTCCAAAAGAGCAGCGCGTTTCACCGCTGGTACGCCTCGATATTGACGGGAATTATTTCACGGTCATGCTGGGCTGGGAAAAATATATTTCCACGGTGCGCCTGTTACGCTATCTGGAGAGTGAAAGCTGGACAAAGGAAACCCCGGTTATTGACGGGATCAGTTTTACCCGCGCCGATAAGCCTGAGCACTGGAAAATGCGCAATGATGATATGGAAATCTTACTGACCGAAGAGGAATTACAATACCTTTGCAACGGTCTGCTGGATGCACACAACCGTAAGCTGAAATCAGTCATGAATATCATGATCCGGCTTAACGGTGAATGACGGACTGAGCGCCGACAGGAGGGCTTAAAAAGATGAAACCACAACGTTATCCCGCCAGTATCATCAGGGTTGGCGCAGTGCTGTACAGAGCGTTTGGCTGGACAGATGATGAGGGCAAATGCCATTTAGACCTTGATGAATGGCACGTCAGATCCATACAGAACCGGACAGTATCAAAATACTTTGACACAAAAAGAGTGGTGATCAGCCTGGTACAAAAAGCCGAAGATATCACCTGGCAAAAGGATAACTGGCTGACGAACTTCCCCGCACACTATCGCAAGAAATTTTACGAGAATGAGCCGTTACCTGCTGGCTTATACACCACACCCAATATGGCATTACGCTATGAGCTGGAATCCACCTACGACAGCATTAAGTGGTATGAGGATGAGAAAGCGGCGGGATTGTGGAGCGATGATCATGAAATAGAATATAACGGCGAGCTTAAACTTATCAAAGTCATAAAAGCCAGAATCACGCGACTGAGAAATATCAAATCAATAAGGTAACTGAGCGAACAGCCGCGAAAGCGGCTTTTTTGTGGCCGCTGGACAGGCTGGCCGTAACCCCGGGCTTGGCAGTGGGGGGATTTTACGGCTGAGGCCGTAATGCTTTCTGAGTCCTCGCTGACGCTGCGGGGCTTCCGGCGTGGAACGCCTCCCATGCGCCCTGCGCATCTAAAAAAATAGACAGAATGACCTGTATGTCCAAGTGCATGGGGATTTATACTAGCGACCATGATCACCACAGGAAGAACGGGGTAGAAAATGGCGACTGAGTGGGTAAATGTAGCTGATAACGCCGTTAAAATTGGGCTTGGATCGGCGCTAACAATATTAGGCGGGTATCTGACGCTCAAATTATCACAGCGGCACGAGTTAAGGAAAGAAGCCTTAATTCAGCGACGTAAAGATTTCGACGTTAAAACTGAGCGCTACGTAGATTTTTTATCCAGTTCACGAATGATGATGCAGAAATATATGCTCACCGATTTCAGGCCAGATGGAGATGATTACATGGAGCTTACAAGGCGCCACGAAACGTTATCCCTTACGTGCACGACTAATACTATGAGAGAGCTAGCTTTTGATGCTTACTATGCTGTTTCTCTTGCATGCTCGATGGGCACTGCTGAACGTGAAGAAAAAGCCCCAGTCCGGAAAAAGGCTAAAGAAGCCTTAGATCAGTTCCAGGGATTTGCCAGCGAAGAACTACGTCGTGAGAAAGCTGCAATTGAGGTAATGAACAAAAAGCGGTCATTCTGGTTCTTTGGACGGCGGTAACTGCTAAAACTGGACTGGATTAGCAATGTATGAGGGCTGACAATAGTTTGCTATTGACGGCGGCGTCAATTTAGTGTAGATTTGACCGCAAGTACACCCGCCACGCCTAGTCTTTCGAGATGCGCATTATGGCGGGTTTTTTTTTGCCTCATTCCCTCAGGAAAGGATGCAATGGCCGCACAACCCCAAAACAGACCTCGCCTATACCAGAAATCTACACAACCTATTCCGGATCTTATAGCCAAACTTCAGCAACGTGGACTCATCATTAATGATATGTCTGCGGCAACAACAGCTCTTACCTTTATTGGCTACTTTAGATTACGTGGCTACTGTCTTCCGTATTATCAAATGACGCAGGAAAGAAAACCAAAGCCATTAGAGCCAAAAATTTTCATTCACGGAACGACATTAGAGGATGTTATTTCACTGTATGAGTTTGACAGAAAGTTAAGATTAATTGTATTGGAACAAATCCAGAAGGTAGAAATTGGATTACGAACTTGTCTGTCTGAATACATGAGCGAAAAATATGGCTGTCATTGGTTTATGAATCTAACAGCCATGAGTAAAGATTATGATTATGAAGGGTTTTCTGGTCAGATAAGAGATGCCAAAGAAGTATTCATAGACCATTACAAACAAAAATATGAACATCCCGTACATCCTCCATCATGGATGATTACCGAAACTTTGAGCTTTGGTGCTTGGTCGCGTATGTATAAAAACTTACACCATTTTGACCAAAAACAAATTGCTGCTAAGTTTAACATTCAAAATGCTGATGTAATGGCTTCGTGGTTCCATACTTTATGCCATTTTCGTAATTTGTCAGCGCACCATAATAGAATTTGGAACAGGTCATTTAAAGCCTTTCCTCCGGCAAAACTGAATAGTCTTTCCCATCATATGACTAACCCACAGACTTTATACAGTCGTCTTGTCGTTCTGAAATATCTGTCTGATCAGGTGTCGTGGTCAGATGGGCTTAAGCAACAAATTCATGAGATTATGCGTACTAAGCCTAACAGTGTCACATTTGAAAAAATGGGCTTTATTCCGGGCTGGGATAATGACCCTTTATGGTCAAGAGCTGTGAACCAACCACCACAACTTTAGACAGTTTGCCAACAGTGGACAGAATAACCTGAACGTCCAGTGTAAATGGAAGAAAGCCAAATATGGTAGAATTTTGGTATCTACTGATGTTATTAGCAGACACGACAGCCCGGATGGCACTATGACGAAGAAGACCTTAGCAGCAAGATTTGAAGCACTTGAACAAGACTACCACGAAGTCATCTCGACAAAGTATATGGGAAGAAGCGCGTTCGGTCATGGAAGCCAGGAATATATTGATTCCGCTAAAGGTCATCACTGGATTGCGAGAGTGAAGAAATTACTTGAAGACAGTTATGGCAAGGAATCTGATTACTACATAGATTTTAATGATACAAAAAAGATTGCATGGTCGAGTAATTATCAGAGTTTGGTGAAACATTACAAACCGCTCTTTGATGCAGCCAGAGAAGATTTAGCACATATAGACACGGCTCAAGCTATTACAACTGAAAATTCAGAGCTGGATGTGATTATAAATATTCTAAATAAATTCCCTGCCTTTTGTCGCCAGCTAAAGAAACGATATAATGACAGAGCGCCGCTTGAAATTATAGATGAATATGATGTACAGGATCTGGTTTATGCGCTTCTCACCTTACACTTCGATGATATCAGAGCAGAGGAATACACACCGAGTTTTGCGGGTGCCGCCTCCAGACAGGACTTTTTGCTGAAAACAGAAAAAATAGTCATTGAAGTGAAGAAAACTCGTAAGTCTCTTGGAGCGGCTAAAATCGGTGAGGAACTTCTCATTGATATGGCGCGTTACCGCGCACATCAGGACTGCGACATGCTGGTATGTTTTGTGTACGATCCTGACGGCTGGGTGAAAAACCCGAAAGGCGTGGTAGATGATCTTGAATCGTTAGATAAAGAAGGTCGGGTTAGAGTCGTTATTGCGCAGTTCTAATACCGACCTTTCCGAGCTGGACAGAATGAGCAGTATGTCTAAGTACCTGGGGGAATTAACCCGGAGCCAACATTACGCCGCTGGCGCATCGTGTCAGTGACGTGTGATCTGCCCGGAGACGTCGCCCGGAACGCGGGAAATCTTGTTCAAATAAACTGGAGCGGTCGCAACTGATAAAGTGACTGGCCATCGCCATCGAGGCGCAACCGGCGCGAAGGTGAATTGTTGTTTTACAGATACTTATGTTGTTTGCGGTGCGAAAAATATTGGTGAGGTTTTTTGATGGAGTCAGTCACGGCGGTGCGCTGTGTGAATTCTGAGATTTTGCGGGAGGGATTGGACGCGAGAATTGACGGGAGATCGGGCAGAAGAAAGGCCGCATTCGCGCCCTGTTCTTATCTGAATAAATTCAATATTATTATTCATTTACAAATGCGTAATAATCTTTCCACATGCTCCGTTATACCTGAGTAAGAGGGAGTACGGGTGATAAGATTGGCCGCACCTGCGGCCAGTGTTAAATCAAGGTACGGAGGTAATGACAAGAAGTTTTCCACCATCCAGTTTGAGCACTGTTAATGCAAGACCGCCTTTAGGGATCTGGAAAGGTTGGCTCGATTCAGTATTATTGCCGTCAAACAACACCTGGTAAAACTGTCTTATTGTCGTACCACCTTCATTTACTGACAGAGGCGTGTTGTTAACGACAATCGCGTCACTCTCTTTGAATTTCAGTGGAGTCATATACTTTTTAAAGGATGCAAAGACATCTTCATATGAGAGCGCCTTGCCGCTAGCTTCGGGTTTAAAAATGATAACGCTTCCCCGATAAGCATTCAAATCCAGGGTTTCGGCCACAACATTAGAATGATAACCGAACTTATCCAGTAGTTTGACTGCATTTATCAACGAGTTTGTATCTGTGTACTCAAATACACCATAATGCGCCCGACCATAAGCACCCTCATTTGCAGTATTATCCGTTGCTGGCAATGTATCAGCAACGGCATTGAAACTCCCCGTGGTGGCACTCAGAAACAAAATAAATAAAGATGACTTTAAGATATTCATGCTTAACCTCTTATATTTTTAAAACGAATCAATTTAAATTCAAAAACAAGTTATAAAACTAGTTCGGTATCTGATGCGATCAAAGTGTTCTTAAATTGTATCGGCATGAGAGTCGAATACTTTAGCTCTTATTGACATGTCATTCGTTATTCACCCAAAGATTCATCATTAAAAGCGCTGGCAACTGTGTTTTTCTAATTTTTTTATCGCCTGTTACCGTCACATCGGCAAGACCCATATTGATATTAGCGATATCGCTGTAAGAAAACAAATCAGACACAATGTAGTTTATTTTATCTGTAACGGGCGTTGCTTTAAACTGATAACCGTCAATATTAAAATCACTCTCTGTATCTATTTTAATGCCATGAGAAAGGAGCGCCCTTTCTGCCAGCTCGTAACATTGGCGGGTAACGCGATCCTGAATGTCTTTTAGCTTTATAAAATACTGCGTTGTCAATTCTTGTAGCTCTGACAGTTCAGCAGATGAATACCCGCTGTTTATCGCCTTTTCAACACCATCGAGTATGGAATCAACTGACCATTGAATTGACGAATCAAATTCAATGATATGTTTAACAATGTCAGCGCTTTGATAGCGTTTCTTTTCCTCAGCATCAGGGCAGAATTTACTGTTCAGATTTACGATCCCATGCGCCACTGACTCTGGCTCCAGCTCCAGTGCATTTTCATCAGCAATCAGATTTTCAGGCTCGTTACTCGCCATAAATCACCTCGAATACACCATGACTGGACGATGCCAGGCGAACAAAGACAGAATCACCCTCATCATCGATTACGTCTACACCCGGCAATGCCAGATGTTCCCGGTTAGCCGTAACAGGGTAAGATTTACCTGCCGTAAAGAAATTAACCGCTTCGCCTGGTTTTATGCACATTACAGAGATGATTGTTGCCATGATTGCCGCCTTTAATATCGGTAAGATCCAACATGCCCCGTTGTGCGGGGCTATTTAATGATTAAATACCAAGTTGCTTCTTTGCATATTCAATATCTAAAAAAGGCGTCCAGTTACCTTTGTAAAATTCAGTGGCAGCCTGTTCAAGAGTAATCAGGCCAGCTTCAAAGTCTCTTTTTACCGATTCGTGAAAGCCAGGAATATTAAAAGTTTTTTTCCCGTGAGTCATATCATTATCCCGCTGTTTTTTTAACTTGGGATAAGTATAACACTTGTGTTATATAACACAAGTGTTATTTATGGCTTTTGGAATATTTTCGTTTTGCTTGTCAGCATGATCCAGTCGCCATTGTCTAATCTCGCAACTTCATGACCTTTTGATACCAGATTATTAAGCTGTTGAACCGAATTAATCCCGGCGGCTTTTGCCGCTTTTTCACGACTACCTTCATAGTAATCATTCACCATCTGAACAATAGAAATACGCATAATCACCTCCTTTTAATGACAGAAAGATTATATAACGATTGTGTTATATATCAAGCATAACCAAAAACATTACGCTGATCTGGACAGAATAACCTCCGTGTCCAGGTGGCGCGGGGATTAAACAGGAACCGGGCTGACCCCGCAGCCGGAAGCTGGCGATCTGCCGGACACGTCGCCCGGAGCGCTGGAAATCTTGTTCAAAGAATCTGGAACGATCGCAGCCGTTCCGGAAGTTGGCCATCGACATCGAGCCGCAACCGGCGCGAAGATGATTTGTGGTTTTACAGTGAGTTAGGCTGTTTTCGGTGCGAAAATTATCGGTTAGTTTTTTTGATGTAGGCAGTAACGGCGGTGCGCTACGTGAATTCTGCGATTTTCGCAGGGGTGACGGGCGAAAGAATTTACGAGAGAACGCAGGAAAAAAGGCCGCTGGCGCGGCCTAAGAGAAGGTTATGGTGCTGGAGGAGTCCAACCGTGGCGTTCAGCAAGTACCTGCCATTCGGGTTTTTTGGCCTCAATATATGGTAGGCAATACTTATAAACCGCATCAAAGGGCTTGCCGCTGATAAAATTGCAAGGTGTATTCTTAACCGCTGCGGGTGCATTTGTGCTGTGCTCACTTAGCGCCACAAGAACTGGCATTAACAGTTTTTTCAGCTCGTCGTCTTCCGTTTCATTCACTAGCTTCGTGATATCAGTAAGATGCTTAGACGATTTTTTTACTTCATTTAAAGATGAAATTACCTTGTTGTACATTTCTGCGAACTCCACAATCTCTTTAAATTGTCATTTGGAATTTTCAATGGATGCCTTTATATCGAGGCGACAATCAGAATAAATCCAGGTATTGCACTCAAGAACCCTACCGAGATTAATAGCACTAGTTTGAACTAATGATAAAACTTCATCGATGGTTTTAACCTGACCACCTTCAATTGCTCTTGCAATGTCTAAGGCTTCATACATACGCCCTGCCATTTCGTGTTTCTCAATTTCGGACGGTGTAGTATGAGACAATCGTTTTATATTCATATATAAAATCTCGCTATGTGTATTTGAACATCATAAAGCCATACCAGTTGAAAAACAGAACTGACATAGTATTTATTCCTGGACTATACCCAAACGTCTCTGGCAGTTACCGCAGTAAGCAGAAAACCGCTTCGGTTACATCAATTTTTTCTCTACGGATTTCCCAAAGTACCCCCTCTTTATTACAGACGAATCCGTAGAATCTTGCATTTTCAGATTTAACGGGAAAACTATCTGTTCCAGAAGTTGAGGCCAACTGTCTTTCACGGGCTTTAATTGCTGTATTGAAAGAGTAAGCTAATGCTATACATGAAATTACAAGACTGGTAGTTGATAAAACAAATGATTTATTTTTAAGCAGTTTCATCATATGCACCGTTAAACACTATACATTTAAACAAAGCATCAGGATTCAGAGTCAAACAATCCCAAAACAGGCTTTACATCCACAATAACACGTCCTGTAAGCTCCAGAAACGTGCGCCAAACGCCATACGGGATAATTTCAGCACCGTTTCTGTATGCCCTGATCCTGCGGTCAGCACTACGACCTTGTAGACCGAGTAAAACGCCTAACTTAGCATCTGAACCATAGTCTTTAAAACGCGTTTTAAGCTGATTAAACCAGGCATCTATAAGATACGCTGGCGGCGCAGTCCAGCCCTGTTCAAGGGTATTAAAAATACGGGGATCGATAGTCGTGTAATCAATACTTTCAACTTTAGGAAACGATTTGGCATTCAGGTTAGCTTTAAGAATTGTAATTGCACGCTCCGTATCTGCCTTTAAAACCAGTAAACGCTGTTCTTCCAGCGGAGGGAGTTCTATAGATATTTCTGTTTTCTTTGTCATTATTGATACACCTATGAAAAGTTGGGGAGAATGCCTCCCCTACTTTGTTAATGCGAATTCAGGACGATACTTTTAACGTCATGAGTCGTGATGTTAACCAGGCTCAGTGTACCCGTTGCTATAGGCTTCCAGACACCAGACATATGAAGATGAAGGAAACAATAATAAAGGTAACGTGGAAGCACCAGATCGCTTCTGCTCACCTTTACCCCTATGCTTTCTTTAGTGAAGATATAGGAGGGTTCACCAACGGAATTTAAAGAGCCCCGACGAACAATCCAGAAATCAGCATCCGGGAAGTCAGTCTTTACAGTTGCAACATCAGAAATCTTCATTACGTTCCTTTGAGGGCTTAGCCTTCTCAGAACGAGTGGCTTTCTGTCGCCCCCGCAAAAACATAATAGGCGTTTTTCGCCTATATAACAAGAGTTATTCAGGTTCGTTGAACCAAAAATGACACAGACTTTTGAAGAACTGGGCGAGATCATTTGAGCTTCGAAGAACCTGGTGAGTAAAAATTTTCGCACTGCGAAAACTTTCTATGATCATGCAGATAATTTCAAAGATGTGAGAATTTCAGCAGAATGTGAAGCAATGATTAACGACCCAACATTACGAAATGGCCGCTTATGCAGCCTAAGATAAAACGTGAAGCTTATAACGTAATTTAGCTGATCCAATAGCAATCATCATACCAAGTGAAATTACCTGTAACGCAATAGCCGACATGATGATTATATTATTCATATCTAAAGCTATCACAACGCCCCCGCCGATAGTAAAGACTATCGAAGCGGCGCATACAGGAATGATACGGAACCGCTTAAACCATCCAGAGAAGATGTAACCAGTGGCAGCAGCAGACAAAATCAGAAACAAAGTAATAAGTGAAGCTTCAAGTAACATTGTTAACCCCTCGCATTATGAACTGTATGTCAGTTAAGTATCGGCAGACATTTATTTATTTCGAGTAAAGTTTCATTAATTTACAATCAATCTATATACAACGACGATTCATTAATGAATAGGCACGCTGGCGAGTCGAGATAACTGGAACTTCAAAAGAGGGTAGAAACGCTTGAGTCGCCTGTTCTCAGCGAACCAAGAACTTATAACACTCTAAACTTATCGAGATAATCAACCCGACTATAAAAGCTGATACGAGCAATTGATGCGGGGCGGTATGGTAACAGAACAAACACAAAAAACCGAAACTGATAGAAGAAAATCCAAATAACCGAAACAAAAAATCTTTCATTGAGTTCACCTTTACGAAGGAATTCTTCCATTCTACTTCTTCACATGACTCGCAGCTAGCAAAAAAAATTAAGCGCTACCAGCTATGGAAACTGATAGCGTAGAAAGCGAAGCGAAGATCTAATGCGGTGAAGTCACTTATTCTTTATCACTGCTGTAACTGGATTGTAGATTATAGAGTTTGCTGGAACATCTTTATTTACGAATGTCATAGCACCTATCGTAACGTTATCACCGATTCGCACATCACCAATGATGCAGGAATGCGCCCCAATATCAACATTGTCACCGATGACCGTCATACCAATAATGCCATCAGATGATTTTCTACCTATGGTGGTATTCTGTCTAATGTTAGCATTCTTCCCAATGATACACTCTGACCTAATTATTATACCTACATAATGATTGAGCTTTAATCCTGCCCCAATATTAGCCTCAACACTAATATCAACGCCATACTTACAACGAAGGTTAGCATTTATTTTTCGAGCCCACTTCTTATTTCTTTTTGAAGGTGAGCTATTAAGATAACTTGCTAAACGCCACCAGAAATAAAATCTTTTCTTATAGCTAAAGAGAACACGATGAAAGACTTTAAACCATGAGAATTGCTTATTCCCGCTTCGATTGATAACTTCAATGCGTAGACATTCTTTTAGATGCTCAAGGGATTCATTTGAAGAGGTGTTTAATTTTTCAATATCGGAGATCATTCTGGTGTTACTCATCTGATAATATATCAGTAAATATTATCGGTAAAAAGAGTGAAAACTTTAGTTTGATGAAAGCGACCCAAATTTTTCATTCTAAGATTATGGGTTATGTGAGCACACATAGGCTGCACAAACCTGTAAATCAAGGTTGTGTATCTCACTCATGAATCTGACACACTGATCATCTTCAAATATTACTTGGTTATCACTACTATACTTTATCAGATATGCGTATTTAACACGTTCATCGCGTAGAGTTTGTTCATCAACCTGATATAAGTCAGTGATACCTAACAAGGTAGTATAGTGATCAAAAGCTTCCTGTAGACGAGGCAGAAGCGAGACACTCGAAGCTGAAAGTAACTGTTTTAATTTTCGATTGGCTTGCCCTGCCGATAACCAATCCAACCCCATATCTTTAAATTTCAACTTGATTTCATCAAGGCAAAATATTTCATCATGATAAATATCGTAATTATCCATAAACAACTCCGCTTCTATATTTTAAAGATCAGAAAAGATTTACTTAGGCTGATTCTTTAAAAATATGTTAGTAACAACTATAAGCAAAAATGTAGGGAAAAGAGCAACAGCATACCCGACAAAAGTTGATTGAAGTAAAGATAAAGACTCAAGATTTATTTTATAAACAATCAAACTAAATAAAGCACCAATTAAAATGGATAGAGCAAGATAAAGATAATAAATAAGTTTTCTTTTTTTAACAACAACCAGAATCATAAATGGGTAATAGACCACACACATATAAGCAGCAAGCTCGATATTCATATCATTTACCGTTATTGAATAGTTACATTAAATACTAACAGGATATGAAAAATACTACCACTTTAAAAGCCACCAAAAACAAGGATATGAATACTAATTGTTCTTTTGTTTGCTAAAACATTAATGCGGAAAAGATGGAGGATCCGGGGGCTGGAACAAACCGGGACGCAGCCCCCGGAGCGCCATAAAACTGACGCAGAGGTAGTTTACTATAAGGTGAGTGTAAAAGACAACACTAATCATATGAACATATAACTTCGGGAAGCGTTTCAATTTCAATTATAACGCTTCCCGAAGTAATCAAGCATGTAATGCGCGATAGTTCTTTACCTCTTGAAACGCACCCCCATCGCACCCGCTATTAATGTTGATATAGCTACAGGAACAAGAAATTTACTGAATGGAATATATCCAGTTCCTGACATTACCAATACCACCAACGCTGTAAAGCAGTTTAAAACGATGATCACCATTAGCGGGGAAATATTGGAAAACTTCAATCTATTAAAAAAACGCAATTTATCATTCATTCTTTGCTCTCCAAAATTTTATTATTTATTTTGACTTCTATATATCCAGGGTGGCAAAGGTTTATCCGATGCCCACAACCCTATTTTATTTATCTTAGATTTGTACTCCAAAGCATAGAGTCTTTCATCTTTGCAATAATATTTGTAAACCCAAGCAGCACCTTTCGAAACCATGTATTCATTGACACTATCACCATTAATATAAACGTTAGAAATTAAACGTCCATACTTATCTTTAGATAAGATATCCAATGTTACCACCCTTCCCTCAAGCTTATCTTTTAAAACCAAATAAGATTGATATCCATAGGTTTGTTTTTTTTCTGGTGCATCGATGTTAGCCATACGTATATGATTGAGATTATCATTAATAATAAATGTATCTCCATCTATAACACGTATCACCTTTACATCATTTTTGGTAATTGCAAACAAAGATGTAGTAAACAGCGAAAAGAATAAAACGAATGCAATTCTCGTCAAAAGTTTATACATAACTAATTTGTCCAGTGTCCGTTCGGGTTTTTATTGAAATCTTTTTCTTTTTGCCAAACGGATTCACCAACGAAATTTAGACCAAGATCTGTAAAATCATTATCTCGATATATTTTGCAGTAGCCCGGAAGCTCAGAAGATATCCTTTTCCATGTAATTACTTTGCATGTCTCATATCTATTCCCACCACGAC
>Ga0308169_10002432_pt1 | contig 19289 bp, 18 predicted proteins | sample PhyBR1_2_FD_202139 | JGI IMG/M metagenome (GOLD analysis project Ga0308169, IMG submission 202139) | Phyllosphere microbial communities from UC Gill Tract Community Farm, Albany, California, United States - DLSLSB.R1 | ecosystem: Host-associated > Plants > Phyllosphere > Unclassified | place...
ATGCAGGAGGTACGCAGTGCCGAGTCTTTGCTGAACGTGCGTCTCGCTCCCTCTCCTCCTTCCCCCCTCCACCTCGCCGAGTCGAGCTGACTCGAGCGAGCACGCCCTGCAGAACTTCTTCGCGCTCGTCAAGGCGCTCGCGGCCGAGGCCAAGGAGCAGTCGGTCGCCTCGGACGGCCAGCACCACTACGAGCAAGCCGAGAAGGACCTCCTCGCCAAGTGCGTCCTCCTCCTTCCCTCTCCTCTCGCTCCTGCTCGCGCGCTCTCTCTGACTCCCAGTCCTTCCACAGGCTTGAGACGGCCCAGCTCGCCTTCCGCGCCGCCCTGTGCGACTCGTTCGACACGCCGACGGCCCTCCAGACCCTGCTCGACCTCGTCTCGCAGACCAACATCTACCTCGCGCGCGGCCGCAGCAGCACCAACATCCGCGCCGTCCTCGCCGTCAGCGAGTACGTGACGCGCATGCTGCGCATGTTCGGCCTCGGCGAGGGGAGCCCGGTCGAGGGTGTGGCGGGCGAGCGCGTCGTCGGGTGGGGTGCGGCGCCCGAGCCGGGGCAGGAGGACGCAGGGGTCGACGTGCGTCCAGCCCTCTCTCGCTCTCTCTCTCCTACGCTCACATGACGTCTGGGCCGTCGTCGCTGACTCGCTCGCCGTCATCTCGCCCGCAGCGCGACGCCGTCCTCATGCCGTACCTGCGCGCGCTCTCGTCGTTCCGCGACCAGGTCCGCCAGCTCGCCATGTCGAACGCCGCAAGCTCCGACATCCTCGCCCTGTGCGACCGCCTGCGCGACGAGGAGATGGTCGAGCTCGGCGTCGCGCTCGACGACCAGGACGGTGCGTCCCGCACTTCTTCCTCCTCATCGGCTCACGCCGAGTCGAGCTCTGCAGCTGACTCGTACCTCCTTGCATGCCTCGCAGACGGTCGGGCCATGGTCAAGCTTGTCCCGGCGGCGCAGCTCCGCGCCGCTCGCGACGCCAAGGCGGCGCTCGCGGCCGAGAAGGCCGAGCGCAAGGCGGCCGCCGCCGCCGCCGCCGAGCAGAAGCGCCTCGAGCGCCTCGAAAAGGGTCGCGTCGACCCGCAGCACATGTTCCGCACGGACGAGTACTCGGCGTGGGACGAGGCGGGCATGCCGACTAAGGACCGCGAGGGCAACGAGGTGCCCAAGAGCAGGACCAAGAAGCTCGCCAAGGAGTACGCCGCGCAGAAGAAGTGCGTCGCTCCGTCTCTCTCCCTCCTCCTCATCGACGTTGCGAGCGCGCACTGACTCGGGCTCTCCTCGCAGGCTGCACGACGAGTTCCTCAAGGAGCAGGCCAAGGCGCAGGCCGCATAGAGCTTCTGAGAACGGGCGCAGCTGTCGTGCAGACTGCTACTTCCTTTCACGATCTCGAGCTCTGCGAGGGCGTCGGCGAGCGTCGGCGAGAGCGAGAGCGAGAGCAACAGGAAGCGAGAGCCGGGTCGGGGCCACAGCTTGCGCCATACGAGGTCTCGCTCTCAGCCCGGGCTCGCCGGGTCCCAGCTGGCCGCAAGTCTCTCGTGAGCCACCGAGACTCGAGCTCGTTCGAGCTCTTCCTGCCGATGCCTGAGCGGAAGCGCGCCGACGGGGAGGGGAGGGGTCCGGCGGCTTCCCCGCTCACGAGCTTAGGGACGGACGGAGCACCGCGCTGCGATTGCACCAGACCTGGTTTCTCCGAGCACATGCAGAGCTGTACGTGTGGAGATGCATGCGGGGCCGTACGCTCACCATGGGTTCGAGCGAGCTTGCCCTGCATGCTGTTCCCCCCACAGCTCCGTCCCACGCAAGCCAGCCATGGACCTGCTCCGACGCACGCTTATTCTCGTCGTGCTATGACGTCTCCTGCTCGCTCGAGAGGTCTCGCTTGCGCCGGTGCCGCCGAAAGTAGCGCCGGCGTGGGGGGCGCGCGCCGGTCCACGTTCGTTTCTGAGACTGCCACGTCGGCTGCGCTGCCCGAGTCCGTCCGGCTCAGGCGCACGACCCAACCGCTCACTGGGCCCGTGCCTCTCCAGCGCGAGGAACGGCATGCGGCTTCTTTAGCTCGGGGCGAACCGCCCACGCAGCGGCCGTCGAAAAAAGAAGAAGCGGGGAAGGTGCGCGCTTCGAGGCCCGAGCGAGACGACCGGCTCGTCGGCGGTCGCTTCTCTCTCCTTTCCACAGCCTCCCCGCCCTCTGCACCGTCGCCATGCACGGTCTCCTCGCCGCTCTGGCGTCCCTCGCCGTCCCCCTCGCTCTCGCATCGCCCATCCTCGTCGCTCGCCAGGGCGACCCGACCCAGCCTCCTCCCGTCGTCGACCTCGGCTACGCCAAGTACCAGGGCACGCTGAACTCGGCCTACGGCCAGTACAACTGGCAGGGCATCCGCTACGGCACGGCCGAGCGCTTCCAGGCCCCGACGACGCCCTCCTCGTCCTCCAGCAGCTCGAGCCCCATCCTCGCCAACACATACGGCCCGTCGTGCTACTACTCGACCAGTGGCCAGACGAGGTACAAGAGCGCACCGCTTCCCGCGGCCGGGCTCGAGAACGGCGCCTTCTCCGAGGACTGCCTCTTCCTCAACGTTCTCGCGCCGGCCGGCTCGGACAGCAGCAGCGCATTGCCAGTCGTCGTCTGGATTCACGGCGGAGGTGCGTCCCTCGTCTCACTCTGACTGCTCGAGAGCTGACTCTGCTCGTGCGTAAGGCTACGCGTTCGGCTCAGGCCAGTACGATTTCGAGTCGTTCCTCAACATCATCGGCAAGGACGTCGTCATCGTCTCGATCCAGTACCGCCTCGGCGTCCTCGGCTTCCTCGCTGGAAAGGAGATGAGCAAGCAGGGGCAGCTCAACGCTGGCCTAATCGATCAAGTGCGTCTCCTCTTCCGCTCTCGAGCCTCTCCTGCAGCCGGCGGTCGGGCCTCCTCGTCCCTCGTCTCGAAGCTCCACCTGCGCTTGCACCTGCTGACTCGCTCCCTCCTGGTGCTCTGCAGCAATTCGCGCTCCAGTGGGTCCAGACGCACATCAGCAAGTTCGGCGGCAGCTCCGACCACGTCACCATCTTCGGCGAGTCGGCGGGCGCCGGCAGCGTGGTGAACCAGGTCCTGGCCAACGTGCGTCCCTCTCCTCTTCGCCTCGAGCTACTCGAGAAGCTCACGCCTTCGTCGCGACGCAGGACGGCGACACCGTCAAGGCGCTCAAGCTCCAAAAGCCGCTCTTTCACGCCGCCATCGCCATGAGCGCCTTCCTCCCGCTCCAGGTCGACGCCAAGTCGAAGTGGGCCCAGGCCAACTACGACAACCTCGTCGCAGCGATGAACTGCAAAGGAGCCGCCTCGACGTACGACTGCTTGGCCTCGGCGGACGCCGCGACGCTGGCGACGGCGGGCCTCAACCTCTCGCAGGCCGAGCCCTTCGGTTTCTGGCTCTGGGTGCCCGTCATCGACGGCAAGTTCCTGAAGAAGCCTGCGTCTCAGCTCGAGGCCAAGCAGAAGGTCAACGGCGTGCGTCTCTCCCTCCCCTCGCCTTCCCGCTCGTGAGGACCTCGCTGACGGGTCTACCTCGCGCGCAGGAGGTCTTCTGGGGCAACAATAACGGACTTGAAGGGTTTATCTTCGCCGATCCGAGCATCCAGTCGGACCCGACGACCGACAGCGCAACGCTCGCCGCACAGTTCGACAAGCTCGTCGCAGGCCTGTTCCCGCTCATCACGGCCAAGGAGCGCCAGGCGGTCGCACAGCAGTACCCGATCTCAGACGCTGCTGCTGTCGGCAACTCGTTCGACCGTATCTCGACCGTCATCGCCGACTCGACCTTTGTGTGCGTTCTCGCTCCCTCCCTCCTCCTCCTCGCTCGGGCTCTGCTGACTTTGGCCGGCTTCCGCGCAGCTGCCCTACCTACTGGGCTACCGAGGCGTTCGGCTCGTCGGGCTACAAATCGACATTCTGGTACGGATACGCAACTCACGGTGCGGACCTGGCATGGTACACCGGTCCCGTAATCCCGACCCTCTCCTCGGTCCACGCGTTCACGGGCGCCATCGGCGGCCTGGTCGAGAGCTTCAACCCGAACCAGAACCCGGTCGTCGCCAACGCCAACCCGTCCTGGCCTACATACGACTCGGGAAACGAGATGTTCTTCAACCTCACCCAGCAGTACAACATCTTCTCGGACGCTGTGTCGGTGGTCGCCCCGACGACGAGCATCGCGCGCTACGGCGGCACCCAGCAGACCAAGTGCGACTTCTGGAGGGGCTCAATCGCCAAGAACGCCGGCTTGTGAGCTGTGCACGGTCCTCGCCGCGCGTTCGTCCCCCTCCTCTCCTCTCTCCCCTCTCGCCTTCTCTGTCTGCTCAAAACTCGATCCTTGGAATGTCATCTGTCCCTGTGCGTCAATAAGAGAGCTTGACGGCGAGCCTGGGAGGAGGACCGCTCAGCAGCGAGAGCCTCGTCTCGAGAAGGAACGCCTCTCTCTCGCTCGCTTCCGCTCTCTCGCTCGTCGCAGCCCCGCAGGATCTCGTACAGGTTGCGGCGCAGAGCACACCTGCGCTGCCCGTGCAGCGACGCTAGCTGGCGACGCAAGCTCGGGCGGCCTTCTCAAGTCGCAACGGCCTGCCGGCCGCGGTCTCGACCTTCCCCGCCATCGGCAGGCTCGGCAGCGTCGGCCCCTCCGCCTCGCTCTCTCGCCCTCTTCCACCACCGCTTGCTGGCCCAGACCTGCAACAGCTGCACACTGCGCCATGCCCTCTACCGCGAGGAGGCCTCTCCGCACCGCCGGCTGCTCCGGCTCCTGCATGGACCGACGTGACGCCCTCGCCCGCCTCGCCAAGCTGCCAGAGCTCGACTTGGTGCACGGCGACTGGCTGTCAGAGGTGCGTTCCGTCGTCTAGTCATGCATGAGCAGGGCTGACGCGAGCACCCCTGCCCGCAGTACAACATGTCGGCGCGCGCCGGCGACCAGCTCGACCACGCCGACGCCTTCGAGGTCTCGCTCCTCGAGGCGCTCGAACCAGCGCTCGCCGACCTCGCCAAGAACTCGATCAAGTTCGTCTGCAACGCCGGCGCGTCGAGCACCCGCCAACTCGCCGAGCTCGTCGACGAGAAGGCGCGCGCCCGAGGACTCGACCTCTCGGTCGCGTGGATCTCGGGCGACGAGGTGTGGGACCAGCTCCGCGAGGACATCGAGGACGACCCGGCGAGCTTTACGTCGCTCACGACCGAGGCGGGCATTCAGGACTGGCGCTTTCAGGGAGCTTATGCCCAGGCATATCTCGGGTCCGTCCTTCTCCCTCTTCTTCCTCCTACATGCTCTCCCTCGCATCCCACAAGCTGACGTACCTCCTCCTCCTCCTGCAGTGGATTTGGCATCGCTGCGGCGCTCGAGCAGGGCGCCGACATCGTCATCTGCGGCCGTGTCGCCGACGCCTCGCCGCTCATCGGCGCGGCGGCGTGGTGGCACGGCTGGACGCACGACTCGCTCGACGAGCTTGCCGGCGCGTTCGTCGCAGGGCACCTGACCGAGTGTGTGCGTCTCTCTCTCCCTTTCTCGGCTCGGCTCGAGGGCCTCGCTGACCCCTCGCTCGCCCCTCTTCCCGCTCGCAGTCGAACTACGTGACCGGCGGCAACTACACGGGCTTCAAGCAGCTCCAGGGTCGCTGGGCGTACCTCGGATACCCGCTCGCCGACATCCACGCCGACGGCTCGAGCGTCATCATGCTCGAGCCGGACCAAGACGGCCTCGTCGACGTCGGCACGTGCACCGCGCAGCTGCTTTACGAGATCCAGGGCCCACTCTACTACAACAGCGACGTCGTCGCCGACCTGCGCACGGTCCAATTCGAGCAGGCCGGCGAGAACCAGGTGCGCGTCTTCGGCACGCGCGGGCTGCGGCCGCCGCCGACGACCAAGGTCGGCATCACGGCCCGCGGCGGCTACCAGGCAGAGTTTCGGTATTTCCTGTGCGGCCTCGAGTGCGTCTAGCTCTCTCTACCTCGTCCGGTTGGGCTGCCGACAGCTCACGCCCTCGTCGTCCCGTAGCATCGTCGAGAAGGGGTCCATGCTCGAGGCGCAGGTCCGAGCGTCGCTTCCGAACGGTGCGTCCTCTTCCGCTACCTCAACCTCCTCCTCTCTCATATGCTCACGCTCTCTACGTGCTACAGTCGAAGCGTTCAGCCTGCTCAAGTTCACCGTCACGGGCACGCCGGGCGTCAACCCCGAGAGCCAGGACGAGGCGACCGTCGAGTTCCGCATCTTTGGCCAAGCTCGCGATGCCGACACACTCACGCCCGCCAAGGTGCGTCTCTCAAGCGCTCTCGAGCCGTCGTCGGCCGGATCTCACCTACTGACGAACGTCGCCCTCGCCCTCGCAGTTCGCCCGCCCGATCATCGACCAGATCATGCAGGGCTACCCGGGCTCGACGTGCGGCGCCGACACTCGCATGGCTGTGTGCGTCCCCTTCTCGCTGTCCTACGCCCTCGTGGCGCTCTGACGCCCCCTCATCTCGTCCTGCAGCCCCAAGCCGGTGCGCGCTTTCTCTCCTCGAGCACCTTCACGCCGCACGGACCCGCCGAGCTGACTCCCCCTCTCCCCCTGCAGTTCTACGAGTACTTTGTCACGCTCATGCCGCAGTCGCGCATCGAGCACCGCGCGCACCTCCTCACGATCCCCTTCGTGCGGCACCAGGAGTCGTACGACCCGCGAGACCCGCAGCCGCTCCCGACGCACGGCGAGACGACGATGGGCCCGCTCGGGTGGATCGTGCACGCGAGGAGCGGCGACAAGGGCTCTGACAGCAACGTCGGCTTCTTCGTTCGTCGCGAGGACGAGTTTCCCTGGCTCAAAGACCTGTGCGTGTTCTCCTCCTCTCGCTCGCGCAGCTCTCCTTCGTCGACTGACGCACCCGAGCACGCGCAGGCTCACGATCGACAAGGTCAAGCAGCTCCTCGGGCGCGAGTACAAGCCCGGGCACCGCATCGAGCGCTTCGAGCTGCCGCACCTCAAGGCGGTCCACTTCCTCCTCAAGGACCACCTCGACCGCGGCGTCGCGAGCACGTCGAGCTACGACTGCCTCGGCAAGAACGTCGCAGAGTACCTCAGGTGCAAGCACGTCGAGCTGCCGACGAAGTTCCTCGAGCGGGGCAAGATCTGAGTCGGGTCGTAGCTGTTCCTCGTCGTGCACTGTACAGACTTCTCATCGCATCCGCAGAGCCTCGAGAGCGGCGAGCGAGAGCGAGAGCAGCCAGCAGAAAGGAGCGCGCCAGCTGCGCTCGAGCCTCTCTCTCTCGCTCTTTCGCACCTCGGCCAGCTCGACCCAATAGCTCTCGCCATCGATGCTCGTCAGCAAAAGAGACCTTGCGATGCATGTGCGGCGACGATAGCTGGACCGAAAGCGGGCAAATCCCCCTTTAAGTCGACCTTCCCAAGTCGGGCCGTCCTCTCCTCCTGCGCTCGCCGAGCCCGCCTCGGGGCAAGTCGCTGTGCGCCCTCGCTCACGCCGCCTCGAGCGTGACGCGCGGCGCCGGCGGGCGGTACGACGCGCGGCGGCCTGGCCCGGGCGGCGACGGCGGCGGCGGGGCGAGGAGGCCCGAGCGCGACCTCGTCGTCGTCGGCGGCGCAGGCGAGAGGGCGATGTTGGGCGTCGAGCGCGAGTGCGGGAGCTGGTGCGGGTGCTGGTGCGGGTGGGCGAGCGGGTGCGGCGGCGGGCGGAGCGAGTTGCGCTGAGGGCGGGGAGGAGGAGGAGGGGGAGGGGCGCCCGATGGCGGCGGCGGGGCGAGCGAGTACCGCTGCTGCGGCGCCAGAGGACGCCCGAGCGCCTGCTGCCGCTGCAGCGCCTGCAGGTCCGGCGCCGACAGCGCGTGCAGCGGCTGGTGGTACAGCGGCGGGGCGAGCCCGAGCGGCGGCGACGGCGCAGCCGGGCCCCAAGCGGCGTGCAGCGGCACGGCGAGGTACGCGCCGCACGAGCGCGAATGTGGGATCTGCCCCGCCGCCGCGCCCGGGCCCGGCGTAGTCTCGCGCCTTCGCGCCTCGCCCGGCCCCGCCTGCGCCGCGCGCGCCGGCGCCGCACCCATCGCCCTCGTCCGCCGGCGCTGCTCCTCCACCCTGCGCCCGCGCGCCCGCTCGTCCCGCGCCGCACATTCCCGCAGCGCCGCGTCCTCCTCGCGCTGGCGGTGCGCCTCGCGCGCGCGCAGGCGGCCCAGCTCGGCTTCGAGGCGCGCCGTGTGGCGCTGCGCGGCGGCGAGGTCGTGCGCGAGTGCTGTCGGCGCCTTCGGGGACGGGGTCGGGGTCGTCGGGCGAGAGCGGGGCGAGGGAGGACGAGCGAGGGGCGGCCCGCGCGCGGCGGGCGGGAGGAGGCGCGAGGTGCGCTGCGGCGAGCGCGGGAGGGTCGCGAGCGGGCGCTCGTCCTCGTCCTCGTCCTCGGCCGCCTCGGCGTCGGCGCGCCCCTGCTGCTCCTCGACGCCGGAGACGGCGACGCGCACCCCGTTGAGCCGCGCCTCGGCGTCCTGCCGCGCGAGCTGCCGCAGGAGGAGCGGCCCCGGCCCCGGGGTGGGCCCGAGCGGCGCGCGCACCGCGGCCGAAACGGGCGGCGCAGGCAGCGGGCGCGAGCCGTACTCGGCGACGAGCCACGCGCCGACCGGCGCGAGCGATGGGCCGCGGTGCGGCGAGCGCGGCGGGGCCTCCCTCGCAGGCCTGCGCGCCCGTTCTGCCTGCGGCTCGTGCGCGCTCCCACCCTCCCCCTCCCCGCCCGCCCCCGCCATCGCGTCCAACCACGCCCTCGTCCCGCGCCCAAGCAGCACCGGCGCGCCCCTCAGCCGCGCGCACACGGCGCCCGGCCCCTCCTCGCCCGCCGAGTGCACCCGCGCGCGCTCGACAAAGGCGGGGCGCGCAGCCCACTCGCGCAGGCGCGGGAGAGGGAGCGGGAGCGGGTTCGTCGGCGGCGGCGGCGGTGCGAGGCTCGGCGTGGCGGGACCGGCGAGGGGAGGAGGGATCGGCGCCGTGCTCGTGCTCGTGCTCGTGCGCGCGAGCTCGGCGCGGTCGCCGCGCGTGACGCCGCGCTGGAGTTTTGTGCGCAGCGTGTGGTGCGCGAGGAGGGTGCGGAGGGGCTGTGTGCGGCGGGGCCGTGCGGGTGAGGAGGAGGAGGAGGAGGAGGGCGAGAGCGGATGCGTCGAGGCGGGCCCGGGGAGCGGCGAGGTGCTGGACGGCGGGGCGAGCGCGGTTGTCGTCGAGGAGGGTGAGGAGAGGCTGAGGGTGAGCGCCGGGGTGGGCGCCGCGAGGCGCGCGCGCGCGTGCGCAAACAGGCGCTCGACGGTCGGGTCGTACTCGCGCGCGAGGAACGGCGAGCGGGGCGTGGTCGTGGTCGAGGGCGCGAGGGGCGGCGGGGCGTACAGGGGCGAGGTCGGCGGGGTGGTGGTGAGCGCAGCGGGGCGTGCGGCGAGAGGCGCGCTGAGCCAGGCGTGGCCCGAGAGCGCCTCGGCCTCGTCCTCGCCGTCCGAGCCCGGGTCCGACGCCGACGCCTCGCCGTATGCGTCGGCGCTCTCGGCGCCGATGCTCAGGGGCCGGCTCGAGGGCAGCGCGAGGCGCGAGAGGCGCTTCTTGAGGCGCGAGAGGGGGGCGAGCGCCGGTTGGGCCGGGGCGGGTTTTGAGGGAGCGGGCGCCGCCGTCGAGTCGGCGAAGAAGGACGGGTCGGCGACCTTGTCGGCGGCGGCGCTGACGAGGCGCGCGAGGGACGAGAGGTCGGCCTCGGGCGCGAGCGGCGGCGGCGCAGGCCCGCTCAGCTCGAACGCGGCGCCGAGGCTCGGCAGCTCGAGCAGCTCGAGGCGGGGCGGCAGGCTCGGGACCTGCGGCGGCGGGACCTTGTCGCACTCGCCGCCGTCCTGCTCGTCGCCATCGCCGTCGTCGCCGGCGTCGCCCCGGAGAGACTTGCGGCTCGCGATGCGCTTGAAGAAGCGCCCGACGCGACCGGCGCGCTCGTCGCCCGCCTCGCGCGAGCGGCTCTTGCTCCTACTGCGCGCCGCACGCAGCTTGTGCCCGGAGCGAGAAGACCCGAGCGACGCCACGCCGCCGCGGCCGCCGTCGCTGTCGCCGAGCTTGAGCGGGTCCGACACGAGGCTCCACGCCTGGCTCGCGCGCGCGTCGAGGTCGAGGTCGGTTGCGGGGGGAGTCGAGGGCCCGGAGGACGAGGCGGTCGAGGTGTGCGAGGCGGACGACAGGGGCGGGGTCGGGGTTGGCGCGCGAGGAGGAGGAGGGCGGGAGCGCGTGCTCGTCGTCAGGGAGGGGAGGTCGGCGCGGTGGGCGGTCGCGCGGGCGAAGAGGGGCATGGCGGGCTGGTCGAGCGTACTGCTAGGAGGCGAGGTGGGTCACCTTGCGAGTCTGGCGGTGGGTGAGGGGTGCGAGAGAGGCGGGGAGCTCACCTCGGGACGAGGACGACGAGGTGGGGAGAGGTGGTCGCTTGACGGGGCGCAGGCTGGAGGGGCGGATCGCTGGGCGAGTGGGAGGCGAGGCTTGGTAACGAGCGACTAGAGGTGGGCGGTGCGAGAGAGAGAGAGAGGGAGCGAGAGAGCGAGGAGGAGGAGGGTGCGTCCCGAGCGGGAGCTGGCTCGCGAGACAAGGCTCGGCTCAGGCGGCGCGAGTCCGACTCGAGTGGCGAGTGCGAGAGCAAGGTAACAGCGACTCGGTGGCACCCTCGAGCTCGCCCATTGAACCGCAGCCCCGCTCGACGGACTCAGGCTGGTGAGGAGCGAGCACCTCAGTCAGGCTCGGATCGCCGATCGAGCGAGTGTGCTCGTCGCTGCGAGGTCCACTTGCTCGGTAGCGGCATCCCTCGAGCCAATCCTGGTAGAGCCACCGTGCGAGCCGGGCGAGAGAGCGACGACGACGACGACGAGGCGCCGGCTCTCCCGCTCCAACCCACTCGCTACACGCACACCCAGCTGTGCTAGACAGGCATCCTACGAGCCAGCCTGCTCCCCCTCGATGCAGCCCGGGCGACCCACCCCACCCTCCTTCTTCGCCCCGCCCGCGTCCTCCTCCGCCTCATCGTCCTCCAACAACCCGCCCCACCACCACCACCACCACCAGCCGCCCGCGCACCCGCCCGCACAGGGCTTCTCTCCCTTCGGCGAGCGCGGCAGGGGGCGCGGCCGAGGCGGCGCACAACGAGGCGCTCCCCGCGGCGCAGGCGCACCTCGCGGCGCCGGTGCACCGCGGCACTCGAACCTCAGCTGGCGCAAGCCCGCTGAGAGCGCAGCACCGACCAGCGATGCACCCGCACCTGGCCCCGCACCAGCGCCGGCGCCAGCAAGCGCTTTCGCAGCGTTCGGCGCCGCCGCCCCGCCGGGCAGCGCCTTCGGTTCGGCGGGCGCACCAGGCCCTAGTGCGTTCGGCGCGTTCGGCGGCGGTGCGACGACGAGCGCATTCGGCGGTGGCGCGGGTGCAGGCGCGTTTGGCGGGTCGGCGTTCGGCGGGTCGGCGTTCGGCACCTCGTCCTCGTCGACCTCGACGTCGTTCCCGTCCACCTTTGCTCCCGCGCCCGCCTTTGCGTCGACTTCGGCCTTCTCGAGTGCGGCGCCGTCGGCGTCTGCGCCGCTGTTTCGGCGGCCGTTGAGCCAGGGCGGCGAGGCGCCGGACGAGGACGAGGACGAGGAGGGCGAGGACGTGCCCGAGGACGAGCCCGAGCAGGGCGCACAGCGCTCGGCGGGCCAGATCTCGACGCTCGAGGTCCTCGGCGAGGACTCGGACGCGCGTAAGAAGCGGTTCGAGGCGACGCTGCCCAACAACCGGTACCTCGAGGTGCGTCCGTCCTTCCTCTCTCTGTGTCTCTCGCTCCTCGGCAACAGCAGCTGACGCCTTGCCCGTGCTCGCAGCTCAAGCCGTTGCGCGAGGCGCAGCGCCTCCAGGCCATCAAGTCGGGCCTGATCCCGGACCCGTCCAAGCCGATGCGGCTCGACCAGGCGACCGACTTTGAGGGCACGTGCGTCGACATGTGCCCCGAGTGGGAGCGCGAGGAGCGCGAGTACCAGAACAACGTCGACCCGCTCGAGCGGTACCCGGGCACGACCCGCATCGACCCTTCGCGCGCCGTCAAGGCGTTCCACCGCCCGGCGGCCGGCAACGACCAGCCGCTCCCCTCGGACGTGCGCCCTCCGCCCGTCCTCCACCGCACGCTCGACTACCTGTTCCACACGCTCCTCCCGAGACTCCCGCTCGCGACGACGCACCCGTTCCTGCGCGACCGCACGCGGTCGGTCCGGCAGGACTTTACGGTCCAGAACGTGCGCGGCGCGAGCGCGATCGAGTGCAACGAGCGCATCGCGAGGTACCACATCCTCGCCGTCGGCGCCCTGCGCGAGCAGAGCGGGTTCAGCGAGAGCCAGGAGCTCGAGCAGCTGCGCAAGGGTGCGTCTCTCCCTCCTCCCCTCCCTCGCTTTGCCTCCTTCGCCGTCGGGCCTCTCGCTGACGTTCATCCCCTCGCGCGCAGTCCTCAAGTCGCTCAACGAGTTCTACGACGACGCGCGCGTGTCGGGCCTCGCCGTCCCCTCTCCCAACGAGGCCGAGTTCCGCGCCTACAACCTCCTCACCCACCTGCGCGACCCGGACATCGTCTGGTCGACCGAGCTCCTCCCTCAAGCCCTCTTCGCCCACCCGCTCCTCCAGCGCGCCCTCGCCCTGCACCGCCTCGCGCAGCGCGCCAACCTCGCCCGCGGCGAGCGTGCGTCCCCCGGCGCGTTCGCGCGCTTCTTCAAGCTCGTCGCCGACCCGGCGACGCCGTACCTCTTTGCGTGCATCCTCAGCACGCACTTCGCCGAGGTGCGCCGCGGCGCGCTCGAGGCGCTCCGGGGCGCGTTCCTGAGGCAGCACAGCGCCCTGCCGCTCGCGACCGTCGCGCGCATGCTCGGGTGCGACGACAACGACGAGGCGAGGAGCGTGTGCGAGCAGGTTGGGATCGTCGTCAGGAGCGACGAGGGAGGGGTTGCGGTGGCCGAGATTCACAAGCAGGCGGTGCTCAAAGGTGCGTCGTGCCGCTCTCGCTCTGACCCGCCCCTCTCGCTGCGGCCGGCTCGGCGAGAAGGTTACTGATCGACGCTTTCCTGCGCGCAGCCACGACGCTCAAGCCGCACGTCTCGCTGCGCCTCGTCGAGGCCAAGCGCGGCGCCTCGTCGTACCAGGACGTCATCGACGGCAAGGCGGCCGGCGCCGCGCCCGTCGTCGCACCGGCGCCCGGGCCCTCTCGACCCGCTCGCCCGCCCGCCGCCGCCCCTGCCGTCGCACCGCGACCCGCCTCGGCCTTCGCACCGGCACCAGCACCCGCGCCTCGAGCTGCGCCGACCCTCTCCGGCGCGGTGCCGGCGTTCAGCTTCGCGCCCCGACCGGCGGCGGCGTCCCCCCTCCCTACGACGTTCGACAGCCCGGCGCTCGGGCCCGCATCTAGCTCGACGGCACCGCACAACGGCCTCAGCGCTACGGCGCCGTCGTTCGTCCCCTCGTTCTCGCTCCCCGCAGCGAGCGCGCCCGTCGCAGCCGCGGCCTCGGTCGTCCCTCCACCCGCGCCCGCATCCGCCTTCCCATCCTCGACGAGCGCCACCCCTCTCGCCGCGACTGCACCTGCCTTCTCGTTCGCACCAGCGCACGCCGCCCCGGCACCACCACCCGCAGCACCTCCCGCCGTCACCGACGCCCGCCCGACCAAGCGCCTCCCGCCCTCCCTCCTGCGCACCGCCGTCTCGGCCGCGCCCTTCGTCCCCTCGACGGCGCCCACCTTCACCGCCCCGCCGCCTCCCGCACCGCCGAGCGCACGTCCTTCCCTCTCCCCCTCGGCCCGCCTCGCCGCCCCGACCCGGCGCGTCTCGCACCCGCTCTCGCCCGTCCCGCACGCCGCACACGCACACGCACACGCACCGCACGCCGCCGAAGCGCCCTTCCCCTCGGCCGCCTCGGCCGCCGCCACCGCCTTGCGCGCACAGCGCGTCGCGGCCCTCGCAGGCGCCCTCTCGTCCGAGCTCCTCGGCGGGCTCGTGCGCGCCGCGGCGGGGCGCGCGGGTGCTCTTGCGCTGCGCGAGCGGTGGGCGGCGGTGCGCGAGGGCGAGCGGCGCGAGCGCGCTGCGCTCGCGGAGGGGCTTGCGCGGCGCGCGATGGACGAGCTCGGGAGGTTGGCGGTGCGGGAGGCGGTGCTGTGCGGGTCGAGGGACGAGGAGCGCCGGAGGGGCGCGTGGGACGAGTGGAGGAGGGCGCTGCAGGCGCGGCGGAGGTGGAAGAGCGAGCAGAGGGACAAGAAGCGCGTGCTCGACGAGGTGGTGAGGGGGATCGAGCGCGGCAAGGAGGACGAGCGCGCAGAGGCGGACGACGGCGACGAGGTGCTCACGGACGACGACGAGGGCGACGAGGACGACGCAGGGCTCGCGGGCCTTGCCGACGCCGGGCTCGACTTCGGCGGCCTCTCCCTCGGCGGCGCCGGCGCGTCTTCGGCCTCCTCCTCGCGCCCCAAGCTCGACCTCGCCCGGCGGGTGCGCGACGCTGCCGACACGCGCGACCGCATCTGGCAGCGCGGCACGTTCCTCAACCGCCTCTCGGCCGTCGCGTCGACCGCGCTCGCCAACCTCGCGCGCCCGCTCCCGACCCGTCCGACCTGGACGACGCTCGTCGCCGTCGAGGCGGCGCAGACGCCGTTTGCGGCCTGGCTCGCGTGCAAGCTCGACCTCGATTCGCGGCAGGGGACGGCCGAGGTCGATGCACCGAGCGCCGATGTCGAGGTGCGCATGCTGAGCGAGGAGGACGAGCCGGTCGAGTCGGTGCGTCTACCTCTCACTCACACAACCTCCTCGCCTCACGAACCGCTCACTGACGTGCCTGTTCGTCGCGCAGGAGCTACGGTCGAGCGGCCTCCTCATCTTCGACTGCACGGCGAGCAAGTCGCGACCTCACGAGTGCGTCCCCCTCTCCCTCCCTTCGCTCGCCGAGACGCACACAGGCTCACTCTCACCTCGCACTCCTCTCGCAGCTGGACCGCCCTCCGCACCCGCCTGCACTCGCTCGTTGCCCGAGCGTCCAACCGCTCGCTCTTCCGCCCCGCCGTCCTCGCCGTCGTCTGCCCGACCCGGATGCTCTCGCCCGACGAGACGGCCGCCCTGCGCGACCAGGTCTGCGACGAGCTGCAGCTGTCGGCGCTCGACGGGCAAGGGAGCAAGGCGGCGGCATGGGTCGTGCAGTTCGAGGGCGCCGAGGGCGAGTTTGAGAAGGAGGTGCGTGCGCTGGTCGGCACGGTCTCGGTGTGCGAGGAGCGCATCCCTCGGCCTGTCAGCAGTGCGTCCTTGTTCCTCTCGCGCCTGTCGACGAGGACGTGCTCGTACTGACCCTGGTCGGCCTGCAGACTATCTCGATCCGCTCCTCGCCGCCTGGCAGCGCAGCTCGGCTCGGGCGTACAAGCTTTTGCAGGACGAGAGCGCAGGTGCGTCTCTCCCCCCTGGTCTCCTCTCTTGCGATGGAGCTGATCCCCATCTCCTGCAGCGCCCGCATTCGCGTCGACCTACCTCGAGCAGCTACAGGACGCCGTTCGTCACGCCGAGGCCGCCGCTTCGCCTGCGCCGAGGTCTCGCCTCAAGTTCCCGCCTCTCGTCGCAACCGACATGTGCGACTCCTCCTCTACAAGAGCTCGTCGAGCAGGGCTGACGCTTCGTCTGCAGGTCCTTCCGCACCGCCCTCGAGCGCTACGCCGCTCTCCCCGACTTTCGCTCGGCCGGCCACTTTCCCGACCTCGCCGTCGCACTCGCGCAGCGGCCGCCTCTCACCGACCGTGCGTCTCTCTCTCTCACTCTCGTACCCGTTCGTCTCGCCGCACAGCCTGACGCCAGTCGACGACCTTTCCTCGCAGTCGCCCTCGCCCGCCTCACGATCGAGCACCTCGCCCAGTTTGCCGCCTCGACCCTCGCCTCGCTCAAGGTCCCCACCGGCACCCTCTCGACCGACCTCCCCGACGCCCTCGCCCAGCTCGACGGCGCCCTCACCGCCGCCGAGCTCAAGCTGCGCCCGCGCTCGCCCGCGCCGACCCCGCCCGCCACGCCGCAGCAGCAGCGCGCGCCAGGCCCGTCGGGCAAGAAGCGCCGTGCGAGCGCCGCGCCGGCCGAGACGGGCACGAGCCCGAAGAAGCACAGCGGGGCGGCCAGGGACGAGCGCGACAGGTTGAGCGCGCTCGAGGGGCTCATGAAGGACGCGCGGGCTCTGTTGGCCAGGTAGGTAGACTGCTAGGCGTGCATTGGACTTTATCGGCACGCTGCTGGCGCTCGTGAGCTTGCTAGGAAGCTTGAGCTGCGACGCGGACTCGAAGCGGAGGCGGCGAGGAGGAGCTCGTGCAGCTCCGGGTTGGCCGGTTTCTCGTGTGTCGCGACCCAGCGACCAGACTGTAAGGTTGGGCCTCTCCTTAGCGTGCTCGAGACGAGGAAGCCGGACGGTGAGCGTAGCCGGCTCGCCGTGTCTTGTTCCCGCGGGAAGCAGGAAGGCGGGGCCTCGTCCTCCTCGCTCCCTCGCTGCTCTGCTCTGCACCGCTGCACAGCTCTAGAGCACTCGCACGCCATGCTCGCACGCCAGAGCACTCTCGCAGCCCGCTGCACCCGCGCCTTGTCGACCGCCTCCCCACGCCGGGCATCGTCCTCCTCTTCCGCTCGCGGCACCTCGACAGCCATGCCCCCGCCGCTCAAGGGGGTGCACGTGCTCGACCTCACTCGCGTACTCGCAGGGCCCTACGCAACAGTGAGCATGCCCCCCGGCACACGACGACGCAGCTCCCTTGTCGAACACCAGAAGCTGACATTGCGCCCCCCCCCTGCACCGCAGATGATGCTCGCCGACTTGGGCGCCGAGGTGATCAAGGTCGAGCACCCAGAAAAGGGAGACGACACTCGCTCGTGTGCGTCCTCTCCCAGCTCTCCCTCTCCTCGCTCTCGCCCTGAGCTGACTCTCCTTTTGCGCCGTACAGGGATCCCGCCAAGCGCACCGCTCATCGAAATGCCGCCGACACCGCCACCTTCACCTTCGCTGGACGGCGAGCCGGCTCTGCGCGTCGAGGATTGGAACTCGCTCCCGCCCGAGTCGGCCTACTTCCTCCAGGTGCGTCCCTCTTTCTCCTGATCCTGCCTTTCACGCAGCGAGCTGACGACGAGCTGCAACAGGTGAACCGGGGCAAGAGGAGTGTCGGGCTCGACTTCAAGAAGGAGGAGGGCAAGGAGATTCTGCGAGAGCTCGTCAAGCGCGCCGACGTCCTGGTGCGCCCTCGTCCCTCTCTCTCCTCTGACGAGAAGGCTCAGAACTGATACGTATCTTGTGCGCGCAGGTCGAGAACTACGTCCCAGGTGCGTCGCGCCGACCCTCACCCTCGCCTCCCTCCGGCTCGCTGCTGACCCCTCGCTCGCGCAGGCAAACTCGCCGAGATGGGCTTCGGGTACGAGGCGTGCCGCGAGCTCAACTCGAAGCTCGTCTATGCGTCCGTCTCGGGTGCGTCCTGCTCGCTCTCGGATCGGCTCGCCCGCAGCGCGCACTGACCCCCTCGTCGTCCTCCGCGCGCAGGGTACGGCCAGTCGGGCCCGTACTCTCGCAACCCGGGCTACGATGTCAACATGTGCGTCCCAATCTCTCTCCTGTGCGCATCTACTCGAAGCTGACGAGCTGTCGTGCGCGCAGCGAGGCTGAGGCGGGCCTCATGCACATCACGGGCGAGGCGAACGGGCCGCCGGTCAAGGTCGGCGTCGCCATCACGGGTGCGTCCTCCTCTCTCACTCTCTCTCGCACTCCTGAAGACGCTGAAGCTCCCCTCGAGCTGCTCGCAGACCTGACGACGGGCCTGTACGCCAAGTCGGCCATCCTCGCCGGCCTCCTCTCGCGCGCCCAGACGGGCGAGGGGATGCACATCGACGTCAACCTGTTCGAGTCGCAGATCGCCTCGCTCGCCAACATCGCGAGCAACTACCTCATTGCTGGGCAGGAGGCGACGAGGCAAGGGACGGCGCACCCGAGGTCCGTCCTCTTGCTCTCTCCCTCCTCGAGCCTTTCTCTCGGCGCACGAACTGACTCGGGCTCTCCCGTCCTCGCTGCAGCATCGTGCCCTACCAGGTCTTCCCGACAAAGGACGGCTTCGTCATGATCGGCGCAGGGAACGGTGCGTCCGCCTCTCGCTCTCTTCCTCGCGCTCGAGCCCCGACCCTGACCAAGCTCCATCTCTCGCTCGCAGACGGCCAGTTCAAGAAGCTCTCGACGCTCCTCGAGCGCGATGACTGGGCGACCTCTCCCTCGTTCAGCACCAATAGCCAGCGCGTCGCAAACCGCACGACGCTCGTCCCGCTGATCGAGGACGCCCTCTCGGCGCACCCGACGGCGCACTGGCTCGAGCGCTTCAAGGGCGGCGGGTTCCCCTTTGCGCCCGTCAACGACATCAAGGGCACGTTCGAGCACCCGCAGACAGTCGCGAGGGAGATGGTGCGCGAGGTCGAGCACCCGAGGGCGGGCAAGATCAAGCTCGTCGCGCCGGCCGTTCAGTACAACGGGCAGCGCATGGAGGTGCGTCCCCTCTCCTCTCTCTCTCGCTCAATCTCGAGACTCCCGAGAGCTGACGAGCTTGCTCCGCTCGCAGTTCACGCGCCCGCCGCCGGTCCTCAAGCAGCACTCGGTCGAGGTCCTGCGCGAGCTCGGGTACTCGGACCGCCGTATCGCCGAGCTGCAGCAGAAGCGTGTCATCTAGACTTGCAGTAGACGGTGCGAGAGCAACTATAGCATCTCTCTACTCCGTGTGCGCGCCGAGTGAGAGAGGGCGAGGTTGCCGAAAGAGAGAGAGAGCTCGACAAGGCTACGAGCGCCACCTCCTCAGCACCTCCTCGCCGACGTCCGACCCAATCTGCCCGAGCCCGCTCCCGATCTCGCCCGCGACGTCCTTGAGGTCGCGGTCGACGAGGGCGCCCCTGCCGCCGCGCACGAACCCCCACCAGACGGCGACGGCGTACACGAGGTGGAGCGCGGCAACGACGACGATGAGGATGCGCGCCGAGACGTTGGGCGCCGTCGCGAGGATCGGGTACAGGTTGCGCACGAGGAAGAAGAGCGAGAGGAGGGTGCCGACGAGGGCGAACGCGCCCGAGACGAAGCTGACCGGGATGAGCGAGAGCCACTGCGCGCGCGCGCATGTCGAGGGTCAGTGGGCCGTCTCGTTGATGCAGAGAGAGAGAGTTAGAACGCACGGCGACGAGGATCCAGACGGTCGACGAGTAACCGTACAGGCTCACGATCTCGACGGGCGAGCGGTCCGACGCGCCGGCCCAGTACTTGATCG
>Ga0308169_10002433_pt1 | contig 19288 bp, 16 predicted proteins | sample PhyBR1_2_FD_202139 | JGI IMG/M metagenome (GOLD analysis project Ga0308169, IMG submission 202139) | Phyllosphere microbial communities from UC Gill Tract Community Farm, Albany, California, United States - DLSLSB.R1 | ecosystem: Host-associated > Plants > Phyllosphere > Unclassified | place...
GGCGGCGTTCGGCTGAGAGGACGGTGCGGCTGCAACGACGAGCTCTCGTTCTCTTTCTTTCCTCGCTCGGCGCTCGTCGTTCTCGAGAGGCTCACAGACGAGGAAGAGAGAGAGAGCTATGCACGGCGTGAGCGTTTCAGACTGCGAGAGACGGAGGAGGTTGCGAAGGAAAGGAGGGAGGGGCCCGAGCGGGCGGTACGAAAGGATGCAGGAGGGGGCGTGTCGAGGTCTACGGAGATAGAGAGGGAGGGCGAGAACGAGAGGGGGGAGGAAAGGCGAGAGAGGGAAGAGGAGGATCGAGCGGGGAGGGAGAGAGAAGAAGGCCGACGACGCGACGAGCTCCGCTCAGTCGCCCTTGTTCTTGCCCCTCATGCCCGCCTGGCGGATGAACGAGTCGAGCGTCTTGTCGGCGCCGTACCCTCCCCCGCCCTGCTGTATCGGCGCCCCGCCGCCCGGCTGCTGCACGAACGCCGGCTGCTGCGGCGGCGGCGCCATCCCGTACGGGCCCGCGCCGCCGTACGCGCTCCCGGGCGTCGCCCCGCCCGCAGGCGACGCGTACTCGCTCGCGTACCCGCGCCGAGGGGGCGTCGCCTGCGCGCCGCCGGCGCCCGAGCCGGCGTAGGGCGCCTGCGTCGCGTACGGGTCGCTCTCCATCGAGTAGCGCTCGGCCGCGCCCGGCCTCGCACGGACCGGCGACCCGTACGCGCTCCCTCCTCCTCCTCCTCCGGCTCCACCGCCGGCACCGTACGCGCTGCCGGCGTACGCCGAGCCGCCGCCGTTCGAGGGCGGCGGCGCGCCGTAGTTGGGGTCGAACGAGTTGACGCGCTGGGCCATGGCCATCCTCGCCGGGCTCGCGCCGTGCCCGTGCCCCATCGCCGCGTCCTTCTTCCTCGCTCCGCCGGCGCCGCCGGCGCCGAGCCCAAAGGCCGCCGCGAGCGCAGCGTACGCGAGCTCTGCGACGACGAGGACGCGGATGCGGGTCGGGATCCCCTTGGCGCCCTTGCGGCCGCGGTGCTCCTCGCCGCCCTCGGCCGCGGCGATCGAGAAGCTGCCGTGGCCGAACCCGGACGCGCCGCGGAGGAAGCTCGGGGCGCCGCCCGCGGCGGAGGACGCGCCGCCGCCTGCGCCGGGAAGGGCCGGGTCGAGCGGCTGCGGGATGGCCGACGTCGAGGTGAGGGCGAAGAGCGGGTACAGGAGGGCGAAGAGGGCGAGGTTGACGACCGGGTCCGAGGACCACCACGACGCGAGCGTGATCGGGAGGCCGAACCCGAGCGCGTACGCCCAGCGCTGCTCGATGTGGCGCACGCGGTCGCCGAACGGCCAGCCGTTCTTGACCCAGTGGGCTCTGCGAGACGGACGAGGGCGTCAGCTCGTGCAGCTCGAGAGGGAGAGGAGAGGGACAGGGAGAGGAGGCGCACTCGAAGCAGTAGTAGGCGTCGACGACCGAGGCGTACAGGAACGAGAGGGGCGCGCCGAGGAAGGGGATGAGGCGCAGGGCGTAGAAGAAGAGGAAGTAGTTGACCGTGACGAGCGTGCGGTAGCTCTGCGCGGCGGGCGGGCCTGAGAGTCAGCATCTCGTGCGGCGGCGGCGAGGCGAGCGAGGGAGGGCGACGCACCTCGGCGACGAGCTTGGCGACCTGGCCTCGGTTGTCGTTCGAGCTCGAGGCGCGGCGCTTGTCGGTCTCGGCGGCCGGGCGGAGCAGGCCCGAGTAGTAGGTCGCGGCGGCGGCGACCGGATAGAGCCACAGGATCTGTTGCATCGGGTACAGGGAGATTCAGCTCGGCGCCTGGGTATACAGCAGGACGAGGTGAACGAGGGACGCACATGGAACGCAAAGAAGACGACGCTGGCCGTGACAGGGTCGGATGAACGCAGCCCCACCAGGCGGCGGAGGATGGGCTTGATGACGAGGGCCGAGACGAGAACGATGCCCTGGCACACGCTCGACTTGACGACGTTGGCCTGGACGACCTGCGGGCGCGCACGTGTGCAGAGAGGAGGGGGAGGGTCAGCGGCGAGGTCGTGACGACGAAGGAGGAGAGCGGGGCACGTCGGCGACGAGGGTCGACGCGGACGAGGGCGAGGAGAGCGGGGCACGCACCTTGTCGTTGGTGAGGTGCTGTCCTGCGACGGTCAAGCGCATGGCGTCTGTCGCGCCTTGGGCGACAAAGCCGGCCTGGAGGGCGAGCGTCTCGAGGGGGGACAAGGGCGGGAGAGCCCACTGCGAGCCGGGCCCGCCGTAGCTGTCGGCCTGCTTGTGGCCTCGCTGGAAGCCCTGCATCGTGTGCTGAACTTAAGGCTGTAGCGGTAGGTGAGGAGGGTAGGACGAGTCGCGTCGTTCGTCGTCGTCGTCGGCACCGCCTCGCGCCAAAGTGGCCTCGCTGTTCTCCTTCCACACGGCTCGAGACTGGCAGGGGAGGCTCTAGCTCTACTCACACGGCTCTAAAGCATCCCTCAAGCCGCGCACAACCCCCCGGCCTCGCCCCCTCACCTCGCCCTCCCCGCCGCTCCTCCTGCCCAGCTCGACCGCCCTCGAACGCGCCTTCCACCACCACCATGGTCAATGCGCCTCGACCAGCACCGCCCATGATCTTTGTCGCACCCGTCGCCGACCTCGCCGACTCGGCTCGTCACGTTGTCGCCCTACGCTCCTGGCGCACGCCGTCTGCGCACGACTCGATCCTCGTCTACCGCCGCGACCCGCCGCCAGGTGCTCCCGACGCTAAAGCAGAGTACTACAGCATCGCCAACGAGTGCCCACATCTCGGCCTGCCCCTCGAAGGTGCGCTCGCTCTCGCCTCGCTCGCCCCCCAAGGCCTGCGCCCTGACCCTCCCCTTCCTCCCTCGCGCAGGCGGCGACATCGAGGACCTGTGCGACGACTACGACGACGATAACGGCGACGAGATCGACCCTCGCAAGGAGCCCGTCGTCATCTGCCCCTTCCACAACCTCGACTTTGGCCTCGGCTCGGGCTCGTCGTCGAGCGGGATGCACGCCTGCACGTACCGCCTCGAGGTGCGCAACGGCGGCGAGCTGTGGATGGAGCCGCCAGGAGACCTCGGCGACGACTACCGGGTCATTGGTATTCGCAGCGTGTCGGAGCGTGCGTCCTCTCTCCCTCCTCGAGTCGGCCTTCTCAAATCTGACCCTCCCTCTCGTCGAGTCGGCCAACGCGATCCTGACCCTCCCTCTTGCACACAGGCTTCGCCGACCTCCCCGCCGCGCCGACCGACCTCCTCTCCACCCTCTCTCTCTCCGACTCGTCCGCCGTCGAGCCCCGCACCATCGTCGCCTACTGCCGGCACGTCCTCCTCGCGCCCACTCCGGCCGCCAAAGTCGCCCTCGTCCGCCGCCTCGTCTCGCTCTTCCGCAGCGGCACCCTCTCGCGCCTCGCCGACCCGTCGACCGATCCGTCGCACCCGCTCGAGCCGTACCGCGCGCCGAGCGTAAAGACGGTCGCCTCGGGCCAGACGGGCCGCCTCGGGCGCGGCGGCAACGTCGAGAGCCGCATCAGGTTGCTCCACGCGCTCGCAAACATCGAGCTGTGGGCCATCGACTTGGCCGTCGACCATGTTGCGCGCTTTCACGACGGCGACGAGGCAAAGCGGCTCGGCTGGGGGTTCGTGAGCGACTTCCTCAAAGTCGCCGAGGACGAGGCCAAGTGCGTCGCTTTCTCACTCTCGTGCGTCATGCTGTGCGTGCTGAGGACGCAGGCTCACTCGAGACCGCGCCCCCCTGCAGGCACTTCACGATCCTCTCGGAGCGTCTCGAGCAGCTCGGCTGCACGTATGGCTCGCTCTCGGTCCACAACGGTGCGTCCCTCTCTCTCGCTGCTCGACCTCTCCTCGGCGCCGACGCTGACGCCCCGCCTCGCCTCGCCCGCAGGTCTGTGGGAGTCGGCGACGCAGACGTCGCACTCGCTCCTCTCGCGCCTCGCCATCGTCGCGCTCGTGCACGAGGCGCGCGGCCTCGACACGAACCCGACCCAGATCCGCAGGTGCCGCGCCGCGGGCGACGAGCAGACGGCGAGGGTGCTCGAGATCGTGCACGCCGACGAGATCTGTGTGCGTCCTGCTGCTCCCTCTCGCTCGCTCGCTCTCTCTCTCGTCCGCCTCGTGCTGACGCCTAGCCCCTCCCCGTGCAGCACGTCGCCTTCGGCCACCGCCACTTCACCGCCCTCTGCGCCTCGCACCGCCCCGTCGCGCTCGACCCGGTCGCTCAGTTCCGCGCCGAGGTCCAGGCGCACTTCTTCGGCGCCGTGCGCGGGCCGTTCAACGAGGCCGACCGCGCAAAGGCGGGTTTGGACGGCGAGTGGTACGAGGGGCTGAGCGGGCGGGGGAGCGTCGTGCGCCAGGAGGCGGTGGAGCAGGTCGGGAAGGAGGCCTGAGCGGGCTCTCGTCTCGCGCGGCGTGTTGTTGTACTCGGTCCTCGCAGCGCAAGCATCTCTCACTCTCTTTCGGCTCGAGAGTCGGGACGCTAGAGTATGGACAAAGTGCAACGCATCGTCGAGCGGGTCGCTACTCACCGCCGACGAGGAAAGGAACCGCCGCTCCTGCTCTCGACCTCCCTCCCTCGCTCGCTCCTGCTCCTCCTCTCGCGCGCACAGCAAGCGCTGCACTCAGTCATCGTCGAACGGCGAGCGCGTGTACTCGAGGTCGTCGTCCGACTCGTCATCGTCGTCGCCGAGCGCGTGGTTCGGCGCCGACAGCGGCGAGGCCATGGGCGCGCCGCCCGCGCCGAGTGCCGCCCCTGCGCCGGCGCCGGCGCCAGCGGCGAGACCCGCAGCAGCGGGCGTCGCGCCCGAGCCTGCTGCGCCCGCCGGCGAGGCCGAGGTCGAGGAGGCGGTCGGCGCGCCCTTGTCCTCGGCCGAGGGCGACTTGGGCCCGGATTTGGCGTCGAGGAGCGAGAAGGACTGGCGCGGGAGGAGGCCCGGGATCTTAGATGCTGCGGGCGTGCGGGAGGAGGGCGGGCGGGCGAGGGAGAGGAGCGAGAAGGAGGGCGAGAAGGTCAGCATCACCCGAGGGAGGGAGACTCTGCGCGAGAGAGGACGGCGACGCACAGAAGTCCTTCTTAGGCGAGTCGCTCGACGACGATGTACCGGGCGCTGCGAGTCCACCTGCACCTGCTCCCGCGGGCGCCGTCGCCGCCGCCTGCTCGACCTTCTTCTCCTCGCCGCCCGCGCCGCCGGCCAAGCCCGTGCGGTCGATCATGACGACCGGCGGCGGGCCGTCCGACGAGAGGTTGCGCGGCGGTGCAGGGCGCGGGAGCGGCGAGGGGGCGGTCCAGGACGAGGTCGAGGCCGTCGAGGAGGTGCGGACGGGCTGGGCGGGCTTGGGCGGAAGTGCGGGGGCGGCGGCGGCGGCGGTGCTTGGGCTGCTGGTCGAGGGCGGAGAGCTGCGCGATCGGGAGAGGCTGGGTCAGGGACGGGCGAGGTGAAGGAAGAGGAAGGGAGAGCGGGACGCACGCCGAGCGGACGATGGCGTCGTCGAGGCGGTTCATCTGCTCCTTGGCCTTGCTGAGGAAGTTGCCGAACATGCGCTTGCCCGTGTCGGCGACCTTGGTGCTGCGAGCATGAGGACAGGGCGTCAGGGCTGGCGAGGACGCAGAGACGGAGGAGAGAGGCGGACGCACAACTGCTCGGTGAGCTCCTGCAGCTCGTCCCGCTGCTGCCCCTGCTCCTGCCTCGGCACGCTCGCCTGCTCGGCCGGCGGCTCCCAGCTCGACAAGCTCGGCGACGCCGGCCCGCCGCCGCCCGTGCTGCGGCGCGACTTGGGGACGTACGGCTGGTACGAGAGCGGGCGCGGCTGCGACGGCGCCTGCTGGTGGCCGGTCGACGAGCGGGCCGAGCGGTGCGGGGCGTTGATGCGCTGCTGCGCCTGCTCGAGCTCGTCCTCGCGCGCGAGCTGGCGGGCGAGCTCCTCGTCGGCCTCGAGTTGCGACAGCTGCGGGCGGGGAGGAGCGAGAGTCAGCGGCGGGAACTTGGTGCGCGTGAGAGAGAGAGAGCGTGGGCGCACCTGGGTCGTGTCGGTCTTGAAGTCGGGGTCGCTCATCATGAGGAGCTGCTCCGTGGCCTCGTCGAGGGAGCCACCCGTACCGTCGAGCACCGCCTCGAGCACCGAGTCCTCGAGGTCGGGGAAGAGCGCTTTGAGCTGGCCCACCTTGGGATCGCGAGGACGCTGGAGCGCGCTCTGCTGCTGCGTCTGCTGCTCGGGCTCGAGCTGAGACGGAGGGTGAGGCGAGGCGGGTTCGGTGACGACGTCGTCGGCGGGGGAGGGGGAGAGTGCGGCGGGCGCATCGTCGGTTGATTGAGCGGCTGGCGCAGGTGCTACAGGCTGTGCTGCGCTGCTCATGGTGGCTGTAGAGCGAGGCGGCGAGCGTGCTCGGCAGCAAAGTCGGACGAGAGAGCGAGCGACGGAGCGGCGGCTGCGGGTCGACGAGACAACCTTGTCCAACACTCTCGCTGTGGGTGTGTGGCTCACCCAGTGGAGCAACGATGTACTCAGTAAAGCGCTCAGCCGTCCAAAGCAGACCCGCAGAGCTGCGAGCGAGGTGCGACAGTCTCCCTCGCTCGTCGACCCGCACGTTCGTGCCGGCTCTCTCGCTCTCCCTCACACGACCAGCCAGCTTTTTCCGGCTCCAGCTAGCCAGGGCTACTTCTGCTCGACTTGCAGAGCGCGCGCGACCCACCAAGCGCCGCTCCGCCGCCTCGCCCGACCGCCCTCGCTCGCTCCCCACCACGCGCGACCTGCCGGACCTTCATCAAGCCGCGCCACTGCATCAAGTGCGTCTTTCCTCCCTCTGTACCCATTCAGTACCTTCTCTGAGCCTGCCCCACCATCTTGCACGCAGCTACGGCCCCGACTCGGCTCTCCTCCTCCTCCCCGCCATCCTCATCAGCTCGAGCCGTCGAGCCGGCCTCTCAGTAGTCAGGCCCCGCCGCCAGGCCGCAAACCGCCAAGATGAAGTTTGGCAAGACCCTCCAGCAGCAGATCTTTGCCCAGAACGGCTTCCCCGGGTGGAGCAGTTTCTTCTGCGACTACAAGGGCCTCAAGAAGGTGCGCCCCTCCCCTCTGCGCTCTCTGTCACCCTGTGCAAACTCCTCACTGACTCGCACGATTCACCACAGATCATCAACTCGCTCGCCAAGGGCCGACCCGCCGACGCCGCCCTCCTCGCCGCCGGCGTCCGACCTCCCCGACCCGACGCCGCCGAGCAGCTCCCCGTCGAGGCGACGACGACCGAGGCCCAGCTCTTCGCGCACGCCTCGACCGCCAACGGCGGCATCGTCGGCGAGGGCCCGACGACGCTCCTCCAGGCGCACAAGGCCGCCTTCTTCTTCAAGCTCGAACGCGAGCTCGAAAAGGTGCGCCGCTCCTTCGCCCTCTCCCGCTCTCCTTCTCTCGACCTTCTCGCTGACTCTCGCCCCGTCCCACGTCGCAGATCAACGACTTCTACTACCAGCGCGAGAGCGCCCTCAAGGTCCGCCTGCGCACCCTCATCGACAAGCGCAAGCTCCTCACGGCGTCGCTCTCCGAGCCCAACGGCAAGGTCAAGGCGCTGAGTCGCGACAGCAGCAGCTTTGGCGCCCTGTACGAGGGCTTCCGCAACTTTGAGCGAGATCTCGGGCGGCTCCAGGTGCGTCGCTGTCCCCTTTCTCGCTCGCGTTCGTGCCGCTCGGACGACGGCTGACTCGCCTCCGTCCTTCTCCTCCTCCTGCCACAGACCTACATCGAGCTCAACGCGACGGCGTTCCGCAAGATCTGCAAGAAGTGGGACAAGGCGTGCCGGCGGCAGGCCGACCGGTTCGGCGACACGCGGCCGCAGGAGGGCCAGCCCGACGGCCAGCTGTACCTCGCGCGCCAGGTCGAGGTCCAGCCCGTGTTCAACCGCGAGTTCATCGCCCAGCTGTCGGACGTCGCGTCGGCCAACCTCCTCTCGCTCGAGAACCTGCTCGGCGGCGACGGGCAGCGCACGGGCTCGGCCGCGCTCGCCGACGGCTCGAGCATCGACGGCACGACGCACGCGGCGCCGCACCTCCCGACCCTGTTCGACCGCGCCGACCGCGCCGAGGCACTCGAGGACCTCGAGACGGCGCTCGTGTCGGCCGTCAAGGCGCGCGACCAGGCCATCGTCGACGAGGTGCTCGGCCTCCTCCTGCCGAGCACGCGCGCCGAGGGCGAGCCGAAGGGCCCCGTCGCGCGCATCCTGTGGCGCGCCGCGCTCGAGGAGGCCGACGAGCAGCCTCGAGAGCCGCAGCAGCAGCAGATGCAGCAGGACGGCGTCGAGCCGCACCCCGAGCAGCAGCAGGCGGCGCCCGCCATCCCGCAGGGCCTGCTCGACTTTGCGTTCGTCGACGACATCAACGGGCGCACGACGCTGCACGAGTCGGCGAGCGCCGGGCGCCTCGCGCTCGTCGTCGCGTGTCTCGAGCACGGGCTCTCGGTCGCGCAGGCCGACGTGTACGGGCGCCAGCCGCTCCACTACGCGGCCATGAACGGGCACGCCGCCGTGTGCCGCACGCTGCTCGGCGCCGGCGCGAGCCCGTCGACGGCCGACCTCGACGGGTACTCGCCCATCATCTACTCGATCACGAACGGGTGGACCGCCGTCGTCGAGACGTTCCTCGCCGCCGGCGTCAGCTTTGACGAGCCGGCTGAGGCCCCGGGCTCGTCGGCGGCATCGACGTCGTCGGCCGACCAGCTTAACGCGCTGTCGCTCGCGAGCCAGTACGGCCACGAGGCGATCGCGCGCCTCCTCCTCGAGCGCGGCGCCAAGGTCCTCCCCAACCCGGCCGGCTACTGGCCGCAGCACCTCGCAGCGCGCGAGGGGCACGCCGGCGTGCTCGGCCTCCTCGTCGAGGCCATCAAGGCCGAGGCGTCGGCGGCGGCGGGCGCGGCGGGCCGAGCGGCGGCCGAGGGCGGCATCGACGCGCCCGACAAGTACTCGCAGGCGACGCCGCTGTGCCACGCCGCGAGCGAGGGCCACGCCGAGTCGGTGCGGGTCCTGCTCGCGGCCGGCGCCGACGTGCACGCCGTCGACGAGTTCAAGCGGACGCCCGTGCACTACGCGGCGTGGCAGGGCCACATCGAGTGCGTCAACCTGCTCATCGACGCCGGCGCGACGATCCCGCCGCAGCCGTCGGCGGCGGCGGCGGCAGCAGCGGCCGACGAGGCGGCGCAGGCGACGGCGTCCGGCTCGACGACCGACATGGCGCCGCCCGACCTCGACGACCTCGACGTCGACGCCATCCCCGACCTGTCGCTCCCGCCGCCCATCATCCCCTTCCGCGTGTACGGCCACTCGTACATCGACGAGAAGCGGCTCGTGCAGATCACGCTCGGGCACCCGAACACGGCCCGCGCGCCGTTCCCGCCGCCGATCCGCCTGTACGATCAGCCCAACCACGGCCATGCCCCCTCGCTCAAGCTCGTCATCACGCCCAAACCCGACTCGAGCGGCACGTCGATCCCGCACTCGGTCATCCTCCCGCTCGCCGACGAGCGAGAGGTCTTCTCGTTCCAGGTCGACACGCTCGCCGACATCTCGCTCGAGTTTGACCTGTTCCCGACGTTCGGCAGCAAGATGATCGGCAAGGCCGTCGCCGTGCCGTCGACGTTCGCCGACCTCAAGAGCCAAGGGTCGTACGTCGTCCCCATCGTCGACCCGCACCTCAAGGTGATCGGCGACATCCCGTTCGAGATCAACGTCGTCAAGCCGTTCGGGCGCGCCCAGCTCCAGATCGGCGGCCAGTTCGAGACGTACTGGAAGTCGACCGCGACGCTCCAGACGAGCGCCGCACCGGGCGACCACAACGGCGGCGGCGGCGGCGGCGGCGGGTCCGGGTCCAACCCGGCAACGTCGAGCGTCGTCACGGCGTCGTCCCTCTCGGGCGAGCACGTGCGCATCGTCGTCCAGGTGACGGCCGACGGGCACCCGGTCGCGTACCCGCTCTGGCGCCTGCCCGTCGACGGGTTCGACGTCAGCGTCGGCGACGTCCGGCTCGACCAGTTCTCGGCGCTCGCAAAACGGCTCGGCAAGTCGGTCGACCCGGCGCAGGTCGGCGACAGGGAAGACCCGTCGGCGTGGTACCAGGCCATCGCAGACGCGCTCGTCCCGCTCGAGGAGCTCCTCAGCGTGCGTCCCTCTCTCCCTCTCTCGTCTCGACCCTCATGCTGCACGTGCTCCTCGCTCAGTCGCTGATGTTGCTCTCGACGTGCTCGTGCAGATCCTGCCCGCCTCGCTCGGCGTCAACCTCGAGCTGCGGTACCCGACCCGCTCGGACGTGCGCCGCCTGTCGCTCAGCCGCACGCTCGAGGTCAACGACTTTGTCGACTGCGTCCTCTCGACCGTCTACAAGTCGATCAAGTCGTCCCATCCCTCCTCTTCCTCGTCGCCGACCGCCAACGGGCCCGACTCGACGCCCGCCCACCGCCGCATCGTCCTCTCGTCGTTCAACCCGGTCGTCTGCACCGCCCTCAACTGGAAGCAGCCCAACTTCAGCGTCTTCTTTGCGTCGTTTTGCGGCCTGTCTCGGTCGGCGGGCGGCGCGGGCGAGGCGATACCGGTCGAGGGCCAGCCGAGCAAGCTCGTGCCGGCGAACCGGATCGAGGACGACCGGCGGTGCACGAGCATCCGCGAGGCCGTCAAGTTCGCAAAGGCCAACAACCTCCTCGGCATCATGCTCGAGGCGACCATGCTCGTGCGTCCCTTTCTCCTCCTCCTCGCTCGCTCCCTCGCCTCGCCGTCGCTGACTCGGGCCTCTCTCGCTCTCGCAGGTCCAGATCCCGAGCCTCATCCAGTCGGCGCGAGAACACGGCCTCCTCATCACGACGTTCGGCACGGCGAGTCGGGTCGTGCTCGCCGACGCGCACATGACGGACGGCGTCCTCTCGTACGCGACGAGCGACTTCCTCGCTCAGACGGCTGCGAGCTGAAGGGACGAGAGGATCTATAGAAACTCGTTGCAGTGCAAGGTCGTTCTACTTTGCCTCCTGCACTCAGATGTCGAGGTCGAGGTCCGAGAGCGAGCTCGAGTCGGACTCGGTGAGCGTGCCCGCTCTAGAGGTCGGCGGCATCGGCTCGACGAGCACGAGCTGCGGCGCCCACTGCTGCTCCTTCCGCTGGCCCTGCAGAAGAGCGAGAGCATCAGTGCGAGCTGCTCGTCGAGCGGCAGGCAGAGAGAGAGAGGCTCGAAGACGCACCGTGAGGATCTCGGTCGCGCGGTTCTTGGCCTCGTCGCGCCTCGTCGCCTGCAGGTACCGAAGCTCGGACGCCTCGGCGTTCTCGAGCCCTTGCGCGCGCGTCACCTTGCCCGTCCGGATGAACTGCGAGCGCGCGGTGAGGCGTCAGCGAGCGGGAGGGAGGGGAGAGGCTCGAGCGCGCGAGGACGCACTGAGGAATTCATGGCGCGCGAGCCGGCGTAGATGTGCGAGAGGGCGTCGCCGTTCTGCGCATGAAGTAGCGTCAGCTGCATGAGCCAAGGACGACGCGCTCGCAGGAAAGAGAGAGGTACGCACCGCCGAGTAGAGCACGCGGTGCGCCTTCTCAAGTTGACTCCCCTCGAGGGGCGGTAGTCCGAGCTTGGCGAGCTGCTTGTCGAGCATGGCGGCCAAGATGCTGAACTCGCCGAGATTCGAGCGGTCGAGGCAGCTGCGGTTCACGGGCTTGAAGGGTCAGCTTGCTCGAGTCGAGCTGCGGATCAGGATCGAGGAAGAGAGAGAGAGAGAGAGGGGACGCACTCTCGGCAATTGACCCGAAAGACGCCCTGCTGCTCCGACTCGAGGACGTAGCGCCCGGACTGCTCGTCAAACGTCGCCGTCGTCGCGCCGTACTCGTCGAGGAGCCCGTCGACGTCGCGCCCAATCTCGCGCGGCATGCTCGCGACGCCGTTCGAGAGCACCTCGGCCTTGTGAATCGAGTACTTCTCGAACACGAGGCCGTCGCGCAGGCGCTTGCTCTGCTGCTTGCCGAGCTCGCAGAGCTGCTCGTACGCCGAGCCGAGCGCAGCTTCGGCGGCGAGCGAGTCGTGCGGGTCGTCCGAGAGGAACGAGAGGGCGTGCACGCGGCCGTAGGTCTTGACGGCCCAGCGCATGTGGCGGAGGAAGGGCGGGAGCGAGACGTCGGCGAGCGGTTGAGCGATGTCGAGCTTGACGGCGCCGACGAGGCGAGGCTTCTCCTGCCAGTAGACTGTGGGTGGGTCGACGTCAGCGACAAGTCCGAGTGCACACGGAGCTCGGAGCCTTCGAGGGTGAGGAGTGCATGGCGGGAGAGGCGGCAGGAAGAAGGGGTCCGAGCGAGAGGAAGGGGACGCACGAGGGACGCTCCCGCGGAGCTGGACTAAGGAGACGATGTGCTTGGAGGTCTCGAGGATCGTCTCGGTCTGCAGAAGGCGGCATCAGTCACGGCGAGCTGCGAAGCTGGCACGAGAAGCGAGCGCACCTCTGCAAAGGTGCCCACGGACCCGTCGCCGTCGATGCCGCGCTTTTTGAACCTCGTGCCGGCCCTGCCCCATCCTCGGCGGCTCATGATGCTGAGCGTGACCTTGTCGGCGCCGATCTGGACGTCGCGCGCGCCGTAGAATCCCTGGACGACAGGGAGCATGAACGAGCGCGAGTCGAACGCGGCTTTGGCTGTCGGGTCGAGGGAAAGGCGGAAGAGGCTGAGCGGCTCGAGGAGGTAGGCGTTCCAAGTGTACTCGAGGGTGCCGCGCTCATGATGGAGGATGACGGTCGGCGTTGCGTTGTCGCTCCTCGAGGAAGGCACGCACGCGCCGGCTCGCTGCTGCTGGACGCGGATGCGAGTCTGCAGCCGACTCGTGAGGTCGGTCGTCTTCGAGTAGGCGAACGAACCGTCGGTGAGGACCTGGCGGAGGTGACAGCACGGGTGGGACGGGTGGTCGGCGGTCGGCGGTTGGCGCAGGTCGTCGAGGCAGTAGAAGAGGACCTCCTCGACGGCCTCGACGTTCATGCCCGGCTCGTCTGGAGCGGCGAGCTCGACGGGCGGCACGAGGATGAGGAGGTAGCTCTCTGCGTAAAGGATGAGGAGGTCAGCTCTGCGAAGGGCGGCGCGAGGAGGCGAGCGAAGGGGAGGAACGCACTGTTGGCGAGCTCGACCAGCCCAAGGCACCCAAAGGCCTCGATGAAGTGCTCGTCGGGGTCGAGTGCGGGCTGAGTCGTCGAGCCTGGCGGGTACGAGAGCACCTCGACGGTGCCCGGCGAGCCCGCTCGCGCGCGAAGCTCGAGCGAGAACCCGACGTCCTCGAGCACGACCGAGGAGGCGGCGGTGAGGTGGACACGCATGGCCGTGCGAGAGCGAGAGCAGAGGGAAGCTTCGAAGCTGAGGGGAGCACGGAATGTCGCCGCAGAGACGGACGTGAGACGCGCCGGAAGGTCCGCGGCGACGGCGAGCAGGAGAGGGCGGCGCGAGCGCGAGTCTCGAAGTATCTGGCACGCTCGGCAGCGAGAAGTGTGCGCAAAGAGGGCTCTGGCGGCTCGTACGAGACCTTCCCAGGTACAGCGAAGGGTGGAGAGGTCGGGGACGAGGAGGAGCTGATGAGAAAAGGGGCGGGGCGACGACACCTCGCGGGCTGCAGCGAGCTACCCAGAGAGTGCAGCAGGTCCACGTGGAGAGCAGGCATGCAGCCACAGACCAGCTTGACTGTGACAAGAGCTGACGACGAGCGAGAGCGACGACTCCGAGTCCGGCGGCGAAGCTCGTCTCCTCTCACCTCCCGCACGTACCAGCACCGCCATGGTCGCCATCTCTGAGCTGCTCCTCAGCTCGCTCGCACCACCGCGTCCCTCGCAAACCGTCTACCGCGAGGGTGAGCACCTCGTCCTCCTCCTCCTTCCCCCCCACTCCGAGCCCGCTCGGCTACTTGCCACCAGTGCCAAGCGCGCAGCTGACGAGCGCATCCTGCAGAGTGCACCCAGTGCTTCGACACGCACGATCTCCCCGCCGGCATCGACGTCTGCCTCACCTGCTTCAACGGCGCCTGCTCGCCCCGCGGCAGCCTCAACGGCCACGGCCGCGCCCACTTCGACAAGTCGGGCCACCGCGTCGTCGTCAACATCCAGCGCCGCAAGAAGCCCGCGAGCGAGAGGAGGCGCAGCAAGCGGGTGCGTCGGCTCGCTCCCTCCCTCTCGTGCTGTGGCGGTGCTGGCCGTCTTGGCTGCCGCTCGTCAATGCTTCCAGAAGGACGCCGTCGCTGACACTGCACCTCACCCGATTCTACAGGACTCGAACGAGCCGCCGATCAAGAAGCTCGCGATCCGGGAGGAGGAGCCCGAGGAGGACAAGTTCGACTTCCTCACCGAGATCCGCATGTACGAGGGCGAGCGCGACACGGCCGAGTACGTCGTCGTCGACGAAGTGAACGACAAGGTGCGTCCTGCCTTCTGCTCACCTCGCGCGCACTCGACGTGCGAGAGCTGACTCGCTCTCCTCTCCTGCGCGCAGCTCAACGGCATCGTCGCGGCGGTGCTCAACTCGATGTCGTCTGCGCAGAAGAGCGAGGTCAAGTCGTGGGAGGAGGAGATTGTGCCCTGTCAGCACACGCGCGAGCTCGTCCAGCCCGAGCCCAAGAAGCTCGAGCCATCCGGTGCGTCTCGCTCTCCTTCCCTCTCCTCCTTGCTCCTCCAGCTCAACAGCTTATGCGCCTCCCTCTCTCGCAGGTCTCGCCTCCTGTGCCGTCGAGGGCTGCGGCCTGACGTCCAACCTGTGGCTCTGCCTCGTGTGCGGCGCGCTCGGCTGCGGGCGGCAGCAGTTCGGCGGCGGCGGCGGCAACGGGCACGCGCTCAAGCACACGAGCGAGACCGGCCACGCAGTCGCCGTCAAGCAGGGCACGATCGAGCCTGATGGCTCTGCCGGTGCGTCGCTGTTTCTCCTACGTGTGCAGGCTCGACGAAGGAGACGACCCGACCTGACTCGGCCTTGCTTCGCTTGCGCGCAGACGTCTACTGCTACGCCTGCGACGACGCTCGCGTCGACCCGAACATTGCGCAGCACCTCTCGACGTTCGGCATCGAGGTCGCGAGCCAGAAGAAGACCGAGAAGAGCATGACCGAGCTGGTGCGTCCCCTCCTCCTCCTCGGCTCGGCCGCACTCGCCCTGTCACAGCATCTGACTCCTAACTTCGCCCTCAGCAAGTCGAGCAGAACCTCACGTTCGACTTTGCCATGACGGGCGCCGACGGCAAGGACCTTGAGCCGCTCGCCGGCCCCGGCCTGACCGGGCTCAAGAACCTCGGCAACAGGTGCGTGCTCTCCTGCACCTCTCTCTTCCTCCGCGAGGGACCTTCCTCACACCGTCTTCCTGCTCGCAGCTGCTACATGGCGTCGTCGCTCCAGTCGCTCTTCTCGCTCCCCGCCTTCCAAGACCGGTACCTCACCTCGTTCGTCGTCCACACCTCCTCGTGCACCAACCCGTCGCCGGCCACGTGCTTCGAGTGCCAGATGTCCAAGGTCGCCGACGGCCTTCTCTCGGGCCGCTACGCCATCCCGCACGTGCCCGAGCCGTCCGACGCGCTCGCCGGCAACGACGCCGAGCCGTCGGGTCCCGGCGCAGAGGGCGACAAGGAGCGCGCCCAGTTCCAGGAGGGCATCAAGCCGTCGATGTTCAAGGCGCTCGTCGGCAAGGACCACGCCGAGTTCTCGACGATGCGGCAGCAGGATGCGGGCGAGTTTGTCGCGCACCTGCTCGAGTTCATCCGGCGCGCGGCCAAGCAGCTCGGGACGGACGAGCCGACGGGCATCTTTGGGTTCGCCGTCGAGGAGCGCCTCGAGTGCCAGGAGTGCCACGGCGTGCGGTACAAGACGCAGGCGCAGGAGCTCCTCCCGATCCCGGTCCCCGTCTCGGTCAAGCCGCCCGCCGACTCGATGGACGTCGAGGGCGACTCGGCGGCTGCGACGAGCGGCGAGGGCGAGGCGCGCACGACGTACAAGCAGGACAAGGAGCGCCAGGTCGAGTACGAGGCGGTCGAGCTCACGAGCTGCCTCGGCAACTTTACGAGCCCGACCGAGATCGAGTACAGCTGCCCGCAGTGCGACAAGAAGGTGTCGGCCATCAAGTGCGTCCCCTTCTCTCTCGCAGCCACTTTCAGCAGCTGCTCGAGCGCATGCTGACGACGTCGCGCGCTCGCAGGTCGACCCGCTTCGCGACTTTCCCGGACGTCCTCCTCGTCAACGCGGCGCGCTTCCAGCTCGACGGCTGGGTCCCGCGCAAGGTCGACGTGCCGCTCATCGTGCCTGCGACGGGTCTCGACATGAGCCCATACGTCGGCAAGGGCTTGCAGGAGGGCGAGATCGAGCTGCCGCAGGACAAGGCCGGTGCGTCGCGCTGCTCCCTCCTCGTCCTCTCTCCCGCGGCCGAGCTCCCTCTGACGACTGGAACCTGCAGATGCACGCGCCGAGGTCCAGTTCGACGCCGACGCCATGACGCAGCTCACGGGCATGGGCTTCCCCGAGATCCGCTGCAAGCGCGCCCTCCTCGCCACCGGGCACAACGGCGCCGAGGTCGCCATGAACTGGCTCTTCGAGCACATGGAGGATGCAGGTGCGTCCCTCGTCCAGCCCGCTCTCGCCTTGCCCTGCGCACCTCTTGCTGACCGGCGCCGCTCGTCCCTCTCCTCGCCCGCCCGCAGACATCGACGACCCTCTTCCCGCCGCCGCGCCCGCCGCCGCGGCCTCGAGCGCGCCCGACAACTCGGCCGACCAGATCGCCATGGTGTGCGACATGGGCTTCACGCTGGCGCAGGCGCGCAAGGCGCTCGGCGAGACGGGCGGCAGCATCGAGCGCGCCGTCGAGTGGCTGTTCTCGCACCCGGACGACGACGGCTCTGCGCCCTCCGCGGCCGCGTCGAGCGGCACCGCAGGGTCGAGTGCCGCGGCGGCGCTGCCCGGGTCCAAGGACGTGCCGGCCAAGTACCGCCTCAAGGCCTTCATCTCGCACAAGGGCCCGTCGGTGCACTCGGGGCACTACGTCGCGCACGTGTGGACCGGGCAGGCGAGCGCCGGCGGCGTCGAGGGCAAGGGCGGCTGGGTCCTGTTCAACGACGAGAAGGTCGTGCGCGCCGACGAGGGCGAGCAGGCGGCCGGCCGGCTCATGCCGCTCGCGTACGTCTACCTCTTTGAGCGCGTGCGGGACTAGGGTCCTCCTCGTGTAGCTGAGACAATGTGAATACGAGTGCGCGTCGAGAATGATCTGCTGTGATTGTCTAGAGAGCGAGCGGACCTCGAGCGAGAGAGGTTGCTCGTCCGGGCGAGGCGCACCTTGGAAGAGCGACCATCCCACGCCTCGGCTTGTCTGCGCCTCGCACAGCCGACTAGCAGCACCTCTACAGCTCGAGTAGACGCACCGAGCGCACCGCCACAGCCGCACCTCTTCGACCCTCGTCCTCGTCGCCTCCTCCGCCTCCCCACCCTCGACACACAGCCCGCCCCTCGCCTACGACCGCCACGATGCCGCCCAAGGCCGACCTGAACAAGGCGGGACACGAGTCGAGCGACTTCCCCTCGCTGTGCAACGTCTGCCTCGGCCCGAACCCGTGAGCTCCTCCTCCTCATCAGCTCGTGTGCTCTCGGGGGCCACAGGGCTCACTCGCGGCTGTGCGCGCAGGTACATCCGCATGAGCAAGCAGCCTCTCGGTGCAGAGTGCAAGGTCTGCACCCGCCCCTTCACCGTACGTCCTCTCGCTCTCTCCTCCCTCCTCGCACCGCGACTCTCGACCAGCTGCTGACCAAGCCCCCTTGCCTCCCGCAGGTCTTCAAGTGGCTCCCCGGTCAAGGCTCGCGGTACAAGAAGACCGAGATCTGCACCGTGTGCGCAAAGGCCAAGAACGTGTGCCAGACGTGCCTCCTCGACCTCCAGTTTGGCCTCCCGACCCAGGTCCGCGACACGGTCCTCGGCATCAAGACCAAGGCGCCGTCGAGCGACATCAACCGCGAGTACCATGCGCAGAACCGTGCGTCGCTCTTGTCCCTCTGCGCCCGTCTTGCGAGCTGCGCGCTGACCTTGACCCCGCCGCTCTCCCACCTCTCTCTTCCCTCCTCTCTTCGCACCGGCACGCCTCGCACCTACCTCCCTCGACGATCGTTCATCCACTACGTCATCCGCTTGTCCTCCTGCACGACCTCGCAGTCGAGCGAGCCCAAGAAGAAGGCGCGACGGGCGAGTTCCAGTTCGGCAAGGCCGACAGCGCCGGCAAGGAGCTCCTCAAGCGCCTCGCGCGCCAGGACCCGTCGTACAAGCGCAACCGGCCGCACATCTGCTCGTTCTACGCCAAGGGTGCGTGCAACCGCGGCGACTCGTGCCCGTACCGCCACGAGCTGCCGGTCGAGAACGAGATGAGCCACCAGAACATCAAGGACCGATGTGCGTCCTGCTCCTCTCCCTCGCCCTCTCCTTCAAGCTCGTCAAGGTCGGGACGTCGAGAGCTGACCTTGCTCTTCCTCTTGCAGACCACGGCTCGAACGACCCTGTCGCCCGCAAGATCTTGTCGAAGCAGGCCGCCACGTCGGGCTTGGCGCCGCCTGCAGACCAGGACATTGTGCGTTTCTCCCTACTTCATCTACGTGCCCCTCCTTCGAGGCTGTCGCCGAGGCCGAGCACTCGCTGCGAGGTCGAGAACAGGATCGTCCTGACCGGTCCTCCCGCTCGCCCGCAGACCTCGCTCTTCCTCACCTCGCTCCCCGCCACCGCCTCGGAGGACTCGATCCGGGACGCGCTCACGTCGGGCGCCGGCATCCCCGCGAGCAAGATCAAGTCGGTCGTGCTCGTCTCGTCGAGCAAGGTCAGCTTTGTCAACTTTACGAGCCGCGACGCGGCCGAGGACGCGGCGGCGCGGTGCAGCGTCGGGCTCAAGGTCGACAGCCACGACGTCAAGGTGCAGTGGGGACGGAGCCGGCCCAAGAAGGGTGGTGCGGGCGCGGGCAAGGCGGCGCCGGCGGCGGTCGTGAGCGAGCGCGAGATCGAGTCGTCGGGGCAGTAGGCTCGGTTCCGCTTCGGCTCCTTGGCGCCGTGTACCTGTAACTCATCGTCCATGCTGTGCACCATCTGGCCACGGGCCTGCGAGACGGGCGAGAGCAGCTGCCGAGGCGGAAAGCGAGACCGGTGCGTTTCGAGAGGTCCGTCCGCCTCGGCCGTGCGGCTCCGCTCTTCCGTGCCCGGCGTCGAGCTTGTTGCGCCGGGCCCTGCGCTCCTGAGCGCGCAGCGGCGAGTGTTCGGGCCGCAGCAGCACCGGTTCTCGCGCTCAGCGAAAGGCGCCGGTCTCGCCGGGCGGTTCTTGCGCC
>Ga0308169_10002434_pt1 | contig 19283 bp, 21 predicted proteins | sample PhyBR1_2_FD_202139 | JGI IMG/M metagenome (GOLD analysis project Ga0308169, IMG submission 202139) | Phyllosphere microbial communities from UC Gill Tract Community Farm, Albany, California, United States - DLSLSB.R1 | ecosystem: Host-associated > Plants > Phyllosphere > Unclassified | place...
AGACATAAGAGCGTCAGCAGGTCGAAGCCAGTTGAACTGGAGAGAAAGCTTGACTGACATTCTTAACGGTAATTTCCGAGGGTCTGCGATCAGCGGAGTTTCGCCAAATGACAAAGTCGGCGTCGCTACCCGGTTGAATAGTCCCCTCTGAGCACGAGAGGACGCTAGTCGTCAGTGAACGTCGTGAAGGGAGAGAAACGAGATTGAACTGACTTTGAGGGTACATCCCGTAAAGTTTAGCAGCGTTCGTGCAGTTGAGCTCGACGAATTGAGATGGTGACATGCGACCTACATGGCTGCATGAGGTCAGCATTGCGTTAAGGAAGTAGCGGGAACAAGCTCACCTTTGCAAACTCCTTCGCTCCACATTAGTGGTCCTCGAGTTTCGACACCTGGACATTCGCGAATCGGTAAGCGATAGAAGAGCAGAGGCAGAGAGCATGATGGAACTCGCCTGGGAGACCGTTCGGACTAGAGACGAGTGAGGAAAGTCAGCTTAAACTGCGCTCAGGGAAAGGTAGCGAATCGGACGAACATGTATCGGAAATCTCCTCTCTCGTTCTTCGTAGGATTCTTCGCAAGCCCGAGTTGCTTGCCACTCTCATCGTAGTAGTTGGTCGGGGCGTGGTCCGAGGACAGCACAGTTACGGTTCCGTTCAAAGTCGAATTCCAAACTTGTTCGCGATCAGCTGGATTCTCCCGCAAAGGTGGAGCGCAACACGCTTTCGCCCCTATGAGACACGAGCAAGTGTGAGAACAGGATAGATTGAGAGGAGAAAATAATCGACGTACCCTCGAAACCAGGAGCTCTCATCGCTTCACCCGTCAATAGTAGGTAGTGAGGACAAGTCTCGGCATAAACCGACATCCTCCGTCCTTGAGCTTCTCTGATAACCTTGAAAGCATCCGGTGCCGAGACGTGAACGAAGAGAACAGGAGTATCGAGCAGTTCTGCCAACGCAAGAACTCGGTTCGTCGCTTCGGATTCGACGATAGGTGGGCGAGAAGTCCCGTGGTTCCAGGGAGAGACCATTCCCCGTTTGGCGAGATCAGCGGTCATCCAGCTGATCATGTCAGAGTTTTCGGCGTGCACCACTGGAGAAGCGCATTTCGTCAATTCGAGAGATTGTGAAACATCGACGATGCGAAAAGTTGACTCACTGACAGTGACTCCGTACTTTCGGGCGGCATAGAAACAGTCGAGAATCTGTGTGTCGTCCAACTTGAGAGCGGGATACGTCGAATAAATCTAGACAGGATTCTCGTTAATTGTCTTGTCTCGTGCAAATGAGACGAAGCGAAGGAACTCACCTTTACACTCGTTATTCCTTGTTCAATCAACTTTGGTAGCTCAACGTGCATTTGCTCTTCCGATGGATCCGTCACGATCACGTGGAACGAATAGTCGCAAATCGTGTTATCGTTGGCCAATTCGTGGTATGCGTCGACAGCTTGTTGCATCGAAGATCCACGTTGCTGCACGGCGAAAGCGATAACAGTAGTACATCCTCCTCCGACTGCTGAACGAGTCGCTGTCGTCCAATCGTCGGCTGATTTCGCACCAAGCGATTTGGCACTATCGAAGGGAAGGTTCGTCAGCTGGGAGAAACCGCACGAGCGAGGAGAGGCCGATTCTGAGCTTACGCGCTCTGAGCGATGTGCACATGCGAGTCAATCAGTCCAGGCTGAGGAAGAAAGCGGTATCAGCGGAGTTTGCGAAGAGACGCGAAACAAACGCTTACTGTAACATATCCGCCTTCCGCATCGATCACTTGACAACCTTCGGGTACTGGTACATCCTGCATAAGTAGAACGACCTTGCCATCCTTGACAGCGATGTCGCAGCGAGTTTCGTCTGAGGCAGAAACGACGATACCATTCTTGATGACCAAATCGAAATCGAAGGTGCTGCTCATGTACGTCGGTGTGGTTCAAGTGAGTTTGTGGTGTGTGTAGTGAAGAGAGGAGCAAGATGGAACATACCGATAAGGGAGCGGGTTGAAAGAAAATCTCGCCCGACGGCGTACTTCGACAAATCCTCATCTCACTAGTTGAGTCGAATGAACCGTAGCGAAAGGATAGTCTCGAAGAGCGCTTTGTAGTCCGATACTTACCAAAATCCAAAGAAATTGACGAGCTGTTTGCGAAAGTCGAAATGAGCGAGAATCGACTTCAACCAACACCATCCGACGACTCTATCGACCAGCTGTATAGCTTCAATTTAGCCTCAGTATCCTCCTGAGCAGGTCGAGACGCGTGCATGGATTCCGACAACCCTTGGGGAGCCTCATCAGTTGACGCATCGCCTAACCTCACTTCAACCTCAACACCACCTGATCAAGCTGAAGAAGCGCCACGACTGAGTCTAGAGGTAGATGATGAAGATGCTAGCTGGGGAAAGGAGCCAGCTGAAGTGGAAGGAGAGAAGGAGGAAGTGGAGGAAACAAACCACTCGAATCAGGTTGAGGGAGAGTCAAGTGAGCCAGAGTTAGGATCAGAGAAGGCACAGGAGGAATCACAAACTACAGATCACACCTCTACGATTGAACCAGCGTCCGAGTCCTCTTCTTCGCCAAATGCTTCTCCCCTTCTCGCACCAACCTCGTCGGATTCACTTCCTCCCCTCGCACCTCCTATCCCTATAGTCGAAGACGAAGCCATCGTAAATGGAGAAGAACCACCTATGGACGACTTCCCCGACGATGATGACGCTTTCTCTGCAACCTCGAATTCTCCTCGACCAGAACAGCAATCGACAAGTTTCTCCCTTCCTCCCCCTACTACCTCTACAGAACCCTCAGAAGCACCGCCAATGGACGATTTCGATGACTTTGATGATGACGACTTCGGAGAAATGGGTGAAACGGTCGAAGGAGGGAATGAGGACGATGATTTCGGCGATTTCGGAGATACCGCTCCTCTGGATGAATCCGCTTTCGACGCACCTCCGCCTCAAGCCCCGACGACATCTTCCGAGACTCCTGCCCCGCAGCCTATCGCCTCTTCTTCCACATTACCTCCCCTACGACTCGATCTGTCAAATCGACCAACTCGAAGAACGGTCGGACCGCAATTGAGGGACTTCGTCTCTAGTGCATGGGGAGATGTGTCAGAGAAGGTCAGCGATGAGCCAGAGCGACAAGTTGAAGGAGTGGCGCAGGTTCTGGTCACTGAAGAATCGTGAGTTTCGCTTTTCATTCCGTCACATCAGCGATATGATCCTGACCCTTCCGCTCAACTGAGCTATAGACGGAATCTTCTAGCTACTCTCTCGTCTCTACCGCCACTGCGGCCTCTTGATTGGCGACGGTCAAAGATTCGTCGGGAACATCTGATTACAATGGGAGTTCCTGTCAACCTGGACGATGTAAGCTCGTTTTCCTTTTCTACATGCGTACCGAAACTGATCCGAGATACCTCCACAGTCTACCGATTCGAAGCCCCTCTCCTCCCTCGCGATTTCTTCCTCTCCTCGACTCTCTACCTCTCAGTCTCGACCGTCTTCTGCCCCTCCCGGTGCCTCTCCATTACCTTTCTCCTCATCTCGTGTCCCTTCCCGCTCTTCAACTCCCTTCGCAGATCGAGAACGAACAAGACGAGCGACTTCTCCACCACCTCTCGACAAAACTCTCGCCAATCAGCTACTATCGCTCAAAGAGGATGATCTTACTTTGATGAGCGTCGGGAAGTTGAGAAAGATGACGGAGGAGTTAGAGAAGATCAGTGTAGAGGCTAGCGAGGTTCTGACTCATGCGTTATTGATGAGGGAGAAGGAGGGTCAGGATAAAGAGACTTATAACGGAATGATTTCGGTGAGCTTTATATCTCTCGTGGGGTTTGCATTGGTCGTTAAGGTTGACTGACCTCTCCGCGTTCTCGTAGGATCTCGTTTCCGCCGCTGCAAAGATGAAAACAACCTCGGCGGCAACAGCAAGCAAAGGAAGGGACCCAAAGCGACAGGGCAGTATACGATGGGGAAGAGGAGGAGGATAGAACCGCTCGAGCTGGGCGTAGTATCTTGTTAATATTTGAAGAAGAAGCCGTTTCAGCAATTCGAGCGATGTTTCTTCTCAATTTTCTTGTACATTTGGCTTCAATCTAGATTTGGGCCGTGCTCGCGAGACGACCGCGTGAACAGGATCTACTGTGATCTGCAAGTCTGATTCTGCGAAATGTTGACTTGACTTCTCGCCTCGTCGCTTCCTCTTCTCCTGCACTCCCTCCATCCTTCCATCTCGCACAAGTAAGCTCGACTTCACTCTTGTATAGCAGGTTCAAACATACCCGTCAATGCAAGCGATCCACTTCCTTTCCTCCATCTTCCCAACTTCGTCATCTTCTCGATCATGTCTCTCGATCCACAACCCTCGTAGGGCGCTACAGATACATCGGCAGCGTACTTAGCTTACTGCACAGCTCCCTACAGCAACAGCTGTAAGCTAGACGGCTATTCAATCGGCTGACTCTCTCGCTCTCTTTCTCCAGATCATGTCTTGGGATACAGCAGCCGTAGCGAAAGCAGAGGAGCTTCGACTCACCTCCTTCACCTCTGAAACCGCTCACACTCTCGGTGAAGGTATCCGAGCCCACATTCGCAAGAACGCCCCTGGGAAACCCGCAATCGTTCAAATCACTTCGGGAGCGACGGAGCAACTACTGTACTTCTCGACTTCGTGCGAAGGATCTTTACTGGACAACAAGGTTTGGGCACAAAGGAAATGGAGAAGTGTTTGCAGGTTCGGAAAGAGTAGCGCTTCTTTGAACGTCAAGTGGCCTGATGGCAAGATTCCTTCGCACTACGCTGCACCTGAATCAGAGGTGAATATCTCGCTCATCTCTCTTGCGTGAGCTTCCCTTGGCTGACTCGCTTCCGCTGAAACAGTACGCTTGTCATGGAGGAGGTTTCCCTCTTCGAGTGAAGGGTGTCGAACCAATTGTCGGTGTGGTGATCGTCTCGTAAGCTAGCGCGCTCCTTCTCTGAGACCCGCGATGTGACACTGACGCTCTCTGTCAATAGCGGTCTCACTCAAGAAGAAGATCATCAATCGATTGTCGACGTTCTCGAGAAGTTCATTCAAGATGGAGAACCCGTATCACAGTAGATTCTGGATGATCATGCAAACATACAAGCTATTATTGTATATCGTACTTGCGCTCGAGAAGGCGAAGGACTAGTCGCGAGACTCGATTCAAGGGCTTTCTCTGACGAAACGAGCAAACAAGTGCGCTTCGCCCGCTCTTCTAGTTGCGATACTGGCAGAATACGGCATCCTTCGAGGTTGCGAGGTGTTACAAACGATTTCAGACGACAAATAAAGGGTGTACAGGTACGGAAAGCCAATCTCTACGAATCGATTCTTGTTCAAGCGTTTCACTACTCAACTTTTTTCTTCCTCAGCTTCCTCTTTCACTTCGACCACCTCTCCATCAACTTTTCGCCGAGAAGCAATGCAATCTCTGAATCCGCCTCTCCACTCTTCGCCCTCTTTCTAACCTCTTCGTACGATTTCGACTTGACCACCTTCTTCCAATTCTCGACGACGTAGTTCAATGCGATATCACGGAACTCGACATAGCTTGAAGCGACATCACTGAAGAGCTCGTAGGCGGCGTTATCTGCGTTGAGCTGAGACTTGAAGTTTTGAAGTGCGAGATTGACGAGTTCGGGGAGTTCGAGGAAGTGAGCGAGACGATAGACGGATTTGGGGGAAGAGGGAGGAGGGAGTGGTCCGTTGGCCTGTTCGAGGGCGTTGAGCTTTGCTTCGCGGCGAAGAGCCTTCTTCTTGCTCTTGCTTTCCTTGACAACTTCCTTCTCGTCGACGGAATCGGACGAGGCTGATGAAGTGGAATGGAGGGGAGCGAAGTCGATATGACCGGTACCGATCCAGCAGAGTACACTGTAATAGGTCGAATAGGTCGCATCGGTGATGGTGATAGTCTTGAAGGTAGGGAGGGAGGAATGAGTGGCATTTTCGGGAGATTTCGTCTTTTCGAAGACTTGATCATTCTCGTCGTCCGAGTCTTCGAAGGTGAAGGGAGGAAGGTCAGAAGAGGGCTCCGTTGAGATCTTGGTCGAGGAAGCTGAATCTTCGGCGAATCCGGAGGAGAAGAGGTTTTCGAAGTAGGGCGATGCTTTGCGAAGAATGGACTCGTTTGCCCAGAGTTGACGGCCGATGCGAGGGAAGTCGAAGCAGACGTTGCTCGAGACTCGGGATCGTAGAGTGGCTGTCGAAGAACTGATCGTAAGGACGGATGAAGCAATGAATGGCAAAGAACTCACCAGCGAACGCAGGAGCGTAATCTTTGCCCGATGAGCCCAGATCAAATCGAGCAGTGATGTCACAGGGTGCATAGTCAGGGATATTTATCAACGGGAAGGGAAGGAGCCCAGCTGGTGTGGGTGGAAAGATTCCGGCGCGCAGTTCGAGACGAGTTTTTACATCTGCGAATCTGACAATGATCTCGCCTCCTTCAATTTGAACGCCTGTTGAGAGACTTGTTCAGTGAAGCTGGAACGTGCTCGTCTCGTAATCGTATGCGATAGAGCAACTAGGCGGGAGAGGAGTAGACCACGAGAGGGCGGCGGTCGCGCCTGAACCAGTGTAATGCCCATACGAGTCCTTCTTGAAGAGCTCGCTTTGCTGGTTATGCTCGATGGCCATCGTTCGGAGGCAGGAGGATTCGAAAAAAGGTCTGTGCGTTTGATCGAGTTGAAGAGAAGAAGACGACGAGAGAGAGGTAGCTGAGGAGTTGCAGAGGGAAGTAGCAAGGTCGATGACTGAGCTGGACTTGTAATTCGCGGGTGACTGGAGCGAGAAGAGGAAGAAGAGGGAGAGAAAACAGAAATCTGATTATAGATCTGCAACATCAAACAGTTGTTATTTGCTTTTGCGAGCCTTGCCACTATCGTCTCACCCGATATGATTTCTCGACGTTAATTAGGATAAGGTCCACGCAACAGAATGTCGAAAACTTCGAAATGTTTACCGTTCAAGTGCTGGGCGAGAGGTATTGAGACGGACCCCGAAGACGCTCGAGAGCTTTCGAGTAGCGAAGTGTCTCTTCCGAGTGAACCTAAGAGCAAGGATCAGTGAAAGAGCCACAACAGCTGAATCTATTTCATCGGATCAAAACGAATGTTTGATCCACCTCAGCCTGAAAGACCCGAACGAGCGATCTCGACAGTGTGTAAGTACCCACTCTCATCCCTAAAGGCCTCAGCCCTCGACTCTCCCAGATAATGGATCATGACATCCAACTTGACCACGAAAAGTTCCTCGTCTCACTTTCGCACGATTTCGTAGTGATTCCTCTCCTCGTTCACTTCCTCCCGTTCGTTCCCATTCTCTTTCCGACAGTCTCCGATCGATCCTACCTTCATCAGTTTGACTCTTCCCGAGGATTTCGCCCATTCTCATTTCATGACTACTTGAAAAGCCGTATTGCTTCCTTACGATCTTTCAACTTGAGGACCTATTCGCTTGTCATACTTTCCGATGGCGATATTGAATCGAGGTAGAAGCGTCTAGGAGTAATGGGCTGGTGATGCGATTTCACTTGGTGTGCAGGAAAACGGTGTGAAGATTTGAAATTGTCAAGCTGTTCCGTTGAGGCTGTAGTCGGAGACGCTGAGAGTACTGCAGTGAAGAGTGAGGCGGGCTTGAACGGCATTCGGAGTGGATGAGCGTGAGGGGAAGGAGGACTGGCGTGGGTGAAATCGTGTGCTCTTGATACCGAGAATCTGCGAGGACGGGTAAGAAAGCTATCACTCTCGTTGGGGAGAGTGGGAGAAGCGACATGAGAGCGGAAACTCACCTTGGTATGCCAGAGAGGACAGGAAGATGGTAGTTTGCGAGGGCAGCTGATTCGGAAGCGGTTCGCCTCTCATCTCGATCTCGGAGATAGTCAATCTCGAGTGACGAGATCTTCGCGGCGAGTTCCTACAGGTTTAGATGCAGGAGTCGAGGTCGACTAGGAGAGACCGCCTTGAATCTGTAGCGGGATCGTTGAGGCAAAAGCGAAAGATAGCGAAGCGAGGGAGCCGTTTTCGGAGAGATGATAGTCGATAGGTTGCCTCCACGTCTAGCATTCCCTCCCGAACTTTGACGACTTCAGATAAGCTCTATACGAAGCAGCAACATCAATTCTTCGATCCTACTTCAAACCGAAAGTGTTTCGCAGCTCGCCGACCAGAAGAGGTTCAGGCTAGAGGTGGCGCTGAGCCGTAGATAGGGCTCACTGACTCTTTGCGAGGATAGTAAGTGGTTGAGCCTTTGGCGAGAGGATCAGATCGAAGAGCAAGGTGTCTGAGCCAACTTTCTTCCTTCTCCTCCTACAGTACCTCCTCCCTATCTACTCCCGAGGTAGGCTGTCTCCCTCAGCTCCCGTCTTTGCCTGTCTTGTGCTGTGAGGGGAGGAAAGGTGGAAGGCCTGAAGGATATTGAACTGAACCAACGGTTTTGAAGACTCGCATCGGAGAGAAGGTGGTTGATCAGGAGAGGATGCAGGGTTGGTGACGTTAAAGAGGCTTGCTAGGGATACTTGCTGAAGGGAGAGTCGAGACGTGCTGTTGAGGAAGAGGGAGAGGAAGCGAGGAAAGAGGAGAAGAAGAGGGAAGGGTTTTCGGTGGCGCTGACTAGTCGAGGTTGCTATTTCTGGGCGTCGTGATACTGATGCTTCTGAGTGTGTTGGTTAGTTTCAAGAAGAAGAGGAGGAAGAGGAAAGAGAAGAAACCTTGTGCTCCAGACTGAATTCGACGAAATCTCTTTCTCCCTTCCTCACTTCTCCCACTCATTCTCCCTCTCACTTCAACCTCCTCCACCCTTCAAGAGCTCTTTCAAATGAGCTCTTCTGACCCACCTCCACGTCAACTTCTCACACCTCCAGAAGAATCCGACGCAACTTCACAACCTCCTCTCCATCCTCCGCCTCATCCCTCGTCCTCCACCTCGGCTACCACTCAGCCTAGCACTTCGACGGCTTCCCTTTTCGACTGGGAAGTGTATCGAGCCGTCAACAATCACCAGACTGGCCCTTCCTCCGTTCTTCAATCGAATAATAACGAAAGAAACGAAATCGATCTAGTTTGTGAGTTATCTTCCTCCTCTTCATTCTCCTTTCCAGCGTTGACTCAGTCGAAAGTAATAGCCTCGAATGTCGCACGAGAGTGGGAGAATGCGACACCGGAGGAACGAGAGAGGTATCGAATTCGAGAGGAGGACAGTTCGAGCGAGCGAAGGCGAGAAAGTGATCGAATGGAGGAGGATGGGAATGGTCGAGGGTGAAGGGGAAGATGATTCGAGATTGACGATATCAGCGGTCATTGAACTTCGAGGTTGCGAGGGATGTTTTGGAAGGATTGAGGCGAAGATCTCGCAATTCGAGGGGAGCTCGATAAGGTCTGCTGCCGTCCACCATAGTCCGCACCTTCTCCTCACTCGAACGAACATCCTGCCGACCACTTCAATTCCAACGAATCTCATCTCCATCGGTCCAGTCATTCATCACTTCCCTCGATCTTTCCTCCTTTCGACTACTTCCCTCGCCGCCTACCCCTTCACCTCCTCCTCTCTCGCTCCCGGTTCATCCTCGACACCCCGCTTGTAGGAGATCATACAAAGCGAAAAGCCGAAGTCAAAAAACGGGTCAGAGTCCAAAGAATGTCTCGAGATAGATTGAAAGTCGAGAAGGAATGTGAAGGAAAGGTGGGTCAGATTGTTGGGATCGAAAGTGGGCCTGGCGGGAAAGGTCAGTGAAAGCGGCGAGGAGCTGTTCAGTGAGCTGTAGAAGGAAGTGACAGGGAGTAGCGGACAGAAGAACACGAAAAATCTTTCGGAAGTTTTTCAAGGTTCGATCACACAACCCTCGTCCGTTTTCACCCTCTCGAACTCTGCAAGTCGTATCGCGTAGCTAACGAGTGCTCTCCTCTTCTCCTACAGCCCTCACTTTCAACGCTCCTCGTCACCTCACTTCAACCCCTCTCGATCTTAAATTCGTTCTCTTTCATGTCTCATCTTGTTCCCACTTGCTCCCCCGACTTTCCCCTCGCAGATCGACATCCGGACATCCCCTTGTCCACGACAGTACCCTTAATTTCTCGTCAACAGCCTAGCTCCACCCTTCGAAAAGAACGTTCGGTCTATTCGAGATCTCAAATTTCAGTCCTCGTCCTCGGCACTCTCTACAACAATAGATCGCTCAGCCACCGTCCCTGTCTGTAACCATGCGCCAAGAAGGCTCAGCGCAGCCGAACGCAGAACGAACGAAGTTGGAAATACGGTTTGTGTAGAATTGGGAAATTCAAAGAGCTGTTCAAATCGCAAGAAGCTGACGGACTCTCCACTATGTCTATATCTGTGCAGCGTCACAAACCATTGCAGAGTACATGAAGAAGGGGTACGGCCAAGCTGTTCTGTTCAATTCGACAATTTCGTTCAAGCGACATCACTATTCGCTCTTCAACCTTTTCCTCCTCAGCTTTCTTCTTCAATTCGTCCACCTCTCCATCAATCTTTCTCCAAGCATCATCGCCGTTCCTACATCTCCCTCTCCCTTCTCCGCTTTCGACCTAACAACTTCATACGATTTCGATTTTACAACTTGCTTCCAATTCTCGACGACGAAATTCAACGCAATCTTGCGGACCTCAGGATAGCTTGAAGCGGTATCTCCGAATAGCTCGTGAGCGGCGTTGTCTGCGTTGAGCTGAGATCCAAAGTTTTGAAGAGCGAGATTGGCGAGTTCGGGAAGTTCAAGGAAGTGTGCGAGTCGATAAACGGATTTTGGGGAAGAGGGAGGAGGAAGTGGAGAGTCGTCCGGCTTTGGCGTCTCGCTGCCAGGCTTCTCGTCGCCTTCGACTTCTTCCGAGCCAGCATTCGATTCTTCGGGAACGATCACGTTCGAGCCGAGAGGAGCGAAGACGATGTGACCGGTGCCGATCCAACAGAGAACGCTGTAGTAGGTCGAATAGCTGGCGTCGGTGATCGTGATAGTCTTGAAGGGAGGGAGGGATGGGCCGACAGAACTTTCGACCGATTTCGTCTTTGCAAGAGCTTGATCATTCTCGTCGTCGGAATCATCGAAGGTTTGGGGAGGAAGGTCGGGAGAAGGTTCTGTCGAGATCTTCGTGGAGGAGTTGGACGAATCGGAGGAATTGGCGAAAGCAGAGGAGGAGAACAGATTCTCAAAGTACGTCGATGCTTCGCGAAGAATGGTTTCGTTGACCCAGAGTTGACGTCCGATGCGAGGGAAGTCGAAGCAGACGTTGCTCGAGACTCGGGATCGTAGAGTGGCTGTAGATGGTTCGCTTCGATCGTTTCAGAACCTTTGAAGCAATGGAGAGCGAAAAACTCACCAGCGAAAGCAGGGGCATAGTCTTTCCCAGTCGAAGCCAAATCGAACTTCGCACTGATCGTACCCCACCCGGTCGTACCGACGGTAGTCGCCGAGAACGAAAGAGAACCAGTGGGCGAAGGAGGGAAAGTTCCCGCTCGAAACCTCTGGCAAGCGACTCCTCCATCATGGAAAACGACCTTGATCTCGCCCTTTTCAATGAGTATTCCTTCTGTTTGATCGATCCATGACACTGAGAAGGATCCTGATAAAGGCTCGTAGGTGACTGAGGCGGTAGGAAGGGGGAAAGGCCAATTGAGACCAACTGCTCCCGTCGTGTACTTGTGCCTACTGTTGCTAGTATTCCATAAGTGACTGACTTGACTGTGCTCGATAGGCATGGCGAGAGCGACAGGTAAGGGTTCGGAAGGGAGTGGTCCGTGCGGTTGATCTGGATGAGGAGCTTGGATGAGAGAAGGTGAAGGTGATGAGAGGTGCAGCCCTGTCGCTGATAGTCAAGAGAAAGGAATAGACTTAGGTAGTGTTGTCCAGAGAGGTGAAGACAGAAAGAAGGGAAAGAGCAGAGGCAATTTGGAATCTGGAATCGCACAACACTCGAATGCGCTCGAGCGACCAGTTCTCAGCTCACGCGCTCACGTCAACCGCATTTCTCAGCGGAGCGGTCTCCTTTGCTCCCCGACAGCAAAAGAGATGAGCCGAAGTCAGTTTCGTACAAAAAGCAAAAGAATGAGTCGTACGGGAATCGAACCCGTCCCGCGAGCTTGGAAGGCTCGCATGATAACCACTTCACCAACGACCCGATGGAGAAGCTGCCAAACCTACGGTATATATAGCGTTATGTAAAGGAGCTCGAATATGCTCCAAAGAAACGATCCGCCTCAGTCAAGCTCAGGCGAACAGTCTTCAGCTCTCGTAGAGCCTCCTCGTAAGGAATGCGTTGAGGTCGTGATTGCAGCCGGTGGGAGTCTTTCGGGCGCTCTCGTCAAGAAGCTTGAAACTGGTTTCGCGCACAAGGGAGCTCGTTCATTTGTCTCGTTCCTCGGGCTACGTTCTTTTCCGTCTCGTCGCGATGCTGGCTGAGCCGGGATGGCACAAAAACAAGAAGCATTTCAAACAAATTCTATACCCGACTTTTCGAATTCCTCCGTTTCAAGCTGACCTATCTACCGCTTTCCCTTAGCCCTACCTTCCCGCTGATCCGATTCCTGCCCATAGTAACACCTATCTCGCCGCCAACTTCTCCATGAGCAGCATTCCCGTCCAGCTGTCAACACCCTCCGTCTCTGCCCTTTTCTTAATCTCCTTGTAAGCCTCCGACTTCACTACCTCCTTCCAATGCTCGACAGCATAGTTCATAGCAAGGTCGCGAATCTGAGGATAGGTCGAAGCGACGTCGGTGTACAACTCGTAAGCGACGTTTTGAGTGGTGAGCTGCTTCTTGAAGTTTCCGAGTGCGAGATCAATCAAATCGGGAAGTTCGAGGAGATGGGCTAGGCGATAGACGGACTTGGGAGATGCAGGAGTGGGAAGGGAGGAAGGAGATTGTGGTCGTTTTGGGGAAGCTGCGTTGGAAGGGAAGCGGGTGGTCGATTTGAGAGGTGCGAAAGAGATGTAACCGGATCCGATCCAGCAGAGGACGTTGGCGTAGGTCGTGTAGGTCGCTTGGGTAACATCGATTCGCTTGAACTTGGCGACACCGGAATCGCTGGCTTGACTCGTAGATTCGGAGAGGGGCATTTGGTCGTTTTCTTCATCAGAATCCTCGAATTCGAAGGGATCGATCATAGCCTTGTCAGCCGACGTGCCATCGTCCCTGGAGGTAGGTTCGCCTTCGGAGAACCCGGACGAGAGGAGAGAGCAGAGGTAGGGGGAAGCTTTTTTGAGAATTGTTTCGTTCGACCAAAGGGATTGACCGGTACGAGGGAAGTGAATGCACACGTCGTTCGTAACGCGCGAGACCATCGAAGCTGTGGGCTGAAGCTGTGAATCTCGAGGTAGAGACTATAGAGAAGAAAGCAGGCTTACCCGCGAAAGTTTCAGCGTAATCTCCTTGCTTCGGTTCTGAGGGATGGGAGATGTTGAGAGACATGGCGAGCGTGCATGGGCGAGCTCCGAGATATATTCCCGTATGCGCGTATGTGATGCTCCCGGACGGTGCCGGAGGGAAGACGCCCGGCTTGAAATTTAGGTCGAACACAATCGCTCCCTCGTCATTCACAACCCTCAGGTTCCCGTCAACAACGGAGAGTTCGGAGCTCGTTCCAGACCACTCCAACGATAGCTTCTGCGGGTCTTTCGCTGTTTCGATTAGCGTGCAGGAAGGGAAGAGTGATGGCCATTTCGGAGTGTGAGAGAAGTTGGTGTGGTAGCACTCGCTGAAGGCGTCGTAGCTCTGTCGTTGCTTGAAGAAGAAGCTTTCGCTGTGCGTGAGAGCCATCTTCCAGAGACGAAGGTGGAGGTGGAGAGGAAGAGAGAAAGGATCTCTGGTTTCGTCTCCTTTCCACCTCCGATACGTTCCGCGGACCTCGACCGTGAGCGGTAATAGCTGTCAAAGACCAATTGAGGGTGTCTTATGGCGAGCGAACAGGAAGGAGAGGATGAAATGCGAAATGATAGATTAGGCAGAATAGATTCGAAGTCGAGCTACAGCTACCCTCGTTCGACGATATCCCATCCACTGCAGAGAGACAGAACCTATCAGCGAGCGAAGGGAGAGACTAGAGAGAAAAGTTCGAGCTTACTGATACATCTGATGCAAAACATCGATCGCAAACCTCGAATAAGTACTCTGAGGAGTTCCTATCAGTCCTCTCCCCCACGCCGCAATCTGCGCGTCCAGCTGAGGATACAAGAACTGAGCGAGCGGAGTCTTGTCCTCCGCATTCCTCAATCGATTCATCCGATCCAACGAGTCGAGCGAGGAAAAATCGGATAAGGTGAATGTGCAAGGAAATGCATCGAAGAAGAGGGAGAGGTGGGGATCTTGGTGAGGGAGCTTCGAGTCGGTGGCGATGTAGAGTGGGGCGTTGAAAGGGATTAGATGGGGAGCCGTGTGAAGAGGTCGACGACAAGTGAGGGAGGGGGACAAAGGAGAGTCAGCGAGAGTGCGGATCTTGGGTAGAGGAGGGAGCGGGGCATGATGGAATGCGCCTTCTCGTTGTGGTCGAGAGTTTGCACGCTTGACGAGCTGAGTTGTCGAGTTTGAGAATCGTTCTTCCTCTTCCTCGCTCGACTCGATTTCGCTCCTCCTCACTTTCCCTTGCGACCGTTCCCTCTCACTCCTACTCCTCACCTCATCACAAATCTCCTTATCCAACTTCATTTTATCCACGCACAACTTCTCCCAAACCCCTCTCATATTCTCCTTTGCCATTTTCTGAAACACTCCATCCCCAACCCTCAAATGCAATCCATAGTACTTTCCCTCACCTCCCAACTTGTCCCTGATCTCTTCTGTCACTTGATCGACCGCTTCGTTCCTAAACACCATTGCTCTCCTGAACGTCGATCGAGCATCAAACGCTTTCTCCCCCGTCGTCCTCAACCGACTAGTCCCAAACATTGTCCCAACATGTACCAACCTATAATTCATCGTCTTTTCCTTGAACTCGTCAATATCGATCCTATTCCCCCATTTATCGAGAGGTTCCTGATCTTCCTTCGAATCATAAAACCTATATTGATACATCGTATCATCTTTCAACCAATAAGTATCTCCACCTTCTCCCTTCCTGTTTGGTTTCCTCAATCCAAATTCATCCTCCATCCATTCCGTCGATAAATTCCATCGTCTCTTGATAGGTACCAATTCCTCTGCTTTGTCAATATCGACGAGAAAACTCCAATCGACCAAAGTCCAATCCCAAAACCCCTGACATTCTCTAGGTATCGGTTCAACTCCATCCCCTTCCCCGAACGGGATACAACGTTCTTCCAACCCTGATTTACTGGCCATCTCGAGTCGTCTTTGAAGTTTGTCGAACGAGATGTAAGGGATCGCGTGACCGAGCCAAATGGGAGGAAGGAGAAGGGTACGGTCGAGGAGGTAGGCGAGAGTTAGGGCGTTCTCGAGTGAGATGCGTTGGTTGTGATAACCTGAATGAGGGGAGTAGGCGAGGAAACGTTCAGAGGTACTGTGAGAGATGGATAGAGAAGTTGTAGCAGGTCGAATGGGAACGTCGATTGGAGAGTTGTCGAGCGGAGGTGCTTTGGAATCGGAAACAGGAGGAGGTAGAGGTTTTGGTTGTAATTTTGGTTGAACTGCTGCTGCGGGTAAAGGAGGTCGTGGTGGAGCAGGTTTAGGTATCGGTACATCGTCTTCTTGGTATTCAGGAGCGTAGATTTGAGCGGGTATCGGTTGCTTCGCTCGTTCGAAATCTTGTAATCCGACCTCTGGTTCCAAGATGATCGCTTCCTTTTCCTCTCCACCTCTTGACCATACGAATACGATCACTATACACCCAACGAGAAGTACCCATCTCAATCTTCCACTCTTGAGTCGACCAGCGATCCAACTAGTTTTCCTCCGATTCGCTACATTCCCTCCTCCTAACGGTAATCCTCCTCCATTCATTTTCTTCGCGCTCGATGGTGGGAAGTAGACTGATGAAGGGGATATTGATCTTCTATCTGGATTTGTTGAAGTTGATTGACGAATTCTTGGAGAGGTGGGAGCGCGAGAATAACTTGATGCAGAGGAAGAGGATGCGGATGGTTGATGTCGATAGGGATCGTCTGATATGTTCAAGATTGGTCTATTGGGTGAAGTAGATGGCATCTAACCTGCAGAGGGGAGATGGGATGAGTAGAGGTTGAACGAATAAAGGGACGAGATAAACTCACCTGTAGAGCTCACTCGTATGATACTAGCTACTTCCCAGCTTATACACAGCCTTCTATAATGCGATTGAGTAGTCTAGAGTCGAATGAGAAGATTGTAAGAAAGCAGAATCATTTTCATCTCTTTCTCTTCCTCCCTCTCAATCACAATGTCAGACTCGCCTCAGCTACAGCCAGAAGGGTAACTTGGAGCTCTATCTCTGCTCGTGAACTCGAGCTGATCCATTCCACTGCATCTATAGCTCTCAAACACCTCTCTCCTCTCGAGCCAAAGACTCACTCCATCACAGAGCAACCCCTTATGGAAACTACAAGAACTATTATCAATTCAGACCCGCATCTACTTCCACCACTACCACTCCCTCAAATTCCCTCGATCAACGATTGAAACTCCTCGACCCTTCGTTGTTCAAAGGGAAATCAGTATTGGATTTGGGAACGAACGCGGGAAAGATCTCGATGGATCTGAGTCGGAGTAAAGAGTTTGAGACGAAGGAAGTGTTGGGAGTCGATATTGATCAGGTTTTGATTGACGATGCGAGGCGGATAGCGAAATCAGAGGGACTCGGAGAAGGACTAAGGTTCGAATTGGGAGACTTTATGGAACAGGGATGGTTGGAAGGTCTTGCTGGACGAGAGGGGAGAGGGAATTTCGAGGTGGTCTTGCTGTTCTCCGTCACGAAATGGCTACATCTGCATCACGGCGACGCAGGGATGCTTCGACTATTCCGATCACTTTATGCTTTCTTACCAACAGGAGGAGTCGTTATCATTGAGCCTCAAGAGCGGGAGAACTACGCGAGGGCAGTCAAGAAGAACAAAGATTTGAAACTAGTTTACAAATCGATCGAGATTTGGCCGCCATTCGAGATGGAGATGAACGAGGTTGGGTTCAAGTTGGAGCAACGGATAGAGAGAGTAGAAGGAGGGTTCAGTAGACCTCTCTTGGTTTGGAGAAAGGAATAGCAATTCGATTGTTAAAAGGGAACGAATTTTTGCGGTTTTGCATTGCGAGAGTGAGTGTATCTTTTGCGAGGGTTTGCGAAGAGAGGTATGTACGGTGCGAGGGTATTGTAACGAGAGTGTATAGGGGTATTTTGTATTTAGTAATCCCTGACCCTTCTTCGAGGGATGACTGTGCGCAGAAAAAAAAGAGTTAATCAGTGAAACTCGCAGATTGAAATCCTTTTCTCAAACTCACCTTGATCTTCTCCATCATCCATCTCTCTTCGACGTCTCAACGCTTCATCTTCTGCCCCTGCTTCATCTTCATCGTCCTCGTCCTCTTCATCCTCGAGTTTCGTCTCACTCTTGACGACGGCAACCTCCGGTGAATCCTCCCTACTCCCCTCTCCCCCTCCCTCAACCTCGTCCAACTCCATCTCATCGTCATCGTTCCCCTCTTTACGTTTCTTGATCTTTGCTTTCTTCTCATCCATTTTCCTCTCCTTGCAATCACATCGCTTTCCTTCTTCTCCCTCGAGTACTCCGATCGCTTCACGAGCTGCAAGTTGTCGTGCGGCAGTCTTGGAACCGAGGGATTGCTCGGCGATTTGGACGCCGTGGAAAGTGATCGTCGAGGTGTAGAGGAGGGGAAGTGATGAGGGGTTCGAAGTGGGAGCGGGTCGAACGAGAGTGAGTCTGCGAGATGAGGAGGTCAGCGAAAGTTGAACGAGTGACGTGAGAGCAACTCACTTGAGGTGATCGCAAGCGAGAGTGTCTTTGAGCATCAAGAGACGAGAGTAGGGATCCTGTCCGAAGAAAACAGGAACAAATCAGCACCGTTGAAAGCGACGACTGGTTCATTCCAGCAATCACGTACCCTTCTTTCCTTGTCGTTCTCAAGGAATGGGAGGATATCTTCGTAAAGTTTGTCAAGAACCGAAAAGACAGTGTCGAGATCGAATCCAGAATCGACAAAGACAACCGCTAAGAGAGCTTCGAACACGTCACCCAATACCTTTATCGAGCTAGAGTCAGCTTCAATGGCGATGGAGGAGAGAGGGAGTAGGAATCGTACCTTTGGAGGACTCCAAACCCAAGTCAAATCACCTTCGATACATTCCTTGTAGTCGATCTTTTCGGCATACTCAGCAGCTTCCCTGATCGCATTCTCGAGTAACGCAGAGTTGTGCAAGATCGATTTGTGCATTCGGAGTTTACGGATGACGAGGAGGGAGAGAACGGTGTTTGAGACGAGCATCGCACGACGGAAAGTGAGGAATCGAGGAGTTGTCGAGATTGAGAGTGGGAAGAGTCGAGTCGTACACCAGTAATCGAGGAGAGCTGTCACAGAATTGATTCCCGTCAGCTTACAGCGCGTGAAAGATAAATCGAAGAGAAACTCACCATCTCCGAGATACTCTTCTCTTTCGTAGCATTGACCTTCTCCAGGATAAGAACGATGCGTGAGAGCTTGTACAAACAGCACACCTTGAGTCTTGATCTTGTATCCAATAGCTTCCTCGATGAACTGGAGAGCGGGAGCCACTCCGACAGGTTCGATCTCGAGCATTTTCTGAGCTGAAGGTCGATCTTTCCAGGGGACAGGTCCACCGAAACAGAGATCTAGCTTAACTCCAGCTTCGAGAGCCATTTGGAAACCTCCTGATACGACTGCTGCTCCGAGCGTTGACTCGACGACGTCCGAAAGGATCTTCCTACCGATTGTTCGAGTCGTTGTTAATCCGTCTGAAGACATTTCGACTCCGTCTGATGCTTCGGGAACGAAAGAGTTGAAGCGGAGAGGGAAGGATTGAAGGTAGGCGCATAGGTTCGTACTGACGCTTTTTTGTCGAAGGAATCGATTGTCGACAGAGTTCATTCGTAAAGTCGTGAGACGTCCTTCTTCTGATGATGGATACTTGGTGTAAACGTGAACTGATGTAGCGAGTCTGCAAGGAGAAGATGTCAGTGAGACGGTTGAGCGGAGAGAAGAGGAGCAACTCACTTGAGCATCGTATCTCCGAGCGTTTCCAAATATTCAAAGTCCCAGCCGACACTCGAGAGAGGAGTAGTGAACGCTTTCGAAAGTTGCATGAGATCGATGGGCGGCAAGTCGAATTGTTCGATAGCCATTCTCGCGGTTGTTC
>Ga0308169_10002438_pt1 | contig 19272 bp, 19 predicted proteins | sample PhyBR1_2_FD_202139 | JGI IMG/M metagenome (GOLD analysis project Ga0308169, IMG submission 202139) | Phyllosphere microbial communities from UC Gill Tract Community Farm, Albany, California, United States - DLSLSB.R1 | ecosystem: Host-associated > Plants > Phyllosphere > Unclassified | place...
TTAGTCAACGCTCGACTCGAGGCTGCGAATTCACCTTTCACTCCACAAGCACCATCGCCTCGGCCTCGTCAGAGCTTCTCTATATCGCTCACTCCTACTGTAGCTTCAGCAGCACCCGCTGAAGAAGATATAGCTGAACGCCTCTTCAACCTCACCATCTCGCCCTTCTCGAACGATTCGTCAACGCACAAGAGGACGAAGCAAGTTCAGCTAATCGAAGAGGTGAGCCATCTCGATTTACTGCATGGAACTGTTGATATAATGCTGCGGTGTCGATGTAGGTGGAGAAACTGCTCGAAGAGATACCGATCAACAGTCCGAAACCACTTTCGAACTCGACGTCAACGACCTCGTTCCCCTTTCTCCGCCAAAAGCCACCCACTCTAGGAGAGATGATGTCACGATTACCGAAAGCAGACGATGCGAAACTGAGCGAAGATCACTATTGGAATTGTACGAGTTGGTTCTTTCATCCGAGTGAGTCCAGTTTCATTTCGAGCGAGCACTTACTCACGGCGTCTTACTCACTACATCGGTCATAGTTCCTATCTATATCTACAAACTTCACAAAGAAGCTGTCTACATCAGGAATGAAGTCGCAGATCGTTCGTCAATTCCGCTTCGCACTTTCGGAAGAAAGCCCCAAGCTAATTCTTCTCGTTATTTCGTTTAGCTGTTTCACTATCGATCGTATTCGCTATACTCGGAATAGGACTCCACTGTCGCTACACCTACACCCAGTCAGGTGGATCACGAGACGAACTACGGATTGCGCGCAGTTGGATCGAATTCGCTGCCGCGGCACTTTCTCACTCAAGCTTCCTCGAATACCCCAGTCTTGATGGTGAATCTCATCATTGTTTACCGACCGAGTCCACCTGCTCACTCAATTTCTCCTTGATAGCTATTCGTGCACTCAGTCTTCTCGCGATTTTCCACCTTTCAATCGGATCGGGCGATGAAGGAACTCTCGGTTTCGCTTTGACTGGTCTCACTGTTCAGGCGAGCCTACAGGTCAGTCGAATCTTCTCTGTTTTCACTAATCAGCTCTCCACTGAACCCTCCTTCCACACCGCAGATCAACCTGCAAAGAGATCCTTCGCAACTGAAAACCCACGTTTCGTTCCGAGAAGCCGAAGAAAGACGATCGCTCATTCACCATGTGTACCTTCTCGATGGCATCTGCACCGCTTCGTACTCTCGAGGGTACGTCGAAATCCTCTTCTCTCAATACGCAAATTCAAGCTGACCCGGCCCTCTAGATACATCCTCCTACACGCTCGAGACATCACCGCTGCTTTCCCTCTCGACCTTCACGATCACGAGCTCGAATTCGCTGAAGGTCCACCAGAACGTCCTCCCGAAGAAACCGTTCTGACAAGTCTGATCGAACGCTTCAAAGCATTCCGCTACTCGGAAAAAGTCACAGAAGAGCTTTTGAGGTTTCCTTACTCTTACTCTACCGCTCTTTTCCGTCGAGCTGACTGATTCTGGCCCTTTACAGCGGCGAACCTCTTCCTTACGAACGAGTTCTAGAGCTTGATTTCGAGCTCGAACAGCTTTGCACCTCTGTGAACCCTCTTTATCAATGGAATCAGCTGGCTTACCTTCAGCTCAATAAGCCAGAGGAAGAGCTGAGAGCCTGGAGGACTTCGATCGTTTGGGTGAGTTCGACCTTTTTCCTCTGTCTGGTTTCTCGTCTAGCTCACCCAGGTTTTCGTCAATAGATCATACTCTGGCGAGAGAAGCTCAGACTACATCGACCTTTCCTCGCTCGTTCTTATCAAGATCCAGCTCTTCCTTACTCGCGTCAGGCTTGCGTCAACGCTGCGAAAGGTCTACTCGCAATTCACGCTTGTCCAGCAAACTCGATTCCAGCAGCAGGTTTCACTCACAAAGGTGAGTCTCTTATGTTGAATCGTTTCGAGCCGGTACTGGACGCTGACACCTAGCGCTACTCTCTGAACTTCGCATCAATAATCGACCTCGATCATCCGCTGTCTTCCTTCTCGGTCATAGCAAGTCTCGGCTGTATCATTCTCGCTCTCGAGGTTATCTTCGATAGTACACAACCTGCTGCTGGAGAGTATCGCCGATTGATCTCCGAAGCACTGGTCCGATTGGAGAAGTTTGCGAAGATCTCGGTCAGCGATCATCTCTCTCCCCTCAAACAGCCTATTCCAGCTGACCAGGATAGCTCTTCGTTCACAGATTATCGCACGTCGTGGAGTCAAAGTCGTCAGATACCTCATGGACAAAGCCGAGGTCGCTTCACCTCAACTTCTCTTCTCCTCTCTACCTCCCCTTCCTCCTCAGAAACGCCTCAGACCCACTTCCTCTCCTATTCAACATTCTCCCACCACAAACACTATCGCTACCGAAGGATCATCGAGTCTCGACTCTGTTCAAGAATCATTCGACGAATCTCTCACGAGCGAATCAAGCGCAACTTCTTCTTTCCTCGACAGATCCAGTTCCGATTCATCCTACCCGACTCAATCTCCTCCCCTCTTCGATCCGACTCTCACAGAGCCCGTCTCCTCGTCGTCCAACCTCCTCGAAGCTTTCCCCGTTTCTTCCCTCGACACGAATTCCATTCCCTCCCTCTTTGACGATTCAGCCACGAACCCCTGCGACGGCGACCTCTTCCTTCCGAACGATGCCACTTTCGGAGATTATTCGTCGTCGCAAAGTCGAGCTGCATTCGACTTGGACTCTTCGCAATTCTTCGCAAATGACTTCTCCGACACGAACTATCCCTTCGATCCCCTTTCGACTGCTCGATGTAGTCCGTTATCGCTATCGGATCCAAGTGATCTCGAGGGTCTATCGGCTACGATCACTTCGTTACGCTAGACGGCAATGAATGAGAAGAGACGCTGAATGGGGAAAAGCGAAGGAGGTGGAAACAGGTTTCTTGTTCGAGTAAAGGTTACGTTCTCTGCATGTAGTTGTAGTGTGGTGTACTCTCCCGGTCTCTCTCTTTCTTTCTCGTTCAATGTCCTCGGAAGAAGTTGTCGAAACAAACGACATATGTATTCTCTTGTAAAATTCTGAATTTTCGAAATCTCAAGCGATGAATCCTACTGTGCCAAACTCTGCCCTCAACTTGGATACTCGTAGCCGGCTTGACGCATGACAGCAAGGAAACTAGCGAGTGATTCCTCTTCGAATTTCTGTTCGTGTTCAGGACGAGTTGGGAAAAATTCATTCGCATCTTGGTCGATAGGGATTCGTTTCGACGGGTGAGAAGGATCACGAGCGCAGCAGAAGAGACGAGTAGTACCGATACGACGATATCCAGCCTACAAATCGAACGAATGAGTACGAGTTATGACAACGAGAGAGTGGAAGTTAAGCTTTACGCGGCGAAGAAAAGGATTTATACGATTATTGACAATATGATCCCATTCTTGTTGACCGAGACGATCTATTTCCTTCTGGTCGGTAACGTGAGAGGACTCGAAGTCGGTGAGTTCTTCAGGGAGCGGAGCAGGGAAAGCGATGAGGAAGTTGATGTCTTCGAGTCCAGTTTTCTGGTCAACGATGCGTTAAGAGATGAGCACACAGCATTCGCGAAGAATAACGAGGAGAGATTAATCACGGGAAGCTTCTCTTTGACCTTCCAGAGCTGTTCGAGCGCCCAAGTTCCGATTCCTCGATTGCGATACTCCTTCTGAATGACGATACTCTCGAGATAACAGATAGGCGATACGTCGAATTCATCACCCCATACTCCAGTACCTTCCGTCAAGAACTTGTCCTTGAATTCACCATCTTCGTCGTATAGTTGAGTCGCGATGAAAGCGGTTTCGCCTTTCGAGCAAGTCAAGATCAGATCATTGTCGATTGATTCGAGAGGATGAAGGACTTACTGTGTAGAGCATCCATCATGAGTTGGAATTCACCCTCGAGCTTGTTTTTGTAGATGTACCAGATTTTGATTGTTCCGTATTGAACACGCTCAGTTCCGAAGATTCCATATTCCGCTACCTGTTTCGATTGTGAGCGATTCTCAGCCTCATGCTCAGCTATAGATGGAGGCAGTGTGAGCTCACGCGAATGATTCCTTCTTCGAATTTTTGAAGCTCTGCGTCTTCCCATTCGGAATCATCGTCTTCATCAGGCGGTTCCTCCAACCCTACGTCTTCCCAAGTATCGGGATCATACTCTACACGTTCCATTGTGAGAGTTGAGAAGTCGATAGGGATAGGAGCAGAACTGTTTGATCAATTTGTGATCAGTAAAGAAGAGGACAAGAGAGAGAAGAGAGAGAGACGAACGGTTCAGGACTGTCCTCCTTCATATGGAGAGTGACAGAAGCATGAGAAGGTTCTCCCATAGTGACAGAAGCAGTTTCATCCATCTTGATCGAGAAGAGGAGAGTCAAGTGAAGGGAGAGAAAAGAAGAAGGGAAATTGAAATCGGACAAGGCGACAAGGGGAAACACTAGCTCCCTGTTATCGACTCGCGAGCTCGTTTTCGCGTTCAAATCCGAGAAGTCACATCCATGAAACCTAGAGAGAGAACCGATTGCGCTCCTCTCATCACTTCGCCTCTTTCCTCGCTGTTTCGCAAATCTTCGCACGTTCGACCAAGCCTGCTTTTCCCAATCACACTGATACCCCCGGTTCTACAGCCTCTTCCTGACCTAATGACTGTTCCTCCTCCTTCTCGATCCCATTCGTTCCATTCTCTTGAGCCGGTAACGGCGGAGGCGGCGCAATCTCATCCACTAAATAAGGTTTACTCCCCTCCTCTTCCTCCTCCACGTCATCGCCCTCGTTAAATTCTCCTCCTCCGTTTGACGGGAGATCGAGAGAAGGTTCGTCGGTTGGCGAAGGTTCGATTGGAGAAGCAGTGAATTCGAGTGGTTCCTCCCGTTCGAGGTGTTCGCCGGTTCCATTCGCCGTCGTAGCTGGACTCGAGATTGATTCAAGCGGGCCAGCGGGGATCTCAAGAACCGGTAGAGCTCCTCCGTCCTCCTCGATAGACTCTTCCTCTCTTTCCTCCCCGATCTCCTCATTCCTATTCGTGTTTCCGTTGATTCGAACCTCGGCCTCGACAGGTCGGGGTGCATCCGGATCAACCCACTCCCGTCCTTCGATCCTCGCAATCAACTTCTCTACTCGTTTCCTCGCTTCCCTCAAACCAGTCTCCTCTGCTTTCTTCCCACCCTTCTCCTTCTGTTGGTGTAGCTCGCGATATACTCCCTCGACCAAAGCTCCCCTCACCCATGGAATCAATTCCCTCCCGAACCAAGCGATCGAATGCATCACGACTCGCTTCTCTTCCTCCCTTTCCCTCACGACGATCAATTCTTCCTCACTCATTTCCGCGTCATTCGCATCGAAGGACTTCGGTGGGATCGGAGTCGATTGTGCGAAGGAACTTGACCATGCGTCGATGAATGCTTCGAGAACTCGAGAGGCTCGTTCGAGTTCTTTCGATTGTGCGATGAGGAGAGTAGGGAAGATTGATGAGGGAGGTAAGAGTCGAAGGGAATTGAGAGAGTTGACGTAGGTGTTCAAGAGGTGAGCGAGAGGTGGAAGTAAAGCTAGTGTCGCAGAAGGTTGATGATGCCAATGAGGAGAATCGATGTTTGCTGAGGTGAAGGAAGTAGGAGCAGGTGGTAAAGGAGTGGAGAGCAGCGTATTGACTCCTTCGGGTACCACCAACCAGTCTTTGATCGGAGTCCTTCCATTCCTCCTCGCTTTGATAGTAGTTGTAATCAACGCACTTCCTCCTGATAAACTCCAGCCTTCTCTCCATTCAGCTTCCCATTTCTTCCCTGCTTGTTCCCATTCCGTCAACATGATTTGAGATACTCGATTCTCGAAGAGTTGCGAGAGTTGGAGGTGGGAGTGGAATGAGAGACCGTGGCGAGTGAAGGAATGGGAACAATAGGTTAATTGCGTGAGGAGGGTCGAGAGGGATGCTGTCGAAGTGAGGTAGGAGAGCGATGATCGAAGGATGGAGTGCAAGGAGGTGAGTGAAGTTGAGAGGAATAATTCGAGGGGTGCTGTCGGAGGCAATGTTGGGCGAGGAACGAGGAATTCATCCAACTCGATTTCTTGCTCCTTGTCCGTCTCTCCGCTTGATGATGACAAGAACACCTCGGAATACATCCCGATGGTTTCTCCAACGATTTCCCTCCAAACCTCAATCCATCTCTTGATCCATCGTGTTCGTTCATCGTTCTCCTCGACACTGACTTTCCCTTTCACCGTCGCACCTCCTCCATTCGTGTCGATCCCACAAGCACTCATCTGAGCCTCAACCGCGTCCAATTCACCCTTCAAGCATTTCCACCTCGCGCTCAAGAAAACGATCCTCAATCCATCTTCATTCAACTCCCTCCCTAATCCACCTTCCTTCCTCTTCCCTTTCCCGCTCTCAACTTCCAGTCTCTCAGTAGAGATCTTCCTTAGAATCCCGACTCCCCTCACTGCACCAGGTAATTTCAACGTCCTCTCCCCCAGCGTCTCGAGAACTTTCCCCCTCAATCCCAACAGCGCCCTGTCGACTCCATCTTGTACCCTCTCTAGTATCCCCAATGCACCCCCACTTTGATCTCTTGCTTGATACCTTTTGAGCGACTGCGAGATCCTTCTCGAAACTTGAATCGCTTCGTTCCATTGACCCGCTCTGACGCAACTCTCGACGACCGTAGGAGCCTCCAACAGTTCCTCAACCGCCTCGATTCGTTCCCTCACTAATCGAATTCGATCTCGTTTCTTCCTAATCTCGTTGACTTTTCCCTCGAACGAGTGAGAGGCGATATCTAATTCCGAAGTCGAATCGAGAAGGGACGTGAGGGATTCGGAGAGGGAAGTGAAGGATGTAGAGATCTGTTGAGATGCTTCATGGGACAAGAGGAACGAGGGGTATCGAGTGAATGCGAGGGTTGAGAGATCTGAATCGAGGGTTGAAGAAAGGGAAGCGAGGGATTTTGGAAGGGCCGATAAGGAAGGGAGGGATTGAGAGAGGAGAGAGGAGAGGTATGGTGTTGTAGAAGGGTTCGAGAGGAGGGTGGAGGGGGAAGAGGAGAGGGTGAAGCCTGAAGAGGTGGGGAGCGTTTTTGAACGGGAGACGAGTGATTCTGCGGTCGAGAGAAGGAGAGAAGATAATGTTGGGATTGCTTCTGAGGTAGTGTCTGTTGTTGTAGATAGGGAAGAAGGAGTTGGATAGGATAGTTCAGATTCGAGTGTCGTCGAGGAGGAAGATGCGATAGGTTGCTCTCGTCTAGACATGACTGCGGGTGGCTTTATAAGAGTCAGTGGCTGATTAGAAGAGCTCATGAAGGAATACAGGCTTACTTGGAGAGCTAGAGACTCGAAGAGAGAGAGTTGAAAGCCACGCCCACCTCGGATTCAATCAACTCAAACTATAGCTTGAACGGATTCTAGGACTGATGGGGGAGCTCGATGGTAAGCTCTTCTAGTGTACTGGTTGATCCCAGGCTGTAATGTTGACAAAGTTTGATGATTGTGGTCGAGGAAGAGTTTCGATTCCTCTTTGCTCTCTTGCCATTCACTCCTCTCCCCTGAACCTGCTTAGTCGCTCTATATAAAGCTCGTGGATCAGCTAGGAGTCTGCTCTGTAACGCAACTGCCTCCTAGGTCTCGTAATTGCACCGCTTCGTCGCTTTGTTTCTTTCTCCCACGAATCGGGATACCTCTCATTCATGTCGTACTCTCTTACCGGTCGCTCCTATCTCATCAGGCACTATACCCTTCGACGACTGGAGGCCGAGTCCAAAAGCGTCTCTCCTTTCTGAAGTGCTCCGTTTTCCTTCACTGTACTCTCGCTCGACTCGACATCTCACGACAACTCACAGAATGAGTGCACAAAGTAAGAGCACTCAGCCTGGACGCGCAGAGCGATCCAACCGCCCTCTAGCTGATCCTCGCTGGTACTTTCCCGGATACGGCTTCGTAGCGAGAGTGTCAAGGCCTTCGGTAAGCTGCTCTCACTCTCTGACAATGACAGACTGACTGACAAGCTTGTGAGTAACAGAGGTCGACGCCGCGTCAACAGCAGACCGAGTGGACTGGTACCGCTAGAGCTGGACACGTTCCCTGCGACTTCTGTGATCTTAGTTTTCAAATCAAGGTGAGTGACCGTAGAGCCGCGAGGGTTGTCCTCTCCTGAGTATTGACAAAAACACCGTGCTCACAGGATCGCTGGGGTCATGAACACGTTAGGCATAGACGCCCAGGTGAGAACTATATTGACGAGCGCGAGATGTGCAACAATTGCGGTCAAGCGTGGTGGACCATCAGGGGAGCGGGGGGAGGGAAGGCGTACGTGATGCTACTACTCGCATTCCGATATTGTCTCTCGTATATTACTTCGCTGACTTGACGTTCTCTGCACGCAGACTAGATACTCAAGAAATGCATAGTCTGTATCTGTGTCCAGCGAGAATCGGATGTGATAGCTGGGTTCGTTCCGGTCATGAGACACCTCGTTGGGTCAGAAAGTCAAACGTGAGTCGAGGAACTGCCCTTCGTTGCAATGCGTAAATCGGTCGACTGACTTTGTTCAGTCGCCAGAGCCCGGATCTTGCTGAGAGCGCAATCAGGTTCACGCACGAAGTGAGTGACCCTTTTGAAAGTCCCTTCCTTCCTCGCAGCTTATCACTTCGAAGCAGAATCGCGAACTTCGCCCTCGCCCCCCTCTCCCAACTCCGTCCAACCCCGACTTGAACTTCAATGATCCCCTTCCTCCCCCCGCCACAGATCCCGCTCAAAGTTATTTTGGACCGTCCGATCTAGATCGCTTGCAATACGGGTTCGACGATAACGTTCATCACAACCTCCCGACTTCAGCCTTCGCACCTCGTTCTCGAAATCAACCACCATTTGACGCCTACTCTTCCACACTTCAAGCACCATACCTCATCCCTCTCCAGCAGCACTATTTACCCTACACTGCTCTCCCTTCGCAACAACCTCTCCCTCAGACCTTCAACCCTAATCTTCCTCTCCTCTTCCCCAGTCACAACAACTCTCTCGACACGTACTCCGGCAATCTCTACGGTCCTCCAGCTCAATCACCTCAGTCTATTTCATACCAGTATCCTCCGTCCTATCAAGTTCAGTATCCCCCAATGGAGGAGAACCCTCATTTGCGCCGTCGTTACTCTCTCGGAAAGCAGCAGCTACGTCGATCTCATCTTCTCACTTTGCGTCAAGCTCTTCGCTACGGTAACCTCCTCCTTTAGATCCCCCCCTCTTACTGTCGTCCCTGAAACAACGGAACAATTTCGTTTGCAACCTCGATATCGGGTTCTTTCCTTCGCAATCCCTCTTTCTCTCGGTGTTCCGCTATGCTCCGTGCTTCGTTGGCTGGAATCTCCTTTTTGTCTAATCCCGCTCGTTTTCAGACACACGCTCAGGTCTCTATTTTCCGATGGGTTTAGACTTTTCGGTTCGTACCTCTCCGGCTCTGTCTCTTGCGTTCTTTCTCTTCTCCATCCCTCTCACAGCCCTCCCCAATCTGCCCTGATGGAGCCATCACCCAATAGGAAACCACCTCGCGGGAAGCAGCCTTACAGATCTGGGCCATTCGTTGTCGACGAGAAAGACCCTCGTCGATTTTGCGATATCTGCCAAAAATGTGCAGTCAGAGGACATCCTAATTCGATTACTTCCGTACGTACACGGCTACTATCCTCAGTGACTTGCTGACGCTGATGCACATCCCGTACCTTCAGTTAATGAAGGAGCACAAGAAAACGCATGATCACGAGCGGAAACCGAAACCGAAAATTCCGTGTCAATCCTGTGACTTGATGGTCGTCAACAGTGTCAGCAGTACTTTCGGACTAGATAAGTCTTCTCGAGCTGACGTATCAAAGGCCCGAATAGGCTCGTAAGGATCATAACTTGCGTCGACACGGACCACCAAACTCCCGAGGCCTCTCCGAGGATAAATACAAGATTTGTAATCTGTGTAAGCAAGCTTGGTGGTCACTGCAAGATGTGAATAATGGGAGGTTCAAGGATAAAGAAGGGGTTATTGTTTCGCTCTCCTCAATGCATTTTCAAAGCTGAAATAGATTTCTACTCGACGCTTGCGATTACAGATACGACGATTTCGAAAGTCATCAGAACCAGTTCTGTCCCAAGCGTAAAGGTTGCGATAGCTGGAAGCAGAGTGAGGATGGTAGTTGGGTTCGAAAAGTATGATTGCGCCCTCTCGAAGCGTCTGATTGCAAGAACTTCGAGCTCATCTTTCGCACTTCTAGATTCCAATCGATGGTCCAGGCAAAGGTCATGGACGTGGTAAAGGCAAGCACAATACGCAAATTTCGGTCGAGAGCGCTTCGCAGACTAGTCCCGACCAGCTGGACTTCAATCGCAATGACAATCTCGCCACTTTCGTCCCCCTTCGCCGCCCTTCGCCTCTTCCTCCCTCGCTACAGTCCGACTTTCAGCAACCGGATCCTCATCAGCAAACTCTATTCCACCATCCAGCTCTTCTTTATCCTTACCACTCCCCTCACTACGATATTTTTCCAGATTTCGCCAACTCCGGTCCTCTCGCCAACCACGCTCATGCTCCTCAACTCGCCTTCGATGATTCCCTCTTCCATCAGAACTATCACTACAGCGATTTGCAAAATCCAAACTCGCTCTACAATCAAACTCCACCGTTCGACAATTCTCAATCGCAATTCTTTCCTCATCTCCCTGGCAACATTCATCCCGCTCCCACTGCCCATCCCTCATATCAGCCACCAGTACCGCAGTCTACCTTCTACGACAACTTAGTAGGTCAATACCCGCTCCCCTCGTCGTCTCATTTGAGCTCGCAGAATCCCCACGATCCGAACTCCGACAACCTTGCACTCCTTCAACAAGCGGCACCCTCACTTCCTGAGAGCTACAACCCTTGGATGTACCCAAACATGACAGGAATCTTGGGGCACGAACGATTGGAAGAATGGAAGAGAACGCACCGTCAACACTCGCTCGAGAAGAGAATGCGAGCTCCTCGACTCACCCAGCGTCAAGCCCTTCAATACGGGGATATCCTCGAATAGTCCCTCACATCTCTTCTTCTGATCCCGTCTTTCCTCTGTCTCTTCCTTTGATTGCTCGACTTCCGAGAACCGTTTTCGTTTCGTCCATCTTTTTAGCTTACTCCCTTTCTGAACGATCTTCTTCTTCTTCACTTGCCCTGACTTCCGTCAATCTGTTAGATCCTGGCGGGCTGAGTGTAGTTTTATCGATTCAGAGTGAGGTGTAAAACGAGTTTGGTGCGGAGAGATTCCGTTTCTTCCTCTTCCCCTTCGCTACATCAGCACGAAATGACTCTTCCCTATTCTCCGTCATCCTGTTACACTTGATTATCGTACTCAACACTTCCCAGCTTGCCCCTGTTACGTGCGAGACCGAGGAGAAGAGAGCGAGCGATTCCCGTCTAGGCGAAATTAGCGAAACAACTTCATTTGCAGTCGAGACCTTGCTAGCTAGACAGAGACTCGCTGTAGAATACTCCTCATCGAAACAAGTATGCATTCCGTAGGTGTCGAGAGCGAGCAAACCTTGATCAAAAATTGGCCTTTGTTTTGCTTGTAGACTCTACACTTCTGCTCACCTTGACATGGCAGATACAGCTACTAGACCACCAGAATCAGCAGCTACGGTACCTTCATTGAAGGCACTCGGCAAACGACCTCTGACTTCTTCAAATTCCTCGAGTTCTCAAACACTCGTTCAACAAGTCAAACAACAAGAGAAACGGGTTACGAGGAGCTCGTTGGGTGGATCGAATGGAACGAGAGATAAGCTCGACGAAAATGGATTGAATGAATCAGGTTCGCCTTCACCTCCTCTCATTCTCTCTGCGAAAGTTGGCTGCTCACCCTCCAATACTCTCTCTTACGATGAACGGATAGGTTCTTCTTCACCTCTATACTTACCAGTAGACACAGCCATCCTTCTCACCACACGGCTGTTACCCGGTCTCACTCATTATCCCCCAACAACCTCTCTCCCTTCCTCCTCCTCCTCTGTCCCTGCTCCAGCTCCTGTCGTTCCCCTACCTCCAGACCCACCGACAACGAAGAGTACCGATGGAGGACTCGATGGAAAGAAGGAGAAGGACGAGAAACCTCTGTTTCGATTGATGGATGAAACTGAATTCCTACCCTCTCGTGGATCTCGACACCAACCCTTAGCCTCCGTATGTTCGACGTCCTCCTATCTCTTTCCTACCGGCTCTCGCTGACCTCAACACTCATAGGTGGATACCTCTGATGCTTTGTATCATCGTTTACATCGATATCCTGAAGTGCTCGAGAAACGCGCTTCTCGATTGGAGAGGGAGCGGTTGATTCATGAACGGAGCAAATTGATCAACGAATTGGAGGAATTGAGGGGCAGAGGATGGGTATACACAGGGAATTCGAGTGCGATGGGAGGGAGAGCGGAGGTCGAGAGACAACGAAAGCTGAAAGAAGGTGAAGAGAGATTAGCCAGGTATGCAATATCTCTCCGACTCACTCGTGTCGAAAGAAGGAGCTGATCAAGAGCTTGTAGGTACGATGCGTTATTACCGAATCAACCGAGAAAATCAAACTTCCTCAACCTCTCCTCCAATCCTGTCCCCTCAACCTCGTCACTTCCAACCTCGACTTCCCTCCCAAATCTACATGCCTCCTCAGGTCGCACAAACTCCGCTTCCCCCGCCCCTTCCGCGCTCTCCCACTCTGCCTCTTCTCACAACCTAAACACTCGAGCCCAACAACGATCAAATCGACCTTCCTCCTTATCACGTCCTGTACCAATCCGACCGGGCTCTACTTCTTCTCTACTTGATCCGAATGGGAATAGGAGAGGTAGAGAGATCTCACGACCTCCTACACCCGTTTCCGCTACTTCTACAGGAGGGAACGGTTCGATGAAGATCAGGATCAGATTCGATACGACTAATACAACGCAGGATCAGGCTGGTCCGGTCAGGAGGGGGAGGGAGGGGGAAAGGAAGCTACCTGAGAGGAGTGGCAGAGGTGGGAGGAAAAGTTATGCAGAGGACGATGACGAAGAGAGTGACGAGGAGGATATCGAGATGGAGGATGCAGAGGAAGAAGAGGAGAGCTCACTATCGGATTTGGAGGATGATGAACCAGAAGAGGAGGAGGAGGATAAATCATTCAATGCTTCGACAACTTCGATTCCTCGTGCAACTACTTCCGCTTCGATCACCCAGAAACCTCCTCGTCCGGCCCCACAACCTCGACCCTCAGCTCCACCCATTCCAGTCCAAACGAGACCTTCGAAACCTCCTCGGATTCGACTCAAAAACTCATTCTTCCAAACCCCTTCTTTACGAGACCAACTCTTTCCCAAACAAGTCATCTTATCCCAATTCAAACCTTCCTCATCGACTCCGAGTGCAGAAAGTGGTCTCTCGAAACAAAAGAAAGAGAATCGACGACGAAGTTCTTCACGAGTGGCTTACGCATTTGGACATCGCTTACCGGACGCAGCTTTACTCAAACAAGCAGAATTCGAGCCTCACGGAGGAGGAGGGAAAAGTACTCCTCTAGAAGAGATGGTACTTGCCCGAATGGTGAAACGGGGAGAAGGGGATGAGTTTGTCGTTTTAGGAGGAAGGTTGTTACCGAAGAGTGCGGTTGACGCGTGGAGGATCGATCCGGTTAGGGTCAAGAGACAGAGGGAGTTGAGTGGGAAGAGTCAAGAGGAAGAGCCGGTCAAACAGGAAGAGGAACAGAGAGTCGTCGTACCGAGTACTGCAGCTCCTCCGAGACCTCGTTCAATGCCTCCTCCTCCTCCGGTTCAAACAAAACCTCAATCGAAACCTTCCCCCATCCCTGTTCCAGTTCCAATGACCGTCCCATCTCAACCGAAACCGAAACCGAAACCGATCGTTCCGACTGTCTCGTCCGGAGGAGGAGGAGGAGGTTTGGGTTTCGCACAACCTTCGAAAACTCAAGTTTTGTTCGCTTCGGTTCCGAGTGTCAAAAGGGCGGTCTCAGGAGGACATGACGAGATGGAGATTGATAGATAAACCCGTGAGGGAGGGTAGGGGACGAATTTGGGATCGAGAAATGAAGAGAATTTCTTGGTTTCTCACTTGACTCGCCTGCGTCTCTCAGGTCAGGTTTCGAGAAGCAAGAGAGCTAGATCGTCTGCATTTAGAAATGACAGCTATTTGCGAATGCCTGGAGAACAAGCTATCACTACCTCTCTTCGACGAACAATAAAACAACGGCAATCGTGCAAGAGGTTCGACATGAATCGAGGGATAGCGGGACGCATAAAGATGTCATGCTACTTCTGATGACGGCTCTACCAGTGAGCGTGGTCCAACGTCGTCTGATCGAACGGTAAAGCGAGAATTTGGCGAGTCGCAATCTAGGTTGAGCTCCCGATCTTGCGGAGTAGTGGTGATTGTTGAGTGTCTGAACATGGGCGAGAAGGTGTCAAGAAACTCAGGTGAGCGAGAGCGAGAGGAGAGGGTACGCACTGGTTTGCGATAGATAGATTCGGAGAGAGCGATTTCGGTCGAAGTGCTCGAAATCGTCCTGAACTGATCGTTCTCCAGTCTGAGCTCGATTCTCCTCAACCATTGAAGCTATAACCTCCTTCTTCTGCCATCGAATCGCCGAATCCTCCTGCAGATCCTTGCCAATCCTCCTCCGCAATCGTATCCGTAATCCTATTCGTCTGAATGTCCAATTCATTCAAACTCCCACTCAACCCTTCGACCTGATACCTTTCGAGATTGAACGCCCTCTCGATCCATCCCGGTCCATTCGCATCTTTCCCCTCCTCTCCAATTCCGACTTCTCCCTCTCTTCCCCTCTCCTCCCTGGTACCGCCCAATCCCAAACTCTTACACGGTCCAAACACTTGAGGTGTATGATACTTCCAATCGTCGAGGTCACTATCGTCTACCATGCCTTTCAAGTAAACCATAGCTCTCTTTTCTTCTTCGATTAATTCCTCTCTCCCCATCCCAACTTTCCTCGGTAATCCATCAAACGCGTCTAAACCACCTCCTAGTTCTCTCAGTTCTTGTTGACGAGTTAGAGGTGCTTTCATGAGAGAGTCGAGTACGATTTGATGGATGTCTTCAAAAGTTGCGTTGGCCAATGAATCGACTACTGAATCGGAAGAACGGGCTGGTGACGAAGCAGCGGAGAGGGTAGGGTCGGGTTCGGTAGGGTCGACAGAGTCCTCTAGGTCTTGTTGAGCGAGTGAGGCAGAGTGTTGAGAGAAATAAGAATCATCTCGTTCGAGATCTGATGAGTGATCATAAGACGCGTCAGGGGTCGGTAGATCTTCATCCATTACTAGTGAGGGGTCTTGAAGGTGAATGGGAGAAGTTAAAAAGCCGATGGGTTCGCTGTTCGAAAGTTTCATCTCTTGTCTCCTTCCACTCACTTCACATCGCTTCTGATCTATCTTGCACTAGCTTACTATGCTCAGAAAGCCTCTGTCTACGCCCAGAGCGATTGAATAACACTCCCTGCTTCGTCATCGCCCTTCTGTAGCTCCCTGTCGATTTCTTCGGATCGATCTTGCGTCTCTCAACTCTGCTCAGGCCGGCTCCCACGAGCTGACCCCATATCGCTTCCACGAATGAAAAGACCGGAGAAACCGCGGACTCTACACCTCGTGCCGTTCAGTATATAACCGTTCGTTTCTCTCTCCTCTCTATCTCTCTCTACCAGCACAAGACAACTGACCCAGCATGCCTTGGAGTCCACCAGTCTATCACGATCTATCAGACGACGCGAAGCCGAAGGACCTGGTCCAAGCAGTAGTCGAGGGACCTCTGCGGGAAATGAGAGACGACAAACTGCGCAAAGACTATCCCTTGTTGGTTCCCGCGTTAGCTCAACTCAAGTACGAACTCGAGGATGTATCAGAACGTGACTGGGTCAAACTAGATGAGCTCAAGGTTGGCCAGGAGAATTTCAGATCAATGATAGTTGTCGGAGTTCGAGAAGTCGTTAGCGTGTGCAAGCACAAGGGATATTGGTATGAGGATTCGGCTTGGGACGTAGACTGGTATCAGGATGCTGTAAGTCTCTGCCACACCGTGTCTTGAAAGGAGGAGACTGACCCTCGTGATTAATTTCTGCAGCCACGTCTCTATGCGAAACTTTCGATTCTTCTCGTAAGGGTTCTTCGAGTTCGATCATTCGCGACAACTTACGAATACTCTATGCCTGATTCGCTCAGACGCAAAGGCTCACTCACTTCGATCCCGTGACTCCCGACAACACACCTCGACAACTCGCTCAAGCACTCTACGATGGACCCATCGTCGACGTCCTGCTCCATAACTACGAGATGTATCGTGAGCTCGAAGCGCTTAGACAACATCTAAACAAGATTGGTGTGCGAGCCTGGGCAAAGCTACAGACGATGAAATCCGATGGAGACGGAACGTTTGCTCAAGTCATTGCTGGATTCGTGGGAGAGATCATCAAGATTTACAGTCGATCAGATGGTGTACAGGAATCTCACATTGTGAGCTCATGTCAAATCACTCCTTCTCACTGTAATCGCACTGACTGTTTCTGTGTTCTCCAGAGAGGTCTCATACAAGTCGCCGACGAAGACATCGTATGTTGACTGCTCTTGTCTCTTCGACCCTAAATCGACTGACTGTTTCTTCTCGAGACTACATCAGACGCGCGCTCGTCGAAAGACACAGCCCAGAGATACGCAGAAGCCGCGCTCGCTCTGTTCTGGTCCCGCCGCTCGTTCATCTTCCCCTCCTCCCTCCACCTCGATTCCTATCGACGATCGCTCCGCCATGTCTTCAGCAATTCATCCAGAACTGACAGCTCGAGAACTAGCCGATGCCTTACTCGCTCGCACTCGTAAAGCTTTGAAGTGGAAAAGGTTACCCAGCACGATTCTACCGTCACTCAGTCAGCTCGAACACAACTTGCACAATATGGATTCTGCTAGATGGTCGCAATTGGACAAATTGAAGTTGGGTAATGAGAATCGCCGATCGGCTGTAGTTTCAAGCGTTCGCGAAGTACTGGAAATGGTGGAACAGACGAAACCTCCAATGCAGGACTTGGTGAGACGTCCACTCCTCCAGCTGACCATATACTAGACTAGTCAGTACAAAGACTGATATTTGACAATTCTGATTCAGCATCGTCTCGTTAAATATTCATTGATTCTCCTTGTCTGTTCTACAGCGTTTCCCCTCCTCTCGTGTACCTCACCAAGGATTCACTGCTAACTACTTGACAACTGTTGATACAGGCGAACCAGGCTCCTCGCTATCACCACTCGAGCTGCGAGAACACGCCGGAAGAACTTGTCCGAGCTCTCGAGGATGGTCCAATTGTCGATATCCTTCTCTCACATTCCAAATTGTACCTTCGTATGGTCAATCTCCAACATCAACTCAAGACGATTACGCACTCGGATTGGCACAAATTTCAATCGATGAGCTACGAAGGGAGAACTCAACCTTTGGCTCAGCTTGTTGCTGGATACGTCGAGAAGATTGTTGAGATCTATCGAGTCAACGAAGCACAAGATGACGAGGACTATCTCGTCGGTTCCTGCTTTCCTTCGGCTCCCAAATTCGAGACCTTCAAGACTGACGATGTATCTCTAGCGATGCAGGAAAATCTCGTTGGACGCACCGAAAAGCTCCTAGTCAGTTTCTCGATTCACCTGTGCAGAATCAGTCACTTCTGATCGCCAGAATTGGGTCGCTTGAACAGACCAAGGGTCGCGAAGCAGTACGACTCAACAAAACTCACGCCGAGTCTCTTTCGCATCGAAAGTCACGAATCTATCGTGTCGATCAAGCGCAATGGTAGAAGCATCACAAAGCAGAATTCGTGTCTGTGAGTAAGGGTCTAGTGGTGTCGATGAAGCTGGTCGGGAAACGAGGAGAACAGGTAGTGGAGCGCGATTTGTAGTCGAAGTTGGTTTGTTCTGCGATTGATTCTGTTAATTTTGCGCGACGATCGAGACGAGCGAGTTGCGGCATTTCGTTACGATTCCAGGTGTGTATGAATTGCTCGTCAAGGGTGATGGTACGAATGAAGTGGATATAAATAAGGGACGTGAATGTCATACAAGAATACGCTGATTACCAAGGATCTGCGAGAAAGGAAACAGCGTCAATGAGAGTAGTGACGAGAGAGTGTGTGTGTTCAAACTCACAATTCCCTAGCATATCTGTTTCTTTCCAATTCTCGCACAACAACATCTGAGTTGCGAGGTAAGCTGATGGATTCGGGTACCTTCCATCTCCTGCATGTCCTTCAATGTTCCTCGCTTTCTCCGTCTCGACAAACATCTCGGCCAATGAAGTCCTCCAGTCGAATCCAGTTTCGACGAGTTTTCGAGCGTTTCCACCGAGTCTTCGTCGAGTCGAAGGGTCGATCATGAGCGAATGCAGAGCCTTCGCATAAGCTGGTACGTCGTTGATGATGTCGAGTTTGTGATCGATGAGGATTCCTCCTAGGTTGGCATTGAGGTTCCGTTGACCTTGATCGTCGAGTTCTCCCAATTGTTCTGGTAAAGCTCCAGCTCTCGCAGTAACAATCGGTAAACCCATCGCCATCGCTTCCGTCACTGCAACCGAGATCCCTTCACTCATACTCGGTAAGAGGAAGATATCTGTCGCCTCGAGATATTTGACCGGTTCATCCTTGTTTCCCAATACCTTGACAAACTCTCCCACTCCTTCTTGCTCAATTACTCTCTCGAGCGGTTTCCTCAAGTCTCCATCTCCAATCATAACGATCACGAAATCCTCCTCAGTCAAACTCGACAACTCTTTCGCGATCTTCGGAACGAGGGTCGAACGTTTCTGAGGATCCAATCGTGCGACGACAGTGATGACGATCGTTTCAGGTTCGAGACCGAGTAAAGTTGATTTGGCGTGATCTCGAGCTGAGGGAGAAGCGGGAGTGAAATGAGATGCTTCGATTCCGAGTTTGACGACTCCGATTCGAGCGGAATCGAGATGACCCTGGGTGAGGAGCCATTGTTTGAGATAGTGAGAGCAGGTGATCGTGCGAGAGAGGTAACGCTGGAAGATGAGGGAGTATCGAGGGTATCCTCCAGATTTCCATCCATCGTAAGCTTCGTTATGAAGGTACTGTGCAACTCGTTCTCGTCAGCTCATCAATGACGCTGAGAATACGAGAGAATACGCTTACATCGATGAATTCGACATCTGGCATTTGTTCGGTCAAAGCAGGCAGCATCTCGTAGGTCAACTGACTGTTGCTCA
>Ga0308169_10002439_pt1 | contig 19264 bp, 18 predicted proteins | sample PhyBR1_2_FD_202139 | JGI IMG/M metagenome (GOLD analysis project Ga0308169, IMG submission 202139) | Phyllosphere microbial communities from UC Gill Tract Community Farm, Albany, California, United States - DLSLSB.R1 | ecosystem: Host-associated > Plants > Phyllosphere > Unclassified | place...
CGCCGGTCAAGAAGGCCGTCCCCGCGCCCGCGCCCGCCTCGAAGGGCAAGGAGCGCGAGCCGCTCCAGCCGCAGCCGCAGCCGCAGCCCCGGCGCTCCGGCACGCGCGAGCCCGGGCCCGAGGACGACGACGAGGGCGAGGACGAGCCCGAGGCGATGGACGTCGACGAGGAGGAGGACAGGGCGGCGCTCGAGACGCCGCCCAAGCGGTCCAAGACGGCCAAGAAGGACAAGAAGGGCAAGGGCAAAGACAAGGGCAAGGAGGAGCGCACGGCCAAGGCCAAGTCGAGCAAGAAGGCCGCGCGCGAGCCGTCCTCGCCCCTCTCCGACCCTCCCCGCTCGGCCTCCCCGGCCCGCCGCTCCCCCTCCCCCTCCTCCTCCTCGTCCTCCTCCTCGTCCGAAGACTCTCCCCCTCCGTCGGCCAAGGCCATGGGCAAGACGTTCGCCCTGATCAGCGACGCCAACCTCGTCATCGGCGGCTCGAAGCGCGGCGCGGCGGCAAAGGCGCGCGCGGCGCTCGTCGCCCAGATGGGCGACCGCAACGCGTACGAGCAGGAGCTCAAGAGCAGCGGGCGCAAGGGCGGCGCGGGCGGCGCGACGAGGCGCAGCCGCAGCCCGAGGAAGGCGAGCGTGCGCGTCAAGGACGAGGAGAGCGACGACGAGGAGGAGGCGGGCGGCGGGGCGGCGCGCGCGAGGGGCAACGGCGACGAGGAGGACGAGCCCGAGGGCGTCGTCAGGCGGCGCAAGAAGGAGGCGAGCGCGGGTGCGGGCGACAAGGCGGCGGCGGCGCGCAAGAAGGGCAAGCGCTCGGCCAAGGCGGCGCGCGACGACGACGACGACGACGACGAGAACGACGACGACGACCCGCCCAAGAAGAGGGCCAAGGTCGGCGCCGGGCCGGCGCACAAGGGCGTCAAGGCGGTGCAGGCCTCGGCGACGACGACGCAGGACCCGGGCGCTGTGTCGAGCTTCGACAAGCCGCCCAACGCCAAGCCTCCTGTTCCGTGCGTCCTCTCACTCTTCATCACCGTTTCTCGAGCTGGGTGACGGATCTTGACAGCACGTCCCGCTCGCAGCGTCGCCAAGAAGATCCGCATTATCTCGACCGGCCTCCAGCTCGACAAGTCGTCGCCCGACATCAAGGTGCGCCTCGTCTCGTTCTCACTTCTAACTTCGACGTTCTCTGACGTCTCGCACGCGCGCTCGCAGGCCCTCAAGTCGCTCGGCGCGACCTGGACCGACCGCCCGTCCGAGGCGACCCACCTCGTCGTCAAGGGCATCTCGCGCACCGAGAAGTTCCTCTGCTGTGCGTCTCGCCTCTCCTTCTCTCGGCAAAGCTTCTCGCTCGCTCTGCGTGCTGACTCTCTTTTGCTCGAGCAGGTCTTCCGTTCGCGCCCAAGATCGTCGACAAGCGCTGGATCGACGCGTGCGTGTCGGCCAAGAAGCTCGTCGGTGCGTCGCTGCGCTCTCTCCCTCAGCCTCAGACCGCTCACCGCTGACAATGCCGCTCCCTCGCAGACGAGACGCCGTACCTCCTCAAGGACAAGAAGAAGGAGGCCGAGATCGGCGACACGCTCGAGGCCATCCTGCAGCGCGCGCGCAAGGGCAAGCTGTTCGGCGGGCGGTCCGTGTACGTCACCCGAGGGGTCCAGCCGGACTGTGCGACGATGCAGAGGATCTTGCAGGCGGCGGGCGCGGTGGTGCGTCTCCCTTTCTCGCTCTCCCGGACCTCCTCCCCTCTCTACCTCGTCACACACGCCCTCGACGCTCTCCTCGAGAGCCCTTCCCTGACTTCGACCCTCCCTCGCTACAGGTGCATGTCAAGGACCTGTCGCGCACGCTCAAGAAGATTGCCGACGACCCCGACGCGCTCGTCGTGTCTGCGCCGGCCGACCGCCGCGAGTGGGACAAGCTCGTGCAGCCGCCGTACAGCCAGCCGGTGTACAGCGTCGAGGCCGTCTTTGCGAGCGTCATGCACATGGACCTCAAGCGCGGCTTCAAGCCGGACAACCGCGTCGACCCGCAGCTGCACGACGACTGAGGTGGGCTCGAGCGGTGGGACGGGCGCGGGATTTCTAGTTGCGTTTGCACTGCATCTTGTCGTACTTCACTTGAGACGACCTGGCAACGACAAGAGAGCTGACGGAGCGAGCTGGAAATGTTGACTCTCGCTCTCGGGCGGGAGGAGGAGGGAGATGAGGGCGCCGCTCTCTCGCTCTTATCACTCGCCCGCACCATGCTCAGCTCGACTCTGGCCCGCACGCGGTGCTCGTGCATCGCGCGTGTGTCCTACCGCGCCCTGTCGACCAGCTCTGCGCCCGTCCCGACGCTCCACCCGACCCAGTCCAACCTCGCCCCGCCGCACCTCCTCACCCTCGCCGACCTCACCGTGCCCCAGATCCAGACCCTCATCACCAACGCCGTCGCGTTCAAGAAGCACTACAAGAGCCGCGCCATCCCGCAGGCGGGACGCATCGCCGGCGCGCAGTTCCAGGAGGAGGGCGCGGCGGCGAGCGAGGCAGAGCTCGTCCAGAGCAAGAGCCTCGACGAGAAGACGATCGCGTTCATGTTCTCCAAGCGCTCGACGCGCACGCGCGTGTCGGGCGAGACGGCCGTCAAGCTCCTCGGTGCGTTCCCTCTCTCCCCCACCACGGCCCGACGACGAGGAGGAGGAGCGACGAGCTGACCCTTCTTCGCTGCTCGCAGGCGGCGCACCCATGTTCCTCGGCTCGGCCGACATCCAGCTCGGCGTCAACGAGAGCCTGTACGACACGTCGCGCGTCGTGAGCTCCATGGTCGACGGCATCCTCGCTCGCGTCGGCCACCACTCCGAGGTCGAGGTGCGTCCCTGCGCTCTCGCTCTCCACCGCCTCAAGGAACGCTGCTGACTCTACACACCCCGCAGACGCTCGCCAAGCACTCGACCGTGCCCGTCATCAACGCCCTGTCGCACCTGTACCACCCGCTCCAGATCCTTGCCGACCTGCAGACGCTCGTCGAGCTGCGCACGCCCTTCACGACCGACCTGTCGTCGCTCGAGGGCCTCACGATCGCCTGGGTCGGTGACTCGAACAACATCCTCAACGAGATGATGGTCACGTACCCGCGCCTCGGCGTCAACCTCCAGATCGCGACGCCCGAGGGGTACCCGCTCATGCAGGAGGCGCTCGACCGCGCCAACGAGGGCATCGCGAGCGAGGGCGGCAAGGGCAAGATCATCCACACGCACAGCCCCGAGGAGGCCGTCAAGGGCGCGAGCGTCATCACGACCGACACCTGGTGCGTCTCGCTCGCCTCTCTCGCCCTCTCCCTCTCAACACTGCTCGTCCTCCCTCAGATCGCACCGCGCTGACTCTTGACATCGCCTGCAGGATTTCGATGGGCCAGGAGGAGGAGTCGGCCAAGCGCCTCAAGGACTTTGCCGGGTACCAGATCACGGACGAGCTCCTCAAGGGCGCGGCCAAGGACGCCATCTTCATGCACTGCCTCCCGCGTCACAACGAGGAGGTCGACGACGCCGTCTTCTACGGCGACAAGTCGGTCGTGTTCCAGGAGGCCGAGAACCGGTGCGTTGGCTTGCTCCTTCCTGCTTCCTTTGCCTCGCCCGAGTCGGGCGCGCCTCGACTGGGGGAGGCTGTAGAGGACATGTCGGGCTGACGCAGACCCACTGTGCGTGCAGCAAGTGGACCGCGCTGGCCGCCTTCGACGCCTTCTTCGGCAAGTGGAAGCTCTGAGCGGTGGAAGGTCGAGCGGGTAAGGGTGCGTCGGCGGGCGCACGGCGAGCGCAAGCATCTTGGCAGTCGATGTGTGAGCAGTAAGAGCATTTCGACGAGCTTGCGCGCTGGAGAGCCAGGTAAATGCGAGACCGGGTTCCGCTCGAGCCCTCTTTCGAGCTTCGCGACGTGGACGCGCTCGACGAGGCCCCGACTCTTCGCTCCTCTTGTCCTCGCTCGCTCGTCCCACTCGAGCTCAGCGCTCGCCTCGTCGTGCACAGCGGTTGCATCGCTGCCACTCGAGCCCCTCAGCCTGTCGCCGCCCTCACCCAGCCCCTCGTTCGCCCGCCCTCATCGCCATCCTCGACACGCCGACCCCGCACCTCGCCAAAGGCCGCCATGCAGCCGCCCGCCGCTCCGACAAGCCCTCCAGCACTCGCAGCACCGCCAGGCTGCGGTCGCCGCGCAAGATCGGGCACCGTCGCTGTTCGCCCGCCGACCTCATCCAGCACTCCCCCTCTCGCACCTTTCATCCCCGCCTTCGCCCTGCCGCCGAGCCAGTCGCCACCAGATCCGTCGGCTATGGGCAGCGTCGAACAGATGCAGATCGAGCAGGGTCACGTCGAGGCCGAGTGGGACGGCGAGGCGGGCGGCGGCGAGAGCGAGGGCGAGGGCGACCGCGACGAGGTGCAGCCGGCGTCGCCGACCATCCAGCGCCTCGGCTACGCCAGCCTCAGCCCTGAGCGCATCGTGTCGAGGCAGCGGGATCGGCCAAGCAGTGCGAGGTGGTCGGCCGAGGGCGGCGGGCTCAAGCGCGCGAGGAAGAAGTGGCTCGTTCTCGTCGTGCGTCCGCTCTCTCTCCCCCTCTCTTCTCTTTGCCCGAGCCTGAGCTGACTCGAGCCTCTGCATTTTCTCGCCAGGTCCCGCCGAGCAGCCTGCCGCACGACCCGCCGCCTGCGGCTGTGCCCGGGTGGGCGAGCGGGTATGGCGCGCCCGGACGTTACGAGGGCGGCATCCTCATGACGCTCCAGCCAACAGTGCGTCCTTGTCTACTTTCAATACCTCCTTCTCCTCACCGCGAACGACAGTCACTGACGTTCCCCTTCGCCTTCTCCTCCCACTCGCCCGCAGCTCGCCTCCCAGGTCTCGCTCATCGCGCGCGAGTACGGCCTGCCGTCGGTCGCCGGCCTGTGCCTCTACTTCGCCCTGCCGTCCGCTGGTACCAGTTCGACGGCCTCCGCCATGCAGCACGGCATGAGCAGCTGGTCGCCGCACCTGTCGGGTCCTCAAGGCGTCGACGGCGGGTTCAAGCCGCGCCTGACGGACGAGTACTGGTCGGCGCTGTGGTGCGAGTTCTTCCAGGACGACGGCGCTGGACAGAGCATGTCAGGCGCGAGCGGCCTCCGTGCGTCGCCCTCGTTCTTCTCAAGTCCCGGTCGGCGCTTTGACCTCGAGCCTCAGCTGACCCACCTTCCCCCTGCTCGCAGCCATCGCCGGCCGCATCGAGTTCGATTTCGACCCTCGTCGCGCTCGCTGGCTCGACGATTGGCGTGCCGGCCCGCTCGCGACGAGGGCCCAGTCGCTCGACGTCGTCCCTCCCCTCTCGCCCGCCCTCAGCCTTCGCCTCGAGCGCCCTCTCCACCGTACCTCGTCGTCCTACATTCGCCCCGTCACGCCTTCGTTCTCCGACATCTACATCAGCGAGTCGCACACGACCGACGACGACGGCGACCCGTCCTCCTCGCCGCACGAGGGCCTGAGCGCGCCGACCACGCCGAGGACGTCGACGCCGCGCACGAGCTTCGACTCGCACCGCCCGCTCTCGCTCGTCAGCCAGGCGAGCGGGCGGTACCAGGCGCAGACGTGCTCGACGAGCGTCACGTCGGCGCGCTCCTCGGGCGAGGAGGCCAAGGCGCCGCTCGGCGTCGAGGTCGAGGCGACGACGCCACGCGCCTCGGTGCTGCCGGCCCATCCCGTCAAGCCGACCGTCAACGACAGCGGCTTCGACGAGGGCACGCCGTCCCGCTCTGTCGAGCGCCAGCCCGTCGCCGTCCCGCCGCCCGAACCGTCGCCCATCACCCTCACCGCCTCGGGCTCGACCTTCGCCTTCCCCCGCCCCCTCCCGCGCTCCCTCTCCAACATTTCGACCGCCTCCTCCTCGCGCGACAGCGATGCCGTCTTCCGCTCGGCGATCCCGCCCGACTCGGACTGGACGACCCAGCTCGACCGCCTGCGCGAGATCAGCGAGACGTCGCTCGTCGTCGGCGTCGAGCACCCGTCGCACTTTGGCAGCGTCGACACGTCGGCCAACGAGACGCTCGGCGAGTTCCTCCTGAGCATCGCCGGCGAGGCGGCGGGGGGGACGGCGCGAGCGGCGCGGGCAAGGTACGCGGAAGACTTCCGGAGCGGCATCTACCCGATGCGCGGCCTGTACGGCCTCGCGCAGCCGTCGATGGCGCTCCCTGTCGTCTCAGTCTCGCCCAGCATCGACGCTCGAGCCGCCGAGCCAGTCTCGGATCCGCAGGAGACCGTCGCTGCAGCCTCGACCACCTCAACCACGCCCACCCTTGCCTACCCGTCCCTCGTCCTCTACCCGCCCGTCTACCCGACCTTCAACCTGTACCCTCGGTCCGCCGCATCGTCCTCGCCGGCCTCATCGATCCGCGAGCCGTCGCCCCGCTCGGTCCCGCAAGCCGTCGCCCTCGTCCTCGACGACCCGACCTCGTGGGCGAACGAGCCCGCGACGCCGAGCGGCTACGTCGACGACGACCCGTTCGCCTCGTCGTCCTTCTCGCCCGACTCGCCGACGTCGCCCGTCCCCGACGGCAGCGGCAGCGACGGCCTCGACGACTTCCTCGAGTCGTACACGCACCAGGGGCGCCCGCTCTCGAGCATAACCGAGGTGACCGAGAACGTGACGAGCGGCAGCACGTCGAGGACGTGGAGCGGCAACTTCACGCCGGCGGTCGAGACTCCGGGCGGCAGGTTTGGCGAGCTCGAGCTGGAGGAGGGCGAGGATGCGCAGTGGGCGACCGAGGTGCGTCCCTCAGCTCTCTCCCTCGCGACGCCTCTTCGTGACGCCTCGCTGACTCTCCCTGTGCAGCCGGTCGCGCTTCCACGGATCCTCCTCGACGCTGCGGCGGGCCCGCCGCGCTTCACCTACTCGTCGCCGACCGCCTCGATCGAGCCGACCGCGCTCGAGCCCGCCGACCTCGCCCACTCGCCTCTCCCCTCGCCGACCATCCGCCCCGCCAGCGCTCTCTCCGACTCGCTCCCCCTCATCCCGCACGTCCCCATCCAGCCTCCCTCGGACGGCTCGGACGAGGAGCTCGACGCAACCGCGCACGACGACGACGACTACACGCTCGACCTCACGTCGACCCTCTCGTCGACGCTCGACTACTCGGGCTCGTTCGACTCGCCCTACATCGTCTCGCCCGGGCTGCAGGCCGCCTTCGGCCTCGACGACTCGCCGCAGCTCGGCCCGGTCCTGTTCGGCGACGAGCGCGAGTACGAGGTGCACGCCGCGGCGGGCGGCGACAGCGAGGAGGACAGCCAGAGCGAGGACGGGAGCCAGTACAGCGGTCGGCGGTTGTGCACGAGGGCGGACGAGGACGAGCGCGACCCGGGCGACCAGTGCTTGACCCTCGACCGGTTCGTGCGTCGACTCTCTCCGGCTCTCTCTCTTGCTCGTTCGGACCTCGCCGACTCTCTTCACCTTCTGCAGACCCTGTCGCACTTTGAGCCCGTCCTGCCCGCCCTCTTCTCGTTCCCGCCGCTCAAGAGCTCGAGGGAGCTGCTCGACGCCCTCGCCCAGTTCATCGTCGAGGGTGCGTCCCCTTCCTCCCTCCCGGCATCGCCCTGCGCGGCCACTGAGTCCTCCCACTCGCAGCGCAAGTGCAGTCGGTCGACCGTCGAGGCGCTTTCCGCATCGCGCTCGGCGGTGGAGCGCTGCCCGAGCTACTCTCACAGGCGCTCGTTCTCGACGAGCGCGTCGAGTGGGACAAGTGGTGCGCTCCCTTCCTCTTCGTCGCTCTTCCCTGTCACTGTTGAGCAGGAGTTGACGCACGACACGTGCAGGGAGATCTTCTTCGCGAGGGACGGCACGTCCTCGCCCGCCGCCGATCAGGCGCCGGTCACGCAGCGCTTCGTCGACGAGCTGTTCTCGCGCGTGCCGGTCGGCTCGGGTAAGGTCCACGTCTTCGTCGACGGCGCAGGCGTCGCGCAGGAGTACGAGGAGCAGCTCGCGAGGGTGTTCCAGCCGGACGAGGGCGAGGTGCCGCGGTTCGACTTGATCCTGCTCGGCGCCGCAGACTTGGGTGCGTCCCTTCCCCTCTTTCCTCTCTCCCGTGGTCGCTCTCGTTGATGCTCCCTCGTCGCAGGTCTTGCCTCGCCGACCACCGGTTCGACGTCGACCTCGCACTGGGTCATCTCGCACGACTCGCCCGACACCTCGACCCGCCCATTCGTCGCCCTCGCCCCCTCGATCCTCTCGGCCACCCGCCGCCTCGCCTACCTCCTCCCCTCGGCCTCGTCGCACGACGCGCTCGTCTCGCTCGTCGCACACGACGCGCCGGGCACCGTCCAGCTCTCGAGCCGGCAGCCGGTCGTGCTCTTTGCGGACGAGGAGGCGGCGAGCGGGGTGCAGTGGGAGCGCGCGCGGTTCTGGGACGCCGAGGAGGACGAGTAGCGTCCTTTGCGCTGTAATGGTCTCGTGCAATGGTCTGTTTGAGGTGCGAGGCGCCGAGAGAAGGGAGGCGGCTCGCAGGCGGCTCTCGAGCCTCTCTTTTCACGGCCGCGCTTGGCGGCCCTTCGGCAAGGGCAGCACTGTGAAATGCTTCACAGCCAATCTAGCACGAGTAGCAGCAGCTCGTGAGCCGGACGGCCGCGGCGACTTGAACCCGGTCTCATCGCCTCTGGCTCTCCTCTCGCCCTTCTGCACCGCTCCACTCGCTCGCTGTGCGCATTCAGCATGCAGGACGGCAGCGCAGCACCAGGACTCTTTTCCATGGCAGCCCCGACTACCCGCCGCGTGGGCCCGATGCGCCGGCGCCGAACCGACCCTCTCGCCGACACCTCGATCTCGCTCTCCGCCTTGACGCTGGGCCGCGACGAAGCGCCCGGCGCGGCAGCCATCGCCAACGCGATCGCCAACGCGCCCGTCTCGACCTCGCCCGACTCGATGGCCGCCAACCTCCTCGACGACGTCCTCGTCCTCATCCTCGAGGAGCTCGGCCGCCCCGCGCACACGCCCGAAGCGTACCGCGACCGCCAAGACGCCCTGCGCAATGTGTGCCTCGCGTCGCGCAGGCTCCTCCGCCTCGCGAGGCCGTACCTGTGGCGCCAGGTCGCCGTCCGCTCCCGCAACCAGCTCACCCTCCTCAAGTCGCCGGAAGCGGCGGCGGCGGCGCTCGGCGTGCGCACGAGGCTCTACACGGTCGTCGGCTCGGGCTCGGGTCCGTTCAACCTCGACGAAGGCGTCGGCGCGGCATCCTTGTTGCCCGAGGTCGTCGAGTTGCGTCTCACGTCGGCTCCGCTCGTCACCTTCATGCTCGCCTCGCTCGAGCAGTTTACTCGTGCGTCGACCTTCTCTCTCTTAAGCTCTCTCTGACGGCTCGAACCCCCGCTGACGGTTCTCTCCCATCCAGATCTGCGCCGCCTTTACCTCGGACTCGCCCACCTGCGTCGCGACAACTCTGCAACGCTGCCGGCCCTCGAGGAGCTCTGCATCCGCCAAGTCTGGAGTGCACCGCAAGATCTCCAAGCGCAGCTGCAGGCAGCCCGTCTTCCTCGCCTGCGCGAGCTGTTCTTCGTCCAGGTCAAGGACTTGGGCTCCTCGACGCCTGTCCAGCTCGACCAGGTCCTCTCGCCCGACCTCCTCCCGCAGCTCGACCTCGTCCAGACCGACTCGGCGTCGATCGACCCGACGAGCGACCTCGCGCAGGGCTTCGATCCGCCCGTCCTCGTCTTCGGCCCTCCTCGCGCCGGCCCGCCTCGACCACTCCCTCGCCACTCGATCTCGCAACCGGCCCGCTTCAAGGACGCTCCCACCGCGACCGGCACCCTCACCAAGCTCGACGCTTCGATCCACCTCATCCCGCCTCGACCCTCGTCCGACCCGCCGTACCTCCTCCTCCTCCCCCTCGCCCTCCGCACCCTCGCCGCCGCCGAGCCGACCATCGTCCTGCAGCTGCAGGCGCTCGAGGCGCTCTGCGTCCAGAGTCGCGTCCGCATCGAGTGGTGCGAGGACCCGCCCGAAGGCGAGCTCGTGTCGCCCGATCTCAGGCGTTACGCGCGCGAGCTGAGGGCGGCGAGGGCGAGGGAGGGGGACGGTGGAGCGAGCGCGAGGAGGGCGCTGTAGCGCAGTGCCATGGTGCATCGTCGAGCGTCGTGCAGGCGCCGAGGCGAGGGAGAGGGCTGAGCGAGAGCGGCGAGAGGGCGAGGAGGGGTCCGTGCGCGCACCTGCTCGAGCTTCTCCTCGGCTTCCTGCTTCGGCGCCGCGCCGTTCGAGCGGGCTCTGCCTGCCGAGACAAGTGCTCGAGCCTCTGCGGAGGTTCCGGCGAGCACGCCGGTCGCCGTCGTCGCTTCTCGCTCGCCGCTCGTCGTCGCTCGTCGCTCTTCCTCCTGCGCTTCACTTAGGTCGAGCAACCTCGCTTATCCTCATCTCGGTGCGTCCGATTCTCCTCGTACTCTCTCGCTCCGTCTCTGCAGTCCTGACCTCGCTCGCGCTCGTACCCGCAGCGTCCTCTTCTTCGCTCGTCGTCGGTCGTCGCTCCTCCTCTTCTGGTCCCGCCTTTCTCTTCATCCTCTAGGTACGTCCGTCTCTCTTGCACTCTATCTGCGGGCCGTCGCGCTGACCCCGCTCCTCTTCGCAGCGTCCTTCTCATCATGTCGGCCCGCCTCATCGACGACGTCCTGGTCCTCATCCTCGACGAGCTCGCCCTCCCTGAGCACTCGCGCGACAAGTACAGCGCGAGGCAGGAGACGCTACGCCACGTCTGCCTCGCGTCGCGCCGGCTGTACCGCCTCGCCCAGCCTCGACTTTGGCGCCAAGTCACCTTCCGCTCGCGCGAGCAGTACGCCCTCCTCGTCTCGGTCGCGCCGGGCGCTCTCGGGCGGAGCACCAAGCTCTTGACGATCGTCGGGTCGGCGGTAATCAAGACCGGCGAAGCCGTCGCCGCTTTGTCCTCGCTCCTGCCCGAGGTCGTCGAGATTCGCGTTATGCCCTTGGCGTCGCTCCTCCAATTCGACTTTTCGCTCTTCAGCCAGTACAACAGTGCGTTCAGCCTTACTCCTCCCACTTCGGAGCGCCAAGAGCTGACGTCTGCGCCATTCTGCAGACCTGCGCCGGCTTCACGTCGAGAAAATGGAGCTGCTCGAGGGCCAGTGCATCACTTCGCCTACCCTCGAGGGGCTCTGCCTCGACGAGGTCTTGACCACACACGCTTGGGCGCAGCAGCAGCTACGAGCGGTGCAGCTCCCCCGCCTGCGCGAGCTCTACTTTACCAGGTTGACTGCCATCCGTCCCCCGGCTGTCAGGGACGACGAGCGCATCTCGCTCGACTTCTTACGTCGGCTCGACATCATCCAGACCGACGCGCAAGCGATCGCTGCCGAAAGCGAGCTCGCGCAGGGCCAGCATCCGCCCGTCCTTCTTTTTGCGCGCGAGCTTGGCGACCCTCGCCCGCTTTCCCTCAACACCACCGGCCACCCCAACGAGCTCCGTGACGCGCTCGCCGCCGTTGTCTTCCTGTCCGCCTTGGCCTCGAGGCTCGAGCTACCCCCGCCCTCGTCCCCCTCGATCACCGCTCCCGGCCTTCTCATCCTCCCACCAATCCTGCGTCACTACGTCGACGCGAAGCCGGTCGTCGCAGAGTACCTGCGCGACGTCGAGGCGCTCTGCGCCGAGAAGGGCGTGCGCATCATCTGGGACGAGGAGGTGCCCGAGGGCGAGTTCATCTCGCCCGCGTTCCGGCGGTACGTGCGCGAGCTGAGGGAGGCTCGTGGGCTCGAGCGGTGAGCGGCGGCGAGACTTCGTAGCTTCTCTCCTACTGTTTGTACTTCTTTGTGCGTCCTTTGAGCTGCAGCATGTCTTCGAGAGCTCGGCGAGCGCGAGAGCCAGCGAGAGGCAGCAAAAGCGCCCAGCGTCGCCCCGCTCCTGCTCGTCTTGCTCCTGCCCGAGGCGACAACGACGGCTTCGACTATCCGCTCTCTCGCTCTTTCTGGCGGCTCCCGTAGCGCAAGGTGGCGAGGTGCAGCTGCGCTCGCGCTCAAGGCGAGCGCTGACGAGCGCTGACGACCTTCTCAAGTTGCGCCTCCGCGCGCACGGACCTCGCGTCTCCTCATCTCGCAGCCGCGCTCCCCGGCAACTGTCGGGCAGCAGCAAGAGCGTCACGCGGAAGGCTCTCTGCTTCGCTCTGTGCTCTCGCGCACCAGGTCGAGCGGCTTTCTCTCGCTCTCGGCGCTCGAGCGCTCGAGCCCCACGCCGACGCGACGACGGGCGCACCTGCTGCACCTGCGAGCTCGCGCTGTCTGTCTCTGCGACGCCGACGCGCTCGAGACGAACAGCTGCGCTCGCGACAAGCCTCTCGGGACGACGAGACGGGCGTGCGAGAGAGAGAGAAGCGCAGAGTGCATCGGGGTTAGTGAGGAGGACGAGGGGGGAGTACACAGATAGCTAGGAGGCCGGGTCAGTTTTGGGGTTAGTAGGCGCAGTCGCACAGGGTAGTACAAGGTGGAGGGCAGGGAGGGAGCGCGACTAGTAGCCGCCGCCGTATCCAGGAGGCGGTCCTCCTCCACCTCCTCCGCCGCCGTAGCCCTGCGGCGGTCCACGCTGCTGGTACCCGCCGCCGCCGTCTGCGCGCGTGAGAGGACGAGGGAGAAAGTCAGCGGCGGGCGCATGCCGACGAGTAGGAGCGGCGAGGGAGAGAGAGAGTAGAGAGGGGAACGCACAGGGAGCACCGCCGCCGCCGCCGTACCCGCCCTGCTGGTACCCGTTGTACCCGCCGCCGCCCATCATCTGCTGCTGCTGACCAGGCGGACCGCCGCCGTAAGGTGCGGGAGGCGGCGGAGGAGGCGGGCGCTGCCCGGGAGGGGGAGGGGGAGGGCCGCGGTTGAACTGCATGTTCATCGGCGGGTTCCTGCGGGCGCGGTCGAGAGGACGAGTCAGCGAGAGCGCGCACGAGAAGGAGAGAGAGAGGGGGAGAGGAACGCACCAGTTGGACGGGATGCGCCAAGGCGGGATCTTGTTGCCCTGCTCGTCGCGCGGCTCCTGCTGCATGCCCGGCGCGCCGCCCATCATCGGGCCCGGCGCGCCCGGCCCACCGCCCGGGCCCGACATGGGCGGCGCAGCGGTCGTCTCGCCGAGCTCGGCCATGAGGGACGCGTACTCCGAGTCGAACTGCTGCGCGACCGAGGGCGGGCCGCCGTCGGGGCCGGGGACGGGCGGGAAGCCAGGCGGGCCGCCGGGCCCGCCGAAGCCTGGGCCGCGGCGCTGCGTGCAGTCGCGAGCCATGTGGCCGGCTGTTGCGGAGAGGGAAGGGGCGTGAGCGGGCGCTCGAGGGAGAGGGAGAGGGAGGGGGACGCACCTCCTCCACAGACGCGGCAGATGATGTTGGCGCTCCAGTTCTTCTGCTCGGGGCAGTCGTACTTGCGGTGACCGAGGCCGCCGCAGTTCCTGCGCACGAGAGGAGGAGCGAGTGAGCGTGCCGGTCGAGCCGAGGAGAGAGAGGGGGGAGGAGAGACGTCGACGCACTGGCAGACCTGGTTCTCGTCGTCGCGCAGGGTGCCGTTGAGGGCGGCGAGCTCGCGCAGCTGGTTGCGCTTGTGGTCGTTCTGGCCCTCGGGGACCGACGCCGCCGTCTCGATGACCGAGTTGATGAGCTTGACGCAGCCCTGCACCTTCTCCTCGGTGTCGGCCGAGATGAGGCAGTGCAGCTCGTCGTTCTCGTCCTCCTCGCGGTGGCCCGGACGGCCCTTGCCCTCCTTGACCGAGCCCTTGCCGCGGATCGAGATGCGCGCGCCCGACTCGCGCTCCATCTTCTTGAGCGAGTTGCCGCGCGGGCCGACGAGGAGGCCGAAGAAGTTGATCTCGGGGAACTCCTTGACGGGGATGTAGACCTTGTCCTGCGGGCGGCCGCTCGACTGGCGCTTGGCCATGAGGTACTCGGCCGGCGGGCGGAAGTTGGGGTCGAGCTTGATCTGGCGGTCGACGAGGCGCATGCGCTCGTCCTCGAGGCGCTTGCGGTACCGCACCTCGCGCGTGTTGGTACGACGACCGTGCCCGTCGTAGGTCGGCGGCGGCGAGGGCGAGCGCTGACCGTCGGGCGGGACGACCTGGCCGGTGCGGAGCGCGCGCTGGATCTCGTCGAGGCGAAGTTGAGCTGCGAGGGGGACGTACGTCAGCACGAGAACTCGAGGAGAGAGGACGACGAGGGAGGAGGACGCACTGGCGTAGGTCTCGAGGTCGCGCTCCTGGACGCCGCCCGTGATGGCGACGGGCATGGCCGAGTCCTCGCTCTTGTCGCCCCAGCGGCTCTTGCGCTTGCGCTCGCCGGTCGGCGTCGCGGGCGAGTCGGCGCCGGGGCCGGGCATGGGCGGGAAGCCCGCCGGCACAGGAGGAGGAGCCGAGCCGCCGCCGCCGCCGCCGTACGGCGAGGACGGCATGGGCCGCTCGTCGAACCGACTCGCCGGTCGCCCTCGCTCGTCGTACCCGCCGCCACCACCACCACCACCGCCGCCGTAGCCCCTCTCGTCCCTCATGCCGTACCCTCCCGGCGCAGGCCCGCTCCGGAAGTCGTCGCGCGGCGGCGGGCCCCGGTCGTCGCGCCCATACCCACCACCGCCGCCGCCGCCGCCGTACCCGCCCGGCCCTCCTCCTCCACCGCCGCCGTAGCCGTCGCGCATGCCGCCCATGCCCGGCGGGCCGCCGTGAGGGCCGCCGGGGGGAGGAGGCCCGCCGTCGGCGCCGCCCCAGCGGCGGACGGGCGGGAGCGGCGCCTCGTTTGCGCCCGTCTGGCGCGAGTTGCGGTTGTACATGTGCTGAGTGTGCTGCTGCTGCTGGTGGTGCTGCTGATGCTGGGGGCGAGGAGGTGCGGGGAGTCAGCGAGAGAGGGAGGAGGAGCGGGGGCCTGATGAGGACGAGGCCGGCTCTGGGGCGCAGTGGGAGCGTGTGTGGCTGCAAGACGGACTGCTGGACTCACAAGGTGCGGCACACGACTGGTGCAGGCGAGCGCAGAGCGAGAAGCGAGAGCTCTCGTCCTCGCGCGACCATCCTCAGCCGACCCGGGCGCGTCTCTCGAGCTCCCTCACCCCGCACGCAGACGACGAACGAGTGGGTGACTTGCAAATGCGAAAGGGTAACTAGGCAGCTGGGTAAAGTAGAGAAAAGCTCGAGGTGAACGAAGCAAGGCGAGGTCAGGGCACGGCCGACTCCTCGTACTCGAGCTTGACCTCCTCCTCGTCGTCGTCGTCGTCGACGCCGGCCTCCTGGTACTGCTGGTACTCGGCGACGAGGTCGATCACGTTCCTGCGCGCGCGTCGAAAGTGTCGGCTCCCTGCCGCGCCTGGACGAGCCCACTCACGAGCGCTCTAGAGAGAAGGAGAGAAGGGACGCACGACTCGGCCTCGGTGAACTCCATCTCGTCCATGCCCTCGCCCGTGTACCAGTGCAGGAACGCCTTGCGCCGGAACAGGCTCGCGAACTGGGCGTGCGTGCGGCGCAGGAGCCCCTGGACCGACGTGCTGTTCGACACGAACGTGGCCGAGAGGGGCGAGTCGCGCGCGGCGACCGATGTGAGGGCCGTCTGGACGGCGTGCGGGATCCACTCGACGAAGTACGAGGCGTTCTGCGGGCGCGCGGGAGCGAGTCAGGGCGGTGCTGAGAGCTCGAGAGGGAGTGGGAGAGCGTGCGCACCTTCTGCTGCACGCCGAGCATGGCGTCCTCGACCGCCCGGCTCGACACGTTCTCGCCGCGAAAGTAGGCCGCCGCCGTGAGGAACTTGCCGTCGCGCACGTCGCTCGCCGCCATCATGTGGCTCGGGTCGAGCAGCTGCTGCGTCAGGTCGGCGACCGAGAGCTTGGTGAACGACGCGCCCGACGGCGAGACGAGCGGCGCGTACGACGTCGTGAGGAAGTGCAGGCGCGGGAAGGGAACGAGGTTCGTGCCGAGCTTGCGCAGGTCGCTGTAAATTGCGAGGAAGGGAGGGAGTCAGTGAGGGCCAAGCAGAGAGGCGCAGGGGGGACGGACGCACGAGTTGAGCTGGCCCGGGAACCGCAACGGCGTCGTGATCCCGCTCATGACCTTTGCGATGAGGCCGTTGAGCTGCGCGTACGCCGGGTTCGTCACCTTGAGCGTGCGCGCCATGATGTCGTACCTGCGAGCGACAGGGACGAGCGTCAGTCCTGCTCCCTGCCTCGACGAGGGGCCCGAGAGAAGGAGACGGACGCACAGCGCCTCGTTGTCGAACGCAAAGACCATGTCGGCGTTCTCGATGAGCTGGTGGTACGACAGGATGGCGTTGTACGGCTCGACGACGGTCTCGGACACCTTGGGCGACGGCAGGACCGAGTAGGTCGCGAGCATGCGGTCGGGGAACTGCAGGCGAGTGCTAGAGCGTCAGCGCATCGACCATCGACGGGGAACAGCAGAGAGATAAGCGACAGAGAGACGCAGAGACGCACCTCCTCGCGGATCTTGCTGAGGATGAGCGTCCCGAGGCCCGACCCGGTCCCGCCGCCGACCGAGTGCACCATCTGGAAGCCCTGCAGGCTGTCGCACGCCTCGGTCTCGTGGTGCAGCTGGTCGAGGATCGAGTCGACGAGCTCGGCGCCCTGTTTGGTGGGAGCGAGGGGTCATTCCGAGTTCTAGGTGTGCGACCCGCGCCTCGAGCGAGCGAGAAGGAGGAGACGCACCTCGGTGTAGTACCCCTTCGCCCAGTTGTTGCCAGCTCCTGACGAGCCGAAGATGAAGTTGGACCTGCGCGCGGCGGGCGAGACGGAGAGTCAGCTCCAGGCGGAACAAAGGGGTCGAGGCGAGGAGGGAGGAGGCGCAAGAGCGTCCTCGAGGAGAGAGGAACTGAGCACGCACGGACGGAAGAGACCGCCGAGCTGGCCTGCCTTGATGGCGTCGCCCGTCGACGGCTCGAGGTCGACCAGAAGGCCGCGCGGGACGAACTTGTCCTTGGCTGCGAGGCGGAGCGGAGAGAAAGGTCAGCCCCGATCGACAGCCTGCTAGCTGCAGGCAGGTGCCTGCAGCACATAGTGCGGCTCGGACGAAAAGAGACTGACCAGCCTCTGCAAAGAAGACGTCGAGACGGTCGGTCTGGAGGTGGGTCGCGGTCGGGTCGAGCTGTCCGTCGTTCGAGAGGCCGTGCTCCTGGAGGACGATGTCCCAGAACGAGGTGGCGACCTGGTTACCAGCCTGGCCTGCATGCGCGGGTGCTCGGGTCAGCAGTGGTTGAGGGAGAGCGAGGTGAAGCCCGAGGGGAGATGAGGACGAGGAGGAGGGCGAGCGGGCGACGAGCGGGCTGGGGACGAGGACGCACCGACTTGGAGGGTGACGAGCTCGCGCATGACCGTGCTCGTGCAGTCTCCCCGGTGCTTGAGTGAGAGGACGAGGAGCAAGAGGTGGCTTCCTCAGCCGGCGCTTCTTGTTTCCGCTCGCACCTCTCGCTTTGCTCTTGTCCCGCTGTGTAAGGCACAGCTGCCTGCCTGAGATGGACCACGACCTCGACACGCTGCACGGCGTCGCCTCGGCGCACTCGGACTCGGGCTACGCGAGCAGTGCGTCGCCTTTCCCCACTCGCCCCCGCGGCGGCTCTCGTCGCCAACCTCCAGGCCACAGGGAAGCTGCTGATGCCGTGCACCTGCAGCACAGTACTCGGCACAGCACCCAGGCGCGCCCGACGGCCCTCGGCACCCCGGCCCCGCCTCGCTCAACTCGCGCCTCGACCGCCTCACCCGCCAGATGGGCTCGCTCGCCCACTCGTCGCACCGAGACGCCGGCGCGAGCATCGGAATCACGCGCAAGACGATCGCGCGCACCGTCCACAGCGCGAGCGAGGCGTCGACTCGCGCGAGCCGTGTGCGCTGCCGCAGGGTCGAGGAGCAGGACGACGAGGACGCGCACGAGCAGCCGCACGCTAAGCGGAGGCGGTCCCTCCCGCCGCGCCTTACCCTCCGGTCAGGCAGTACGGGCGAGGGAACGGCCGGCGGCGACGCAGCGAGCGGGTACTCGGCGCCGGTCGTCCTCAACCGCGTAGTCTCGCCTCGCTCGGGCGCGACGAGGGTCGTCACGAGCTCGACGGCGCAGCCGCACTCTGTCGAGACGCTCGAGGGCACGATGCAGATCCCGTCCTTCCTCCTCGAGCAGCAGGTGCGTCTCCTCTTCCGCTTCCTCGGATCCGGTCGACCCGCCTTTCGCTGCTGACTTGGTCATCTCGCAGGCACCGCCGCAACTTCCCGCTTCGCCACCGCCCGACTGGCTCAGCAGCCGACTGCTCTCCTCGTCGCGCGCGCACGACACTGCGCCAGCAAGACTGCCACCTCGAGATGCCCTTTCGCCCTCGTTTCTCGAGCGCGACCTCTTCCCGCCCGACTTCGCAGCCGGCGAGCACTACATCAGCTACGCGCCCGCCTTCGAGCCGATCCAGCCGTCTTCATCGCCTCGACCGAGTGGCCGCGACTGGGTCGCCCTCCCCTTCTCGACCGACGGCCGCCTCGCACCGACCGCCTCTCTCGCCTCCTCGCCGCCTCGCCCTCGCCCGCCCGACTCGCTGTACGAAGCCCAGATGCAGCGCGACTACCACTTCTTCGACTCGACGCCGCCATCGCAGCAGGCCCGTCGCTCGCCAATCGCCCGCCCGCCCTTCTCGCAGCCGAACCTCTTCGCCTTTCGGCACGACCCGCCGCTCGCCGAGCGCCCCTCCGCGCGCGACACGATCTTCGGCCAGCCCGTCGCCGACCTCGGAATCGCACACCTCTACGACGACCCGCGCCCATCGGCCCGGCGCTACACGCTCTCGTCCTCGCCGCCCCGCCCGCACCCTTCCGCGCTCGGCCCGCTCTCGCCGCCGATCTCGCCCGCACTCTCAGCGTTCGACACGCTCCTCAAGGAGCTCGACATGCCCGTGTCAGTCGCCGACTTTTGGCGTCCGCGCCCCGCCCCGTCGGTCCTCCTCGCAGTGCGTCCTCGCCCATTTTGACCTCATCCTCCCAGACCGAACCGCGCATGCTGACTCGCTCACTCCCCCTCGCCCGCAGCCCTCGCCCACCCCCGGACGCGCACGCTACGCCGCGCTGCTCGAGCGCTCGGCGGCGCAGCAGGTGCGGCACGTCGAGGCGCACGAGCCGAACGCGCAGGAGCGCCCGCTGCTCAACGGGCCCGAGCACGAGCACGAGCACGAGCACGAGCACGAGGCCGGGCCGGCCGTCGACGCCATGCAGCTCGAGCCGCAGCCGAGCGCGACGCCGAGCTGCTCGTCGGCGCGCCGCACCCCGACCGAGCACGACTTCGTCGCCGACTTTGCGCCGCACGGCCCTCCTCCCCCGCGC